>Ga0306920_100010907_pt1 | contig 12220 bp, 11 predicted proteins | sample flu12Cox44000170_FD_204666 | JGI IMG/M metagenome (GOLD analysis project Ga0306920, IMG submission 204666) | Lab enrichment of tropical soil microbial communities from Luquillo Experimental Forest, Puerto Rico - flux4day.12C.oxic.44.000.170 (v2)... | ecosystem: Environmental > Terrestrial >...
ACATCCTGAAGTTTCTGATTCGAGTAGTGATTCGGCGGGGCCACGTAGTTCTTCACTTTGGTCCAGTGCACGACCCGGCGCGTCCACCAGAGACCAGGCAGGTAGTAGGCGTTGTCCAGGACGTGCTTCTGGAGATCGAGGATGGCCTTCTTGCGCTCGGCAGGGTGGATGGCCCGCGCCTGCCGCGAGTACAAATCTCCGACGACCGGATCGTTGATGCGGCCCCAGTTTCCGGGATCCCCGAAGACGTAGCGATCGAGAATGATGTCGGGATCGTCCATGTACTCGACCCCGGGGTTGACGATCGCCTCGAAGTTTCCCGTGTCCCGTCCGTCCGCGAACCAGGCGGCCGTCTCCAGCGGCCGGTTCTCGGCTTCGACGCCGATCTTCTTCCACTCCTGAATCGCGAAGACTGCGAAGTCCTGGTAGGGCAGCTTCACGTTGCGGTTCTTCAGCACAAGCTTGAAGCCGTGCGGATAGCCGGCCTCCGCTAGCAGTCGCCTGGCCTCCGCCCGGTTGTTCTCCTGGTCCCGCCCAAAGCCCGGCAACTTCTCGAGCTCGACCGGCGGCAGCGCCCACTCCGTCCCCGGCCGCATCAGTCCCCCGACGTCCCGAAGGCCGGTGAGCGGGAGCAGCACCCGGCCGCCCGTGTACCGATCGAGACCGAGCGTGAGCGCCTTGCGGACCCGGACATCGGTGAAGGGCTTGATGGTGTTGTTGAGCGCGATCCCCCACCACCCTGTGGCCGAGACCTCCTGGACCGAGATCTTGTCGCCCAGCTGCTTCTTGATCGTCTCGACCTCGGCCCCGGGCAGATCGCGAAACTCGATGTACGCGCGCCCGGACCGGATCGCGGCCGCCCGCACCGACGTCTCGGTGCTGATGAAGAACTTGTAGCCGTCCAGGTACGGCCGGTCTTTCACGAAGTAGTCGGGGTTACGCTCGCCCTCGAACGTCGAGCCCGGCGTGTAGCTCTTGAACTTGAAGGGCCCGGAACCCACGACGTGCGTCTTGAAATAGTTCGGGTCCCTGTCCAGGTATTGCTTCGGATAGATCACGTTCCAGGGAGAGGCCAGGTTGTTGAGGAGCGAGGCCGACGGATACCTGAGCTTGAACACCAGTGTTGCGGGGTCCGGAGCCTCGATGCTCTGGATGGCGGCGTAGGAGCCCTTCCGCACGCTGCGCACTCCCGCCGGGGGAAAGGCGATCTTCTCGTAGGTCGCCTTGACGTCGGCGGCGGTCAGGGGCGAGCCGTCGTGAAACTTCATGTCCTGACGGATCTTGAAGGTGTAGGTCAGCCCGTCGGGCGCGATCTTCCACTCGCTGGCGACGTCCCCGATGATCTTCGGATAGCTATACGGGTCGATCTGGAGCAGCGTGCTGTACAGGGGCGCCACCAACTGAATGGTGGCGAAGGTATTCTCCTGATGCGCATCGAAGCTCGGCGGATCGGCGCCGATGACGGCCAGGAGCACGCCTCCTCGGCGAGGCGTCTCCGCTGCGTCGGTCGGAGGGGCGAGCGCGGCCACGGTGAACAGGAACGGCACGAGGGCGAGAGCGACGTGTCGGCACCGGATCGACGGCATCCTCGACCTCCCAGGCACTCGGACACTCGGGTCTCGGACTGACGAGTCCAAACCATACGGTACGCGAGGTGCGAGCGCAATACGCTCGAAGGCACCGCTTATTCTGATTGACAATGGCTCATTGAGGGAGTAAAAAGCCGACATTCCGCCCTGGCCCTTTTGAGTTGGCAGGCCGCGGCATGGAACCTGGGGTTGTTGTCCCCGCCCCTTGCCCTTCACAGCACGAGCTGTTCCGTTGCAGTGCGAGTCCTTGCTTCGTGGTCGCCTGTGCGGCGCGTGGCCCCCAGTATTCCATCCCAGTCGAATCGCCTCGTTATCGGGAATCCGACTTCGACCGGTTGTGACCGGGCGTGAAGGCTCAGAACCAAGCTTGACCTCGGGGAGGATGCAGCGATGAAGAACTTCCCCGTCTTTGCGGCGGTCTTCGCATTCACTCTGGCGACGCCGGCGCCGCTTGTCCTGGCACAGGTGCCCGCACCCAAGGTGACGATCACAGGCCTCTTCGACCAGGTCACCTCGATGGGCCGGAACTTCTACGACGGCAACTACACGCGCGACGGCGATCATGAATGGTACGCGCGGACTCGCTTCCGTCCCGACTTCGTGTTCGCGGTCGGGCGGACGAAGGCCGTCCTCGGCATCGAGCTCGATCTGATGTACGGCCAGGGCGGGTCCAACGACGGTGGCTTTCCGGGCAACAACAGCGGCCAGCCCTGCGGCTTCCGCGGTGGCTGCAAATTCGGCACCGGAGGGGGCCTGGATCTCAATACCGACGTGGCGGGCCTCTTCGAGATCAAGTGGATCTACACGGAGTTCGATCTGACCGGCAAGGACAGCCTGCTGCCGTTCATCCCGCTCCAGACCGTGGCCCGCGCCGGTGGCCAGCCGTTCGCGACCATCGCGAACTACAAGGTCTACTACGCCAACGGTGACTTCGCGGGCCTCGACCTCTACACGACGTTCACCCCGGAGATCAAGAACCACATTGCATGGGTGGACGTCGAGGACACGCTGGCCGGTGGTGACAGGACCGCCAACAAGCAGATCAGGACGGACCGCGGTAAGGACTTCGCCATCATCGAAAGCCTGGAGTTCACGCCGTTCAAGGGGCTGGACATGAAGCCGATGTTCTCGTGGTTCCACGCCGATGGCGTGACAGCGGCCAGCTCGCGCCGCAACGCGACCAACCGTCGTACGTCAGGCGGCTCGATGAACGGCGCGGGCGCGTTCGCCGGGATCCCGCTCGCCGGCCCCGCCGCCTGCTTCGGGTGCACTGCCCCCGGCGACCCGACGATGCACGAAGAGCGCTACACGGTTGGTTTCGACGCGCGGTGGCGCGTGGGTGGGTTCGGCCTGGACCCGACGATCGCGTATCAGTGGGGCGCCTACGACACGCAGGCCACCAGAACCAACGGAACGGTGGGGAAGATGCGGGGGGATAAGTCGGCCTGGCTCCTCGACGTGATCGCCAGCTACCAGTTCGGGCCGCTGCTCCTCGAGGCCCGCGGTATCTACAGCACCGGCAACAAGGCCCGCGACAACCTATCCCTGAGCAAGCGCTACTACGAGCCGCTGGACCTGGATGGCGGCTACAACACCGGCTGGGGGGCGATTCTCGTCGGCACCGGTGTCGACTATTTCAACGGTGGCGGTGGTCCCAGCCAGGGCATGGCGAACCTCGTCGGATACGACCGCTTCGGTCGGGCCTCGCTCGGCTTCAGGGCGACGTACAGCCTCACGCCGGCGCTGGCGTTCTACGGGATCGTGAGCCCGACGTGGACGGCGGAGAAGGTCGACACGGACACGACGGTCGTCCTCGCTCCCCAGCAAACCTTCACGAACCGCGCGACGGTGGACGATCAGAGCTGGGTGAAGGGCGATTCCCGATATCTCGGCACCGAGCTGGAGCTCGGGCTGACGTGGCGGTTCGCCCCGAACACCGCCTTCGATCTGCAGGGGGGGTATCTCTTTGCCGGTTCCGGGCTCAACACGGCCGAGGTCCTCAACGGCGTGCACACGCGGCGCGAGGCGAACGATGCCTATACGTTGGCGGCGCGCGTGCGGTTGGCCTTCTAGAGGCGATGCGGGGAGCTAGAAGGCTGGAGGTCCAGAACTGAGTAGCGCAGCGTCATTCGCGTCCTAAAGACGAGGAGAGTCGGTCATGCCAGTGTACGAATATTACTGTGAGAAGTGTGAACGCGAAGTGCAGCTGACCCTGTCGATGCGCGAGCACGACAAAGGCTCCATCAAGTGCCCCAAGTGCGGAGGCAAAATCCTGCGACCGCTATTAAGCACGTTCTCCTCCCAAACTTCGCGGAAATCCTGACTGGTAGCCGTGTGTCTCGGAAGCCTGAGCGGTTTGAGGTATCCCGCCATGAAGTTTTCTGCAATCGCCCTCGCCCTCAGTGTCGTCCTCGCTAGAGCTGTCGTCGCCGCTCCCGGTGATCCGCGCCTCATTCAAGGAGCGCTGGAATGGCCACCCGCCCTCACCGGCGCTGAGCCTTTCATCGTCGTGCGCGGCGACGACGGACGTGTGTACTACGCGGACGTGATGGCAGCGCAGCGATACGTACAGGGCGCGCTCAGCGCCGGCGGCCACGTTGCTCTCCTTGGCCTGGAGAGCACCAAACCTCATGAGATCATCGCGGTCGCGCTGGGGAGCGGTGATGCCGCCGCCTTGTCGTTTGCGTTCGCCCAGGCCACACCGACCACGTCGCTGACCTCTGCTCCTCCGCCCTCAACGGCCGCGCCGGCGCCAGTAGGCGAGCCTGCGGCGGCGCCCTCTGCGCGCCTTAAGGATGGGCATCCAGCGGAGGAACGCTCAGTGACCCTCCGCGGCAGCGTGTACGGGCTCGCCGGTGCGAATCTGTTTCTCAAGAGCGATGACGGCCGAGTCGTGGTGGTCGACATGTCCAAACTCGACCCGAGCACCGCGCGGCGGCCCCGGCTCGGCTCCCACGTGACCGTCGTGGCTGTTCCCGTTGGGAACAAATTCCAGGCCACCGGCCTCGTCGAGAACGGGCACCGGCAGGGTGACACCCGGCAACCCGCGCGCTAAAAATCTCCAACGGGACGCGCAACTGTGGCGCGCGGGTAGCGGCACGGCTAGGCGCTAGGTTCGATCCGGATGGATCACCGAGCCACGCACCCGAGCGCGTGAATGCCAAGCACATGAGGCAGCATGCTCGGAAAGGCCGCGAGCGCATTCAAGGGGGCGTGAGCCCACTACGTGTCGCGCTCGTTGCCGTCGGCTTGGCGAGCTGCACCTTGACGACGCTCATGACCTCGCCCGTTCCGCCGCGCGGCGAATGGCCGACTTACGGCGGAACCAACGCAAACGCGCGCTACTCGTCCCTCGACCAGATCACGCGCGACAACGTACGCCAATTGCGCATCGTGTGGCGCTGGACGTCACCCGACGAGGAACTGATGACGCGCGAGCCGCAGATCCGGACGTGGCTGAACGAGGCGACTCCCCTGATGATCGGTGGGGTGCTGTACGTCAGCACCTCTGCGAGCCAGGTGGCGGCCATCGACGGGATCAGCGGCCGCACGCTCTGGGTCTACGACCCGAAGATCTGGGTGCACGGCACGCCGCCGAATTTCGGGTTCGTGCATCGCGGCGTGGCCTATTGGAGCGACGGCCAAGACGCGCGGATCCTGATCGGCACCGGACACGCGTATCTCATCGCACTCGACGCTCGAACTGGGACACCCATCGCGAGCTTCGGTGCCGACGGGCGGGTCGATCTCGCCGAAGGGCTCGGACGCCCCGTCGAGCGCCGCTGGTACACCGTGACATCGCCGCCGCTGATTATCGGCGATCTCGTCATCGTCGGCTCATCCATCGAGGCCTGGCCGCAGCGTCCCGACATGCCGCCGGGCCATGTCCGCGCTTTCGACGTGCGCACCGGCACGCAGCGATGGATTTTCCACTCGATCCCTCAGGCGGACGAGTTCGGCGCGGACACCTGGGCGGGGGAGTCGTGGCGCACGTTCGGCCGCGTGAACGTGTGGACGATCATGAGCGCCGACGAGGAGCTCGGGTACGTCTATCTGCCGTTCGGCTCGGCGACGAACGATTACTACGGCGGCGAGCGACACGGCGACAACCTGTTCGCCGATAGCCTCGTCTGTCTGGAAGCCGCCACCGGCCGGCGCGTCTGGCACTTTCAGCTGGTGCACCATGGAGTGTGGGACTACGACATCCCAGCGGCTCCCAACCTCGTTGACATCACGGTGGGCGGGCGCCGAGTGCGCGCCGTCGCGCAGGTGACCAAGCAGGGATTCGTGTACGTCTTCGATCGCGCGACCGGTAGGCCGCTCTGGCCCATCGAGGAGCGTCCGGTTCCGCAGTCGAACGTGCCGGGCGAGCAGACCGCCCCACGCCAGCCGTTCCCGACGAGGCCGGCGCCGTTCGAACGGCAAGCCGTGAGCACGGCCGACGTGGTCGACTTCACGCCAGAGCTCCGCGAGCAAGCCGCGGCGATCCTGACGCAATACGATCACGGCTCGCTGTTCACCCCGCCGAGCGAGCGCGGCACGATCATCGTTCCCGGTGTGGGAGGCGGCGCGAACTGGGCGGGCGCGGCGTTCGATGCCGAGACGGGCCGACTCTTCGTGCCGTCGATCACCGCGCCCAACGTCGTGGTCTTAAGGCCGCCGCCGGCCGGCTCTATCAAGGACGGCTACGTCGGAAGGCTCCAGGGGCTCCGCGGTCCCCAGGGTCTGCCGCTCTTCAAGCCGCCGTTCGGGCGCCTGACCGCTATCGATCTCGCAAGCGGCGACCACCTGTGGAGGGTGCCGCTCGGCGAGGGACCTCGGCACCATCCTCTTCTCGAGCCGCTCCAGCTCGGGAGGCTCGGGTGGGACCACCGCGGCTTTCCGCTCGCGACGCGGACGTTGCTGTTCGTCGCTCAGATGGGCGGCGGCACTCTTCCCGTCAGCGAGAGTCCCGGGCTCGAGGTCTTCGACAAAGCGAGCGGCGAGCTGATCGCAAACGTCGAGCTACCCGAGAACGCGACGGGCGCGTTGATGACCTATTTCGCGGGTGGAAAGCAGTACGTCGTCGTCCCGATCGGCGGCCGTGGTCGCCGTGCGGAGCTGGTCGCGCTGACCTTGCCGTGATCGCGTGGTGCCGGTGGAGGCCAGCAGCCTCGTGGAGTTCGACAGTGCCTTCGCCGCCATGATGAAGAAGCGGCCCGATGCTCTGATGGTGACCGCCGATCCCGTGCAGCAGTTGTTCGTGGAGCGGATCATACACTTCACCGCCGGGGCGCGACTGCCCGCCGTCTTTCAGATCAAAGAGAACGTGATTGCCGGTGGCCTCATGTCCTATGGCCCGAGCCTTCCCGAGCTGTTTCGCCGTGCGGCCATCTACGTCGACAAGATCTTGAAAGGTACCCGGCCCAGCGACCTGCCTATCGAGCAACCCACCAAATTCGAATTGGTGATCAACCTCAAGACCGCGAAGGCTCTGGGCTTGACGCTCCCGCAGTCACTGCTGCTGCGGGCGGATCAGGTGATTGAGTGACCGGCTGCTGACTTGACTGCCCGTCTGGCGAATTGCACTGTTCTCGCATCCAAACGTTCCCCCGTCGCGAGGAGGCCAGAATGCCGAGGACGATCCAGCAGACGGTGACCTTCCGAGTGCCGCCGGATCAGTTGTTCGATACCTACTTGAGTTCTAGGAAGCATACCGTCGTCACGGGGGCGAAGGCGGTTATGACCCGTGCGGTGGGCGCTAAGTTCATGGCCCATGCAGGTCACCTGAGGGGCCGGAACCTCGCGATTGTGTCAAAGCGCTTGATCGTGCAGTCGTGGCGAGGGTCCAACTGGAAGAAACGAGACCTTGATTCGATCCTGGTACTAGTGTTCAGTCGGGTTCGGGCTGGCGGTCGAATTTCGCTGGTTCAGGTAAATGTCCCGGAGGCGCACGCATCAAGTATCAACCGCGGGTGGCTACAGTATTACTGGAAGCCCTGGAAGGCTCATCTGAGGCGGAAGTCCGCTATTGGCCGTCACGATCCACGACTCAAGCGTACAAGGGCGATCCTTGGGGCCGCACCGTGGTCGAGAGAGATGAAGCGGCACGCCAGTGGGAGGCCTAGCCGCTAGAGGCATCCCGACCCGGCTCAAGGGAAGTTCCCGTTGTTGGGGCCACGCCACTGATCGTGGTTCAGGTCGTAGCGCATGCCAACCGCCGTGTACGGCCACCGGATGTTGTCGCCCAAAACGTGGAGCGCGTACCCCCACCACGTATCGCGACGGGCTTTGACGGCATTCAGCATCTCCTCGAGGTCCAAGCCGATCTCGAACCCAACCAGGCGCTGTCTCTGGTCAGGAGTCGCGTTCTGGTCCCGGTATCCCTTGGCCGAGTACGTTAGTGAGAACAGCAAGAATCGGGCAGGACCGACCTCAAGCCCCAGCCGGCGGGCGACACCTGCGAGCTTGAGATCGGCCGAGTACACATCGTGCGAATATGTCGGACCCGGAAGATGGGAGGTCCGGACGCCCACGAGGTCGTCCACGTGGGCGGCGGAGACCAGAGCCGCCGTCGTGGCCCCGAGCGTGCCCATGATGACGTCCTCGCGCGAAAAGCCCTGGGTCTTATCAAACCCATCACCGACCTCGTTGATAACCTGAGTGAATACCGAGACGCCAAGGCTGATCCACCGCGCGTCCTTCTCCGAGAAGCCGAGCATTTCGTAGAGGAAGGCGAACTCCCTCTGGATGACGTAGTAGTCGGCGAAGTGTGAGGCGAGATCAGCCCCGCCGTCTTTGGAACCCTTGGTGAAGAAGCCCTTGTTGTACACCCAGAAACTTCGATGGTCATACGCGAGCAGCGAGTTGGCCAGGACGCCCGCGACCGCGCCCCCGGCCACCAGCCCTCCTAGCAGCAGCTGGGGGCTCGAGGCCCGATAGGGCAGCAAGTGTTGTCCTGAGAAGGTGTCGAGAGTTGGAGGATCGCCGAGCGATGTCAGTGTGAAGCGGCACGACGCGCAGTCGGCGTCAGCATCATGGTCAGGAGACAACAGGCCCGGCGGACACCATCCCGACTCGCGACTGCGCTCATCCAGCGGCACCGATGATTCGGAGGCGGGTTTCGCCGTCAGTCGCCATAATGGCTCCTGGGCCACGACCGTGCTCGGGGCCGCAACTAGAACGAGAAATACCAGCGCACGCAGGCCCCCGTGGCGATTGGGGCTCCTCATTGGACGTCTACGATCGGATCAGTGAGGTCTAGCTGATGATGACGCTCTGCACCGATCCGATCACCGCACCTCGCGTCATCGCAAATTGACGTCATGGCGCCCGCCGATCTGCCTATCGACCAGCCGACCAAATTCTCGTTGGTCATCAACATGAAAACGGCCAAGGCCCTCGACTTGACTATTCCGCAGGCGCTCCTGCTGCGTGCCGACCCGGTGATCGAGCATCACATGCTCGACCACGACTGCGACACGCCGAGCACCCGGCTGGCCTCGTAGATCGCGTCGCGGATCTCGGCCGACATGCGGATGGGTGAGCGTGACGGGAATGTGGGGCTGCGAGGGGCGGCGCATGAGGCCACGCTGCAGTATCCGCGCACACCAGGGGTAATTCAATTTTTCGGACGGGGTCTGGCGAGGGGACAATCGACGCGGGACGCGTCCCGCCGCGTCCTGTAGCGTCCCACTTTTCAGAAAATGCTGCAATCCTGGTCATGAGCCTAGATCGACGCCGGGAAGGGGTCGAATAATCCCAACACAGAATCTGTGACGGCATACGCTGTCGCTCGGCCCGCAGTTCCCCCCCTGGTGGGGCGGGGTCATCACCCACCCGCTCCTGTCGTTCGCGAGCGAGGCACACACCGCCGCTCACACACAACGAGAGCATGCGCCGCGCAGCGTCCGTGCTGCCGTCCAGCGACGATACGTCGCAACAGGCGATCGTCGCGGCTCGCGGTCTGGGCCCGTTCCTGATCATGCGAGGACGGCTCTCGAAGTTGGCGAAGCAGTTCCCGACCGAGGCTGCCAAGTTCCGCGAGGCTGCAATGGCGGAGATGTTGGCCGAGGCTGACGGTCTCAGCGGCAAGGCGAAGACCGACTTCATCAGCAAGCAGACCTCCCGCATCGGGAAGATCGAGCGCGAGATCGAGCGCAATGTCCCTGACACGATGAAGGAGTTCGAGTCTGCTGTTCGCCGTCTGGAGTCTGGTAAGGCGACGGAAAAGGACGAGGAGTTCGTCTCCGCTATGTTCGCTGAGAACTCCGGTGGCGACGTTCAAGCCGGGGAGTTCAAGAAGTCGCTGGTGAAGTTGAAGGCCGGGACCGATGGTCCTGATGACGAGCGCCGCATCGCCCAATACTCGGCATGGCAGCTTGGCATGTTGAGGAAGAAGGCGATCAACGCGCAGTTGTCGAAGATGGACAAGGGCGATGTGGCTCTCGAAGTACGAGAACGGTCAACGGTAGTCCTACAACAGGCCCGGTGCCGTACCGGCCGGGGAGGTCTCCACGTCAAGAGCGTGCTCGGACGGCTCCTGTAACCAGCCGTCGTCTGCTAGACTCCCCGCCAGCCATCCCAACCGAGGTGCTCGTGCGACGGATCGGGCTTGCGGTCGTGCTCGCTCTCAGCCTCCTCATCGCGCCACTCGCTGTCGTGGCGCAGCAGAAGGCGATGCCGGTGATCGGCGTCCTTAGCACCGGGTCGCCCAGCGCGCCTTCTAACCCGTTTATGGGCGCGTTCCGCCAGGGACTGAGCGAAGCCGGCTACGTCGAGGGACAGAATTTGGCGATCGAATATCGCTGGGCGGAGGGGCCTTACGATAGGCTGCCCGCATTGGCCGCCGATCTCGTCGGCCGCAAGGTCGATTTGATAATGGTCGGCCAGTACGCGGGAAACGTCCTCAAGGGCGCCAAGCTCGCCGATCTGCCCGTCCAGCAGCCGACGACCTTCGAGTTGGTCATCAATCTCAAGACCGCCAAGGCGCTGAAGCTGACGATCCCTCAGCCCATCCTGCTGCGGGCGGATGAGGTGATCCAATAATGGAGCGGCGAGCGTTCATCACTCTGATGGGTGGGAGCCTCCTCGCTGTGCCGCTCTCCGGCGAGGCACAGCAGGCTGGGAAGGTCTCACGGGTCGGGTATCTCTCGAGCAATCCTCCTTCCGATACACAGGAGGCGATCGACGCCTTTCGCGTGAAGTTACGCGGCCTCGGTTACGTCGAAGGAGAGAATCTGCTCCTCGACTCTCGCTATGCGGAGGGTAGGTACGAACGACTTCCCCAGTTCGCAGCCGACCTGGTTCGGCTCAAGGTGGACGTGGTCTTCACCTATTCAACACCGGGCGCACTGGCGGCTAAGAAGGCGACGGGCACCATCCCCATCGTCTTCGCTGGCGTTTCAGATCCGCTGGTTGTCGGCCTCGTCACTAGCTTGACCCGACCCGGCGGCAACGTCACGGGAGTGACACTGAACAATCCGGAGCTGAGCGCCAAACGCCTCAGCCTCTTGAAAGAAGCCGTGCCCGCTATGTCGCGGGTGGCCGTCCTCGCGAATCCGGATTTCAACCCCTCGTCGAGCATCGTGGCGGAAACGAAGCTCGCGGCGCGAGTCCTGCGAGTCGAGATCCAGGTGCTGGAAGTTCGGGAGCCATCGGAGCTAGGGAAAGCGTTCGGAATCATGACCGCAGCGAAAGCGGATGCCGTCGTTGTCGTACCCGATCCGATGTTCGTTGCTCAGCGGCGACGGATTGCAGAGCTTGCGGCGAGCAGCCGGATACCCGCCATCTACCATTTGCGTCAGTTCGTTGAGGCGGGCGGGCTCATTTTCTACGGCGCAGACTACGTCGAAGCGTTTCAACAGGCTGCCGGGCTAGTCGACAAGATCCTCAAAGGGGCGAAGCCAGCTGATTTGCCTGTGGAGCAACCCTGGCGCTTTGCCCTCGGGGTCAACCTGAAAACCGCCAAAGCTCTGGGCGTGACAATTCCTCAGTCTGTGCTGGTACGGGCGGACCAAATCATCCAATAGCCCGTGCTCGACCAACGCGGCCAGCTCCTGAGAGCGGCACTCGGCTTCGCCGGGCTTCCCAGACCGTCGTATGACCGGGCGCTCTGGGCGCTCCGCTCCTGGCTCGACTCCTGGTCTGGCATCGGCGCCGTCGCCGGCGGGATGCACCACCAGGGCTTCGACCTCCAGCTCACGCAGTACGACGAGCGCGGCTGGCGTGCGACGTTCTACACCACCGGGATGGAGCACTCCCCGACGAGTGCGACGGGCACGGGCTGGGAGACGACGCCGTGGCGCGCGACAGCGGGCGGCGTGGGAGGCATTAAGGCAGGAAGAGTAAAGCGACGATCATCCGCAAAGTGAATAAGAAGAAGGCACGGCAGGTTGGCCAGTTCATCGAAGGCCAGAACCTTGCCTTCAATCTCGGCGGCGCCGAATTACGTTCTTACTCTAGAATGCGCACGACGGCACGGCTACTCGCCGCAATTCGACTTTCCCGCGGCCCTGCCTGTCCAGCGCAAGAGTCAGGAGGTGACTGCCGGGCTGCTTGCTCGGCCCCAGGCCCTCTGTGGTCATCACCGGGCATCCCTGTAAACGTCCGCTCTCCAGCAGGAGAAGACACCATGAGGACGGCAAGGTTTC
>Ga0306920_100010909_pt1 | contig 12220 bp, 17 predicted proteins | sample flu12Cox44000170_FD_204666 | JGI IMG/M metagenome (GOLD analysis project Ga0306920, IMG submission 204666) | Lab enrichment of tropical soil microbial communities from Luquillo Experimental Forest, Puerto Rico - flux4day.12C.oxic.44.000.170 (v2)... | ecosystem: Environmental > Terrestrial >...
TTTCCGTTTGCGGCACAACTTGGGCGTCTAGGCGCTGTCGGGCGCATAGCCGCTCGGCAATTTCTGATCATGAGGTGTCTGTGAAACGACTTTGTTTCAAAATATCGCGGATCAGACCTTTTGGGCCTGTCGCTCTAAAGTTTTCGCCGCTATCGCATAGCCCTGTGCGATGAGCTGGTCGATACTCTTGCGTGAGAACTCGTAGTCTCGGGACACCGATTCGCCCTCCATGGGTTCGCGGTTTATGCGGGTGACCGAGAGTGGGCAAACCTCCCCGACGGTTTCAATGTACCGCGGTCGTCGTTTGATGTGCTCGGCTATTGTTGGTTCTACGCTCGCCATAATTTCTTCGACCAGCTGCCGGTAATCGTCAATGTATTCCCACGTTCGGATGTTCCGCCTGATCTTCTCGGCAAATACTATTTCATCGCGTCGAGCCAGCACTTCGGGGATTGAATGGGGCAAAGCCCTTTTTTCCAACCACAGATTCACAACGTAGACATTCTTGCCGGTCAGGCCACCGACTTCGACTACCTGATCAAGTGGTGAATTGCTCACCAATCCGCCGTCCCAATAGTGCCTTCCGGCTATCGTAGTCCACGGAAAGCCTGGCGGCAGGCTTCCGCTCGCCAGGATGTGTTCGGGGGTGATTTCGTCAACATAACTATCAAATGTCGCAAGCTGTCCGGTCTCGACGTCCACTGCCGTCAGCAGAAGACGTACCGGGCTGTCTCTCAATTTCACACAGGAAACATGCTTGCTCAGGGTAGCCTTGAGGGGGGTTGGGTCATAGAAGCTGGTCCAGTTGGTCGGAAGCTGCGCCGGGGAAAGAATGGGTTCAAACCACCGCGGGCGGAAGAAATGGGGCGCGCCAAACGTTGCCGACTGCAGGGACGAGAGAGCGCGTCGCATCTCTTCGTTGGGAATATCTGGGGTATCAAAGCTTAGCTCACGCCAGAAGGCTTCGAGTGCGGTCGCTGCATTACGGGGATTGGCGGCGATGATGGCCGCGTTAAACGCGCCGATCGAGACACCGGCGACGAGGTCAGGATGGATGCAATGCTCTTCTAGTGCCTTAACCACGCCGCACTCGAAGGCTCCAAGGGCACCACCACCCTGAAGGACTAGTACTGTCTGCACTGCCGCCCGACTAAGCGGGAACCGACTGTTGGTCAATTCTCTCTTGCTCGTGGAGATATCGCTGCGGTTGGCGATCAGCGCGCCGGCTGCCTTCGCTTCGACGAATGATTGGTCGAGGAGGAAGGCTCCACGCAGCCTTTCGTTACCGAGGTAGAGAACAGAAAACGATTTATCTTTGATCGTTCCCCTCAGGATGCGTTCCTCCGACTCCTCAGTTGAACCCGCCACATTGAAGGTCAGATCGAATACATCAGAAAAGAAATATGAGACTGTACGCCAGGATTGCCGCTCGCCTAGCATGTTCCAGGCGGCGATACGCCCCTGCTTCACGGCATTGTCCCAGTGCTCCGCACGGTACCGGGTACGCGCAATCGGATCATAGAAATTTGCCACGTCGCCCGCAGCGTAGATCCCTGGTCGGTTGGTTTCTAGGTGCTGGTTGACGAGGATGCCATCGTCTACATCGATGCCGCTATTGGCGAGAAATCCTATTTCCGGGTGGACACCGATTCCGATTGCGACAATATCGCACGGCACGATTTTGCCGCTCCTTGTCACGACGCCCTCGACCCGTGTTGTGCCGGAAAACTCTTTGATCCCTTCTCCAAAAATCAGCTCTACACCCCGTTCTCTGAAATATTTGCTGAAGAACTCGGAGACCTCAGGCGAGCGTAGCTTCTCGTAGAGCAGGTGCTCCTTCGCAATCAACGTCGTGGCAACACCGCGTGTCGCCAACGCGGCAGCAAGCTCCATTCCGAGAAAGCTCGCTCCTTTTACGACCGCACGCCGCGCCTGCGAGATACTTTCGTACAAGGAGAGCGCATCATTCACCGTGCGGAGATAATGGATGCCCGCTAACTGTGCTCCCGGGCAGGCGTACCTGTTTACGCTAGCTCCACTAGCGATCAGTAACTTGCCAAAGCGGAAATGACCTCGATCGGTTTCGACCGTGCGGCTATCGGCATCGACCCGGAACCCGCGCGTTGCCAAATGGATGCCAATCTCGCGGTCGCGGTAAAATGCCTCGTCATGGATCAAAATTTTGGTCTGGTCCGGACTATCGAGGAGAAATCCCTTGGAAAGTGGCGGTCGGTGGTATGGCAGAGTGGTTTCGGCACACAGGATCGCGATGCTGCCCTCGGCACCTGCGGCGCGCAGAGTTTCTGCGGCCGTGGCGCTCGCCAATCCGCCGCCGAGCAGCAAGAAATCAACGAGGGGTATTTCGTTTGAGCGCACCTGATTTCGTCTCTTTACAATTATTCGAGAACACGCTTTTACCGCACCTCAGGTGAGCATCTATCACACCTAAGCCCGCCGAATTCGAGGAGCAACTTAATCGCGCCTTCGGCCCCGGTCGCAATATGGATTTCAATCCGCGCTAGTGTTCATGGCGAGCCAAAAATCTTTACGCCGAAAAGCGAGCCATGTCCGCCTGCAACGCCGGAAGAGCTAAACGGCGCTTAGGGATCACGCTCTGCTTCGGCCAGAGCATCTTGGACCTTGGCGACGGCTTCTTGCGACCAACCGAAATTAGCCGTCGCGGGAAGACCTCCCTGAAGAAAAGTAAGCACGTAGCGAAGGGCGGCGAGCATTTTGGCATTGATAGTACGCAATCTAGCGTTCTCTTCTGCCATTTGCGTCGCGTCAGACTTTAGTTTTGCAAAATCGTTAGAAGGATCCGAGAGAGATGACATTTAGCTTCTCCCACTCTTCCCCATCTGTCTATCTGAGAACGTGCAACTGTGATTTGCGCCAGATCAAAGCCTTCCCGTCGGAGTGCCCATAAGACAGGCACACAGCCTCGTGGCAAATTGACCTCTAACAACGAGGAGTCCTGGCGAATGACCGCGTCACCAACGCCCGAGCAATCAGCTAGGGCCATCTTAGGCATTTTCAAATCCCGAAACTGCTTTGCCGGAGATCCACTCGAGACCAGCTACATAAAAACTCAATTCGTTGAAAGTCACGGTAGCGCAGCTGATTATACCGCTGGCCTTCTGTATGCGCAGGATAACGGCTGGCTAGAGGTCACACCCAGAACCCGGGGCATCGCGGGCACGATGGTGGATTTGTCAAACGACCTGCGCCCACCTGACACACTGACGCTGACAGCAGCGGGCTTTACGCAAATCTAAGACGGCTTGGCTCAGGCTCCGAGATGACAGCCGGCGCTCGCTTATTCCGTGTGACCGTCGAAGGCGCCGGACTTTGGCACATTCTTCTCGCTTTGGCGCGTCATCGTCGCAGTATCTGGTGCACCAGGCACGCCGCGGGGCCCAAGCTTCCGTCGCGCCATCTCGTCCTCGGTCAGCCGCTCTTCATCGGGGAGTGCTTCACGAATCCTGTTAGGAGGCCTGTCTGGTCTCGGCACTATCATAAGAACCTCATAGGATTAGGTTTTGGTTCGTGGCATTGTCGCCAGTTATGGCTCGCCCTCCCGCCGAATTTCCTGATCTTTCAGACGACGAGCGTCGAGAGCTTAGCCTTCAGGGCATCAACACTCGGTTTCAACACCTCCGCAACGCCTGGAATGGCAAGCACCTTATCGCAGACTTGATTGACAGCCGGCATCAGCGGGTTGATCACCGCGGCAATAGCCTTCCGCTGCTCGGCGGTTAACTGGCCGACTGCGCCGCCAGTCTTGTCGATCTGCGCCGTAACCTCTTGCAGTTTTGGGAGTGCCGCTTGCGCTGAGGCAACATCACTGACGCTATCGAGCGTTGTACGCACGCTTGCGATGCTGCTGCTGATCTGCTTGCCAATATCGGCCGCCCCAGGCATCAGATTCTCTGCCTGTTTCACGCCTTGCTGGACGACTTGTTCTGTCGGTCTGGCAGCAAAGAAGACTGCCAACGCCACTGCCGCTGCAATCGGAACGAGCCAGTAGAGCCAGTTAGATGACCGGGCCACCGCTGCGCTCGCGGCACGCCGGCCGGTGTCACCGACTGCTCGGGCCGCTGAAGTGGCAGTCCGCGTCGCCTCGCTGCCTGCGGCTGTTGTCATCCCCGCAGCATCGCCGAGGGAATTCGATAGACCTGTGCCGCTGAGCAACTTGTCAAAACCAGAGGGTAAAGCAGCTGCGATATTGTTCTTTTGGCTCGCGAAAAGGTTAGCAATGCCGTTCGCATCGAGGCCACGCGTTGTCCGTTGATGCTGAGCGATGGTGCCCATGACTATCGGGGCGAGCATTGCGAGCAACGAACCCGTTGCGCCTTGGGTTAGTCCGGTAAATTCGGCAATCGCCTCAGTAAGAGCATTTTGGTTTTGACCTCCTACCAACGACAAGAGCATTCGCGATCCCTCATCAAAGAGCGAGGATTGCCCACCTCCGGTGGCAAGCACTCTTGCAAAATTTCGAAGCGAGTCGGCTTGCTGCCTGGCGGCGTCGGCGAGCTTTTGCGAGCCACCCGGTTGAGTGGCGGTGTCGTTGAATGCCGCAAGTAACGCTGGCACGGCGCTGCTGACGGCAGGTTGAATTTTGTTGCGATCAAGTTCGAGCGCAGTACCGATCCGCCCGATCATGTCGAGCGTTAGGAATTGCATCACGAGCGAGACGAGGTTGGTGGCCATAGAACTCTCCTCATCGAGAACCCCTAGCCGTCATTAGAGTAGGCCATCAAATCACGATCCAATTTGATCTGAATCAAAGGTCCAGGTCGTGGATTGGGCAACGCTAACGTGGCGCGCCCGAGCGCTCCTCTGCTTTTCGCAGATTCGTCGCCACGCTGGCTATTTAGCTGTTTTCGCAGTTTCGATGCCGCAAATTTTATCAGAACGCCGACAGTCATGATTACGACGGAACGAACAAATACGTCATTGGTCCGTGCACCATAAAGACGCGGACATAGCCGGCCTCGGTTGGCTCATCGACCGCGGGCTCGGGATTTCGCCGTGGGGACTCACCGTATTTCTCCTGCTCGGCTTCGCTGCGGGTGTGCTTAATGTGATGCGCTCGGCAGGGGTGGCACCGAAGTGACGGGCGCCAGGGGCATTGCGCGAAAGCCGCAAAAAGCGAAGCTAGCGTTTCCGCGTAATCAGGTTATCGGCGATTCATGAGGCGGAAGAGGGCTGCCAGGTTTTGCGCCAGATAATCCGAGGAGAGCGAGCTGTGCCGCCTGCGCCTCACTAGCAGACACGCCAAACATATTGGCGAATAACTCGGTCCCCAGGATGACCAGCGCAGAGTAGCCGCCATAATCGACCACACGTTCAGAATTGACCTCTGCAAATTCCCGTGCAGCTTTTGCCAAGCTGCCCGCCAACGTGTCCGCTTTAGCGAATTTCTGTTCTCGATCTTGCGATGTGGCGGCTCGCCTAGCTTCGTTTATTGCACTGGCAAGATTGTCCAACATCTCGGATACGGTCTCCAAAAATTTGATCTCAGATTGTTTCGCTGGCTGAAGACGATCGATCTCTTGCTTGATCGTTGTCGACAGCGCCCACGCGAGCGCTTCGGCTCGCTCTGCGTTTTCTCGGACAGAAACTCGCGGCAGTGGCATTTTTGTCCTCGCGCTTTACGTCCTTCTGTCATTTTAGGCCGAAGCTCGCCTTGTGACAGCGGGTCTTCGAGCCAGCGTTGTGTCTGAGGAGGGTGTGCCGTTCAGGCACGACTGCGCACGGAGCGGAGCACTTCAGTAAGCACCCTTCGCAGGCCATGCACCTGATCCACAAGGTTCAGAACGACGCCGACGCCTTCGTCATTGATACCCAAATCGTTCTTCAGGTCCCTGATCAGTTGAACGCGGGCAACGTCAGCATCCGAAAATGTCACTTCGTCGGCCGACTCGCCTGGAATAAGCCATTCCTCTTCGATCCACGCCTCGAGCGTCTCACGCTCGAGCTGAGCGCGGACCAGGAATTCCTGCTTACTGATCATCATGACTTCATATCCCGGCGTGGATCATACGCCTTTCCACCCTGCCAGCCAGCAGCGAAAGCTTCGAGCTCAGGATCGGGTTGCTCCGGCAACACAACCTGCAAACTCACCAGCTCGTCACCGTGACTGCCATCCCTACGCCGAACACCCTTGCCGCGGAGCCGCAGGACCGTACCGGTGTTGGATCCTTTCGGAACCGTCATCGTCACTGCGCCTGTCGGTGTCGGCACTGTGACGCGGGCGCCGAGCACGGCCTCCGATAACGTGACCGGCAGGTCGAGGTAGACGTCGTTTCCCTCTCGCAAGAAGAACGGATGCGGCTTGATTGCGATCTCAACGAGTGCGTCGCCCGCCTCGCCCTCACCGATGCCCGGGCGCCCCTTCCCACGTAGCCGGAGGACTTGGCCGTTTTGGATTCCTGCCGGAATCGTCACCTCAAGCGTCCCTCCCTCAGGCAATGTTAGCCGCTTGGTCGCACCCGTGACAGCTTCGAGGAATTCGATTGGCAGGTGATAACGCACGTCCGCTCCACGGGCTCGGACATGAGCAGAGCGCCTTAAAAGCTCGGACAAGACATCGTCTGAATCCGCAAAATCGGCGAAGCCGGAATAGTTTTCGTAAGGATTGCCAGCCCCGGCCTCGGAGGCAAAGTCTTTGTAAAAGCGCTGGCGCGGCTTTTCGGCGCCGGTAGCGTCGATCTCGCCCCGGTCGTATCGCGCACGCTTGTCCGCATCGGAGAGGAGACCATACGCAGCCGAAACCTCTTTGAAATGCTCTTCCCCCTCCTTGTTCCCGGGGTTTAGATCGGGATGGAGCTTCTTGGCTAGGCGGCGATAAGCCTTCTGGATGTCATCAGGCGAGGCGCTGCGTTCAACGCCTAGTGTCTCATACAGATCGTTCACCGCCGCCTCCACAAGAAAAAATATCCGCAGGGCATGTCGTTGGCTTGATCGAGAGACAGCCCGCGTCGGCCAAGCGTCATTCGTAGCGCAGCCATTCATTCTGATCGAGAGCGGCGCCATCGCCCTGGCGCGCTCAATCGTAGGAGCGGGAAGGTCCCAAATTCGTGGCGCGCATCGAGACGTCAATGTCCGCTATGGGTCAAAAGCGGACATCGGATCACGTCCGCGTCACGTCTGCTTTACCCCCAAAAGCGGACATTGAAACTCAGTTGCAAAATGTCCGCTAAGTGCCAGAGGCGGACAATCTCTATCGGATCAGCTCAAAAGCAGACGCTCACGCCAAGGTCAAACGATGCTGCTATAAAACTGGCATGAAGCCTCTGATAACCATCGCGGCTTTAACGCTTGTGCCGTTTGCGGCTGCCGCTCAGAACGCCAGCGTGCTGGCAACTAAACGACCAATCACATGGGGCATGATTTTCGCTCTGCTGTTCTTAATGCTTGGTCCAATTAAGCTCCTCGGCCCCTTTGCTGCCGCGACCAAGGACTGCGATCAGGTCTTTCGCTTCCGCCTCGCAACCCGCGCCTTCTTATTCTCGGCTGCCGCCGTCACCATCGCCGCCGCGCTTGGCGAGCAAATGCTCGACAACTTTGCCATTCCAGTGTTGGTGTTGCAGATCGCCGCGGGCCTAATCCTTTTCCTCGTTGCACTGCAGGCGGTCATGCATCAATACGACGTAACCCGCCCGCCCGAACGCACTGAGCCGCCCACTCTGGCGCACGCTTTCTCCCCACTCGCATTTCCGACCATCGTTACTCCTTACGGCATCGCAGCGGTTATCATTCTCATCTCCCTCGCTCCTACGACTGAGATCAGATTCATGGTGGCCGGGGTCGTTTATTTCGTTCTGTTCCTGGATTGGCTCGCTATGCTCGTCGCACACACCATTGTCCGCTGGTTCAACCCGCTGCTGCTGCTCCTGGGCGTGATCCTTGGGGTCAACCAAGTGGCGCTCGGCTTACAGCTTATGCTTGGTGGTATGGAAGGTCTGATCGCGCAAGGCGTCTTCACCGCCCCGGGAAAATGACACTGGGCTGGGTTGGTGCGACTTTTGTAAGAAATTTTGAAGGTATGCCTCATCCACTACGGGGCTCGATTTCGGAACAAAAATATCTTTGTCGCGTTCGGCGTCCGTTGAACGCGGATCACTGGTGTCTAGATGTTGCGACTGGCGGCGGCTGTCGGCGCGCTGCTATTGGCTGTTACGTTTGCTCAAGCGCGCCCAGCGAAGCATAGCTTTTCCGGCTTGTGCGCCTATTACCCAGGTCGCGGCGGAGGCCTTACAGCTGCGCATAAAACCTTACCGTTCGGGACTCGCGTTCGCGTTACTGACTCGAAAACCGGTCGCAGCGTAATCGTAGTTATCAATGATCGCGGCCCTTTTAACAAAGGGCGCGTCCTTGACCTATCGACCAGCGCAGCTAAGGAGCTCGGCATGACGGATCGCGGCGTTGTCTTGGTTAGAGCAGATGTGCTCTAGGTTTTCCCGATCAATGTCCGCGATTCTCCAAAAACAGGGTTTTTAAAACTAGCCGCCCAAGGACGCGAGCCGCGGGTGCAACAATGGGAGGACGGTGATGGCGATGATGACAAGGAGGATGGCCGGCGCGAGCGCAATTGCCTTCCTTTTCACAACTTCGATGGTCGCAGCACAAGCACTTGCATCGGTGCGCGTGCGGGCCACCATTTCGAGCGTCGACGGGGGAATATTAATCGCGAAAGGGCGCGACGGCGGAGAGATGAAGATCAAGCTTGCCGACAATGCGCCGGTCAACGAGGTAGTGAAGGCGCCGCTCTCGGACATAAAGGAGGGCTCGTACCTCGCCATAACCGCTTCGCCGCAGCCCGATGGCAGCCAGAAGGCAATGGCGATCCTTATCTTCCCACCGAGCGTGCATCCGGCCGAAGGTTTCTCGAACTGGGACTTGCCCAATAGCACAATGACCAATGCCACTGTGGCCAGCCAGGCCGCAGGTGTCGATGGTCAAACATTGACCGTAACGTACAAGGACGGCGAAAAGAAAATCATCGTGCCGCCGGGCGCGGAGATAATCACTTATAAGAAAGCGAGCGCGGTGGATCTCAAGCCGGGTCAAAAAATATTCGTTTTCGCCGCGAAGAAGTTTCCCGACGGTATGCTCGAGGCGTCGAATATCTCGTTTGGCGATTACGGCGTCTGGCGATAAGGCTCATCCGATACAACGTTCGCAACATCCGCTTTACCCCCCGAAAGCGGACATCGCTGAGCATCGTCGTGATGTCCGCTTTGTGCCAAAAGCCGACAAAGTGCCTCGCAGCAAAGAGCGAGCTAAATTCGATCACCTTGCCAGGGTGGCACCGTCAGTACCGAGCGCGCTTTATCGAAGTTTCCTCCTCCCAGACGACATCCAAGCGGTTGAAAGGGGAAGCAGCGACACCGAAAACAGATGCGCAAAATTGAACCACATCAGACGTGAAGTGGCCTCGGTGGCATAGCGCATGAGATGATGATGATTGGCCCAAACGATCGCGATGAACAAATAGCTGACCGCATAGCTGAGCCATGTGGGCCAGAGTGACAGCAGCGCCGTAAAAGTGGGAAGCTCCGGGGGCCGCAGTTCTAAGACCAGGACAGTTATAAGAACGGCGAACACGGCGTCGGAGAATGCGCTCAACCGCTCGGGGGTTCTTTTCGCATGTGGCACGAATATCAGCCCAATGTCCCCATCCAGCCCGCGACGGCCCGCCCGATCTCATCCGGCGAATCTTCCTGGACGAAGTGGACCCCCTTGACTGTCACCTCAGTCTGCGCAGGCAAGCTTCGGGCGTGTTCGAGAACCTTACCGCCGGCGAGGATTCCGCCGGGTTCGGCCTTCAGGAAGAGCTTGGGCACACTGCTCGTCTTCAGCCAGTCCGCGTAAGCATCCACGATCGCAGTCACGTCGGCGGGGTCGCCCTCGATGGGGATCTCTCGGGGCCATGTCAGCGTCGGCCGTCGGCTCTCGCCGGGCTCGGCGAACGGCCGACGGTATTCCGCCATCTCCTCGTCGGAAAGCTTCCGCAGCATTGCTCCTGGCAGGACCTTCTCAATGAAGAAGTTATCTTGGAGGACCATCTGCTCGCCGGCCTCGGAACGCGGCGCCTGCAAGACTGGGCGCATTCCGAACTTGTCCCAGTGGTCCCAATACTGCCGCCCCACCATCGCCTCCATATAGGCGATGCCCTTCACGGCATCGCGGTGGCGGTTTGCCCGTCGAAGCCGAGAGTCGAACCCCAGTCATGGATGACTAAGGTGACGCGCTCGCGCACATTCAGGGCCTCGAGCAGGGCGTCCAGATAACGGCGGTGCTCGACGAACCGATACGAGCCAGGCCCGCTGTTGGGCAGCTTGTCGGAATCGCCCATGCCTATCAGGTCGGGGGCGATGCAGCGGCTCGACAGGTGAGATATCACGTTGCGCCAGAGGTACGACGAGGTGGGATTACCGTGCAGCAGCACGATGGGATCACCTTCTCCTACCTCCACATACGCCATCTCGCGACCGAGAACCCGCCGCCGCTGCTTTTGGTACGGAAATGCAGCAGATATCTTGTTCGCTTCTAATGCCGCAGGGACCATGTTCGCTTCTCCTGTAGTAGCCGACTGTCATCGGCGTGCCACGTACTCACAACCAAAGTGTGACCAGAGAGGAAATTTTGCTCCTAACGGGCTTGTGCAGTCCTCTTCTGCAGTTCACTTGGACTGACCAGAAACTCTCTGATCGCTGATGCGACTTCGTGGTAGTGTGTCTCGAGCGCAAAGTGGCCGGTATCAAAGAAACGCACATCGGCGTGCGGCATATCGCGTTTGAACGCCTCAGCGCCAGCTGGCAGGAAGAAGGGATCGTTCTTCCCCCACACCGCCAGAAATGGCGGTTTGTGTTTGTGGAAATAGCTCTGGAATTCGGGATATAGCGCGACGTTGCTTCTGTAATCGCCGAAGAGGTCGAGTTGGATTTCGTCAGCGCCGGGACGGGCCAGGTAAAAGTTGTCGAGGTTCTGACCGTCCGGCGACACCATCGTTTGGTCGGGCACGCCGTGCGTGTACTGCCAGCGCGTTGTCTCCGGTGTGAGGAAGGCGCGGAGCGCTTTTCGGTTCGCCTGTGACGGGTCTTGCCAATAGGTCCGGATTGGAGTCCAGCCGTCACTGAGACCCTCCTCGTAGGCGTTGCCGTTCTGCGAAATGATGGCGGTTATCCGCTCAGGATGGCGGACGGCGAGCCGGGAGCCTGTCGGCGCGCCGTAGTCGAAGACGTACACCGCAAACCGGTCGAAGCGGATGACCTCAGTGAAGCGGTCGATCACACCGGCAATGTTGTCGAATGTGTATCTGAATTTTTCTCGCGGCGGCATGTCGGATTGACCGAAGCCGGGCAGGTCAGGCGCGACCATAAGAAATCTGTCGGCGAGGAGCGGGATCAGATCACGAAACATGTGGCCTGCGCTCGGGAAGCCGTGCAACAGAAGCAATTTCGGCGCGTCGGCTGGTCCCGCTTCGCGATAGAAAACCTTGAAGCCATCAACATCGACCGCGCGATATCTGATAGGCGCCATGAAACTCTCCTCTGTCTGCAACTCCGTTGCCAGTCGAGCCCTTATCGACGGCGACCGTTCCTTTGCCAAGGTCTTGCGCGATTTTGAGAATCTCGAAGCGCTCGCGGCGTCCAGCTCGATTATTGCGATCCATGACGTTCGTCCCCATGACATGGATGCCAGGGCGGTAACGTCGAAGGCCGAGACGGCGTTCCAAACCGGCGACGTTGGCAACGGACTTGTTCTAGGGGATCGCAGCGAGCCGATGTCCGCTTTGGGTCAAAAGCAGACTCATGCACTGCAGCAAAAAACGTCGTTATTCCATCCCGCCACTTTGCCACATAGTCGTTGATCGGCTCCGCTGGCGAACTTATTGTGACGTCCAATCGATCCGCATCCTCGCAGACGAAGGATCTGGATCGGATTGCAGAATGTTTCATTCGGCGACGTCCGGAGGATAGGTGATGACGAACGGAAAGGTCACCGGCGTGCGCAGCATCGAGCTCGGCGTGCGCGATCTCCAGCAATCGGCGGATTTCTACATCAAGGTTTGGGCGCTCGACGAGGTCGCTGTTGACGGCGACGGGGTTCATTTGCGCGCCACCGGCGGCGAGCATCATGTGCTCACGATCCGCGAGCGGCCGAAGCCGACTTTGCTTGGCGTAAACTTCGCCGCTCCAGACCGCACCAC
>Ga0306920_100010911_pt1 | contig 12220 bp, 7 predicted proteins | sample flu12Cox44000170_FD_204666 | JGI IMG/M metagenome (GOLD analysis project Ga0306920, IMG submission 204666) | Lab enrichment of tropical soil microbial communities from Luquillo Experimental Forest, Puerto Rico - flux4day.12C.oxic.44.000.170 (v2)... | ecosystem: Environmental > Terrestrial >...
GGCTACTCCGCGCGACGTGATCGCAGATCGGCGTAAGGGTCGTAGATGAGAGGATGAGAGAACGTGCGCCGAACAGATTACGCGGACATACTGCGGACACTGCCCGCGATGTGCCTCGTTTGACAGGCGCCAAACGATTGAGATCATTGGCGCGCCCGAAGGGATTCGAACCCCTGACCTCTGCCTTCGGAGGGCAGCGCTCTATCCAGCTGAGCTACGGGCGCGTGGTTCTTCCAATATAGAAACCGCCGCCAACCGGCAACGGCTGCCGCCTTGCCGCAGGCGCGACTGGCTCCTAAGCTTCACGACCGAATATCCGTCACCCTGAGGCGCGAGCGAAGCGAGCCTCGAAGGGCGATGGCCCGGAACGTCTAGATGGCATCCTTCGAGGCCCGCGCTGCGCGCGGGCACCTCAGGATGACGAAGCGCTCAAGGAGCCCCCGATGTCGCAAGTTGCGGAAAAAACCGAAGCGCGCGCGCCGAAAGCCGCGCAAATCAAGGACGCCGCGTTCAAAAGGGACGATCCTCTCGACCTTGAAAGCCAATTGACCGAGGAAGAGCGCATGGTGCGCGACACCGCGCGCGACTATGCGCAGGAGAAACTGTTCCCGCGCGTGCTCGCCGCCAATCGCGACGGCGATTTCGGTCCGGAGATTACCCGCGAGATGGGCGAGCTCGGCATGCTCGGTGTCACCATCCCGCAAGAGTATGGCGGCGCCGGGCTCAACTATGTTTGCTACGGGCTGATCGCGCGCGAACTCGAGCGCGTCGATTCCGGCTTCCGCTCGATGATGTCGGTACAGTCGTCGCTGGCGATGTATGCGATCTACGCCTACGGCAGCGAGGCGCAGCGGCGCAAGTACCTGCCCAAGCTCGCAACCGGCGAACTCATTGGCTGTTTCGGCCTGACCGAGCCGGATTTCGGTTCAGATCCTGGCTCGATGGTGACCCGCGCGGAGAAAACCTCCGGCGGTTACAAGCTCACCGGCACCAAAACCTGGATCACCAATGCGCCGGTGGCCGATATTGCGGTGGTGTGGGCCAAGCTCGAGGGGCGGATCCGCGGCTTTGTGGTCGAGCGCGGCACCAAGGGCCTGTCGACGCCGAAGATCGAAGGCAAATTGAGCCTGCGCGCCTCGATCACTGGCGAGCTCGTGCTCGACGGCGCGATTGTGCCGGAGGAGAATCTGCTGCCCAACGTTTCCGGGCTCGCTGGGCCCTTCGGCTGTCTCAATGTCGCGCGCGCCGGCATCGCCTGGGGCGCGATGGGCGCCGCCGAATTCTGCTGGCATCGCGCCCGCGATTATGTGCTCACGCGCAAGCAGTTCGGCCGCCCGCTCGCCGCCAATCAGCTGATCCAGAAAAAACTCGCCGACATGCAGACCGAGATCACGCTCGGCCTGCATGCGGCATTGCGGCTGTCGCGGCTGATCGACGAAAGCAAAGCCTCGCCGCCGGCGATCTCCATGCTCAAGCGCAACAATTGCGGCAAAGCGCTCGACATCGCGCGGCTCGCGCGCGACATGCACGGCGGCAACGGCATCACCGAAGAGTTTCATGTCATGCGCGTGTTGTGCAATCTCGAGACCGTCAACACCTACGAGGGCACGCACGACATCCACGCGCTGGTGCTCGGCCGCGCCCAGACCGGCATCCAGGCCTTCATGTGAGCTTGCGAGGATATCTCTATTGCATCGCCAGCGATGAGACTGCGATGCTGACGCCGCCATTGGCATTGGCGATGATGCGCAGCGTGTTGCTATCATAGGCGGTCCCGGCAAGACGCAGGTCGTCGATGCTGACCGTGGCGCACCGCGTCGGGGATACATTCGCTACCAATGTTCCTGGAAGGGTCAACCCGATGTGCCGCAGTATCCGCACCTTGTTCAATTTCGAGCCGCCGGCAACCGAAGACGAGATCCGCGCCTCGGCTTTGCAATTCGTGCGCAAGCTAAGCGGCTTCACCCATCCCTCGCGCGCCAATGAAGCGGCGTTCGATCGCGCGGTCGATGACGTGAGCGACGCCGCGCGCCGGCTGCTCGCCTCGCTCTCGACGGCAAGTCCCGCAAAGAATCGCGAGGCCGAAGCGATGAAAGCGCGGGAGCGCGCCAAAGCGCGCTTTGCTTGAAGCCCCGTCGTTCCGGGGCGCGGCTGCAAGCCGCGAGTCCGGAATCTACAATCACCGCCTCAGTCGTCATGCCTGGCCTCGTGCCGGGCATCCATGTCTTAGGTTCCGCATATCCAAAGGGCATGGATGGCCGGCATAGGCGAGCGAAGCGACGCCGTTCTGCGAACGGGGCCATGACGAATGGAAGGCCCGCGAGTACCCTCACAAAAAACTCTGCGGGTCGACGTCGATCTCGAGCTTGATCGAACCGTGCCGCTGCGGTGCCTTAGCGAGCCAGCCCCGCAGATAGGCGGAGAGATCGTAATTGCGCGGCGCCTTGATTAGCAAACGGAACCGATGACGGCCGCGCACCAAAGCGAGCGGCGCTTCGGCGGGGCCGAGCACGCGCACGCCGTGCGTTGCGTTCTCGTTAAGCGGCGCGGCGCGCGCGAGGTCGCGCGCGTAAGCCGTGGCAGCGTGCTTGTCAGGGCCAGAAATGACGATCGAAGCAAGCCGGCCGAATGGCGGATAACCGCTCTTCTCGCGCGCCGCGATTTCCGCAGCATAGAACGCTTCGCGGTCCTGCGCGATCAGCGCCCGCATCACCGGATGCTCCGGCTGATGGGTCTGCAGCAGCCCGCGGCCGACGCCAGCGTCGCGCCCGGCGCGACCGATCACCTGATGCAACAGCTGAAAGGTGCGCTCGGCGGCGCGCGGATCGCCGTTGCTCAACCCCAGATCCGCGTCGACCACGCCCACCAGGTTGAGCATCGGGAAATGGTGGCCCTTGGCGACGAGCTGGGTGCCAATAACGATGTCGAAACGGCCGGCGGCGACATCGGCCAGTTCCTCGCGCGTACGCTCGATGGTGGCGACGAGATCGCTGGAGAGCACCAACAGCCGCGCCTCGGGGAACAGATCGCGCACCTCCTCTTCCAGCCGTTCGACGCCGGGCCCAACCGGAACGAAAGAATCGGCCGCGCTGCATTTGGGACAGGTCGGCGGATGCGGCATAGCGAAGCCGCAATGGTGGCAAACGAGCTGGCGGCGGAAGCGGTGATCGACCAGCCAGGCGTCGCAATTCGGGCAGGCGAAGCGAAAGCCGCAGGCGCGGCACAAGGTCAGCGGCGCGTAGCCGCGGCGATTGAGAAACAACAATGCCTGTTCGCGGCGCTCTAGCGCGGTCTTCACCGCACCGGCAAGGGCCGGCGAAATAAAGCGCCCGGGCGGCGGCCGCTCGCGGCGCAAATCGATCGCTTCGACGGTGGGCAGGCGCTGGCCGCCGAACCGCTCCGGCAAAGACACGCGCGCATAGCGGCCGCGCCGCGCATTGACTTCGGTCTCGATCGACGGCGTCGCCGACGACAGCACGACGGGAATGCCGGCGATGTGCCCGCGCACCACCGCCATGTCGCGGGCGTGGTAACGCACGCCGTCCTCCTGCTTGTAGGCAGGATCGTGCTCTTCATCGATCACGATCAAACCGAGATCGGCATAAGGCAGAAACAGCGCCGAGCGCGCGCCGACAACGACCTTGACTTCGCCGTCGGCGACCGCCCGCCAGGTGCGCGCGCGTAAGCGGTGCGACAACTCGGAGTGCCACTCCGCCGGCCGGGAGCCAAAGCGCGCGGCGAAGCGATCGAGAAATTGCGTGGTGAGCGCGATCTCCGGCATCAGGATCAGGCTTTGCCGGCCGCGCCGGATCGTATCCGCCGCCGCCTCGAAATAGACGTCGGTTTTGCCCGAGCCGGTCACGCCGTCGAGCAAGGTGACCGAGAATTCGCCGGCTGCCACCGTTTTCTGCAAAACGGATGCCGCGGTGCGCTGGTCAGGCGTGAAATCGGCGCGGATGAAATCGGGATCGGGAGGCTGCGCCACTGGCTCCGGCGGCAGCACCAGTGTTGCCAGCGCGCCCTCATCGACGAGGCCATCGATCACGCCGGCCGAAACGCCGGCCTCGCGCGCGGCTTCGCTCTTGCCGCGCACCATGCCGTTGGCGAGGAGCGCAAGCACACGGCCCCGCGCACTCGTCATGCGCTCGGGCGGGCTGCCCGCAAGCCGCACGCCGATGCGTTTACGCTCGGCGCCGAGATGCTCGCCCATGCGCAGGCACATGCGCAGCACCATGCCGCGGGAGCTGAGCGTGTAATTCGCAACCCACTCGACCAGGCGGCGCAACTCGGGTTTGAGCGGCGGGAAATCAAGCTTCCCCTCGATATCCTTGAGCCGATTGTCGAGCCGCGGATTGGGGTTGTCATTTTCGGCCCAGACCACCCCGATGGTCTCGCGGGGCCCGAGCGGCACGGCGACAATGTCGCCGGGCGCAACCTCAAGCGCCGGCGGCACACGGTAGGAATAGGCGCGGTCAAGCGCGACCGGCACCAGCACATCGACCACGCGTTTGGCCATGTAGCAATTCTCGGCCGATTCTCACCGATTTAGGAAGGGTAAAGGCGAGGGCCCCTATTATGTCCGCTCGTTCCCGCGCAAGCGGGAGTCCAGTAGGAACCCCGAAGCAGACTGGGTCCCCGCTTTCGCGGGGACGCGCGGAATATGGCGAACAACGCGGAAAACCCCTGCATCGCCCCCAAAGTCGCGGCCGCGATCGCAGCCTGGCTGCGGCACCTCGGCAGCGAACGCAATCTTTCGGAAAAGACCATCGAGGCCTATCGGCGCGACGTACTGCAGTTTCTGCATTTTCTCGCCGAGCATCTGGGTGGCGCGCCGTCGCTGAAACAGCTGGCCGCACTGGCGCCGGCGGACGTGCGCGCGTTTCTCGCGGCGCGGCGCGCCGACAATATCGGTAGCCGGTCGCTGATGCGCGCGCTCGCCGGCATCCGCGCCTTCGGCCGTTTCCTCGAGCGCAGCGGCAACGGCAAGCTCGGGGCGCTCGCCGCGGTGCGCGGGCCGAAACTCGGCAAGACCCTGCCGCGGCCGTTGCCGATCGACGCGGCAAAGCGCATGGCCGATCCAACGCTACCCGCTGGCGATGGCCGGGAGGTCTGGATTCATGCCCGCGATGCCGCGGTGCTGGCACTGCTCTATGGTGGCGGGCTGCGCGTCTCCGAAGCGCTCGGCGTAAAGCGCGCGCAGTTCGACGGGCGCGACGTCATAACCGTGACCGGCAAGGGTCGCAAACAGCGCATGGTGCCGCTGATCGCGCCGGTCGCAAAGCTGATCGCCGATTACATTGCTCTATGCCCTCACGACTTGCCCGCCGACGGTCCGCTGTTCGTCGGCGCCAAAGGCGGACCGCTCGCCCCACGGCTGGTCCAGCTAGCGATGGCGCGGCTGCGCGGCGCGCTCGGGCTTGGCGCGAGCGCGACGCCGCACGCGTTACGGCATTCTTTCGCCACGCATCTGTTGGCCGGCGGCGGCGATTTGCGGTCGATCCAGGAACTGCTCGGCCATGCCTCGCTCTCGACCACGCAAATCTATACCGCTGTCGACGCCGAGCGGTTGATCGAGGCCTACCGCAGCGCCCATCCGCGCGCGTGAGCGCAAATTGTGTTAGTTCACCGTCACCCTGAGGTGGCCGCGAGGTCACCCATCGCGTAAACGCGATGGATGACAATGCGGCCCTCGAAGGATAGACGGGCCGCAGCGCTGAGGGCCGCCCCCCTTCGATGCGAGCTACGCTCGCACCTCAGGGTAACGCAAGGAATTCAAGCCGAGGATCATATGTCCGAAATACATGAGACCATCGAAAAGGCGCAGGAAGGCGAGCACGGGCAATATTTCAATCGGCGCATCGCGCTGTTGATCGCGGTGCTCGCTCTGTTTCTGTCGTTTTCGGAGACGCTCGGCAAAAGCGCGCAGACCGAGGCAATCGGCGCCAATGTCGAATCATCGGATATGTGGGCGTTCTTTCAGGCCAAATGCGTTCGCCTGACGCGGCCGAGCAAATGCTGGTCGCGGCGGACGCTGCTTCCGATGCGGCCACAAAAAGCGCGATGCAGAAGCAGATCGAGGCCTGGAAAAAGACCGCGGCGCGTTATGATTCCGAGCCCTCGACCGGTGAAGGCCGCAAAGAGCTCGCTGAGCGCGCCAAAGAGGCGGAGGGAAAACGCGACCTGGCGCTGGCGAAATACCATCACTACGAATTGGCCTCGGCGGCGTTCCAGATCGGCATCGTGCTGGCGTCCGCCGCCGTGATCACCGGGATCGTGGCGCTGGCCTGGCTCGGCGGCGCGCTCGGCATACTCGGCCTCGGGCTAACGGCGCTCGGTCTGTTTGCTCCGCACGCCGTGCACCTGATCGCGGTGTTGTAGGAAGTCGACTGTTTCCCGGACGCGGTGCAGCCCTGAAACGCTGCACCGCAGATCCGGGATCGTTCAAAACTCGGCATGCGTAACGTTCCCGGTTCAGCAGTGCACCACTACGCGCTGCGCTGCGCCCGGGAAACGAGAGCAATGACCTAAAAATTAATCGCGCGCTTGGCGACCGCCAGCGCCGATTCCTTGATCGCCTCGGTCAAGGTCGGATGGGCGTGGCAGGTGCGCGCGATGTCTTCGGACGAGGCGCCGAATTCCATCGCCACTGCCGCTTCGCCGATCATATTGCCGGCGTCGGGTCCGAGAATATGCACGCCAAGTACGCGGTCGGTCTTGGCGTCGGCGAGAATCTTGACAAAACCTTCGGTAGTCAGATTGACCCGGGCGCGCGCATTGGCGGTGAACGGAAATTTGCCGATATTGTAGGCGACACCAGCCGCTTTGAGCTCCTCTTCGGTTTTGCCGACCGAAGCAATTTCCGGGTAGGTGTAAACGACGTTCGGAATGACGTCGTAGTTCACGTGACCGGCCTGGCCGGCGAGAATCTCGGCCACCGCCACGCCTTCCTCTTCCGCCTTGTGCGCCAGCATCGGACCGGCAATCACGTCGCCGATCGCGTAGATACTTTCGACATTGGTGCGGTAATGCGGATCGACCAGGATCCGCCCGCGATTGTCCTTCTTGACGCCGAGCGCTTCGAGCCCAAGCCCGTCGGTATAGGGAACGCGGCCGATCGCGACCAGAACGACGTCGGCGTCCAGCACCTCCGCCGCGCCGCCGGCGGCTGGTTCGACCTTGACCTTGAGCGTCGCGCCGAACGTGCCGATGCCGGCGACTTTTGAGGACAGCCGCACCACGACGCCCTGCTTTTGCAGAATGCGGTGGAATTGCTTGGCGACCTCGCTGTCGATGCCCGGCAGGATATGGTCGAGAAACTCGACGATGGTGACCTCAGTACCGAGGCGGCGCCACACCGAGCCGAGCTCCAGCCCGATGATGCCGGCGCCGACGATCAGGAGTTTTTTCGGTACCGCGGGCAAGTCGAGTGCACCGGTCGAGGACACGATGCGTTTCTCGTCGAAGTCGATGCCGTTCAGGCGCGCCACGTCGGAGCCGGTGGCGATCACGATATTCTTCGTCTCAAGTACCTGCGCCTTGCCGTCGGCATTTTTGACTTCGACTTTGCCGGGCCCGGCAACACGTCCGGTGCCGTGAAAGGTCTCGATTTTGTTTTTCTTGAACAGGTAATCGACGCCTTTGACATTGCCGTCGACGGCGCCTTGTTTGTACTTCAGCATGGCGGCCAGATCGACGGCCGGGGTGCCGACTTTGATGCCCATTTGCGCAAATTTGTGCGCCGCCTCTTCGTACAGCTCGGACGCGTTGAGCATCGCCTTCGATGGAATGCAGCCGATATTGAGACAGGTGCCGCCGAACGTGGACCACTTCTCAACCACCGCGGTCTTCATGCCGAGCTGCGCCGCGCGGATGGCGCAAACATAGCCGCCCGGGCCGGAGCCGATGACGATGAGGTCGTAGGGCATACGCAATCACCTATCGCTTGTCATTGCCGGACTTGTTCCGGCAAGCTCGATTAATCGGCGATGTATTGCCAATGTAATCGGGATGCCCGGCACAAGAGTCTACACCTGGGCCGGCCGGAGGCCGGACCCGAGTGCCGGGCATGACGAAATCACAAATCCAGCACCACTCTCGCCGGATCCTCCAAACACTCCTTCACGCGCACGAGGAAGGTCACCGCTTCGCGGCCGTCGACCAGCCGATGGTCGTAGCTCAAAGCGAGATACATCATCGGCCGCACCTCGATCTTGCCGGCGACCACCATCGGCCGCTCCTGGATCTTGTGCACGCCGAGAATGCCGGACTGCGGCGCGTTGAGGATCGGCGTCGACATCAACGAGCCGTAGATGCCGCCATTGGTGATGGTGAAGGTGCCGCCCTGCATCTCCTCGATTTTCAGCGAGCCGTCACTGGCGCGGCGGCCGAAATCGGCGATGGCCTTCTCGATCTCGCCGAGCGATTTGCCATCGCAATCCCGCACCACGGGAACCACCAGGCCGCGTTCGGTGCCGACCGCGATGCCGATGTGATAATAATTTTTGTAGACGATATCGGCGCCGTCGATCTCGGCATTCACCGCCGGGATTTCCTTGAGCGCCTGCACGCAAGCGCGCACGAAGAAACCCATGAAGCCCAGCTTCACGCCGTGTTTCTTCTCGAACAGATCGCGGTACTCCGTACGCAGCGCCATGATCTGACTCATATCGACCTCGTTGAAGGTCGTGAGCATGGCAGCAGTGTTCTGCGCGTCCTTCAGACGGCGGGCGATGGTCTGGCGCAGCCGCGTCATGCGCACGCGTTCCTCGCGCGCCGCATCGTCGGGCGGCGTCGGCGCCCGCATCTGCACCGTGGCGGCGGTCGCGGCAACCGGCGTTGGCGTGGCAGCGGCGCGCTCTATTGCCGCGAGCATGTCGCCCTTGGCGACACGGCCATCTTTACCTGAGCCCGTCACGCTTGCGGCATCGATGCCGGATTCGGCGGCGAGCTTGCGCACCGAGGGTGCGAGCGGCGCATCGGACGGCTTCGCCGCTGCTGGTGCAGCATTGGGCGGGGTCGGCGCTGACGTCGGCGCCGACTTGGGCGCGGAATGCGGCGGCGCTGTTGGCGTTGCCGCTGGTTTCACCGCAGCACCGGCCGCGCCTTCCTTGATCTGACCGAGAACGGCACCAACCGCGATGGTGTCACCATCCTTGGCGGCAATGTCAGCGAGCACGCCCGCCGCCGGCGCCGGCACTTCGATCGTGACTTTGTCGGTTTCAAGCTCGACGAGCGGCTCATCCACGGCAACCGCTTCGCCCGGCTGCTTGAACCATTTGCCGATGGTCGCCTCGGTGACCGATTCACCCAATGCCGGCACGCGTATCTCAGCCATGGCCCAATCCAGATGTCAGATGTCGGATGACAGAGGTCAGAGATCGCAAATCGAAAGCAAAAATTCCCGTCCGAGCTCCGACATCTGCCCTCCCTCCTCCGCTACGCCAACGCCTCGTTCAAAAACTTGCCGAGTTGCGCCAGGTGAATCGACATTTGCCCGACCGCGGTCGAGGCGGCGGCCGGACGGCCGACATAGTGCGCGCGCCGGTGCTTGGCGCCGATCTGGTTGAGCACCCACTCAAGGAAAATGTCGACGAACACCCAAGCGCCCATATTGCGCGGCTCCTCCTGGCACCAGACCACTTCGGCCTGTTTGAAGCGCGACAACTCCGCCATCACCGCCTTGGTCGGGAATGGATAGAGCTGCTCGATGCGCAACAGATAGATGTCGTCGATGCCGCGGCGTTCCCGCTCCTCGTAAAGGTCGTAATAGACCTTGCCGGAACAGAGGATGACGCGCCGGATCTTGTCGTCCGCGACGAGCTTGATCTTCTCGTCCGGCAGCAACTGCGCATCGTCCCACAATAGGCGATGGAACGAGGTGCCCGGCCCCATTTCGTTGAGCCGCGACACCGCACGCTTGTGCCGTAACAACGATTTCGGCGTCATCAGGACCAAAGGCTTGCGGAAGTCGCGTTTGAGCTGGCGGCGCAGAATGTGAAAATAGTTCGCCGGAGTCGTGCAGTTCGCCACCTGCATGTTGTCTTCGGCGCACATCGAGAGAAAACGCTCGAGGCGCGCCGAGGAATGCTCCGGGCCCTGGCCTTCGTAGCCGTGCGGCAACAGGCAAACCAGCCCGGACATGCGCAGCCATTTGCGCTCGCCGGACGAGATAAATTGATCGAACAAAACCTGGGCGCCATTGGCGAAATCGCCGAACTGCGCTTCCCACAAGGTCAGCGCATTCGGTTCGGCGAGCGAATAGCCGTACTCGAAACCGAGCACGGCCTCTTCTGACAGCATCGAGTTGATGACTTCGAAACGCGCCTGACCGTCGCCGAGATTGTTGAACGGCGCATAGCGCTTTTCGTTTTCCTGATCGATCAGCAGCGAGTGGCGCTGCGAAAAGGTGCCGCGTTCGGAATCCTGACCCGACAGCCGGACCCGATGACCGTCGCGAAGGAGCGAACAGAACGCGAGCGCTTCCGCGGTCGCCCAATCGATCCCGGCGCCAGTCTCGATCGCCTTGCGCCGATTGTCGAGAAAGCGCTGCAAGGTCCGATGCAAATGGAAATCGGGCGGCAGCGCGGTGATCTTGCCGCCGATATCCTTCAGTGCGGCGATAGCGACGCCGGTCTGGCCGCGGCGCGGATCATCGGTGTCGCCGGCGGTGGCGTAGCCCGACCAGCGGCCGTCGAGCCAGTCGGCTTTGTTAGCGCGGTAACCCTGTCCGGCCTCAAGCTCGGCATCGAGATGGGCCCGCCATTGCGCCTTCATGTTGTCGAACTCGGCGGCGGCCACGACGCCTTCGCCGACGAGTTTCTTGCCGTAGATTTCGAGCGTGGTCGGATGCGCGGCGATCGCTTTGTACATCAGCGGCTGGGTGAATGACGGCTCGTCGCCTTCGTTGTGGCCATGTCGCCGGTAGCAGAACATGTCGATGACCACCGGCTTCTGGAATTTCTGCCGGAACTCGGTCGTGATCTTCGCGGCGAACACCACCGCTTCGGGATCGTCGCCGTTGACGTGAAAAATCGGCGCCTCGATCATCTTGGCGACGTCGGAAGGATACGGCGACGAGCGGGAATAGCGCGGATTGGTGGTAAAGCCGATCTGGTTGTTGACGATAAAATGCACCGAGCCGCCGGTGCGGTGCCCGCGCAGCCCAGAGAGCCCGAAACATTCCGCCACCACGCCCTGCCCCGCGAACGATGCGTCGCCGTGGATGAGCAGCGGCAGCACCATGGTGCGGTCCTCAGGCGTCGCGCCGAGCTGATCCTGCTTGGCGCGGACCTTGCCGAGCACTACCGGATCGACGATTTCCAGATGCGACGGATTTGCGGTCAGCGACAAATGCACCTTGTTGCCGTCGAATTCGCGATCGGACGAGGCGCCGAGGTGATATTTCACATCGCCTGAGCCTTCGACCGTCGTTGAGCCACCCTTGAATTCATGAAAGATAGCGCGGTGCGGCTTGGCCATGACCTGCGCCAGCACATTGAGGCGGCCGCGATGCGGCATGCCGACCACGATCTCGCGCACGCCGAGCGCGCCGCCGCGCTTGATGATCTGCTCCAGCGCCGGGATCATCGCTTCGGCACCATCGAGTCCGAAGCGCTTGGTCCCGGTGAATTTCACGTCGCAGAATTTCTCGAAGCCCTCGGCTTCAATGAGCTTGTTGAGGATGGCGCGCTTGCCCTCGCGCGTGAAGGTGATCTCCTTGTCCGGGCCCTCGATGCGTTCCTGGATCCAGCTTTTCTGCGCGGCATCGGAAATGTGGAGGAATTCGACGCCAAGCGTCTGACAATAGGTTCGGCGCAGGATCGCGACGATCTCGCGCACCGTGCCGAAGTCGAGCCCGAGCACATGATCGAGAAAGATCCGGCGGTCGAGATCGGCCTCGCCGAAGCCGTAGGAGCGCGGGTCGAGCTCTTGCTCGTTCTTTGGCGGTTCGAGGCCGAGCGGATCGAGATTGGCATGAAAATGGCCGCGCGCCCGATAGGCGCGGATGAGCATCAGCGCCCTGATCGAATCGCGGGTGGCGCGCTCGACCCCTGCTTCGGTGATGTCGACGCCGCGGGCCTGCGCCTGCGCTTTCAGCTTGCCGCCGATCGCCGCACGCGCGTCTTGCCAGCCGGGGTCGAGCGCGCCGGTCAGTCCATCTGCGGCAAGAGGCGGCCAGTCGGGCCGCTGCCATGACGGCCCCTGCGCATTGCGCTCGACG
>Ga0306920_100010913_pt1 | contig 12219 bp, 8 predicted proteins | sample flu12Cox44000170_FD_204666 | JGI IMG/M metagenome (GOLD analysis project Ga0306920, IMG submission 204666) | Lab enrichment of tropical soil microbial communities from Luquillo Experimental Forest, Puerto Rico - flux4day.12C.oxic.44.000.170 (v2)... | ecosystem: Environmental > Terrestrial >...
GGAACGATCGCTATCGCGACACCCTGCGCGGCTTCTGGCGCGGCGATGCCGGCATGCTCCCCGATCTTGCCTCGCGGCTCTCGGCGTCCGCTGATCTCTTTGACAAGCGCGGCCGCAGGCCCTGGGCTTCCATTAACTTCGTCACCGCGCATGACGGCTTCACGCTCAACGATCTCGTTTCCTACCTCAACAAGCATAACGAGATGAATGGCGAAGAGAACCGTGACGGCAACTCTCATAACCTTTCGTCCAACTACGGCGTGGAGGGCCCGACGGATGACGTCGGCATCAACGATGTGCGGGCGCGGCAAATGCGCAACATGTTGGCGACTCTTTTTCTCTCCCGCGGCACGCCGATGCTGTTGGCCGGAGACGAGCTCGCCCGCAGTCAAAACGGGAATAACAACGCCTACTGTCAGGACAACGAAACATCGTGGCTCGACTGGGCGGAAGGCGACCCGAGCCGGCGGCATTTGTTGCGGTTCACACGCCGCTTGATCGCGCTGCGTCACGCGTTGCCGATGTTGCGACGCGGCCGCTTTCTGACCGGCCGGAAGGACGAGGAGCTCGGGATCAAGGACGTGGCCTGGCTCACGCCGAACGGCCAGGAAATGACGCAAAAAGATTGGTCGGACAAAAACGCGAGCTGCCTGGGCGTGCTGCTCGACGGGCGCGCGCAGGAAACGGGAATTCGCCGGCCCGGAACCGATGCGACCTTGCTGTTGGTGCTCAACGCCGACGATGAAACCATCCCCTTCACCCTTCCTGCCGCCCCTGAAGGGCGAGAGTGGGTGCGCCTCATCGACACCAATCACGTCGAGCAGACGCATATGCCGCGCTATCCATTTGGCCATGTCTATCAGGTGACCGACCGTTCGTTGCTGCTGTTCATGCTCCGGCCGGAGCCCGGCGTGAAGGCCGGCGGAGAGGCCGACCGCTCCTTCGAGCACGTGGTGAACATTATCGAATCTCTCGATGATCCGGCTCCCGGCGAGAGCGAGCACGCGGATATTTGATCGCACCCGCTCCAGAGTCACCGATTGGCTTGATTGAGGGTGCGGGCCACGCGCAGCCCGGTGTTGGAGTAGCGGCCGAAGGCCGGCCGCGAGTCGCGGAAGGCCGAGCGCAACGCCCTGGCGAAATAGTTCCAACCGCCGCCGCGACGGACATGGCGGCTGCAATTTCCCATCAGGCTTGCCGCATCGTCCGATGGGGCACTGCGATAGTTGTTATTCCAGCAGTCCTCCACCCAATCGAACGCATTGCCGTGCACTTGGTAGAGGCCGAACGGGTTGGCTGCAAAGCTGTCCACCGGGACGGTCGCCTCCCGATATTCACCCTTGCGACCCTCCATATAGACCGAGTTGACGGACTCGGCGGCGCTGCCGTCGTAATTGGCTTTGTCGGTGGAGATCGTGTCTCCCCACCAGAAGGGGCTGCTGCTGCCGGCACGCGCAGCATATTCCCATTCCGATTCGCTGAGCAGCCGATAGACCCTACCCGTCTTCCTGGTCAGCCATGCCGCATAGGCCCGGGCGTCGTCCCAACTCACGCAGACGGCGGGATGATTTCCCTCCTGCGTGAAGCCGGGATTACGGAAGGAGCGGCCGAGGCGCTCCTCGATGCGGCTATCTTCCCGAGTCCAGCACTTGTCGCTGGAGTAGCTCGTGTCGCGAACGAATGCCTCGAATTCATCGCGGCTGACCATGAGCTTGCCCACGGCGAACGGCCGGCCGATCTTGACCGGGTGCCGTGGCCCCTCTTCGGGAGAGCGCTCGGCCTCGCTATCCGGCGAGCCCATTTCGAACTCGCCCGCCCCAATCACGACCATCTCCGGGCAGCCGGCGCATTCCTTGAAGGTCTCGTGCGGCTTGAGCGTCCTTTCGCGCTCCGCTGAGAGCGCCTGCTCGGCAACAGGAGGAGGAGGGCGAGGCTCGGGAGGGACCACGGGAGGCGGCGGCACAGGGCGAGGCTCGGGGGTCACCACGGGAGGCGGCGGCGGAGGTGTAGAGGAGGCGCTGAACGAGAACGCGGCAACCAGCGAAGATGACACCCATGGGATTTGCTCCGTGCGCGATGCCTGGGAAACACCATGCCGGACCCGGTTGAAGACCTCCTCGGCACTGCTGTTCGGGACGCGCAGCTCCTTGATGAGCTCGTTCGTAAACAGGCTCCCCGCCGCATTACTCTCGCTGATGAGCTTGTCGGGAGCCGCCGAGTATATGACCAGCGTGTTGTCCGGGATGCTGATCGCAGAAAGACCCATCGGCGCCGGGCGCACGCGGCGCTCATACGGGTTTCTGCGCGCCGCATCGATGATGGCGATCTTGACGCTCGCCCCTTTTCTGTTCATCTCGGCCAACACCTCATCCACCCTGGTGCCATCGCGCGCAATATCGGGCTCGTTCCAGATTTGCGCGTTCACAGGAAGAAGATAAGTCTGCCTGTTCGCCTGCAGGCCGTAGCCGCTGAAGTAAAACAGCGCGGTCGTGCCGGGTGCGATCTTGCCCGTGAAAGCAGCGAGCGTGGCGCGCATGTCGGCCTTGCCGAGATTCTCCTTGAGATCGACTTGGAATCCATTGCGGCGCAGCTCCTCGGCGACCGCGCGCGCATCCTTCGTGCTGGTCAGCGGCACGCTTGCATCGGGATAGAGGGCGTTGCCGATCACCAGCGCAAGGCTCTGCTGCGCCCATGCGGAGGAGGACACGATGAGACACGCGGCGAGAAGAACGACAACGCTTGTGAGCACACGCAGCCTCGCACACCCTCCGCCTCCTTGCGGGGAGGGCAATCGCATTTGATCAGCCGCGCAGCAAACACCGTAATACCTCCCCCTGAAAGGGGGAGGTCGGCCGCCGTAGCGAAGCGAGGCGGTCGGGTGGGGGTCAATTGATGATCCCGTTTGTTTCAGCTTGACCCCCACCCGGCTCGCTTCCGCTCGCCGACCTCCCCCTTCTAGGGGGAGGTGTCCGAGTTTGTTACTCGCTTTGTGCACTCGTACCCTCCAAGCGCAAACGCCAAGTACGATTACCCTGCTCATGTGGGGGAAGCGCAGACCGACCTTGTTGCGCGTCCGAGATTCCGTTCACCGGAATGCACTCATCGCATCAGCTCGCCGAATCGTTCGGGTTGTCCACGTAACCCGTTAGCAGCACGAGCCCGCTTTGCGCGTCGCGCAGCGCAAACATGAAAGGCTTATCAACCGTCATCTTCACGAAATCGGTGGCGACCGCGCGCGTGGTCATCACGGCGGTTGCGGCGGCCGCCTCGGTTCCGGCTTCATCGACGCGGATCTCGGTGCGCTGCAGCACCTGGGCGATGCTCATCGGCGTCGGCGAGAGGCCGGCCAGCGCGCCGGGAGAAGCGCGCGCCGGATGCAGGCCGAGCGCGTCGAGAGCATGCAGCAGGTCGGCACTCGAGGTCAGCGCAAATCGCGGCAGCGACAGCTCGCCCGGCCGCTGCTCGAATCCGTCTCCAGTCAGCCAATCCGCCACCGGGCGGAATGCTCCCGCGCGCGCCGGCTTGTCCCTGGTCGTGATCACGACCAGGCGGAAACGATCGGCGGCATAGGGAAGATCGACGGCAACGAATGCGTCATCCTCGCGAAACTGCAGCTTTCCCTCCTTCTGCATCATCGGCACCTCTATTCCGTTTCCGGCCATGCCGTGAAAACGTGCCGTTCTGGTCAAGCTCGGATCAAAGGCTTCCTTCCAGCGGTCCTTGAAGTGCAGCGCGTTGAGCGCCACCAACCCACCCTCGCGCGGAGCCTTATCGATGATCGAGGGGATCAGCCCCGCCGTTTGCTCCTTGCGATCAAACACGATCGCGTTGGCCGATGTCAGCGGACCGCCCGCGCCAGTTTGCACTACTTTGGCGCTCGCGCGCAGCGCTGCGAGCTTGCTCGTGCTTTCGCCGTTGGAGGCTTGCTCGAACGCCAACGTCTTGAGCAAAGCCGAGTGCATCTCGGGATTGGCGCCAAGATCAAGCAATGCCAAGACTGTGGCCAGGCTCGCCGGCGAAGTTACGAGATTTCCATTTCCATTTGTCTGTTGACCCATCCGCGCGATGAGCCGAAAGCCAAGCTTCGACTGCGCCTGGTTGAGATAGGCCGCATCGAGCGGTGGCGCCGGTGAAGGAGCCGCGGCTGGGGCAACATCCTCTGCCACTGCGCCCCCCTCCCAGGAGATGATGGCCGCCGCGAGCGCGAGGCACATCGCGGCGATCAGAGAACTCGGCGCTCGCATGGAAATGCTCCGTTCAGGGATTGATGCGATAGGATGTTTGTGCAACCGACCATTCGCGCTTCTGCACCTTGCCGGCAATCACCGGCTCGCGCAGCAACTCGTCCGCAATCTGAGCCACCAAGGCGTTCCCCGCGCTGCTGTCGAACGTCGTCGGCCGCTGCGGCAGTGAAATGGCTCGGATCGGGTCCTTGCTGAGAATGGCAATCAGCCGGCCTTCGCCGCTCGGCGGAGTGACCTTGTAATCGAAACCCCGGTAGGGATTGGCCGGATCCGGCACGACGAGCGCCTGCCCCGCGGCAACAAGATTGGAGCTCTTGCGCGCGCCTGTCGGTGTCCGCAGCGACAGCTCGTTCGGAAAAACTTGCGTCACCTTGCCGTCCGGCGCGACATCGAGCAGAACCAGATAGCCGGGCTGTTGCGTCCGCACGCGAAATTGCGCCGCTTGTCCGAGCCGCAAGTCCGTGCCCTGGACGAAATCCACTGCAACGCCCGCGGAATTGTCGTGCGTCAGCACCTCCTGCGGCACTTCCTGCGGCCTGTCGGGCGTACGGCCGGTCACGACGTCGGCCGCCAAGAGCTCCGGCCGTGCCTCGAGCTGCGGCGAAAGCCCGGCGGCGCACTCCTTTTTGTGCCGCGCGCAATACTCCTGCGATTGCACGCGAACATAGTCCAGCAACTTCGCGTGGCTTATGCGTCCGTCGCCGCCGAACAGGCCTTGCGAAATGCCGTCGATGAAACGCCGCGTGAAAACGCTCTCCGGCTCGGCGGATTCATCGTCCACAAGCGCAAGCTGCCCTTCGTTGACGGCAGACCAGGCCACTACGTTGTCGCGCCGCGCGATGAAACCCTGCTTCGGCTGGTCGGCCGATCGCGTGCTGATTTTCCCGCTCATCTCGGGCGTCAAGAGCTCCCGTGGATCATAATCATCGAGCACGGCGCACAGGCACTTCGCTTTTCCCGCGGGTATCGGGTCGGCGTCACGGGTGATGCTGCCGGAGTGGCAGGAATCAACGACCACGGTCACCATCCGGTCGGGAATCCTTTTGAGCAGCGCGTCGATCTCGTCATCGATGACCTGATTGCGCAGCACCTTCTTTCCCCCTTCGGTGTCGACGCGCGTATCATAGGGGGCAATGGTCTCGTCGAGGCCATCCTCTTCATCGCCGTTAAGGTCAGGCACTTGCGCGCCGTGGCTACTCACATAGAAGAACACGCGCGCGCCTGGCGCGCTGTCACGGATCAGCCATTCCTCGAACGCTTTGAGGATACCGGCCCGCGTGGCGCGCGCATCGGTGAGCGTCATGATCTGCTCGGGCCGATACTCGAAGGTGTTGATCAGGAGCCGCTCGATGTTGCGCACATCGTTGAGCGAGCCCTGCAGGTTGAGCTTCGGGTTCTCGTACTGCTCGATCCCGACCAGAAGCGCGCGGTCGCCGGGGGCGATCTTTGGCCCCGGGCGCGCAGGCGCGGGCTGCGCCTGGCTCGGATGCGCCGCCGGTGGCGGGATTGACGCCGCGGGAGCATGCGCTGGCGCCAGCGCGGCAAGAGACGTCTTCGCTGCGATCCAATCGTCGAATGCGGACACGCGGGTGTAGACTCCGTAGAAATTAGCCAGCCCGCATCCTTTGCCCCAGCTGACGATGCCGATCTGAGCGTATCCCTCGGGCCGGCGCACCACGAGCGCTCCGCCGCTGTCACCGCTGCAGGCGTCCCGCCCTCCTTCCTTGTTGCCCGCACACAGGGTGCGCTCATCGATGACACCGCCGCGGTTGTTGTAGGCCTGCTTGCAAACATCGAGCGGGACAACGGGAAGGTCGACCTGCATGAGGTTGGCCGGCACACGCGGGTCGTTGAATCCGAGGTGTCCCCAGCCGGTTACCGTTGCCAACAAGCCGGCAATGTCGAGCCCGGAGTCCTTCGACTGAACACTCTGTCGCGATTGTCCTTGCACCGACGAGATCGATATGGGTTTGGAAATGGCCGGCGAGGCAAGCTCGAGGAGCGCAATGTCATTCTCCATGGCGCGAGGATTCCAGCGCTCGTGCACGAGAATGCGCTGCACCCGCAGCTTTCGCCCGTTGCCGTTACCGCCGCCGAATCTGCTCGGCGCGAGCACATTGGTGCCTTCGACGACAATCACGTCGGCTGGCGCAGCGCGGTCGTAGCGGCCGCTCTCTTCCCCATCGAAGCAATGCGCGGCCGTGAGCACCCATCGCGAATGGATCAGAGAGCCGCCGCAGAAGAGGTATCCCTGGCCGAGCGGTTGCCCGTTCTTCGTCGCGCGCCGATAGACGGCCACCTGCCAGGGCCAGGCGTTGCGCGCCGCGGGCTCGCCGCCGACGATCTTGCTGTCGCCGCGGCTCGAGACGCTTTCGTCGTAAGGATCGGGAATGAGCTGTGCATTCGGAGAGTCATCGATGTACGAGAGTTGCTGCTGGGCAAACGCCGGCACTGCCGATGCCGCAGCCGCCAGGGCAAGCGCAAGCAGCAGCGCCAGCGCGCCACCGCCGGCGAATCGTAGGGTGGGCAAAATCGCCCGCCGCCGCCGGGCAATTTCCGCAAGCTCATTGGCGATTTTGCCCACGCGGTAGATAGAAGCGGTAGACATTACATCGCCAGCCATTTGCAAATATTCAGCCGCAAACGTGCGCAATGCCTGGTCCGCGTGCCGCCGCTCGCCGCGTGGGCAAAATCGCCCAAACAGCTCGGCCAATTTTAGGGTCCCGGCAGGCGATTTTGCCCACCCTACGGGATGATCGGCTTCACACATCTGATGCACTGCTCTCATGGCGCGGTGAAAAGGCCGGCGAAGCCGATGCGCGTGGATTGATCATTGGGAACGTACTTGCGCAAGAGCCCAGGCATGCGCCCCGCGGCGCGCACGTTGTCAAAAGCCTTGACGGCATCCTCCAGGCCGACAAGGCGTCGCGCGGAGACGATCGCCACCACGTGGTCGGCGCCGAACGGCGATCCCACGATTATGTCAGGTAATTTCAAGGTCGCAGTGTCACTTGGCACTTTGTCGCTCTTTTTGGGAAAGAGAAACTGAACGGTTCCGTCGCTCGCGATATTGAAAAGAATGATCCATTTGTCCTGCACATCCTCGGCGCTAAACGTAATCGTCTCGCCGCGGTGATGCTGCTTGTCATCGGGGAGCAGCGCGATCCGCTGCGGACGGCCCTCGCTGAGCTTGGCAATGGCCATCACCGCTGCTGTGCGATCGATCACGTCGCCTATGTCATGGCGCGCGATGCCTCTTGCCACGATGTCTCCGAGCGCGCTCACCACGTCCCCGCCCGCGGCATCCCAGACGAGATCGGGCTGCTGATCCTTGCCAACCAGCTCCATCTTGGCGGCATAGGGCTCGACACCTGCGAGATCAGCGGCCGACCCCTTGAGGATTGCAATGCGAACCGTCATTTCGGTGCGAGTCTCGGCCGGCGACGGCTGCGGTTGCCCGGCAGCTCCCGCCCGCTTGAAAACGACGCTGTCCATGAGATCGGTTCGGCGGTTCGGCTCCGTGTAGATCACCTGCCGGCTCTGTGAGTACTGCTGCACCACCTGGCGCGCATATTCGAAAAGCTCGCGCCGCGTCGTTTTGCCGTCGCCGGAGCGGCTGGCGGCCCCCTCCAGCGCCCGCGCCACGGAATAGCTCAACGCACCGCGCAGCGTCGCCTGCCCTTCGATGCGCAGCTCCGGCGCCTTGGTCCATTTGTCTGCTGCGGCGAGGAAGGTGACGCGGTCGAACTCCTCGGGCTGCAGCATCCGATCGACGTCGGTCGACACGGGCGTGAGCGCATCATCGAGCGGCGCAATCGATATAGCGGTCTGCCTGTAGCTAAGCTCGCCGGCACGCAAATCGACTCCGCGGGTCAGTCCGCCGCCGTGACAGGTGTCCGCCAGGAAAAGGGTGTACGCGCCTTTTTTCTCGATCCGCTTGAGCCAGACATTGATCTCCTTGTCGAGAACGCGCTCGGCCGTATCCGTCCCGTGGTCGTCAAATCGTTGCAGCACGAACACTTCATCGACGCCGTCCGGATCAGAGCCCTTGATCCGCTCCGGCGATTGCGCGCCGTGGCCGGCAAAGCTGATGAAGATCAGGTCGCCCTCGCGCGCGCCGGTGAGCAAATGATCGATCGCAGTTAGCACTTGGGCGCGAGTCGCCTCGGCATCGATCAGCACCGTGAGGTCGCGCACACCGCCTTTGCGCAAAGCCTGCTCGACGTCGCGTGCGTCAGCCACTGCGCCGCGCAAATTCCGGCGCGTCGCATAATGGTCGATGCCGATGACCAGCGCGCGGACCTCGCCCGCTCCCGGCGGCGCAAGTTGCGCGCGGGCAGCGCTCGCCGCTGCGAGCGTGCCGGCGATGAGCAACAGCGCTGCGAGTGGCCGCGCGTGTCCCGGACGCGGCGCAGCGCGAAGCTCTTGCGCAGTGGTGCGCCGCTGATCCGGGACCGTTAAGGGCGCAGCTCTTTGCGGTCCCGGTTCTGCAGCGCAGCGCCATAGGGCATTGAGCGCGAGCGCAAAAGCGCCGAAGGCGCTGCGCAGCGCCCGCGACACGCGGAGTGCAAGCGTGATTATCATCACAATGCTCTCACTCGCGGCGCCATTCCACGCGGCGGTTGAGCGCCCACATCTCCTCGCGACTGAGGTCGGAGAGGCCGTCCACCTTGAGCGGATCGCGCTTGCCCTTCGCGATTGTCGTGATCTGCGCGGTGATGCCGCCATCCTGGAGGAACTTCTTCACCGCTTTCACCCTGCTCTCGGAGAGACGCAGGTTGTATTCCTCTCCTCCGCGCTCGTCGGCATGTCCCACGATGGTGAGCTGCGCCGGGTGTTGGCTGCGCAGCGCCTCAAGCAGCTCGCTGGCAGCCTTCTGTCCGATCGGGGAGAGCACTGCGGATGCGGTTTCGAACTGGATCGGGAGCGGAACGACCGTCGGCTCAAATCCGCGAATGTCGGCGGAGAACGCGCCTCCTGGCGAGCCATCGCGATGATCCTTCGCCGCCGGGACATAGATCGCCGCGCGTTGTCTGTCCTCGCTGCTTGCCGCCAGGATACGCGAGCGGGTGGCACGATCGAAAATCTGGCTGGTCATCGACGAGTCCGGTGCGCGTGGCGTCTTGGCCGGATTTTTGATGATCTCCAGCGCGCGCTCGAAGGCTGCGGTTGCGTCCGCGAAGCGGTGCTGCGAGAACCGCATATCTCCCACCGCCTTTGCCGCCTGCCAGAGCACTTCCGGCTCATCGGCTTGCAGGAGCAGCCGTTCGGCTTGCGCGGACGGCGCGCCGGGTGCAAGCAGCGGCTGCGCCAGCTTCAATTGCAGCGCCGCGCGCCGGCGCTGCACGTCGACCAGGCGTCCGCCGCAGACGGCATCGCCCCCGATCTGCGTTTCAAGCGCTATTGCCTCGGCAACAGCCTCTCTGGCAATGGCAGCGTTGAAGCGTTGCAACAGGTCGGCACAATCCGCCTCTGCAGGGCTGGCGCCGCACGCGACCACGGCGATGCCCACAGACGAAGCGTAGATGGCACGGCGGATGTATCTCATTTGACAGCTCGGCGACCTTCGTCGGCGGCCGCTGGGCGCTGCCGCTATCTTCCGGATACGATATGCCGAACCCCCGGAGGTTGAAACTGAAAACTGGCCGGGCGCCCTCCGGGCGACTTGACGGCCGCCAATTTTTTTGGAGCCTCGATGTCCATGCCCGTCATTCCTCGCTCGCGGCGAATGTGTCATGGTCGGTGAATATTCGTTCTCGGAGATGCAGGAAGTCGAGCGCGATCTCCAGCTGCTGGAGGTCTTGCGGTGGGGGCGAAAGGAGGTTGCCGACCGGCTGGCGCAAGCAAGCCGCAGCGGGAACCCGGAGACGCTGGACATCTTGCGCTCGGAGCCCGGATACCAACTGGCAGACTTCTTCTATCTCTTGAAGGCACGCAGGATCGAGACCGAGGAGGACGTGCAGACGCTGGCCGAGCTGCACAATCAATACCTGGTCATGCTGACCAAGGATGCCGAGAAGATGCGGCGGCTCGGGCTGAAAGTGGAGAGACTGCTTGATGCGATTTTCACCGCCGATACCATGCCGCGGCTCTTGGCGAACTGGCGCGAGCGGCCGGGAGCGATTGACCAGTCCAACCTCGCCCGGCTGCTGGTGACGGTGATGTCGAGCGAAACCTGCCGCAAGCTGGTTGTTGCCTTTGCCGAGGCGGGATACCTCAAGCGCGAGCGAACCGCTTTTGGTACCATCATCGTCCGTTCGACCGGCGCCATGGAGCAGATATTCGGCACCTGCATCCGAGAGATGCGCCGGCGGGTGCAGGCGGAAGGGAGCTCGACATGATCCAGCTGGCAACTTTTCTCATCATCCTTGCGCTCGCCACCACCGTCACAATGTCCGCTCCCGCGCGCGCACAATTGCGCGGCCCGACCGACTCGGTACCGACCTTCACCGCGGCCGACCGCGTCGTGATTGAACGCAACGAAATGCTGCGATCGATCGCCGATACGCACCCAGCGCTCGTGCGCCGCGCCCTCAACGCGCTGGCCGCGCTCGACGACGTCAAGCCGCGAGGTGCCTTGATGCCCACTGATCCGCAGCCAGCTCCCCGCCCTGCCGGCAATTCGGCCCCACCATCCAGGAATCCCGATCTCGAACGGCTTGAACGCTCCTCGCCGGAAGCGATGAATGACCTGTTTCAGCTGCTCAAGCAGGCAGGCGCCGGCCGTCCGCGGCCGTCGCGGTAGCTAAAGGTCAGTGTGTTGCGTCACTCAGGGGCCGGCAGCCGCAACAGGCGACCGAGGACGGGCGTATTGCCGGGCTTGGCATGCGAGTCGATCTTGAACACGATTGCCTCTTGCCCCGAGCTCATCCTGTATACGCCTCCCGCGGCGAGATGCTTGCCGCGTGTGGCAAAATCATAAAATCTGCCGTTGAGGATTTGCTCATCATTGACATCGACGACCTGCCGCTCGCCGGGCCGGTCCACCCGCTCGATCCGCAGCGTGGCGGGTGCCTTTAGCTCCACCAGCGGCGAGCTGCCATAAAGCGTCACCGAAACTGAAAGTGCGGCTGATTCCGCGCTGCGAAAGGCCATTCCCGCAGCCTGTCCTTGGCGCGTACTGAGCAGCAGCTTGCCGGGATCGCAGCGCACCTTTATCCGCGTGACCTTTCCCGATCGGACCTCGCTCTCGTCCTTGCCGACCGTCACGGTGCCGCCCGTGATCGTCTCGCGCATGCATGAGCTCATGTAGCCGAGCACGATCCGGTCATCCGCACCAAGCTCAATGACCTTGCCGACTTCGACATAATCCATCAGCTCCACGCCGGCGGGTTTGCCGGTGACGTCCTCGACCAAAGCGACCTGCGGCGGCGCAGAGGCAGCCAATGAGCCGGCAAGAAGCAATAGAGGCGTTGCAGTCCCAATTCCACGCATGGCGTTCGTCACTTGTTTCGAGAGCACGGATGGTATGCCAAACCTCCATGGCCTGGCAAAGACGCGGCGCGCAATTGCCCGCCCCGGCAAGACTTTCGGGCAGTAGGCCGCGTTGCTATACCTGTCGGCCTCGAAACTGCTATCGGACAACGAGGCGCAATCAAATCCTGAGCTCGGGAGAACATCATATGAATCGCGGCTGGCCGCTCGGCATGGCATTGCTTCTCCTCGGCTTCATCGCATTACCGCTTGCGCAGCAGACCTCCGCTCAAACCGGCGCGGGATGGGTCACGCTGCTCGACGGCAAAAATCTCGACAACTGGGGCCAGATCGGAACCGCAAACTGGAGGTTGGAGGACGGGGCTGCAGTGGTCTCGAAGAATAGCTATGCCGATTTCCAGCTCAGGGCCGAGTTCTGGATCGATGACGACGCCAATAGCGGCATTTTCATTCGCTGCACCGATCCCGCCAGCGTCGGCAGCAAGACCGCCTACGAGGTTAACATCTGGGACAAGCGGCCCGATCCGAGTTACGGCACCGG
>Ga0306920_100010914_pt1 | contig 12219 bp, 14 predicted proteins | sample flu12Cox44000170_FD_204666 | JGI IMG/M metagenome (GOLD analysis project Ga0306920, IMG submission 204666) | Lab enrichment of tropical soil microbial communities from Luquillo Experimental Forest, Puerto Rico - flux4day.12C.oxic.44.000.170 (v2)... | ecosystem: Environmental > Terrestrial >...
GTTGCCGATCAGCGAGGGAGGGTTGCACCGATTTCTGTCGCGCGCGGGCCTTGCCTCCCTCGCTCAGAACCCGAACCCATTGAGTCTGACTTGCTCCACTACTGACCAGCGCGGATGTAACCGCCAGTGATGTGCGTGCTCTTGTGGCGCATGCGCGCGCGTGGCCCAAAATATGCCCACAGCGTGCACCTTTACAGTCCTTGTCGTTCAGCCCATTCGCATAATTGGCCTTATGGGCAAATGCGATTGCAGAGTGACTCGGCTTCCAGGCCGGCGGGTTCCTCACCCCCGCCCCTCCAGCCGCCACGGATGAGTCTGGAAACGCTCGACCAGGAAGTCGAGGAAGACGCGCACCTTGGGTATGCGCTGGGTGCCTGGGGCGAACACCGCGAACACTGCGGCGCGCTCGGCCACATGTTGGCCGAGGAGAACCTCCACCAGCTGGCCGGCGCGGATGGCGTCGGCTACCAAGAAGTCGGCGAGCCGGGCGATGCCGGCTCCCTGCAGCGCCAGCTGCAGGATGCACTGCAGGCTATCGCTGGCGAAGGTGGCCGCCACCTCCACACGCTCCATGCCGCCGTTGGCGGTCCGGAACGGCCAGCGGTCGCGGCCTGGTATCGTGAAGACGATGCAGCGGTGGCGCGCGAGGTCGGCCCCGCTCTTGGGGACGCCGAACTCCTCAAGATAGCGCGGGCTCGCCAACAGCACGGCCTCTATCTCGGCGATCTTGCGCGACATCAGGCGCGAGTCGCTCAACGGTCCCATGCGGATCGCGACATCGATCCGTTCGGCATAGAAATCGACAATCCGGTCGGTGAGCGACATGTTAACGCGCACGTCGGGAAAGCGCCGGTTGAACTCGATCAGCGCCGGCGCCAGATGATGCACGCCGAGGGACACCGGCGTGTTGATGCGCAGGAGGCCGCGCGGTCGGCTGGCCGAGGCGGAAACCTCCTGCTCGAGGCCGTCCACGTTCTGGATCAGCTGGCGTCCAGATTGGAAATAGGTCTCGCCTTCTGCGGTGAGCGCCAGCTTGCGCGTGGTGCGGTCGACGAGCCGCACGCCTAGTCGGGCCTCCAGCCGCCGCACCAGCTTGGAGACGGCCGACGGCGTGAGCTTCAGGTCGCTCGCGGCGCCGGCAAAGCTGCCGCGCTCGATGGCGCGTACGAACACGCGCATTTCGGCGAGCTGGTCGACGCTGCGGCTCTCGAGCTCACCCACGCGAGCGCTCCTCGTCTGCCGCGCCTCGCCGATCGCCGGGGTCGCTCCGCAACCTCCGAGGCGGCTCGCCTCCGAAACGCTGGACCAGGAACTCGAGGAACACCCGCAGCTTTGGCACCTTGTCCGTGCCGGTCGGGTACAAGGCATAGGCCGGCGTGCGCTCCGGGTCGTGCTGATGCGCGAGCAGGGCAACCAGGCGGCCGTCGCGGATTGGTCGCGCTACCATGTAGTCGGCAAGCCGCCCGATGCCGGCGCCGTTGAGGACGAGCTGCAGAATGCATTCCTGGTTGTCGCTGGCGAGGACGCCGGAAATCTCCATTTGCTCAACACCGCCGTCGGCCGTGCGGAACGGCCAGCGGCCGCGGTTCCGTACGGTGAAGGCGATGCAGCGATGCTGGCTCAGGTCCTCTTGGCGTTCGGGCACACCGAACTGCGCGAGGTACTGAGGACTGGCGCACAGCACGCGGGACACATCGCCGACCTTAAGTGACATCAGGCCCTCGTCGCTGGACGTGCCGACGCGCACGGCCACGTCGATTTGCTCGGCGTGCAGGTCGACCGGCCGCTCCGTGAGCGAGATGCTGATGCGCACGTCGGGGTAGCGGCGGTGGAAGTCGATCAGCGCCGGCGCCAGGTGCTGCACGCCGAAGGAGAGGGCCGTGTTGATGCGCAACAGCCCGCGTGGATGTTCGGCAGCCGCGGCTACCTCCTGCTCGAGGTTGTCCATCGCCTCGACCAGCCGTCGGCCAGAGTGGAAGTAGGTCTCCCCCTCCCCCGTCAGCGATAGCTTGCGCGTAGTCCGGTTGACGAGGCGCACGCCGAGTCGGGCTTCCAGTCGTGCGATCAGCTTGGAGACGGCCGACGGCGTAAGCCCCAGATCGCTGGCGGCACCGGCGAACGAGCCACGCTCGAGGGCCCGCACGAACACGCGCATCTCGGCCAGCTCGTCCATGGTTCGTGCCTGGAGTTCACGAAAGAAGTGCCGCGGGCCTGTCGTCCAAACAGGCCGCATCGAGCGTATATGGCCGCGAGCGCGCACGACAACCCCCGGCGGGGCCCACGCGCGCAATTTAACCCGAGACGGAGGATATTTGCGACATGACGGTCGCCGACATCACCCTTGCTGCCTTTACGTTTTGCAACAGTGCGCGTGTCATTGCCTACGTGCCGCAGATTACGCGGGCCGCGGCCGATCGCAGCGGCGCGCAAGCCATTTCGTTCACCACCTGGGTCCTTTTTCTGGTATCGAACGCTTCGGCCGTCGCCTACGCGCTCGTCAACAAGGACGATTGGACCATGGCCATTCTGTTCCTCGGCAATGCGGTAGGTTGTGCCACTATCATCGGGGTCGGCGCCTGGAAACGGGCGCGGCATCTCCGCGCCGAGGGGCAGGAGAGCCCCGAGCCGCACGCCAATTTCGTAGAAATATGAACCCGAACCGAACGGAGACTCCAGCCAAAACCGCGAAGGTCAGGGCGCATCACGCCCTGACCGCCGCCATAATCGGCTTGACGTCGACGATGTTACAAAAGGGTGTGGGGTCGACCGCAGTGGTGGTACTTGCGTTGATCCTGGCTCAGGGGTCATCGCTGGCGCTGCCGCGAAGTGATCGACGTGGCTACCCCACGGTGTGATTCAGAAGACTCAATTTCAATGTGAGATGCGACTATCTTGAAGCCGCCAAGGCCAATGGCCTGTCGACCGCCACCCTGAAGCAGCACATGGCGGCCATCCGCATGCTCTTCGACCACCTGGTCACTGGCGGCGTGCTCGAGCACAACCCGGCGCTTTCCGTAAAGGCCCCGCGCCAGAAGCTCGGCAAGGGCAAGACCCCCGTCCTGACGGCCGAAGAGACCGGCGAGCTGCTGCGCTCCATCGAGACCGACACAGTGGTGGGGCTGCGCGACCGGGCTCTGATCGGCGTGATGGTGTTCACGTTCGCCCGCGTCTCCGCGGCCTGCGGTTTGAACGTGGCCGACATCTTCCACCAGCAGCGCCGTCTCTGGGTGCGGTTGCATGAGAAGGGCTGCAAGTTCAACGAGATGCCCTGCCACCACACGCTCGAAGGCTACCTCGCCGAATACATCGAGCGTGCACGGCTGGCCGCGGCTGGAAGGGCTCCGCTTTTCCAGGCCATCAGGTACCGAGCCTATGGCCGTGGGGAGGCGGTCCTTAACGGTGTGCGGCTCCACCGAACCAATGCTTGGACCATGGTGCGCGGACGAGCCAGAGCCGCCGGCATCACCACGGAAGTCTGTAACCACACCTTCCGCGGCACGGGCATCACGGCATACTTGGAGAACGGCGGCACGCTCGAGAAGGCGCGCCAAATGGCCGTGCATGCCTCCACCCGCACCGCCCAACTCTATGATCGGCGCGAGGATCGCGGTCACGCTTGATGAGGTCGTGAAGATCAATATTCGGGGGTAGGCTCAAATACTCCTGGAAGCTGAGGGCTCGTTACGGCGCCAAAGTCGTCTCAGGTGTGTAACTGCAGACTCGTGCTTTGCAGTAAAGTCCGTGCTCGGGTGACCTAATTTCCAGGTGTTGAGCATACGATGGGGGAGGCAAATGGAGATGCCAGCGCCTCTGCCGCACCATCCATTCTATTTCTTGCGCCACGGTCAGACGGACTGGAATCTCCAGGGCAGGCTGCAAGGGCACACCGACATACCGCTCAATGCAACTGGGTTAGATCAAGCACATGCCGCAGCTGACATGCTCGCCGACCAGGGCATTGACATCATCGTCAGCAGTCCACTTGTCCGAGCCCTCAAGACGGCTGCCATCATTTCGGAAAGGATTGATCGGCCAATTTACATCGAGAGAGCTCAAGGAACGAAGCTTTGGAGCCTTCGAGGGCCAAATCATGGCTGAGCTCAAGCAACGGCTTGGCCTTGAGCCTCATCAACGTCTTACACCGTATCTCCCTGTAGATGCAGAACAATGGCGTGACACAGGCGAGAGAGCTAGGACCGTATTCGGAACTTGCCTCAGCAAATTCGCCCCAGGTAACGTGCTGTTTGTCTCGCACGCCGGTTTGTTCGATGCGCTCCATGAGCAGTTGTTCGGCGCTCGGCTGGAGCCCAACCATGAACCATATTTATTCGAACCAGCTGGTCAAATCTGGAAAGTGCGACCACTCATCGACACCTCGACCGTCACTAGATAGAGCACTTGCAAATATCTGAGCATGGAAGTGGCCCGACAGATTGCAGCCTTACCCGTCCATCGTGACACCGAAGGTTCCTTGCTCGTGCTCCTTGTCACGTCTCGGGAATCCGGGCGATGGGTCATCCCAAAAGGCTGGCCTTGGCCCGACCGCGAGGACTGGGCAAGTGCAGCTGAGGAGGCCAGAGAAGAAGCCGGTGTCCTTGGCAAAGCCGATCAAAAGAGCATTGGCTCATTTCGGTATCGCAAGCGACAGCCACTAGGCACGATGCTCGTTGATGTCACTGTCTATAGGCTTGAGGTGACCGAACAGCTTGCAACCTGGCCGGAGCACGATGAGCGGCAGCGATCGTGGTTTAGCCTGACCGAGGCTGCAGCCGTAGTGGCCGAGCCAGAACTGCAGGAACTGATTAGGCGCCTTCCTTCTGAGTCAACTGCATAGCACTACGATTACCGCGCCCCGCTCTACCCACAGCTTGGCTTGCGCAAGGTTCGATCAGTGGAATGCTGACGATGATGTCAATGCCCTGGTCGGCGAGCAGCGGCGCAGATCAGCAAGATCAATCAACCGGATTTCTTCTCAGGCACGCGATTTGATGAACGAGGGCGCAGCTAACGACAACCCCGCTGTCTTCATGTCGTAGGCGCGGTCGGGGCGCCGTCGGCGCCATTTGGCCAGCATGCGATTCACGATGATGGCCGCAAGAACAAAAAAGCCCAACGGCATCACGACCAAGATAATTACTGTGGCCGCGGTCTTCATCTACCCCTCCCTTCAAGGAGGTCCATCTTACCTTCGAGTCAGATTTAGCAAAATCAGCTTGAAATATGATTCATAGACCCGAGTCGATTTGCCTAAAAGTAACGGCGGCACGGTAGGAAGCTGCTAACCTTATGGCCAAATGAGACGGTCCACACCGATGAGGTGGTGAAGATCAAGATTCGGGGGTAAGCCACTTCAGACTGGTAACACCGGTGCTGAAGCGTACGCCCGCCTGGGCGACATAACAAAATTGACAGCTGCGTCGATGATGATGTTTTCGAGTCTCGCGAGGGCGGCTCCGTCAATTTTCGATTAATCCTTACCTGACACTTTTCAGTGCGGTAGCAGGTTGCCCGTCGTCAATAAACAGGTTTGTTGCGCGGCGCGCTCTTCCTCTGAGCTTATCTGCTTCGTCCGCAGCTGCGACACATGGGAGATCCTTGATGAGTCTGGCACGGCAGTGCCGCTTGTTCATTCTCATCCTCATTGCCGCGCTCTTGTCGCGGCTTGTGCCTGAGAGCAAACAAGCCAAATGCCAAGAAGGCAAAGTTAAATAGAGTGCATATTGAAGGGCAGTCGCGTTTGGCCACTTCCTCTATCTCACTGACAAGTTGCATCCCACTGCACATACCACTCCGAATGCTCGCTGAACCTATCGCCAAAGCAAGGCTGATATTCGACGTGAGTCACGTGGCCTTCGTCGTCGTGGCTGCGATCCTCTTCAGCGTCGGCTGATGCATCTCACGCTCCGGGCCTACGTTTCTCGATGAGCGTAATGGTGCCGCTGCAAAACGACGGTCGAATTCCGACGTGCGTCAGCGTCGCCAAAGGACCTAGGGGTTATCGCCATCGCAGTCTCAGCAGAACACCTGATAGAAGAAGGCGACTGATTGGCTTCTCCTTCGCCGCAACCAGAAGTGAAGTGGTCGCGGGGGGAAGGGCCGGGGGTGGAGCGTTCCTGTTCAATCGTCAGCCGCTCGTGGGTCGAGTTTGTCAAGCTCGCGGTCGTGCTAGGCGTCGCCTATTTCCTGGCAGCCCGCCTTAGCTACTTTCTTCGCGCTGAGCCAGGTGTGTCGGTCTTCTGGCCCGCCGCAGGCATTGCGGTCGGCGCCTTGATCGCGTTGGGTCCGAAGGCGCGGCTGCCGATCGCCACAGGGGCATTTACTGCAATCGTTGCCCTCAATCTCGTGTCCGGCAGGAACCCGTGGCTGACTATCGCCTTCAGCCTTATCAGTGCCGGGCACCCCCTCTTGACGGCATGGCTAATTGACCGCTGGTTCGGCTGCACGTTCAAGCTGGAAGATGTGTGGCGAGCGCTCGGGTTCTTCGCAGCGACCGCGATTGGAACCGCTATTGCCGCGGTCACCGCAACAGCTGCCATCATGCTTGTCGAACCGACCGTGTCTCCTCTCTACATCTGGTGTCTGTGGTTTGCATCGGCCTCGCTGGGCGTCGTCACGGTCGCCCCGCTGCTGATCGGATTAGCTGATGCTGAGCGTGAGCGGCTGCCACGTCAGGCGCTGATCGAAGGCTCGGTGGGACTCGTCGCAATCACAGTGCTCACCGCATCTCTAATTTCGTTACCCGATGGACCTTGGGCAACGGCATTGCCTGAGGCCCTAGTGTTTCCTTTACTGCTGTGGATTGCCATTCGCTGTCGCCCGATATTTGCGGCCGCGGCCGCTCTAGTCGTAGGGCTGACGGTCATCGGCTCGACAACCCTCAGTATCGGGTACTTCGATTGGGGAAGACCGCTTAAAGACCGGATCCTCTCGGCTCAAATCTTCGTGCTAACGGAATCGGTTTTGGCTGTGCTGCTGGGTGCTGTGTTCGCCGAGAGACGCCGAGCCGCTGCGATCCTGCAGGATAGCAAAGCCAGCTTGGCAGATGCATTGGCGGCTGGCCAGGTGATCGCCTTCGACTGGAATGCCCTCAGTGGCGAAACGCGGCGCAGCGAAAATGCCTCTTTAATTCTCCGAGATGACCAGGTCGGAACGGAGTTCCGAGGAAGCCACTTCCTCAGCCGGGTTCATCCCGAAGATCGTCAATGCTTCAAGACGCTCATACGTGAACTGCGTCCTGGCAGACCTTCGTACGCCATGACTTTCCGGTTTGTGCGCCCTGATGGTCAACAAGTGTGGCTGGAGGAAACGGCAAAGGGCGAGTTCACTTCTACTGGGCGCCTGTTGCGCATCAAGGGGCTCACTCGCGACATCACCGAGCAGAAGAGGGCCGAGCAGGCCCTGGCGGAGCGCAATACACAGCTCGAACTCGCCAGTAAGGCCGCTCGGGTTGGCAGCTTCGCCGTCGACCTTCCTACAGGTCTTGTCAACCTGTCTCCCGGCTGTGCGATCATTCTCGGTCTACCTGATAGCAATGTTGAGATTTCGCGCGAGAACGCCCGCAAGCTTGTGCATCCGGAGGATTTGGCGCAGCTGGATGCAACGCGCGAACAGGCTTTTCTCAAGAAGCAACGCGAGTTCGTTGCGCATTATCGTATCATCCGTGTCGACGATGGCGAGGTCAGTTGGATAGAAGCGCGCAGCCTAATCTTTTACGACCAAGGTGGCCAACCTTTGCGCTACATCGCCGTCATCATCGACACTACCGAGCGCAAGCTGGCAGAACAGGCACTCGCCGAACGCAACGCTCAGCTCGAACTCGCCGGACGCGCCGCGCTCGTTGGCAGCTACGCCTATGACGTCCACAAGGGCACGATGCAAGTCTCAAAGGGTTATGCGGCTATCCACGGCTTACGTGAGGGGACTACCGAGACGACCATTAGCGAGTGGCGAGCGAGGGTACACCCGGAGGATCTTGCAAGGGCGGAAGGGCTTCGTGAACATGCTTTTGCCGAACGGCGGAATGAGGACAACGCAGAGTATCGCATTGTCCTCTCAAGCGGCGAGGTTCGATGGATCGAGAGACGTGGTACTATTTTATATGGTAAAACGGGGCGTCCGGAACGGGTGATCGGCGTCAACATCGATGTGACTGGGCGCAAGCGCGCGGAGGAGCGCCAGCGCATATTGCTCGCCGAGTTGGACCACCGCGTGAAGAATACACTGGCAACCGTCGGCTCCGTGGTTTCCCAGACCGCGGGCGGCAGAACGTCGGTCGCCAACTTTGTAAAGGCATTGGACGGGCGCCTTCGCTCGATGGCGACAACACATGGGCTGTTGAGTTTTGGTCGATGGCACGGCATATCGCTGGCAGAGCTCGTACGGCAGGAGCTCGCACCCTATGCCACACAGCACAACACCAAGGTCAGCGGCCCCGAGGTCGTCCTGCGTCCAGAGGCCGGCCAGGCAATGGCAATGGTGTTGCACGAGCTTGTCACTAACGCGGCAAAGTATGGAGCGCTGTCTACTAAACACGGGAGGGTATCGATCCGATGGGAGCGGCAGCTCAACGGTCACCCGCTCTGTCTGGTACTCGAATGGCAGGAGTGCGGCGGTCCTCCGGTCGTTGCTCCCGAGAAAACCGGTTTCGGAACAAGCACAATTCGCGACCTAATCCCCTATGAATTCGGTGGTTCGGTTGACCTTGCGTTCTTTTCAACAGGGGTCCAATGCCGCCTAGAGCTTCCGGCTAATTGGCTTACCCACGGCAACAAGGGACCTACTTCAAACGTCGCGAACCCATCCCCACGATAGGTCTCGTCGTCCTTATTAGACATTACCCTACCTGATACAGCGCTTCGCCTGCAGACGGCCGAGAACCGGGGCATTTAGCGGCGCCGTTTCGAAGGGGTCTACTTGGGACAGGCCCGCGTCAGCACCAGTGACCAAAAGCTGCAGACGCCAAGGAACGTCTGGTGGGTGACCAGCAACGCTGCGAGCGCGCAAACGCAGCACTCCGGCCACGGAATACCCTTGCACCACCTCTAGGCTCATGCAAAGGTGCAGCGCCCAAGTTAGGGAGGGTGGTCAGTCCCGCATGTTCCTGCGTCAAAAAAATTGAGGCGGGACTGACCTAACATGCAACCCCGTTTTTTTCCCTCAACCTCCCTCATTCCACAGACACATCCTACGGCCTGAAAAAACACCGGCCGCGACTTCGCGCCAGCTCAACTTACTGGCTTGCACCGCTTCCATGTCTCCGGCGCGGACGTCCCACGCGTGAGCCGGACGGTCTCTTCGTTCAAGAGCACCATCACGACCTGGGTCCCTGCGCCCTCCTCGTTGCTGGGCACGAGGTACGAAAATCCGTGACGGTTGTAGTTGCCGGTAATGTCGTTCCCGCCCGGCGTCCTGATGCTCGGCCCGTTGATCTCGAAGTGGCTGGCGCCAAGGCACCACTGCCCATCAATCGCATCGGCTCGCGCAGAGCTGATGCCCAAGACTAGCACGACCGAACCAACAAGTAGTGCGCGGAGCATCACTGTCCTCTGTCCCAGTTCGAATAGAGCGATGAACTCTCGCCACCTCATTCGCGCCCCTCATTCACGATGGCGAGACTAGAGTATCAGATGTACTCCCCATCGGGCCCCCCGGCGATTGGTGCACCGCGATAGAGAGTTCCGAAGTGGTCCAAGTTCAGACTGTCAGGGCGCCTTGCACCAGCTTCAAATTCTGGTCTCCTGCTCCCTCCAAGCGGACTTGGCCCTTCGATCATGCACTTGATCGTGGCCGGATTGAACGGCCGGGGAACCTCGTTACCACGGTACTTGCGCACCATCTTGTGTCCAGCCGCGGCCAGTTCGGCTGAAATTTTCCGCAGCGAACGACGCTGACCTGTTACAGGATTAGCTCTGCGGAGGCGCTTGGCGAGGCGTACAGCCTCGGGGAAGCGAACGTGCAGTGGCGCCCCGCCCTCGCACCAGCCGGCTTGCCGTCGCTTGCGCTCGCGGGCGCCGCGGAGCTTGGCGACCGTCATAGCCTTGTCGAGCTGAGCCACGGCGCCGAGCACCTGGCGCACGAAGGTTGCCGTCGGTGTGTCGTCAACGAACGCGGTGGGGCTGTCGGCCGCGATGATCTCGATGCCCTTGTCCTTGAGCATGCGATGCCCCGTCTCCTGCACGATGAGGTCGCGGGCGAACCGATTGGCCGTCTCCACGATGATGGTGTGGGCCCCATTGCCGGCTATGTGCTCGAGCATGGCGGCAAAGCGCGGGCGCGCATCCAGGGCGTCCGCACCACGGACGGCCTGATCATAGTATTCGCCCACGAGCTCGTAGGCGGCACGCTTGGCGAAAGTTGCAATGGCCTCGCGCTGGCGCTTGTCACTGTCCTTGTCGGTACCGACGTTGGTGGCCGAGCTGGTGCGCAATATGCGATCGCCGGCGTTCTGTTCTTCCTCGACATTGTTCCAATTCGGCAGTGCTTTCTCGCGTGTTCACGTTAGAGTACTCAGGTAATGTAACAGAAATGGCGATACATACGCCGCCTAAAAGGCAATCAGCTCACGTTGTAACGACTCTTGTGACCCGCAAACGCGAGTCTATGCAACAGATCGACATTTGCGGCGGCGTGGCAGCTTTCGGGGGAGCTTCAGACGAAAGTTCTGTGTTGGTCGGCTACGCAAGGACTTCCACCGTCGACCAAGCCGCTGGCATCGAGGCACAACGTAGGGACCTAAAGGCTGCTGGATGCACCAAGCTCTTTGAAGAGCAGGTGAGCAGCGTCGCCGAACGTGAGCAGCTCAAGGCGGCTCTCGACTATCTCCGCGAAGGCGATGTTCTCATCGCCACCAAGCTGGATCGACTGGCCCGCTCCATGCGGCACCTCCTTCAGATCGTGGACGAGGTGAAAGAGAAGAAGGCCAGCCTGCGCATCCTGGGGATGAACCTCGACACGGGTAGCGCGACCAGCACGATGATACTTCAGGTGCTGGGGGCAGTCGCCGAGCATGAGCGATCGCTGATGCTGGAGCGCCAGCGAGAAGGCATCGCCAAGGTAAAGGCCGAAGGGAAGTACAAGGGCCGCGCGAGGACAGCGATGGCGAAGGCCGGTGAGGTCGAGGCGCTACTAGCCAAGGGCGTGAGCCCGACCGAAGTGGCCAGGAAGCTCGGGATCGGCCGCAGCAGCGTCTACCGAGCGATGAACGAGCGGAAGATCAACCGCCAGCCTGCGGTTTATAGGCCCGCATAATCGCCTGCCCGGACGCTCCTCAGTGTTTTTTTCAATTCGGCGGCCTCTGGCTGGTGCAGCCCCGTGTCCGCGTTGGTTGAACCCGACTAGTAGGAGGAGAGCCCCGAACAGGGCCGAGAGGATGACCAACACGATGAGCATGGATCGCCAGAGCTTGTGGTTGTTTGTCATCGTCGGCAACTGGTTCTTCTGACGAAGCCACGCGCATAGTCCATTTTTCTCAAGCCCACATCCCCTTTTTTGGGGACACCTGACTGGCTGGACGGCCATCACAACGGGCGAAGCGCCTGTGGCCCGCTTCGGCGGCCACTGGAACCTAGGGCGCTAGTCCCCGCCATACAGCGGCAGACCTTCACGACAGAGAGTGGTTTGCATGGTCACAGCCATTCGCCATTCGGCTGGGGGCTCTCGCCCTCGGCGTCTCCTGTGCCGGTCTAGGGGCCTTCGGTGCGTATGAGTTCGCTCATAAGCTCGAAGGTGGGGTCACATACCTCGTCCTAAGCTGCGCCTTTGATCGCGGTCTCGGCCGCGTTCATTCCGCCAATCGCCGAGTTGACGTGGCGGCGGGGACACTTTCTCAAAGCGGTGCTTTGGTGGGCCGTTCTGGTTCCGGCTGCGGCCGTCGTGTTCTACTCCGCTGCAGAGCGGGTCCACGTCGCCAAGGCCGGTGCTCAAGCGGAGCGCAGTGCTCTTCGTGGCGCTGCAGCTCGAGCCCAGGCAGCACTCACCAGTAGCGAAGCGGAGTTGGCCAAGGCGAGAGCCGACGCCAGCGCAGCGCGGGCTCAGAAGCAGTGCGGTCCTGTTTGCAGGACCAAGCTCGCAGCGGAAGCGGCGGCGAAGGCTGACGTGGAAGCTGCGAGACGGGAGCTGCTCTCCGCCGAGAGCAAGGCCACGACGGACAGCCCTCTTCAGGCACCGACGTGGTTGCTTCCTACGGCGCTCGATCTGGTCGCCTTCATGGCGATCTGGACG
>Ga0306920_100010915_pt1 | contig 12218 bp, 10 predicted proteins | sample flu12Cox44000170_FD_204666 | JGI IMG/M metagenome (GOLD analysis project Ga0306920, IMG submission 204666) | Lab enrichment of tropical soil microbial communities from Luquillo Experimental Forest, Puerto Rico - flux4day.12C.oxic.44.000.170 (v2)... | ecosystem: Environmental > Terrestrial >...
GAACGTGCCGCATAAGCCGATCCGAACCAGACGATTACCGCCACGAACGGCAAAAGCAGCAGCAACGCTCCGAGAAGATCGACGATCGCCTTTCCGCGTGGCGACGCCTTGGAATAGAAGATATCGACGCGCACATGCCCGTTCTGTTGCAGCGTCCATCCCGCCGCCAGAAGAAACAGCGCGGCGTGGCCGTAGATGATCGACTCCGACAGCCAGATCGAACCAACCGCGAAGGCGTAACGCATCACCACCACGGCGAATTGCAGCAGCACGATTATAAAGCTCAACCACATCACCGCGCGCCCAATCGCCGCGATCAGGCGGTCGATGCCGTCCGCTGTTGCCGCGAGAGAGCGGGGGAGGAACGGGCCCTCCGGGTTTGCGATGCTGGCAGGCAACCGTGCAACTCCCTAAGCGAGGCGCCCTCGACTTCACAGCCCGCGGGAGGGATACTACCTTCCTCAACGAAGCGTTCGGTATCGCAAGCTGCGAGGCCCTTTGGCTGCGGATCGACCGGCAAATCTAATCCGATTCAGCGGAGGTTGTTTATCACATGAGCGTACATGAGCACGGCTCAGAGCTCTCCGAGATGCAGCTGCGCGTTCGCGCGCTGGAGACGGTTCTGACGGAGAAGGGCTACATCGATCCGTCGGCGCTCGATGTGATCATCGAGGCCTATGAAACGAGAGTGGGCCCGCACATCGGTGCGCGTGTCGTCGCCAGGGCCTGGAGCGATCCCGTCTTCAAGCGCGCGCTGCTCGACGACGGCTCCAAAGCGGTGCGCAGCATGGGCCACGAGAGCCGGGTCGGCGACCACCTGGTGGTGGTCGAGAACACGCCGCAGCTGCACAACATGGTCGTCTGCACGCTCTGCTCCTGCTATCCATGGGACGTGCTCGGGCTGCCGCCGGTGTGGTACAAATCCGCGCCTTATCGTTCGCGTGCAGTCAAGGATCCGCGCGGCGTGCTCGCCGATTTCGGCGTCAGGCTGCCGCAGGAGATGCAAATTCGCGTCTGGGATTCGACGGCGGAGACCCGTTTCCTGGTGCTGCCGATGCGTCCCTCCGGCACGGATGGCTTCAGCCAGGAGCGCCTCGCGCAGCTCGTCACGCGCAACTGCATGATCGGCACCGGCTTGCCGAAGAATCCGGACGAGGTGCACTGATGGATGGCATTCACGACATGGGCGGCATGGACGGTTTCGGAAAGGTCGTGCCGGAAACGAGCGAGCCGCCGTTCCACGCCGCCTGGGAAGGTCGTGTCCTCGGCCTGCAGCGGTCATTAAACTATGCGGGCGCGTTGCAGATCGATCTCATGCGGTCGGCGCAGGAGCGGCTTCCGCCGCAAGTCTATCTCACCTCCTCCTATTACCAGCGCTGGGAGCTGGCGATAGAGCGCAACGTGATCGAGCGCGGGCTTGCCGACGCCGAGGAGCTTGCCGCCGGCCATGCCAAGCGCGCGGGCAAGCCACTCAAACGTAAGCTCACCGCGGATCTCATGCACGAGGCGCTCACCCGCGGCTCGTTCTTCCGCCAGGCGCAGGCACCCGTCCGCTTCAAGCCGGGCGATCGCGTGCGCGCCAGAAACATGCATCCGCCGACGCACACCCGGCTGCCGCGCTATGTGCGCGGTCACGTCGGCATCATCGAGCGCCAGCACGGCTGTCACGCGTTTCCGGACGCGGTTGCTACGGACAAGGGCGACGACCCGCAGTGGCTCTACACCGTGGTGTTCGAGGCGCGCGAGCTGTGGGGGCCGGACGCCGATCCGACCATCAAGGTTTCGGTCGACGCGTTCGAGCCATATCTGGAACCGGCGTGAACACTCCTGTCGTCCCGGGCAAGCGAGCGAAGCGAGCTAGACCCGGGACCCATAGCCCACGGCCGGTGATTGTGTGACCCCGTTCGCGCACGATGCAGCCCCCGGGTGGCCGCGCGAAGCGATGGAACCAGGGACCCGTATTCCATGGCCTGTGGTTATGGGTCCCGGCTCGCGCTCCCGGCGCTTCGCGCCGGTCGCTTGGCCGGGATGACGGCTACTGTTTGTTGATCGCGACGGAGTGCTGATGGCCCGTGAGTATTATGTGTACATATTGGCCAGTCGGAAGCACGGCACACTTTACATTGGCGTGACGAACGATCTCATTCGCCGGGCGTATGAGCACAAGATGAAAGTTGTACCCGGATTTACCAAAAAATACGGAGTGGACAAGCTCGTCTATTTCGAGATCTACGATGATCCAAGCACGGCCATCGCGCGAGAAAAACAATTGAAAAGATGGCACAGAGACTGGAAACTTGATCTGATCGAGGACAAAAATCCCAATTGGGTTGACCTCTCCGCGACGCTTATTTGAGGGTGACGCCGCATGCCTTCCCTTCCATCGCAAGGCTCGGGCGGCCGTGATGTCGCTGCCGCGAAGCAGGCCATCGAGGCGGTGCCGAGCATTCCCCGCGACCGCGACGGGCCGGTCTTCCGCGAGCCGTGGGAAGCGCAGGCATTCGCCATGGCGCTTGCGCTGTTCGACCGTGGTGTCTTCACCTGGCCGCAATGGGCGGCGGCGCTTGCCGAGGAGATCAAGCGCGCTCAGGCCGCCGGCGATCCCGACACCGACGAGACCTACTACCGGCATTGGCTCAATGCGCTCGAGCGCCTGGTCGCGGCCAAGGGCGTAGTCGATCTGCCGACGCTCGCGCGCTACCGCGATGCCTGGGAGCACGCTGCCGAGCGCACTCCGCACGGCGCGCCGATCGCGCTCAAGCCGGAAGATTTTGCGTAACGCGCCGCTCGGGGCTGTGCACGTGCTCCGGGCGCACGCCCATGCCGATGAGGCGCGCGGGGATGCGGCGCAGCGGTGCAAAACGCGACGTGAGCCGCAGCACGAGCGGCGCTTTCAGCGCCTCGCGTTGTCCGAGGACGCGGCCAATCACTCTGTTCTGAACAACCACTTGCAGGCGCTGCGTGACGCGGGTCGGAAACATCCGCCGCTTCTGCACGCCATCGAGATCATCCTCGCACAGCGTTGCCGCTGCGAGCGGCCGCCACAATAGGTTTGCGGCTGCGACTGCGTCCTGTATCGCGAGATTGATGCCGACGCCGCCAACGGGTGACATGGCGTGCGCGGCATCGCCGATGCAAAGCAGTCCCGGACGGTGCCAGCGCTCGAGCCGGTCGACAGCAACGGTGAGCAGCTTGATGTCGTCCCACTCCCTGAGCTCATCGACGCGGTCGGCGAGCATCGGCACGCGTTGAGCAACGCTGCGACGGAACGCGGAGAGCCCCGCGCCGCGCGTTTCCTCCATGCCGCCTTTCGGGATCACGAAGGCGCACTGCCAGTACTCGCCGCGATTGATGAGAACGGCGATGCCCCGGGGTGTGAACCGGCCCATGGTCTCGTTCGGGTCGCCCGCTCTCCGGGGCAGGCGGAACCACAGCACATCCATCGGGGCTCCGAGATCTTTGCCGGTGAGACCCGCGCGCGCCCGCATGGTCGAATGTCGCCCATCGCAGGCGGCGATGAGATCGGCGCGCACCTCCAGCGTGCCACCGGCCGCATTCGCGCGCACGCCGGCGACGCGTCCGCCGTCATGGATCAGATCGACTGCTTCCGTGCGCATTTGCAGATGGAAGGAGGGAGATTTCCTGCCGTGCTCGGCAAGAAAATTAAGAAAATCCCATTGCGGCATCAGTGCCACGAACTTGCAGCGGGTCGGCAGATGCCTGAGATCGGCAAACGCATATTCACGATCGCCGAAGAAGGCGCCGATGGTCTCTGCTTTCTCGTGCGGCAGTTTGAGAAACTCGTCGAGCAGGCCAAGCTCGCCATGATTTCCAGCGTCGAGGGATGAATCGTGTCGCCGCGGAAGTCGTGCAGAAAATCGGCATGCTTCTCCAGCACGATCACGTCGATGCCGGCGCGCGCGAGCAGAAAGCCGAGCATCAGCCCGCAAGGGCCTCCGCCGACGATGCAGCAGCGCGTAGACAGCCGTTGCGAGGTCACTAAATCCCGACCATTCGCTCGGTCACGACATAGCCGGTGAGCAGCAGTCCGCCGAAGACGATGATCACGAGAGCAGCGGCGGCTTCGATGCCGCGCATCGCCAGCATTCCGTAGCCGGAGCGGCTGTCGGCAATGTGCTTCGCCCAAGCCTTCGCGCTCACGGCGATCGTGGCGATGATTGCGACAGTGATGGCGGTGCCGATCCCCATGACGATGGTCGAGGCCACGCCGGTCCAGAACAATCCCTGCGCGAGCGCAAAGACGAGCACCAGGATGGCGCCGGAGCATGGCCGCAGCCCGACCGCGACGACGGCGGAAAGGCCGCGCTTCCATCCGCCGGGACCGGCAAGCTCCTCGGGCTCAGGCGCATGCGCATGCCCCCAGGCCGACGCATCCTCCTCGTCGTGATGATGATGATCACAGTGCCCGTTGTGCCGAGTATGATGATGCCCGCGCCCCTCGTGGGCATGATTCGCGCAGAGATGCGACATGGGCGTTGCGGCGGCGCTCAAAGCGGTGGGCCGATGCAGCGTCTGCGCGGTTGCGAGGAAGGCGCGCCCTTTCACCCAAAGCAATCTCAGCCCGATGAGGACTATGAGCGCATAGCTGATGATCTCGATCACGTTGACTGCGCCGCGCATGGCGGCCGCGGTTGAATTGAGAAGCGCTGCGGCAATGCCCACGAGCACGACTGCGACCACTGCCTGCAGCAGAGCGGACGCGAACGAGAGGACGATGCCTCGTTTCCAGGTCTGCTCATTGGCGATGAGGTAGGACGAGATCACCGCTTTGCCGTGACCGGGGCCGGCGGCATGAAAGATCCCGTAAGCAAACGACAGCGCGAGCAAACTCCAGGCGGCGCTCCCATCCGCCTTGGCCGCACGGATCAGGCCGGAGAACTGGCGATAGAATTCCGCCTGCTTGGCGAAGATCCAGCCGAGCACGCCACCCATAGGCGCAGCGGGCGCCTGCGAGCGCGGCATGCCGAACGGGCCGCCCTGCGCGAGCGCGCTATCGAGCAGTCCCGTTATGAGAAGGGCGGCAGTGACAGCGGCCAGAACAAGTGCGAGCCGTATCACGCCCGTCATGGCCGTCCCCGGACTTGATCCGGGGATTGTTCCGGCCATCCATGACTTGTTTGCGCCGAAAAAAGACGTGGATGGCCGTGACAAGCACGGCCATGACGATCTGTGCTTGTGCGATCGACCAGGAAACACCAATGCGCTCACGGGCATTTCACCGTGATCTTGTTTGCGAACTGCGAGCCGAGGGTGACTCCGGGATCGCGCTGATCGGCTCCGATCTGGCTCAGCCGCATCGATAGATCGGCGCTCATCTGCTCCGGGTTGATGACTTGGAGCTTGCACTGCGTGGGTGCGCCAACGAGCTTGACGGGATTCTTCTCAGCAAAGCTGAAATCGACGAAGTACTCGCGATCGTAGACCTCGATGGCGAGCTGCTTGGCCTTCACCGGCGTCTTGAGCGGCAGCGTGAAATGCAGCGTCAAGACAGTCTCCTTGGGATCGAAGTCGAGGTAGTAGCCGGCTTCCGGCTCGTTGAACTCCACCGCCTTTCCATTCGCAGTGGCATAAGTGAAGAAGTCATATTCCTTGAGAGAGTCGACGTTGACCGCGGCAAGGGGCGCAAGCTCCTGACGCGTGAACTCGCCCTTTTTCTTGCCTTCAATGCCTTGGGTCGCGAACGTCGAGAACATATCGTCGAACGTCCAGGCGTGCCGCACGGCGGTTACCGAGCCGTCCTGCCCATAGACGAGTTCACTTTCAACCGTGACCCAGACGTGCGGATGAGCGCATGCCGCCGAGCACCCCATGACAAGGCCGGCGAACGCCGCCACGGCAGGCCATACCCGCTGCATCATCCTCACATTCTTAGGTTTCGCGCGCCCCGACTGGCTGCTCGGCAGAATAAGATGGAGTGCGGCGGTTTGGAGGCGCTAGATTCCGGCGGCGCCGCCCTCGGCGCGGGGATCATGCGCGGCCTCCATCGTTCCATCGGGATGGAGCAGCACGGCGCCGGCGTGACCCATGACGTCAGAATGGGAGTGAGGCAGCAGCTCGACATCGTGTCCGGCTTCCCTCAAGCGATCGATGAGCCCTTCCGCGAAACCCGTTTCCATGTGCAGCCGAGCGTGGGCTTCGCATGCGGCGCGGCCAAAGAGCCAGCGCGGCGCATCGATCGCGCGGTCGAGCGGCTCGTTGAACAGCGCGTACCGCGTGAAGACGCTGGCCTGCGTTTGCGGCTGTCCGTCGCAACGCGTCGCTCCATAGGCCATGATGCGTCCGTCGGTGAGCAGCGCGAGCGCCGGATTGAGCGTGTGGAACGGCAGCCGGCCCGGCGCCAGCGCATTCAATGCTTGACTTTCGAGCGAGAAGCTTGCGCCGCGGTTATGCATCAGCACGCCGGTCGCCGGCAGCACGAGGCCGGAGCCAAACTTGCAACAGAGCGACTGAATGTAGGAGACGACGAGGCCCGACGCATCGGCGCTGCCCATCCAGACGGTGTCGCCTGCGCGTCGTCGGCCAAGCGCGTGCCGCATTTCGTCACTCGACGATGCACTGCTCGCGGCAGCGGCTTCCGGCGACCGAGGTCTCGTGGAGAGCACTCCCGGCGAGAAGGGCTCCATGGGCCAAGGGGCGGCTTTGCCGCGCTCGATCTGGCGCGCTTGCGCGCTGAGGAACGCGGGGTCGAGATAGCGGTCGGCCGGATATGCCATTCGCTCGGGATCGGAGATGACTCCATCGCGCACGCGCAGCGCGCGCTTTGTTGCCTCGACGAGCCCATGGATGTGATTGAAGCCTTCCGGCTCTCTCACACCGAGCCGATCAAATAATGCGAGAATCAGCAGTGAAGCGAGCCCCTGGGTCGGCGGCGGCGTAGTGGCGACGGTTCCAGCGCTGAGATCAATCGCCAGGGGCTCGGCGAGCGTTGCGCGCATGCGCTCGAGATCGCCGCGCGTGATCGGACTGCCGAGGCGATCGAGATCGCCTGCGATCTCGCGTCCGATGTCGCCGCGGTAGAAGTCGTCGAGGCCGGCATGGGCGAGGTGGTCGAGCATGCCGGCAAGTGCCGGCTGTTTGAGCAGCTTGCCAGGCTCGGGTGGTTTTCCTTCGAGGAGGAATGTCTGTGCGAATCCCGGCACGTCCTTGAGCTCGTCGATCTTCTCCGCCGTCGCGCGAGCCTGGTTGCGGCTCACCGCATAGCCTTCGGCGGCATGGCGCAATGCGTCTGCGAGCAGATCGCGCAAGGGGAGGTGGCCGCCATGCGCGCGTGCAGCTTCAAGCGCCAGCATCCAGCCGGTGATAGCACCCGGCACGGTCACCGCCGCGAGCGCTCCACGCCGGGGAATGCTTCCGTGCTCGCGATAGAATTGGCGCGTGGCCATGCTTCCGGCATGCCCGGCGGCCATGACCGCGTTAACGCGACCGGAAGGCTCTCGTATCAGCCAGAATCCATCACCGCCGAAATGATTCATCTGCGGCCAGACGACGGCAGCGCTGGCCGCCATGGCGACCATCGCCTCGATCGCATTGCCGCCCTCGGCCAGCACTTGGCGCCCGGCCTCGACCGCTGCGTGATGCGGCGCGCAAACAACGCCCTGGCGATTTCCGGCGGTGTGCAGATCCAGAGCCATCGATGCTCGCGCTACAACGCTGGCGCGGTTGGCGCCGCATCAAGCAATCCCCGCTGCTTGAGCAGCCCATCGGCATTCGGCATGCGGCCGCGAAAAGCGAGGTAGAGCGCGGTAGGATCGCGCGAGCCTCCTGCTGCATACACATGGTCGTGCAGCTTCTTGGCGGTCTCGGGGTCGAAGATGTCACCCTTTTCCTCGAATGCCGCAAAGGCATCCGCATCAAGCACTTCCGACCACATGTAGCTATAGTAGGCGGCCGCATAGCCGCCGCCGAAGAGATGCTGGAAATGGGTCGGGCGGTGACGCATGACGATCTCGCCGGGCATCTCGATGCGATCGAGCGTGGCCTGCTCGAAGGCAGCAATGTCGAGGCCCTTGCCGCTCTCGTTCAATGATTGCAGATGGACGTCGAGATCGAGCAGCGCCGAAGCCAGATATTCAACGGTTACGCAACCCTGGTTGAACGTGCGCGCAGCAATCAGCCGTCGTACCAGATCGGGCGGCATCGGCTCCCCGGTTGAGGAATGAATGGCGAAGCAGCTGAGGATTTCCGGCCGATCGAGCCAATGCTCGTAAAGTTGTGAAGGCAGCTCCACCCAATCCTGCAGCACGCCCGTTCCGGAGACCATCGGGTAGGTGACATTGGAGAGAAGCCCATGCAGGGCATGACCGAACTCATGGAATAACGTGCGCGCGTCATCGTGGGACAGCAGCACGGGTTGTCCTTCGCTCGACTTTGAGAAATTCATGACGTTGGCGACGATCGGCGTGACATCGCCGACGAGCTTTTCCTGGTCACGCAGGCTCGTCATCCAGGCGCCGCTGTGCTTGGACGGACGCGCAAAATAATCGCCGAGGAAAAGCCCGCGATGGCGGCCTTGCGCGTCGCGCACTTCCCATGCCCGCACGTCCGCATGCCACGCCGGAACGTCGCGGCGCCGCTCGAAAGAGAGGCCGAACAAGCGACCTGCGGTATAGAAGGCCGCCTCGATGATGCGATCGAGCTGGAAATACGGCTTGATGGTCGCCTCATCGACGTCGCAGCGCGCCTTGCGCAGCTTCTCCGCGTAATAGCGCCAATCCCATGGCGCGAGCGCGAAGTTGCTTCCCTCCGCCTGCACCAGCTCTTGCAGCGTATCTCGATCGGCGAGAGCGTGTTGCCGCGCAGGATTCCAGACACGATCGAGCAGCGCTCGCACCGCTTCCGGCGTCTTCGCCATCGCGTCGTCAAGACGATAGTGCGCAAACGTGGGGTAATCGAGCAGGCGGGCGCGCTCCGCGCGCAGCGCCGTGATCTCGCCGATGATCGCCTTGTTGTCCGTCGGCCCGCCGCCGTCGCCGCGCGCGATCCAGGCACGAAAGACCTTCTCGCGCAGATCCCGCCGCGCGGAGAATTGCAGGAACGGCTCGACGCTGGAGCGCGAGAGCGTGATGACATGCTCGCCTGTGCGTCTGCGCTCGTCCGCCGCCGCGCGGGCCGCCGCACGCACGAACTGCGGAAGCCCGCTGAGGTCCTCTTCGCCGGCAAGCTCGATCACCGTGTCCTGCTCGTCGGCGAGCACATTCTGCTCGAAGGCGGTGCTCAACGAGGCAAGGCGCTCATTGATGCTCGCGAGCCGCTCTTTTGCGGGTGCATCGAGCCCAGCACCAGCGCGCCTGAACATCGCGTGGTAGCGATCGAGCACGTGCTCCCGCTCCGGGCCAAGGCGAAGCTCGCTGCGCCGGCGATGAAGCAAATCGATGCGGGTGAACAAAGCCGTGTCGAGGAGGATGGTGTTCCAGTGCTTGGCTTCGAGCGGTGCCAATTCGCGCTCAATTGCGAGGATGGCATCATTCGAATCGGCACCGGCGAGCAGATGGAACACATTGGACACCCGCGTGAGCGCCGCTCCCGCGCGCTCCATTGCGTCGATGGTGTTGGCGAATGTCGGCGGTGATCTCTCCGCGGTAATGCCGGCAATCTCGCAGAGATGCTCGGCGAAAGCGCGCGTGAACGCGGGCAGAAAATGCTCGGGCCTGATGCGATTGAAGGGCGGCACTCCGAATGGGTCGGTCCAGTCCTCGAGCAGTGGATTGTCGCTTGCAGTGCGTGGAAGGGCTGATGCTTCGTTCATGGTCCAATCATATGGGATCCGCTGCCGCCAGCGCCATTCACCAGGCCGTGCAGCAAACTCGGCCCAATACCTCCCCTGAAAGGGGAGGTCGACCGCCGAGCGAAGCGAAGGTGGGCGGGTGGGGTCTCGTCAGAAAGCGGGCTGCTATGACCCCCACCCGGCTCGCTTTGCGAGCCGACCTCCCCCGCACGCGGGGGAGGTATTATCGCGTTTGTTGCTCGACAGGATCCAAATGCAATTGCCCTGCCGTAGGGACGTGGACAAAACCTCTAGCCGGATCAATCCGGCAGGTGGGAATGACTGCGCCCGCCGCCCTGGCCGGTCGTGGCATCGTCGAGTATGGCAGCGGTTTGTGGATGTGAGGCGAAGATCGTCATCCGCGCCAGGAACGCGGCGCCCGCCAGCAGCACGAGAGCGAAAATCGACGCCAACGCCCAGTCCCAGCTGTAATCATACCAGCTGCTGCGCCGGAAGCGGTATCTCCCTACGCGACCGAGGTCTCGCATGACATGTTTTCCTGCCGAGGATGAATGGACTAAAACGCGCGCAGGGCACTCGAGGTTCCAGAGCCAACACAATATTGCCCGATGTGGAGAGAGTTGAATGCCGAAGGACGCAGCCGCAACCGCCCCGGTGCGCATCGAGCGCGAGGGCAAGGCGGCATTTGTGGTGATCGACAATCCGCCGGTGAACGCCAGCTCCTTGGAGGTGCGAGCGGGGTTGCTCGACGCGATCGCAGCCCTTGCCAAAGACGAGACGCTCGACGCCATTGTGCTTGCCGGCGCCGGTAATACCTTCATCGCAGGCGCCGATATTCGCGAGTTCGGAAAGCCGCTGCGCGACCCGCAGCTTCCCGCTGTCATCGCGGCAATCGAGCAATGCCCAAAACCGGTTGTTGCCGCGATCCGTGGCGCAGCGCTTGGCGGCGGCTGCGAGCTTGCGCTGGCTTGCGATGCACGCGTCGGTACGAGCGATGCATTGATGGGACTGCCTGAGGTAACGCTCGGCATCATTCCCGGCGCGGGGGGAACCCAGCGCCTGCCGCGCATCACCGGGATTGCGACTGCGATCGAGCTCATTACCGCGGGCCGCAGATTGCCGGCGGCCGAGGCGCAGCGCCTCGGCCTGCTCGATGAGGTCGTCAATGCGCCCGCGGACCTGCGGGGCGCTGCGCTGCGCCGCGCTCGCTCGCTTGCCGGACGCAAGCGGCGAATCAGCGAATTGCCGGTTCCCGAGCAATCGGCGCAAGCGATCGAGAGTGCCGCCGAGGACGCGATGAAAAGCGCGCGTGGCCGCGCCGCTATCAAGGAAGCAATTACCGCCGTGCGCAATGCCGCGCGCATGCCGTTTGCCGCGGCGCTTGCCGAGGAACGCGCCATCTTTCAGCGGCTGCGCGAGAGCGAGGAGGCTGCCGCATTGCGGTACCTCTTTTTTGCCGAGCGGCAGGCGGCGCGCGTCACGGACCTCGCCGAAGCCGCGCCGCGACCGATCGCGCAGGTCGGCATTGTCGGCGCGGGCACGATGGGCGCCGCGATCGCCATATGCTTCCTCGACGCCGGCTTGCCGGTACGGCTGATCGAGCGCGATGCGCAGTCATTGGAGCGCGGGATCGACCGAGTGCGTGTTGTGTACCGGCGCTTGTCGCAGAGCGGCCGCATGACTGCGGAGGAGATGGAACGGCGCCTCGCGCGGCTCGCGCCTGGGCTCGGCCTTGATCCGCTTTCGCAAGCCGATCTCGTGATCGAGGCGGTGTTCGAGGATATGGATCTGAAGAAGGGAGTTTTTCGCGATCTCGACGGCGTGCTCAAGCCCGGCGCGATCCTCGCTTCCAACACCTCCTATCTCGATCTCGATGCGCTCGCCGGCGCAACGAGGAGGCCCAGCGACTGCGTGGGCCTGCACTTCTTCAGCCCGGCAAATGTGATGAGATTGCTGGAGATCGTGCGCGGGCGCGCGACCGCAGCGGACGTGCTGGCAACCGCGCTTGCGGTCGCCAAGACGATCCGCAAGCTGCCGGTGGTCGCGCGCGTCGGCGAAGGCTTCATCGGCAATCGCATCTATTCGGCCTATCGCACCCAGTGCGAGCTCATGCTGGAGGAGGGCGCTTATCCCGCCGACGTGGACTCGGCGCTGGTGGCCTTCGGCCTCGCCATGGGCCCGTTCGCGGTCGGCGATCTCTCCGGACTGGACATCGCCTGGCGCACGCGCCAGCGTCTTGCCGCTGCGCGCGATCCGAAGGCGCGCCATCCCGAGGCTCTCGATCGGTTATGCGAGCTCGGCCGCTTCGGTCAGAAGACCGGCGCCGGCTGGTATCGCTATCGCGAGGGCGCGCGGCGGGGCGAATCCGATCCCGACGTGCACGCACTCATCGAGAAGGTCTCGAAAGAGAAGGGGATTGCCCGCCACCCATTCACCGCCGAGCAAATCCAGTGGCGGGCGCTCGCGGCGATGG
>Ga0306920_100010916_pt1 | contig 12217 bp, 12 predicted proteins | sample flu12Cox44000170_FD_204666 | JGI IMG/M metagenome (GOLD analysis project Ga0306920, IMG submission 204666) | Lab enrichment of tropical soil microbial communities from Luquillo Experimental Forest, Puerto Rico - flux4day.12C.oxic.44.000.170 (v2)... | ecosystem: Environmental > Terrestrial >...
CGAACATCGACGAGCGCATCGCCACCCTGTCCACCTACCTCGGGCACATCAGCCCCGCGGACACATACTGGTACTTGTCCGCGTCGCCCGAGCTGATGGCGCTCGCAGCCGAACGGCTCGACGACCGGTTCGGAGGCGTCAGGTGAGCGCGCTCGCGCCGGCGCTGCAGGCCTACTTCACCGACCGGCTCGTCGCTCAGCGCGGCGCGAGCCCGAACACGATCGCCGCCTACTGCCTCACGTTCCGGCTGCTGTTGCGCTTCGGCGCCGAGCGCACCGGCAAACCGCCCAGCGAGCTGGACATCGCGCAGCTCGACGCGCCGCTAATCGCCGCGTTCCTCGACCACCTCGAGAAGGCCCGCGGCAACAGCATCCCTACCCGCAACAACCGGCTGGCGGCGATCCACTCGCTGTTCGCATACCTGGCGCTTCACCACCCCGAGCACGCGGCGTCAATCCAGCGGGTGCTCGCGATCCCGCACAAGCGGACCGAGCGCAACCTCGTCACCTACCTCACCAAACCCGAGGTCGACGCCCTGCTCGCCGCCTGCGACCAGACCACCTGGACCGGCCGACGCGACCACACAATGTTCGTACTCACGATTCAGGCCGGGCTCCGGATCTCCGAGGTCGCCGCCCTCACCTGCGCCAACATCACGCTCACCACCGGCGCCAACGTGCACTGCGTCGGCAAAGGCCTGTCTTCATACTGCACCTCCTGGGGTTGACGGGTTGGGTTCTCGGCTGCGCAGCCGCCAGCCGGCACGCCTGACGAGTCGGGGGTCGCCGGGGACCGGTGGCTCGTAGAGCTGTTCGTTCTGCTCGTTGGCCCGGTAGCCGGTGATCAGGCCGGCCGCGTGCCAGTTCTTGATCGTGCTGGTGTGCACGCCAAGCTGTTGGGCGATCTCCGCGATCGTGAGCAGCCCGCGCGCTCGGAGCCGGTCGCGATGGCTGGGGAGGCGGTGGTCCTGGCGGAGCCGGAGAACGTTGAGCGCGCTGAAGGGTTGGCCGGTGCCTGTGCGGCGTCCGGCCTGGTTGAGCAGCTCGGCTGTCTGGCCGTCGGTGTGATCGTCGAGCAGTCGGTCGATCAGCTTGAACGTGTCGGGATCGGTCTGGCGGGCCTGCCAGACGGGTGGTGGGAGCGGCAGTGTGAGTGTGTGGGTCTGGCCGCCCTTGAGACGAACGTGCGCGGTGATCTGCTGGTCGCGGGCGAGGGTGACGTCTTCGACGAGCAGACGAACCATGCGCTTGCGCTCGCGTTGCGGGGTGGCGGGATCGTTCCACAGCCGCGGGAAGTCTGACGCGAGTGCCATCACCTTCGCGCGCTGCTCCGCGGTGAGGCGGCCGCTGCCGTCCTGGCGAGCGTGTTCGTAGGCGTCTTGGGCGTCGGTGAGGGCGCGGAGCTTCTCGTTCCAGTCGGCCTCGAGGGTGGTAGCGACGAGCCGGTTGTCGGGGTCGACGGCGAGGTAGCGGCGGCGCGCGAGCTCGGCCTCGTGGCGGGCACGCTCGACGTGCGTGCGGCGTAGCTTGTCGGCCTCTTCGGCTCGTTGCTCAAGCTCGGCGGCGACGGTCAGCGCTACCTCGAGCGCGACGGGGGTGAGCGTGTCGAGCAGCAGCGTGGCGACGGCGTGATCGACGCCGGAGCCAGGGATCGTCTGGCAGCGGTCGCTGGTCGTGGTGTTGATCGCCTCGTTCTGGCAGAGGTACGCGGGGACGGTATGCCCGCGGCGGTGGTGGTAGCGGACGGTCATGCGTTGACCGCAGCGTGCACAGATCGCGAGGCCTTGCAGCAGCGCGGGGCCTTCGCGGGGCGGGCCGGCGCGGCGCTCGCTGCCGCGCGCTTGGGCGTTGGCGAGCAGTAGCGCCTGGTTGTTCTCGAACTGGGCGAAGCTGATGTATCCGGGGTGGGCATCGGGGATCAGCGCGGTCCACTGATCGCGGGGGAGTTGCCGGACGGTCATCTTGCCGGCCAGGTACTCCGATCGGCGGCGGCCGAAGGAGAACGCGCCGGCGTAGCGCGGGTTGTGGAGCACCATCAGCACCCGGTCGTGGTGAAGCGGTGCCCAGACGGTCTCGCCCTTGCGTGGCCCGGTGCGGATTCGCTGCGGGAACGACAGCTTGCGTGTGTTGAATTCTTTGACCACGGCACGCGCCGAGCCGGTCCGCTCGAAGCATTCGAACAGGTGACGGACCGCGCCTTGGACGGCCGTGTCGGGATCGAGCGCGACCTTTCCCAAGGGGTCATAGACGAGCCCGACTGGCAGGCTGGTGCGCAGCTCGCCGCGGCGTGCCTTGGACAGCGTCCCGCCGCGCAGCCGCGAGCGCAGGATGTGCAGCTCGGCCTCGCTCATCGCGCCTTTCAGTCCGAGCAGGAGGCGATCGTTGATCGTGCTCGGGTCATAGAGCCCGTCCTCGTCACAGATCAGTGTGTCGGTCAGTGAGCACAGCTCGAGCAGTCTGTGCCAGTCACTGTTGTTGCGGGCCAAGCGCGAGCACTCAAGTCCGAGCACGATCCCTGCTTTCTTGAGCGACACGTCGGCGACGAGCCGCTGGAAGCCCTCGCGGTCGGCGGCCGATGCGCCCGAGAGGCCTTGGTCGATGTCGATCACGATCACCCGTTCCCGTGGCCAGCCGAGCGCCACCGCGCGTCCGCGCAGATCGTATTGGCGCACAGCGGACTCAGTGTTCTCGATCACTTGGCGCATCGTGGACTGGCGTACATAGAGGTAGGCGTCACGGCGCAGATGATCGGCGGTGACCTTCGACTGGCTCTCACTCACACTCATTGGGCCTCCGTTGACTGTTCTGTTCTGGATGTCACGTTCACGGTCGATTTGTCAGTACGGGTCAGGCAGCGTGCGCGAGCGCCATCTGCGCGATCACGGCGACGAGCTGCTCGGCGCCGGGCAGTGACGCGACCTCGCGGGCACGCGGGTCAGAGCCAGGGGCGCGTGGTGGCGGGGCGACTGGCCGGGCCGTTCGCATCCAGGCCGCCAACCCGCGCGCCGCGAGCACGCCGTGCCCAAGCCGAAAGCCGTCGGGCTGACCGCCCAGCACCGCCGAGCGCAGCTGCTCATAGCCGTCCTGCAGCGCGCTGGCCTGGTGCTGTTCGCCGGCGTCAGCCACTTTTCGGGCTCCGAGCGCCCGCCTCCTGGCGGGCGAGCGCGCGCTCGATCGAGCGCGGATGCACCTCGACGCCGAACCGCTCCGCGACCGCCGCCACCAGATCCTTCGGGCGCAGCTGCGGATCGGCCGCCAACCGCTCGCGACAGAAGCCGAGCACCTCAGCGGAGAGCTTGTGCGCGCGCCGGGGCCCCGGCCGCTGGGGCACGAGCGCCGGCAGCCCGCCCTGCTCCAACGCGGCCTGCGTGGCATAGAACGACTGGCGCGAGAACCCGAAGGCATCGGCCGCGCGCGCCACCTGCTCGCCCTCCACCCGCACCCGCCGCACCATCTCGTACTTGACCTGCACGAGATCGCGCGCGTCGAGGAACTCCGAGGCGGCGAACGCCGCGTCGGATACCGCCTCCGGGCGCGGGTTGAGGCTGCGCGTCTCGCGCAGCGCCCTGACCTTCGGATCGTCCTGCCTACGTGCGGCCATCTCGCCTCCAAGCCCGACCTCAGATGTCAAGAAGATTATGTCACCTATCGGACGGATATCAAACGCGCAGTCCGCCATAGTGCGGCACATGCGCGCTATGCACGACATTAGCCGTGCCCGCGCATGAGCGCACGGGCTGCGCTCAGGCTGCCGAGACGGCATAATCAGTTTGACGCACGCGGCATAAATCGCCTGACACGAAGTGACGTCACGCGCGACCAGCCCGGTCGTGCGGCGCAGACCGCTCGATCAGCGCCGCCAGCTCCAGCAGATCGCACACGCGGAACGCGCTGCGGCCACCTGCCAGCGCCAGGAACGGATCGACCGGCGCACGATCAGTCCAGGCTGTCGGCACCCTCCGGAGCCGGCCCCGCTCGTCATACAGCCAGACCCGATCCTCCCCCCAGTCCCGCAGCTGCCTCACGAACTCGAACTCGCGCCCACACAACGGATGAAACGGGTGCGTCACCCGAACCCGTAGCTCATCCGACTGATTGGGCGCATTTGACGATGCGTTCCAAAGGCCGCAAAAGACGATCACCGACGCTGACCGGCGAGACCGTGAAGGTCGTCCGCGCATGGCTGAACGAGCGCCGCGGGCAGCCCGAGGACCCGCTGTTCCCGACCCGGCAAGGACGAGCGCTCAGCCGCTACACCGTCGGCGCGCTCGTCACCAAGCACGCCACCACCGCCACTGCCAACTGCCCGTCACTGACAACCAAGCACGTCACCCCACACACGCTGCGGCACACCAACGCGATGCTGCTGCGCGCCAACGGCGTCGACATCGCGACTATCGCCTTGTGGCTTGGGCACGAGAGCACGCAGACCACGCACATCTACGAGCACGCCGACCCCGCCCTCAAAGAACAAGCGATCGCGCGAACCGCTCCGCTCGGCGCGAAACCCGGCAGATACCGACCATCCGACACGCTCCTCGCGTTTCTCGAGAGCCTCTGATTATGTTGAACACGTCAGCTCCCAATATCGCGCTGAGCAGGACAAACGCCACCGCTCGAAGACTTCTTCCACATAACCGTTCGCGGGACATACAACCGGTTACGTTGAATTCAACGTAACGGGATCTGTGGGAGCCCGGGGGTGCGATTCCCCCGGGCCACCCGACTCCCACGGTTCCGATAGCCGCGTCGACTGCGTGGTCGTGACTGCCGGCGACCACCGAACTGTGTGCTCCCCACAACCGACGGCTCTGTCCGACCCCGCGACGGTCGAGAGATTTGTGCGGCTCGGACGGCCGGAAGGATGTCGACCGAAGCGCGAGAAGTCGCAGCTGGCGGCGTTATGGATGCTGGTCCAGGAACCTGATGTCGATCCGGCCAGGGTCCCAGCGGCGACTGGGGCGCCCATCCGCCGTCATCGCCGGCGCTACCGTAACCGACTCGACGGTGTCCGTGATCAGCCGTCGCCACGCCGCTAACCGCTTCGCCGGTTCGCCCAGCTTGTCGATCTCGTCAGGACGAACGACATCGCTCTGCCCCCTGTCGCCGAGTCGCGCCCGGACGGCGTGCGCGTCATCGAGCGCCGTCGTGAGCTTCTCCAAGGTCTCCTGGCTCGCAGGCCGCCCGAGCGATCCAAGCTCGCCGAGCTGCCGGATCGTGTCATCGAGATCCGCGTTCGCGCGGTCGATGGCCTCGTCCGCCTCGCGAATCTGCTGGCGGCGCGACGCCCGTGCGTGCACATCGGCCGTGGCCCAGTACGCCCGGATCGCGTCCAGCACCATCTCCTCGACGCGGTCGGCCTTGACCGCCGCTCGTCGCCGGCACCGGTTCGCGCTCGTATCACCACAGCGGTAGCTGCCGCTGTCGGAGTTGATCACCATCCGCGACCGGCACGTCCCGCACCGCAGCACCCCCAGGCGGGCCAGCAACCGCTCAGACTTGGCCTGGCGCCCGCGCAAGACCGTCCGCCGCTGCACCCGCTCAAACAGCCGTCGATCCTTGATGATCGCCTCGTGGGCGTTGAGGTTGTGCAGCTCGCCGAAGTGGATCTCACCCAGGTACATCCGGGAGCGCAGCATCCAGGCCACCCCCGAGAGAGCGCGCTCGATCCCGTTCTCGGCCAGCCACGCCTGGATCTCCACCAGCGACGCGCCCAGGTCGCGGCGCTTGAACGCCTGCACCACGACCTTCGCGGCCGCGGGCTCGACCACCAGCACGCCGTTCTCGCCGCGGACATACCCGACCGGGACCCTCGGGTGCGGATAGACGCCGCGCGCCACCGCTCGTGCCTGCGCCGCCGTGACCTTCTCGCCCGTGATCTCGGCAAAGTATTGGAACACCGAGCCGAGCATGTTCGTCGACAGGCGCTGCGCCGCCGTCCCGTTCGTGAGCTTGCCGTGATCGAGCGCGAAGATCTCCCCGCCCGCCCGCTCCACCCGCTCGATCACCTCCAGCTGGACCTTGAGCGAGCGCACCAGCCGATCGAAATACGCCACCACCAGCTGGTCGGCATGGCCGGCCTCGATCATCTCGATCGCCGCCAGCAGGCCCGGCCGCTTGGACAGCGGCAGCCTGCCGCTGACGTCGATCTCGGGAATCGGCGCGGCAACAAGCCGCTCACCACGGTCCTTCGCCCAACGCCTCGCGGCCTCGATCTGCACCTCGGGCGAGTGAAAATGCTCGTCGTCCCGATCGCCCTTTTCGCTCACCCGGACGACCACGACATCTCTGAGCTTCGACATGCGACCCCTCTCGACGGAGACTAACGCCCTTTAGGTGCCTAGGACCCCACCGGCGAGAAAGCGCGGGAAGTCAAGGCGCGCTACCGGGGCGCCTGCCGGGGCTGCGGCGCGCCGACCAGCGCACGCGGAGGCAAGGGCGACGCGCACGCCTATTGCAAGCGCTGCCGTCCGGGGGCGATCGCGCCGCACTGGACCCGCGGGCGGAGCCGTGAGGCGATGCGCGCCTGGCGAGCCCGCTACGGAAGTACACCGTCCTCGTGTGACTGGTCGCGCACCCACGTACGCCGGCGCGGCGTCTAAGCGCTCAAACGACTACAGGCCGGAGAATGGCCAGCTCCGTCAACTGTGATCGATCTGTACGGGAGCTGGGCGGCGGCCGTCGCCGACGCCTTCGGCGGCGCCTGAACGCTTGGGCATAAATGCCGTTGACCTACGGGCGCGCGCTTCCGCTCCGCGGTCTGTGAACAGGACCGCTCAAGGTCGCCGGGAACGCTCCTGCGCCATCCACAGCACCAGCGACGTCCAGGCGATCGCCGGCTGGCGTAGTTGCCGCCGACTTCGACGAACGTGAGTGTTGATCCGATCGTCGACGCCGGTCGCCGCGCCGGCGTGTTCCTATCGGTGTGGGGTGATGAAGCGGCCACGCGAGGCAGAGCACGCACGGCCCCGTTACGTCTAATGCGGTCACGCCGGCGCTGCGGCTGCTTTCGTGATGAACCAGTCGGCCAGCCTATGTCGTCGTCGATGACTTCGCGCCGGCGCTGGGTGCTTGTTGCTGGTCACGACGCGCTGGTGACGATGGGATCGGGGCTGGCGCTGGGTGCTTGTTGCTGGTCACGACGCGCTGGTGACGATGGGATCGGGTCGGGGAAGTCGGGCCGGAGGCCTACCTGTCGTTCGCGATCTGAGCGGCTGTCACCCTGGTCGGTGGGCCCGAGAAGGAGCGCGAGTCCGGACCGGATAGAACCGATCCAGCCAATGGCTCGGGTTCGCGAAGCGATCTCTCAACGAACGGCGGTGGGCGTCGCGTCTACTGGTGGCGTGATCGCAGCCAGTCGGCGATCGCTCGTCCGATGTCAGGTCCTGCGTCTTCCTGGATGAAGTGCCGGCCGGTGACGGTGACCTCGGTCTGGTTTGGCCAGGTGCGACAGAACTCTCGGGCGGCGCCGGTCAGTACCTGCCCGGGGTCGGCGTTGACGAACAGCTTGGGGATGGTCGAGTCGGCGAGCCAGCTGGCGTAGCCGCGCATGATCTGGGCGACGTCTTTGGGGTCGTCATCGAGCGGGATTTGCCGCGGCCAGGTTAGGGTGGGTCGCCGGCTTTCGCCGGGGATGGTGTAGGGCCGGCGGTACTCGGTCATCGCCTCGTCCGAGAGGGGGTTGAGCACGCCCGAGGGCAGGATCGTCTCGATGAACATGTTCTGCTCAAGGATCATCTGCTCGTCGGCGGGCGAGCGCAACGCGCGAAAGAGCTCGCCGGCCTGCGGGGGCAGGTCCGCCCACCGTGCGGGGCCGACGGGGGCTTCCATGTAGGCGATCCCGCTGACCGCGTCTGGATGCCGGCGCGCCCAGTCAAACGCCAACGCGGCGCCCCAGTCGTGACCCACCAGGGTGACGGGGTCGCGGACGCCGACAGCGTCAAACCAGCCGTCGAGGTAGCGGCGGTGCTCGACGAACGTGTAGGAGGCAGGTCCACTGTCGGGCAGCTTGTCGCTGTCGCCCATGCCGACCAGATCAACAGCCAGGCATCGCCCGAGGCCCGCCACCTCCGCGATCACCTCGCGCCACAGGTACGAGGAGGTCGGGTTGCCGTGAACAAACACGATCGGGTCGCCGGCACCGGATTCCGTGTAGGCCATCCGGAGCCCGTCGACGGTCGCGTAACGCTTGCTGGTGTGCGTCATGATTTTCCTCCGATCTTGGGTGACGGACGACGCCGGCAGCCACACCAGCGCCGACGCCGCTCCATCCATCGAACCGGCACGCTCCGAGGCTTCAGGGCCTCAGGCGTCGACGATCTCCCCAACTTCGACGCTGCCGCCTTGCTGAAGGATTGGACAGCCACCGGCCACGGCTGCCGCACTGTCCAGGCTGTTGGCGTTGATAACGATGTAGCCGCTCAGCTCATCGGACCGCGCTCGCCCGCCGCCAACTTCGCGAACCTGCCCAACCCGGCTGCCGAAATCCGCGATCGAGTCTTTGATCTGCTCAAACCAAGTTGGCCACCGACCGTCCTCTTCGGCCGTCAGTTGCCGCCCCACCTGCCCGCGAAACGTCAGCACGTACTTCATCTCACCCTCCTTATGGAGATTGGCTTGTCGTCTTGATGACGAACGAGCAGCCCCCACTTCGACACCGACCCTTTCAGTGCCGCCACCACTTCCAGACGAGCAGCGCCGCGACAACCAATCCGCCATAACCCGAGCGCCGATTGACCCCGCCTAGGGCGACAACGTGACCCGATCGCGGCGGTTGGGCCGCGTTGTGCGCAAACGTGACATGCCCGGGGTCCAAGGCACCGCTCCTGCCCTCTCGCCGCCGCAGGCACAGCGGTCGCAGTTCTGGTCTCGAGGCTGGCCGGCGCGAAGGAGACGTCATGGTCTTGTCCTCCCCGCCGATTTGACGTGGCGTGCGGACCTACACTGTCAAAGATCGCGACCGGTGAGCTTCCAGGCCCAGCCGAAACGGCCGTCCTCGACGTGCTGCATCGAGGCGCGCTGCGCACCCGATGCTCAGCGCGTGCGATCCCCGCGCTTCGCGGCCACCTCGCCGGGGAGCAGCTCCTGCACGAGATCCTCGACCGGTGCGAAGCGCGAGGGCTCGTCCGCAGCGATCGGTACCGCGACCGCCTGGAATGGAGACTCACCGCGGCGGGGCGCGCTCGGCTAAGCACGCGCCGGCGCTTCGCACGCGCCCTCGCCGTCGTCTTGACCCGCACCGGCTGACCGATCACCAGGCCTCAAGGGCGGTCGCTGGTCGGGGGCTAGCGTGCTGGGCTGTTGCTCACAACCGCAGTCGTGGATTCGGCTTCTCGTCAGGCGAGACATATTCGGACTCCAACAGGCCCATCACGACGAAGTCTTTCCACCCATCTGGGTAAAGCTGAGCCTCGCGCCGGACCCCTTCCTGGCGAAACCCACATGCCACGTAGCAGCCGATCGCGCGGCTGTTCGTGGCCAGCACCTCCAGCTGGATCCGGTGAAGCCCCAAAACGTCGAACCCCCAGGCCAGGACGAGGCGGGTCGCCTCACGCCCCAGCCTACGGCCGCGCAGCGCGGCGACGAACAACCCGACCGTGTAGCTCGCGCAGTGCTGATCAGCATCCACAACAAGCCCGGCGCTGCCGACGCAGTGGCCCTCGTACTCGATCGCCCACCGATAGGCGCTCGAATCCTCGGCACCCCGGTCGCCGGTCAGATCCTCACGGGCGTGATAGCGCCGCCCATCCCATCCGCGCCGCCATGAGGAGCCATAGCCGTCCTCCTCCTCTGGGTCGATCGGATGACGCAACCGATCACCGATATCCGATCCACGGAATCCGCGGAGGGTGACGCGGTCCCCATGCAACGTGGGCAGCGGCGGGAGCGTCAGTGAATCCAACACGAGATCGAGATTACGCGCGCCTCGCACCTCGACGCCGAAGGGAGCTCGGGCGGCATCGATCAGGCCACCGGTTCGGTCGACGGACCGGCCGCCCTCCGCGCGGTGAGCGGACTTCCGTCTCGTCGCCGCACGGCGGTCAGCGACTGACGTCCGCGTGACCGCCTCGCACTGTCGAAGGAGAAGCCGCGCTCGGCGGTATGAAGTGGAGGGCCTCCCGAGCGATGAGTTCAGATGCCAGTCTCCGTCCTAGACGTAGATGCAACCACGTGCTCCAAGAGCCTGACGACCGTGATCGTCGTCGCCGGCCACATTCGCGTCGCCGTCGCTGACCGCGACGCATTTCTCGATCTCTCCCGTCAAGCCGTCGAGCTCGCGCGCGAGGCGGACGGGTGCCTCGACTTCGCCGTCAGCGCAGACCTGGCCGATCCCGAGCGAGTCAACATTTATGAGCGATGGGTCGACAACGGCGCGCTTCAGGCGTTCCGGGGCGACGGCCCAGGCGGGGATCTCGGTGCGCTGATCATCAGCGCCGACGTGCGCGAGTTCGACGTACGGTTACGCCAGTCGTGAGTCTCGCGCGGGCCGCGCACTCTCCTTCTTGCGAGCAGGTGCGGCTCGAGCCCACTCAGGCGTCCGGCCCCGCACGTGCTTCTGGCGCCTCAAGCGGCAACGCTAACGTCGTCGTCATCGTGACCGCTCTGATGCTTTCAGGTCGCGGGCCTTGAGCTAGCGGCCGAGCGTATTCGGACCGATTCTGCGATCGGCGAGGTGCGCACTCGGTGGCGACAAGGAGGGCAGACTCGGTCTGCGGCGTCGAGCCCTGCCTTCGCCTCCGTGCGAGCATTATCCCGCGTGGCCGCACGCGTGGCTGGTTGTGGTCCGAAAGGGTCATGCTGAGCGGCCGCCTCTGACGGCCGCAACGACGTCAGCCACCAGTGCATCCCGGCCACCGTGGAGCGACGGCCCGTGAAGCTGCGGATCAGTTTCGAGCCCGCGTAGCAACCGCTGAGAGTCCGACCACAACCGCATTGCGATCACGATCTCAGGCGACCGCGCGAAGCACCGTCACCGACGCGGGAAGCCGGCAGGCCGCCCGTGACGCCCGGACCGCGCTGTCACTCCACGACGCGCTTGCTCTGGCTGCAGGTGAAGATGCAACCGCTGAGACATCGACAGGGGATCTCACCGTTCCGGACGGGAGACCACGGCGCGATCACCGCGGGCCCCGACGGCAACGTGCGGTGGCTGGCGAGCGGCGCTAGCGACGCGCGCGTCGCGCGCCGATGCGGCTTTCGGCCCGTAGGAGGCCCGGTGCCCGCCGGGCGGTGAGCAGCACGACGCGGTCGGTTGGGCGGAGTTCGCGGGTCTGGTCGGGTGCGGGCAGCGGTGCGCTCTCGGCGCCGAGCGCGAACAGCTGCCACGAGCCGGGCACCCCCTTGAGTTCGTGCTCGCCGCGTGGTTGCAGGGCGATCCCCGAGCCGGTCACGAGATCGCGGACCGTCCGAGACACGAGCACCTCTCCGGGCCCAGCCTGTGCGCTGACCCTCGCGGCGATGTGCACGGCGATCCCGGCGACGTGGCCGTCGATTAGCTCGCACTCGCCGGTGTGCAGCCCCGCGCGAACCCTCAGGTCGAGCTCGCCGGCGGTCGCACAGATCCGCTCCGCGCACCGGATTGCGCGGGCCGGACCGTCGAACGTGCTTAGCGAGCCATCGCCGATGCGCTCCACTAGCCGGCCACCCGCCCCCTCGACCTCGCGGCGCAGCATCCGCTCATGCGCGACCAGCAGCTCGCGCCAACGGGCGTCGCCCAGCAGCGCAGCCCGCTCGGTCGAGCCGACGATGTCGGTGAACAGCACCGTCACCAACGCCCGATCGGCCCTCACATCGCTCGTAGCGCCGAACATGAACTGCTCGTGCCGGCGCTGCCATGCGGCGAAGAACTCGGCCATGCTGTCGGTCTCTGTGAGCTCCTCGTAGCTCGCATGCGGCAGCAGTTCGGCCACATAGCGCACCCGGCGGCCTCCGGCAGTTTGTTGCTGGCCAGCCGTAGCACCAGCGCGCGCGCGCACCAACGGCAGCACCTCGCGCACATCGGCGGCGCTGGCGATCTCGTGCGCGGTGCGTTGCATCTCCCGGCTCGCAAACGCGCGCTCGAGCATCCCCCACACGCGCAGATTCCGCGGAGTCGCAAGTGCCGGTATCGCCGTCCGCAGGGTGTCGCCACGCCCCCAGTGCTCGTAACAATGCTCCCAAGCGGCCTCGTAAGCGGCAACCTGCTCTGCATCCTCCCAACCGACAAGCTCCTCAACCGG
>Ga0306920_100010917_pt1 | contig 12216 bp, 14 predicted proteins | sample flu12Cox44000170_FD_204666 | JGI IMG/M metagenome (GOLD analysis project Ga0306920, IMG submission 204666) | Lab enrichment of tropical soil microbial communities from Luquillo Experimental Forest, Puerto Rico - flux4day.12C.oxic.44.000.170 (v2)... | ecosystem: Environmental > Terrestrial >...
CGAGGGCGCGGGCTACGTGCTGCGCCGCCTGCTGCGCCGCGCGGTGACGCGTGGGCGCTCGAAGCAGTCGCTCGCGATCCGCGAGGCGTTCCTGCCGCGCTGTGCCGAGCGCCTGATCGCGGAGTTCCGCTCGCACTATCCCGAGCTCGCGGAGCGCAAATCGAACATCCTGCGCGTGCTGCAGCAGGAGGAATCCACGTTCGCGCAGACGTTCGAGGCCGGCCTCGCGCGGCTGGACCGCGTGCTGGGCGGCGGCGGGCGCGTGCTGGACGGACGCGAGGCGTTCGCGCTCCACGATACCTACGGCTTTCCGATCGAGCTCACGCAGGAGATCGTGGCGGAGCGCAGCGGGACGGTGGATCTCGAGACGTTCGAGCGATTGATGGACGAGCAGCGCAGCCGGGCCCGCGCGGCGAGCAAGTTCGCGAAGACCGGCAATGACGAGTCCGCGCCCTGGAACGACTGGACGCCAGGAGCGGACTCGCGCTTCCTCGGCTACGACGCGCTCGCCGCCGACCGGCTGCACGTGCGGCGCTGGCGCGACCGCGGCGGCGAGATCGAGCTGGTGCTGGATCGCACGCCCTGCTACGCGGAGTCGGGCGGCCAGGTCGCGGACCGCGGCTGGATCGAGGCGGGGAGCGTGCGCGCGCCGCTCACGCACGTGTTCCGCGAAGCCGATGCGATCGTGCACCGCGTGCGCGCGGACGGCGCGGTGCGCGACGCGCTGCTCGTCGCCGGCCGCGACGGCACGCTCGCGGCTGCGGTCGATCCCGCGCACCGCGCGCCGACGCAGCGCCATCACACCGCGACGCACCTGCTGCACGCGATCCTGCGCGCCGAGCTCGGCACGCACGTCCACCAGGCGGGCTCGCTCGTCGCGCCCGACCGGCTGCGTTTCGACTACTCGCATTTCGAGTCGCCGTCGGTCGTGGCGCTCGAGCGCATCGAAGGGCGCATCAACGACTGGGTGCTCGCGAACCGCGACGTGAAGTGGGAGATCCTGCCGCTCGCTGAAGCGAAGGCGCGTGGCGCCATGGCGCTGTTCGGCGAGAAATACGGCGCCGAGGTGCGCATGGTCACGGTGGACGGCGTCGAGGCGGACGCCATCGCGCCGAGCCTCGAGCTGTGTGGCGGCACGCATGTGCGCCGCACCGGTGACATCGGCGCGTTCGCGCTGGTCTCGGACGGCGCGATCGCGAGCGGCGTGCGCCGCATCGAGGCGCTGTGCGGGCTCGAGGCGATCCGCCACTTCCGCGCCGAGCACGAACAGCTCGCGCGCGCCGCGGCGGCGCTGCAGGCGGCGCCGGCGCAGCTCGTGGAGCAGATCGAGAAGATGAAAGCGGAGATCGAACGCCTGCGCAAGGCGGAGGCGCAGCTCCAGAAAGGCGGGCTCGAAGCCGAGATGACGCGGCTCGTGGAATCGGCGACCGCGGCGGCTTCCGGTCGCTGGGTGGTCGCGCGCATCGAGTCCGAGGCGGACGCGAACGCGGTGCGCGATGCCGCCGACACGTTGCGCGCGCGGCTCCAGCGCGGCGCCGCGCTGCTCGCGCTCGCGGGCGGCGGAAAGCTCACGTTCGTTGCCGCGGTGACGGACGACCTCGTGGCCGAGAAGAAGCTCAACGCCTCCGATCTCGTGCGCGAGGTGGCGAAGGTCGCGGGCGGCTCGGGCGGCGGCAAGCCGCACCTCGCGCTCGCGGGCGGCAAGGACGCGGCGAAGCTCGATGCGGCGCTCGATGAGGCGCGCCGCCGGCTCGCGCAGGCGCTGGGTTCGTGAAGGCCCTGGTCCTGGCCGGAGGACGCGGCACGCGCCTGCGTCCCATCACGCACACCGGGGCGAAGCAGCTCGTCCCGGTCGCGAACAAGCCGGTCCTGTTCTACGGCCTCGAGGCGATCCGCGGCGCCGGCATCACCGACGTCGGGATCGTGGTGAGCGATCCGCTCGAGCTCTTGAAGCCCGATCACCGCACCGGCGAGATGAACACCGTGCTCGTGAACAGCCAGGCCGAGATCCGCTCCGCGGTCGGCGACGGCGCGGCATTCGGGCTGCGCGTCACGTACATCCAGCAGGAGGCGCCGCTCGGCCTCGCGCATGCGGTCAAGATCTCCGAGTCCTACATGGCCGGCGAGCCGTTCGTCATGTACCTCGGCGACAACCTGATCCGCGACGGGATCACGCCGTTCGTGCGCGAGTTCGAAGCCGGGAAGCCGAACGCGCAGATCCTGCTCGCGAAGGTCGCGACCCCGCAGGACTACGGCGTCGCGGAGCTGTCCGGCGACCGCGTCGTGCGGCTCGAGGAGAAGCCGAAGCAGCCGAAGAGCGATCTTGCGCTGGTCGGCGTGTACCTCTTCGACCGCTCGGTGTTCGACGCGGTGCGGGCGATCCAGCCCAGCGCGCGCGGCGAGCTCGAGATCACGGACGCGATCCAGCAGCTGATCGACTCCGGTCGTCGCGTGCGCTCGCACGTCATCACCGGCTGGTGGAAGGACACCGGCAAGCTCGAGGACATGCTGGAGGCGAACCGCATCGTGCTCAGCGACCAGAGCGCCGCGATCGAAGGCACGGTGAGCGCGGACACGGTGGTGGAGGGCGCGGTGCGGGTCGGCGCGGGCTCGGTGATCGAGCGCTCGCGGCTGCGCGGCCCGCTGATCATCGGCCCGCGCGTCACCGTGCGCGACGCCTACGTCGGCCCGTTCACCTCGATCGGCGCCGGCTGCCACGTCGAGCGCTGCGAGATCGAGCACTCGATCGTGCTGGAACGCAGCCGGCTCCACAACATCCAGGGTCGCGTGGAGTCGAGCCTGATCGGCAAGGACGTGGTGGTGTGCGCGAGCGGCGCGCGCCCGCGCACGCACCAGCTCGTGCTCGGGGATTCGAGCCGGGTGGAGCTGGCGTGAAGGTGCTGGTGACCGGCGCGGGCGGCATGCTGGCCCGCGCGGTGCTCCCCGCGCTCGAGCGCGGCGGGCACCAGGCGCTCGGCCTCGTGCGCGGCGACGCGGACGTGACGCGCATCGGCGCGCTCGATCACGCGCTCGCGACGTTTCAGCCCGACTGGGTGTTCCACCTCGCGGCGTTCACGCGCGTCGACGACTGCGAGCGCGAGCCGGAGCACGCGCACCAGGTGAACGGGCTCGGCAGCCGCAACGTGGCCCAGGCCGCGCTCGGCGCGGGGGCTGCGACGCTCGCGATCTCGAGCGACTACGTGTTTTCGGGCGAGGCATCGCAGCCCTATCGCGAGTACGATCCGGCCGGGCCGCGTTCCGTGTACGGAGCCTCGAAGTGGGCGGGCGAGGAGGCGATCCGCGAGATCGCGCCGCGCCACGTGATCGTGCGCACCGCCTGGCTGTTTGGGCGCGGGGGGCCGAACTTCATCGATTCGATCCTGCGGCGCGCGCGCGCCGGCGAGCCGCTGCGCGTGGTGGACGACCAGCGCGGTTCGCCGACCTTTACCTCCGATCTCGCGCCGGCGCTGGTGCGGCTCGCGGAGCGCGGCCAGTTCGGGACGTTCCACTGCACGAACTCGGGCGACTGCACGTGGTACGACCTGGCCGCCTACGCGCTCGAGCGCGCGGGAGTGAAGGCGAAGCTCGATCGGACCGACACCGCAACGCTCGCGCGACCCGCGCCGCGCCCACGCTATTCGGTGCTCGACTGCCGGGCGTTCGAGCAGGTGAGCGGCATGACGATGCCGGCGTGGACCGACGCGGTGGACCGATACCTGGGCGAGCGGCAGGCGCCCGCGGCGGGAGGGGAACCTTGAAACGATCGGAACGACGCGGACCGCTGGAGCGCGAGGCGCGCGCGGTGCTGCGCGAGGCCGCGGCCTCGATGCGGAGGCTCGAGCCGCATGCCGCGCGCGCCGTCGCGGCTTCGGCCGAGACCCTGATCGCCTGCCTCGCTTCGGGCGGGACGGTGTACTTCTGCGGCAACGGCGGCAGCGCCGCGGACGCGCAGCACCTCGCGGCGGAGCTCGCGGGACGCTATTTCGCCGAGCGCCCGGCGCTCGCCGCGGTCGCGCTCACCACGAACACCTCGTCGCTCACCGCGATCGGCAACGATTACGGCTACGACCGCGTGTTCGCGCGCCAGCTCGAGGGACTCGGGACGCCGGGCGACGTGCTGGTCGCGATCTCGACCAGCGGCGGCTCGGCGAGCGTGCGGAGCGCGATCGAGACCGCGCATCAGCTCGGCATGACGGTGATCGGGATGACCGGCGCGAACGGCGGCTCGTTCGCCGCGCTCTGCGATCACGCGCTCGTCACGCCGCACACTTCGACGCCGCGCATCCAGGAAGGGCACATCGCGATGGGCCACGCGTTCTGCGAGTTGATCGAGCGCGCGCTGTTCCCGGCCGCCCCGCGCTCGGCGGGCCGTCCGGCGCGCGCGGCGCGGCGCGGCGCGAGGCGCACGGCCCGGCGCGCACGGCGGCGGACGCGCCGGTCATGATGCTCGCGCTGCTCGAAGAGCTGCGGCCGAAGCAGTGGACCAAGAATCTGCTGCTGTTCGCGGGCGTCCTGTTCTCGCGCCAGTTCGGCGACCCGCGGCTGGTCGGCCGCGCCGCGGCGGGATTCCTGTCCTTCTCACTGCTCGCCGGAGCGGTGTACCTCGTCAACGACCTGCTCGACGCCGAGGCCGACCGCCAGCACCCGCGCAAGCGCAATCGTCCGATCGCCTCGGGACGGCTGCCCGCGCCCGTCGCATGGGTCGCGCTCGTTCCGGTGCTCGCGATCTCGGGCGGGATCGCGATCTGGCTGGGGCGCGACTTCGCGGCGATCGCCGCGTTCTACCTGGCGTTGAACCTCGCCTACAGCTTCGGGCTCAAGCACCAAGTGCTGATCGACGTGTTCGTGGTCGCGGCCGGGTTCGTGATGCGCGCGATCGCCGGCGTCGCGCTCTTGATCCCGGTCTCGCCCGGCACCGAGCTGTCGCCCTGGCTGCTCGTCTGCACGTTCTTCGGCGCGCTGTTCCTCGGCCTCGGGAAGCGCCGGCGCGAGCTCGCGAACGCCGGATCCGAAGCCTCCGCGCAGCGCGCCGTGCTCGACCACTACACGCCCGAGCTGGTGGACGGCCTGCTGCTCGTGTCGGCCGCCGCGAGCCTCATGGGCTACGCGCTCTACACGATCTGGCCCGCCACGGTGGCGAAGTTCCACACCGAGGCGCTGCTCTACACGGTCCCGTTCGTGGCCTACGGAATCTTCCGCTACCTCTATCTGGTCCGGGTCTCCGAGAGCAGCGAGGATCCCTCGCAGGTGTTGCTCTCCGACCGGCCGCTCGGCATCTGCGTGCTGCTGTACGTGATCGCGGTCGGCATCATCCTCTATCACCATCGTTGATGGCTCCGAGCCCGACGCGGGTCGCATTCGACGCCCACGCCAAGCTGAATCTCGGTCTCGCCGTCGGCCCGCGCCGTGCCGACGGATTCCACGAGCTCGTGACGTTCTTCCAGTCGGTCTCGCTCGCGGACACGCTGATCGCGCGCCGCGCCGCGCGCGGCTTCTCGCTGCGCGTCCGCTTCCAGCCGGCGGCGCTCCGCGGACCGCGCGAGTCCGGCGCCCGTTCCGGAATCCCGCGCGGCGGATCGAACCTCGTGCTGCGCGCGGCGCGCCGGGTCGCCCAACGGGCGGGCCTCGAGCGCGGCGCGCGGTTCGATCTCATCAAGCGGATTCCCGCCGGGGCGGGACTCGGCGGCGGGAGCGCGGACGCCGCGGCCGCGATCGCCGCCCTGGACGCGCTTTATCGGCTCCGCCTCGGAAGCTCCGGCCGCGCGCGCATTGCGGCCGAGCTGGGCTCGGACGTTCCGTTCGCGATCCGCGGCGGGACCGCGCTCGGGCGCGGCCGGGGCGAGATTCTGAGGTACGTCCAGCTAAACAAATCGTTCCGGGCGGTCATCGCCGTGCCGCGCTGGAGGGTCTCGACCGCCCAGGCCTATCGTGAGATCGACCGGAAAAAGTTTGGCTTGACAGTCTGGAGGGCGAAATTAAGATTTGCCCGGAAACTGGCCGCCAGGCGTCTGAAACCCGAGCAGGCGCTTGATCTTGGCAATACGTTCGACCGGGTGCTCGGAACACGTGTAAAGGAGTTTGATTCTCTGCGTGCGCGGTTGCGCGCGGCTGGACTCGCGGACGTCGTGTTGACCGGGAGCGGCTCCGCGGTGTTCGGACTCCTGAAACCTGGCGTTCCGACATCCCGTGTCGCGCGGCGGTTCACGGGGAGCGAGTGGCTGTACGCAGTCCGCTCGGTGCGAGCAGGATTGCGGCGAGTCGCGGTCCGGTAGCTCTTGAGCAAGGCACGGAGGCGGGTTGCTCAAGCCGTTCGGGGAAACGCTGGACTCCATGGCCGCCCCACTGAGCCAGCATCATCCCGGTTGGATATCTCCGAGGTGACAGTCACATGATCGACATCACCGAGGTCAGGGTATCGCTGCGCAACGACGAAAAACTCAAAGCCTTTGTGAGCATCACGCTGAACGATTCGTTCGTCATCCGGGGGCTCAAGATCATCCGCGGCAACTCGGGCCTGTTCGTCGCGATGCCGAGCCGCAAGCGGCCGGACGGGCAGCATCAGGATCTCGCGCATCCGATCAACGATCAGACGCGCAAGTATCTGACCGAGCGGGTGATGTGCGAGTACGAGCGCGAGCTCGCGAATCCGACGCCCCAGCTTCCGTCCCAGGAGTCGCCGGCCCGCTCGGCCTATTGAGCGGCCGGAACGAACGCGCGGCGTTTCCCCCGGAACGCCGCGTGTTCGTTTGACTTCACCGCGCGTCGCCGCTAGTGTTCCCCGGCTTGTCCGCAGCATGCTGTACGTCTCTGGGCCAGTTGCCATCACCCCGGTGGGGCCATAAGCCTTCCGGACCGTGACGGAAATCCCGTTCTGTTGGTGGGGCGTGGCCAAGTGGTAAGGCACGAGATTTTGGTTCTCGCATCCGGAGGTTCGAATCCTCCCGCCCCAGCCATTCACTAGGGTCCGGGGGAGATCTCCGGGTCCTGCCGCCCCGCCACTTGCCGCGTAACGAAGGAGCGTTGCTTGGACCCGTATCGCATCTTCGCCGGGAACGCCAGCCGCAAGCTGGCGCTGTCGATCTGCGAGCAGCTCAAGTCGCCCATCGGGGACATCGACGTTGGCCGCTTCGAGGACGGCGAGGTGTCGGTGCGCTTCAACGAGAACATCCGCGGCAGCGACGTGTTCATCGTGCAGGCGACCGGCGCGCCGGCGGACAACCTGATGGAGCTGCTGGTGATGCTGGACGCGGCGAAGCGCGCCTCGGCACGCCGCGTCACCGCGGTGATGCCGTACTTCGGCTACGCGCGCCAGGATCGCAAGGATCAGCCGCGCGCGCCGATCTCGGCGAAGCTGGTCGCGAATCTGATCACGGTGGCGGGTGCGGATCGCGCGCTCACCATGGATCTGCACAGCGCGCAGATCCAGGGCTTCTTCGACATCCCGTTCGACCACCTCTACGCCGCGCCGGTGCTGGTGGACTACTTCGCGCAGAAGAACATCAAGGACCTGATGGTCGTCGCGCCCGACATCGGCAGCGTCAAGATGGCGCGCGCCTACGCGAAGCGCCTCGGCGCCGAGCTCGCGCTGGTCGACAAGCGGCGTCCGAAGCCGGACTCGGTCGAGATCATGAACATCATCGGTGATGTCGAGGGCAAGAACGTCGTGTTCTTCGATGACGTCGTGACCACGGCGCGCACGCTCTGCCAGGCGGCCGACGCGATCAAGAACGCGGGCGCGCGCGAGATCTACGCGGGCGTGACGCACGGGGTGTTCAGCAACCATTCGCTGAAGCGCATCCAGGAGTCGCCGATCCGCGAGCTCGTGATCACCGATACGGTTTCACACGACGATCTCGAGCTTCCGAAGAACATCATCGAACTGTCGGTCGCCGGCCTGCTCGGCGAGGCGGTTCAGCGCATCCACGAGGAACGATCGCTCAGCACGCTGTTCATCTGAGCCGGGAGGAACCTTCATGTCCGCCATTCCACTCACCGCCTCGCGCCGCGAGCGCATCGGCAAAGGCGGGGCCCGCAAGTCCCGCGCCGCCGGCCAGATCCCTGGCGTCCTGTACGGACACGGCGAGAACCCGGTGCCGGTCGCGATCGTCGCGCGCGAGTTCGAGCTCGCGCTGCACGGCTACTCGGGCAGCAATCCGCTCGTCACGCTCAAGCTGGACGGCGGCGAGCACAGCGTGCTGATCCGCGACGTGCAGTACGACCCGCTCACGCACGACATCCTGCACCTCGACTTCCAGCACATCTCGCTCACCGAGACGGTCGAGGTCGAGGTCACGCTCAAGGTCACCGGCCTCGCGATCGGCGTGAAGGACGGCGGCGGCATCCTCGAGCACATCCTGCGCAACGTCGAGGTGCGCTGCCTGCCGACCGCGATCCCGGCTTCGATCGACGTGGACGTGACCGCGCTCAACGTCGGTGACTCGATCCACGTGCGCGATCTCGCGGTGCCGAACGTGACGATCCTGACCGATCCGGACGCGACCGTGGCGACCGTGGTGGCGCCGACCGTGATGGAGGAGAAGCCGGCCGAGGAGGCCGCGGTGGCGACGGCCGAGGAGCCCGAGGTGATCGCCAAGGGCAAGAAGGAGGAGGAGGGCGAGGAGGCCAAGGAAGGCGCCAAGGGAGAAGTGAAGGAAGTGAAGGAGACCAAGGAGAAGGCGGAGAAGAAGGAGAAGAAATAGCCCGTGCCGCTGGTGGTCGGGCTCGGCAATCCGGGCGCGCGTTACGCGGGCACCCGGCACAACGTCGGCTGGCGGGTGCTGGAGACGCTCGCCGCGCGCTGGCGCGCCGGGACCGGCGAAGCGACCGCGAGCTACCGGACGGTGCGGGCGACGACGGACGGGCGCGAAGTGACGCTGCTGTGGCCGCTCCGCTTCATGAACGCCTCCGGCGAGGCGCTGCTGGCGTTCCGGGAGACGCATCCGTTCGAGCCGTCGGAGATGCTCGTGATCTCGGACGACGTGTACCTGCCGGTCGGCGCGCTGCGCCTGAGGGTGCGCGGGTCGAGCGGCGGACACCAGGGCCTGGAGAGCATCGAGGCGGCGCTCGGAACGCGCGGCTACGCGCGGCTCCGGATCGGCATCGGGCCGTCGCCCGCGCCGGAGCTGCATGAGCACGTGCTGGAGACGTTCGATGACGAGGAGGAGCGGATCGTGACGGAGACGATCGCCCGCGCCGCGGAGGCGGCGGAGTGCTGGCTGGTCGAAGGCGTCAGGTCCGCGATGAACCGATTCAACCGCAGGTTGCCGAAGGAGGCACTGGAACCGTGACCAAGTACGAAACCACGTTCATCCTCGAGCCCGGCCTCGACGAGGCGCGGGTGAACGAGGAGGTCGAGCGCGTGACCCAATGGATCAAGGATCTCGGCGCCGAGCTGCTCGACGTGCAGCGCTGGGGCAAGCGGCGCCTGGCCTACGAGATCCATCGCAAGCGCGACGGCATTTACACGATGTTCCTGTACCAGGGCCCGGGCAGCGCGGTGAAGGAGATCGAGCGGCGCCTGCGTCTGAACGAGCAGGTGATGCGCGTGCTCACCGTGATGCACGTGCCGCCGGAGCTGACCCAGCCGCAGGCGGATCCCGAAGCGCTGGCCGCGGCGGCGGACGATTCCGGCGACGAGTAGCGCCGGAGCGCGGGCATGACCGAACTCAAGCTCCCCGAGCTGAACCGGGTGCTGCTGAGCGGCCGCCTGACCCGCGATCCGGAGAAGCGCTACGCGCAGGACGGCACGCCCGTGACGAGCTTCACGCTGGCGTTCCATCGGCGCTATCGCGGCCGGGACGGCGGGTATGCGGAGCAGACCGGCTACACGACGGTGATGACGTACCAGCGGCTCGCCGAAGTGTGCGGGCAGTATCTGCGCAAGGGCAGCGCGGTGCTGGTGGAGGGAAGGCTGCAGATGAGGGAGTGGACGACGCCGCGCGGCGAGGCGCAGAAGCGCCTCGAGATCCGCGGCGAGTCGGTGCACTTCCTGGAGCGGGCGCCCGCGGCCGAAGGCGGCACGCCCGAGCTGCCCGAGATGGGCGGTGAGACATGAGTCTGGGCTCGAACGGGAGGTGAAGCGGTCCATGGCGAAGGAACGGGAAGGCAAGGGCATCAAGCGCAAGTACTGCAAGCTGTGCATGGAGAAGGTCGGCTTCGTGGACTACAAGGACGAGAAGCGCCTCGGGCGCTTCGTCACCGATCGCGGCAAGATCGTTCCGCGCCGCGTCTCGGGAACCTGTGCGCGCCATCAGAAGCAGCTGACCACGGCAATCAAGCGGGCGCGCGTGCTCGCGCTGCTGCCGTTCACCAGTGACTTCTATCGCTGATCCGGCTCCGCGTCCGCGGGGCCTGAGCTGGCTGCGCGCGCTGCTGCTCGTGCTGGTGCTCGGCGCGTTCGCGCTCCAGACGCCCTCGCCGTGGGGCGTGCTGTGGCTCGTGGTGCCGGGCGGGGTGGCGCTCGCGCTGCTGATTGCGTGGCGCTTCGGCGTCTGGGGACTCGTCGTGCCCGCGGCGCTGTCGCTCGCGGTGCTCGTGCTCGGGCTCATGCGCGAGCCGTGGGCATGGTGGGTGCCGACCGCGGCGCTGTGCGGCGTGTGGATGGGGCTGCGCGAGGAGGGCGCCGAGACCGGATCCGGCGCGCGCGCCTGGATGCTGCTCCCGCTGCTTCTCTTCGCCGCCGGGCTGCCGCGCACGGCGTCGTATCCGCGCCTGATCGAGAGCGTCGAGGCGCAGCTCAGGACCGGCGACCAGGAGCTGATCGAGATCGGGCGGCAGGTGGGCTATCCGACCGACCGCCTGGCGGGATTGCAGCGCTCGATCGAGGAGAACGCGTCGCTCAGAACGCGCGCGCTCCCGCACGTGCTGCCGACGCTGATCTTCCTGTGGATTGCCGTGCTCGTGTACGCGGGGCGTTCGCTGTCGGCGCGCACCGCCGCGGCGCTGCGCTGGCCGCCGCTCACGCGCGGACGGTTGCGCGAGTGGCGCATGCCGGACGGCGCGCTGTGGATGTTCCTCGCCGGACTCGCGCTGCTGCTCGCGCCGTGGCCGGCCTGGCTCGAGACCGGCTGGACGTTGCTGCTGAATGCCGGGATCGGGTTTTGTGTGCAGGGAATCGCGGTCGTAGAATCCTGGATGCTGGCACGCGGCGTGCCCGCCTCGATCATCGCGCTCACCCTGCTGTTCGTTTTCGCGGTCGCACTGCCGGTGTTCGTCCTGGCGGCGGCGGCCATGGGACTGAGTGACGCGTGGCTGGACTTCCGCCGGCTGGAGCCCGCCAGCGGTGATCATGGAGAGGAGAATCGATGAACGTCATCCTGCTCGAAGACCTGAAGGGCGTCGGAACGAAGGGCGCCCTGGTGCACGTGAAGCCGGGCTACGCGCGCAATTATCTGCTGCCGCGCAAGCTCGCAATCCCGGCCGGCAACCGCGCGGCGAATCTGTTCCAGGAGCTGGAGCGCCAGCGCCAGGTACAGGATGACAAGCGCATCGCCCAGGCGCGCGCGGAGGCCGCGAAGCTCGAGGGCATCGAGATCAACATCCCGGCCCAGGCGAACGAGGAGGACACGTTGTTCGGTTCAGTGACGAACGCCGATGTCGCCGATGCGCTCGCGCGCGCGGGACACGCGGTGGACAAGCATCAGATCGAGCTGGCCGATCACCTGAAGCAGCTGGGGCGCTACGACGTCACGGTCTCGTTCGCGGCCGGCGTCACGGCGACCATCAAGGTGTGGGTGGTCCGCGCATGAGACGTGGCGGCACGCGCGCCCGGCTCGCGGGCGCGCTGATCGTGATGATCGCTTCGGTCGCGGCGGCGCATGGCGCTCACGCCGCGGCGCAGACGGCGAAGCCGGCGGCGAGCACGTCCGGCAAGAGCGCGGCGAAGTCGTCGACGAAGAGCGCCTCCAAGTCCGCGGCGCCCCGCGATACCTCGCGCGTGCTGGTCAAGGTCGGGCGTGATCCCATCACGCGCGCGATGGTGCAGGCGCGCATCGATCAGCTGCCCGAGCAGTACCGCGCGCAATATTCGACCCCGACCGGACGCCAGCAGATCCTCGACCGCATGATCGAGGAGAAGGTGTGGCTCACCGTCGCGACGAAGAACGGCGTCGCGGACCGGCCGAAGGTCAAAGAGCAGCTCGAGCAGCAGCGGCGCGATCTCCTGATCCGCACCTGGATCAACGAGCAGATGGCCGGCAATCCCGCGCCCACGGATTC
>Ga0306920_100010918_pt1 | contig 12216 bp, 11 predicted proteins | sample flu12Cox44000170_FD_204666 | JGI IMG/M metagenome (GOLD analysis project Ga0306920, IMG submission 204666) | Lab enrichment of tropical soil microbial communities from Luquillo Experimental Forest, Puerto Rico - flux4day.12C.oxic.44.000.170 (v2)... | ecosystem: Environmental > Terrestrial >...
TTTGAAATGCACTGCCCTGGCACGGAAATCCAAAGACGAGCTTCGTATTGGCTGAGGGTGTCAAAGGGACTGATACGATCGTAAGGAGCAAAGCCGATGGCGGTTACAGCAAATAGGGGTCAACCCACAGGCGGCTCCGCGCGTGGTGGCGACCCGGGGCAACCCACAGGCGGCTTCGCGCGTGGTGGCGGCCCGGGTCAACCCACAGTCGGCTCCGCGCGTGGTGGCGGCCCGGGTCAACCTACAGGCGGCTCCGCGCGTGATGGCGGCTCGGGTCAACCCACAGGCGGCTCCGCGCGTGGCGGCCCCGTCCGCATGGGTGGCCCAGGCGGTCCTCCCGGCGGTCCGGTTCATATGGGCGGGTCAGCCGGTCCTCCCGGCGGTCCCGTTCACACGGGTGGCCCAGGCGGTCCTCCCGGCGGTCCCGTTCACACGGGTGGCCCAGGCGGTCCTCCCGGCGGTCCAGTCCAGATGGGCGGGCCAGGCCGGCCTTCGGGCGGTCCGGTCCACATCGGCGGGCCAGGCCGTCCTCCGGGTGGTCCGGTCTATATCGGCCGGCCAGGCGGTCCTCTGGGCGGCCCGGTCCGTTGGCACACACCTGGCCCTCGTCCCGAGCGCTTCGGTTACTATCCGCGGGGTTTCGGTCGTCGTCTGGTTGGTCCGCGTTATTACGGGTGGGGGCGCGGGCGCTGGCTAGGCTATGGCCGCCGTTGGCCATGGTTTTATCGGAGTATATGGCGAGACGGTCTGGTGTCGCCCACGGTGGCATGGGCGCAAACTTGCCTGGCGCAACTGCTTGGACCTCGGGTGCCGCAAGATGGAATCATGGGACCGGGCACACGGGAGGCAATCGAGCAGTTTCAAATGCAGCAACAATTGCCGCCCACCGGGATCCTGGATGACAATACCGTTGGTGCGCTGCAGGCAGTGTGCAGCGCCCAGCAGGAAGAAGCGCTCCTTGCCGGCGAAATTGATGAGAGCGAGGGCGAGACAACAAAAGACGCGATGCTTATCGCCTTCAAAATCCCGGAGGCGCCCTATTCGGACGAATTGTTCGAGAGGATCCACAAGTCGATTGATCTGTTCGAGGCCGTTCATACCACGATGGAGATCTTCGAAGTGCCGCTTGCCGGGCTCCTAGGCCTAAGCGTCACGGCACTAGCCCCCCTGATCACCTGGGTCGGAGGGTTCTTCGCCCTGGGAGCCGCATATGCGAAGGGGAGGGCCACCGTAGCGAGGCAGCGCATCCGGAGCGGTTTCGCGCTCGGCGTGGTCACCGGAGCTAATCCCTGCAGCTGGTCCGACGCGAAATCGCTGTTCTGGGAGTATGCGCCCGAGTCTAACACCTTTGATCCAGACGCTGGGAGGATAGGCCAACAAGCATTCAATACGGGCCTCGCGGCTGGATTTCTCCAGGGAAGAGAAATAGCGCGGAATCGCATCAAAAAGGACTTCTTCTGGAAAAGCTTAGGCGCGACGCTCACTCGTGGCGATCTAATGGAGTTTGCCGGTGACCCGAAGTTATGGCCAAGGCGACTTTGGATCGCCTGGTTTATTAGGGCAGAGGCAAGTTTTATCAACCTTTGGGTGAAAGACTAACCGGTCAGGGCACCCGGGTCTCAATCCAAGGAGCGAAACACGATGCGTGGGAGCAGGATAGGTTACGGGTCGTGGAGCCGTCATTATCGTCCGTCGGGACGGCTCCGGCGGTCTTTCGGCCGGCGTCGTCGTTGGGGGTGGCTTCATCGAGGCAGACCGGGATATGCCTTGCCCCCGTCGCCAACCGTAACATGGGCGCAAGGCTGCCTGGCACAACTGATTGGGCAGTGGGTGCCGCAGGACGGACTCATGGGGCCGGCCACGCGGCAGGCGATCGTGCAGTTTCAAATGCAGCAACAATTGCCGTCCACTGGAATGCTGGACGACACCACAGTCAGTGCATTGCAGGCGGCCTGCAGCGGTCAACAGGCAGCGCAGGACGGCAGCGGCGTGGTCCCCCCGCCGGCCCCCGCTTCTCCACCACCCGCCGCGCAACCACCCGCGTCCCAGCAGCCTATGGGCAGGCGGCATGGCGGTAATCCACCGCCGACCCAAGAAATTGGTGAGGCGGAGGCGGAGTATCCGCCTCGCGAGCAACCGCGGCAAAAACGAAGCACACTCGTCCTGTGGTTTGAATGGAACTCCACCAAACTAAGGCAGGATGCCGAGGCGGATTCGGTGATCCACCTCGCGATGGTGATCAAGGAGGCGCTGCGACATCTGAGGGTGGCAGGCGGTAGAATCGTGCTCCATGGCTACTCCAGCCGGGAGGGCGCGGAAGAGCATAATCGCGACCTAGCCGGTCAGCGCGCGCAGCGCGTCAAGGATCTGATGGTCGACGGCGGGGTACCAGAGGGCCGTATTGAAGTTGTCGTCCACGGACCAAACAGCGATTGGCCAACCCTCAAGTGGAACCGCCGCGTGGAAGTGGAATTTCAGCCCTAACGGTTTACAAGAAGCTCATCCGGTTAAGCCTGAAGAATTCGCTCCGGAGCATTCAGCAGAGGATCGAAATGCCATACTTCTCGGATCCCACTACGGGCGCGTGGCAAGCGGTGCGTGGACGTCAGCAAGAAGTGCAGAATGTGGGCATTTCCACACCGCTCCACCTGGCCGCCACGAGCCCGCGGCCACGAAGCCCATCGCAGGCATAAACACCGGCCCTGTGACAAATTTCCTTTCCAAGTGTGAACTACATCACACATCCTAGGCAATTTCGCTGAGCTATTTTGCCAAGCAACAGTCTCTGGTCAACCGGAGTAAGGGCATCGCATCGCTATCAATCGCGCGCTCAATCGTTGCGTTAATGTAACCTGTCCGGGAGTGGACGACGACGGGCTAGAGAACGTGTACTGATGGAGCTGGCGTACGCGTTGCGTTCGAAAAGTGGATTCCTGAGTGAGGTGGGCAAATCGCGTTAAATGTGGACGTCACGGGAAGAGAACGCCAAGGCCCGCGCTACACCTAAAGGTGTGGCCGCATTGACCAGGAGGTCGGATCTCGACCTCTGAATCCTCTGTGCACCGACCAGTGGGGAGGAGCAATGGCAAGAGGCGCAACTTGGTTCCGAGCCTGCGGATGTAGCGAATCCTCGGAGGGCGAAGTGCGCGCAGGACTGACTGCGGCAGGCATAGAGTTTACTCCAAGTCAAGAATCGGCGGCAGATTCGCAATACGGAATCGTTTGTTTCGGTCAGATCAGCGATGAATTATTTAACATTCTTGATTACGCTCATCGTAACTTTTGTCGGGTTCTGGCAGTAGCGATTTGTGTCAATGAGAAAGCACTGCCGGTTTGGGACTTGTTGCACGCCGGTGCATCGGATGCGCTGACCTGGGATAAGGAGGGTACGGCGGCAAGGCAAATCAGCGGAAAGCTGAGGCGATGGTCTGAGATCGACGAAATGGTCAGCGAAGCATCGTCTCAAAGATTCTTTATAGGCGAAAGCCCAGCATGGCGTTTACTGGTGCGGAGGGTAGTTGAAGCTGCTCACTACAGTACGGTGCCGATCCTACTGACCGGCGAAAGCGGGACCGGCAAGGAGCTACTGGCAAAGCTGGTCAGCATCGTGACGGGCGCCTTCGACGACGGTCGCGAACCCCGCCGGGAATTGATGACCGTCGACTGTGGCACACTGGTTCCGGAACTGTCGGGAAGCGAGTTTTTTGGACACGAACGCGGCGCGTTCACAGGGGCACACACAATGCGCGAAGGCGCTTTCGCCTTGGCCGATGGCGCAACATTGCTGCTCGACGAAATCGGCGACATCCCACTTCCGATGCAAGCCCAAATTCTTCGCTCGATCCAGGAAAGAACCTACAAGCGGGTCGGAGGTAACGTGTGGCAGAAAGCCAATTTTCGTTTGGTTTCGGCGACCAATCGTGACCTTGAGGACCTGGTCAGTCGCGGACAGTTCAGGTTGGATCTTTATTATCGAATAGCCGGATGCGTCTTTTGTACGCCGCCACTGCGAGATCGTAGGGAGGATATCATACCATTGGCCTCGCACTTCCTCAGCACAACTCTATCAAAAGAAGCCCCCAAGTTCGACGCGCAGGTGAGCGAATACCTTTTAAGTCGTTCCTATCCGGGCAATGTCCGCGAACTCCGTCAACTCATCCAGCGGATCGCAATTAGATATCCCGGTGCCGGGCCGATTACTGCGGGTGACCTACCCGAAGAGGACCGCCCGGCGCCGAGCAGGTCGGTCCGGATATGGCCGGACGAACGCTTCGAGCGCAGTATCGCGGAGGCCATTACGCTGGGGATCAGCCTCAAGGAAATGAGCCAAACGACTGCTCGCACGGCCATTCGGATAGCGGTTGGCTCCGCAAACGGTAACCTTCAACGCGCTGCGATGCGATTAGGGATCACCGATCGCGCATTGCAGTTGCGGCGTGCTGCGGATGAGTTTGACTGTAAAGGAAGTGTTGTCATTAGATCGCGCAATCCTAAAAGTATCGTGCCACCTGTCCATTAAGGGCAACGGCGGGATGACGTGAGCGACATCAAGCAGCTCAGAGAGGACGTTTAAGAGCGCGAGTGTTGCGCGCAGGAACCTCTCTGGATTCGCGTTCTTAGAACAAGAGTCCGATGGCGGGTACCTGGTCAGCGTCCCAGCGCTTCCAGGGTGATCAGCGGCTTGGCTCCGATGGGGCGAGCCTATAGCCAGGCGCAACAGTTCGGCGTCGAAATGGCAATCCCGGATGAAGTTGAAAGCTTGCAGTGGCAGACCGTTGCGGATGAGGGACGCTTCCTGCTCACTCTCGCCAACAAGGAGTGGGTTCGCGCCCGCACCGTCGTCATCGCCAGTGGTGCCAGGTACCGCCGTCTCGATGTCGGAAACCTCGCATCCTTCGAGAACTCATGCGTCCGCTATTGGGCGTCGCTGCTAGAGGGACGGCTCTGCGCAGGAAGTGGCGCTGGTGGGCGGGGGCAATTCCGCCGGCCAGGCGGCGGTATATCTATCGAGTCAGGTTGCTAAAGTCCGGCTGATCGACCTCGGCCGGGATCGGATCCCCGGCGCCGCGGCAATCTTCGATATAGAGCTCGATGTCTTCGCGGATGCCGGAGAAGGCCCCGGCACGGCTATCGCCCTGCCTCACGGGCCGGGGTTGCGCAGCAGCTGTCCATTGGGGCAAAGAACGATCGGCAGTTCCCGAGCGTCGATGTGAAAGCGCTCGATCAGCGTTTTGCGCACATGGATCGGTCTCTGGGTCCAGTAGCTGGTGCGGATGGCCGTTGCGGGTAAGGAAATTTTCGAGGCGCAGCACATCGGCATGATCGGCGCTGCCGACGATCACGGGCCCGCCGGCTTCAACATCAAGAAGGGCGACACGGCGGAGGATCAAGGCGCGCATGACGCGTTCGCCGAGCTCGGCCTTCTCCACCAGGAGATCGCGCAGCCTCCGCGGCGGAATGAGGATGGCCTGGAAAACCTCCTTGGCGTAGGCATCGACCAGGGACGGACGGCCCGAAAGTTGTGCAAGCTCTCCCATGAACGAGCCGCGACCGTGCGTTACGATGAGCTCGGAATGTCCCGGCATTCCGCGGTGAGTGACCTCGACCCGGCCTGCCAAAATGACAAAAGCGCCTGGTGCGATTTCGCCGGTCGCGATGATGCGATCGCCCGCGGCATAGGATTTGAGCTCACCGAACCTCCACAGCCGACCGACCTCCCCCGGCTCTATCGCGGGGAAGATCTGATCGCGTCGGGTTTCGATGAGCGAATGTCGAGACTGCGGCATGATTTCCCTGACGGGCAGGCTTGCGATTAGCAGATATGGGCGGTCGGCCGCGAACGCTTAATCCCCGCACACTGCTGCCTGTCAGTTGCAAAATTAGCTGCCGTAGGTTTTGAGCGCTAAGTGGCTGCTTCCGTGACCGCCGACCGGTCGCCTCCCGCCTGCGCTACCTGAAGGCGCCGCGCGACATCGCCGTCGTCAAGGCGGCGGCCGAGCGCGCCGGGTGTCAGACGCGCCCGTCGCCAAACCCCGTCCGCAATGGCGACACGTTGGTGGGGCGTGGCATCGCCTATGCGCAGCGCTCGGGTGCCGGGGTGGCGATCATCGCCGAGGTTGAGAACGACCGGGATTCAGGCCAGGTCTGGGCGCGGAAATTCATCGTGGCCCACGATTGCGGGCTGATCATCAGCCCCGTCGGGCTCCTCCGCTGAATCGAGGGCAATGTCGTGCAGGGTACGAGCTACACCTTGTCCCAGGAGGTTGCCGGGATTTTCGTATTCTGACTGACGGTCGCAGAGCATCCTTCGCCGTGTCCAGCTGCTTGGGTTGGGCCTCGGATATGCCGGTGGAGGATTGCGACAATCTCCCAGGAGGGGTTTGGCAACACGTCTCCGATTCGTTCTTTCCCAAACTGGATCAGCCGCGCACGAATCCTAGCGCTAGCTGTGTGATTGCTTGGCGCCGGTGGTGATTGCGGGGATACGGTGGACCATCGCCTCGAAGGTGGAGACCCGCGCGGGGAAAGGGAAATCAATGCAGTGTGAGCAAGCTCACATCATGCCCCTCATTACGGCGCCATATTCCAGCGCGTCCAACCAAACGGACAACGTAACCTCGAATGGAGCTGGCAATGTATGAAAAGCTTGTAAACGCCCGCAACGCAGGTCGCACATTAAGCGTGGCGAGCGTATTGGCGGTATTGTCTGCCTCGCCGGGCGCAGCGAATGCACAGCAGGTCTTAGCCGATGGTGTTGCAGCGCCGACCACCCAGGCTGCCGCAGCGAGTGCGAGCATGTTCTGGACTGCCGACCGGTTTCTCAGTGCGCGTCCGATGGCAGTTCACCCTTCGGAGGAGCTTGCGATACAGTCGCTGGCCGAACAAGCTGCACAGGCCGCGCAAGCGGCGAGTGTGGGCGGTCAGGGTAGCCTGTCAGTCGTTCAAGTCGATGCCGACAACAACAACTTTGTACATCCACCCGTCAACCTGGATGAAGTCGTGGCGGATCAGGAAGAAGTGCCAGCATCCTCGATGCAGTTCGGCTTGTTCACGGAAGCCCGCGTGACACCCAACGGCGCGAACGGCACGGCTGTCAATAGCTATCCTTACCGTGCCGCCGGAGCATTGTTTTTTCATGATCCGCGAACCAATGGAAATTTTATTTGCACCGCGTCGATGCACAGTCCACGCATCATCCTGACAGCTGGACATTGCGTTGCGCACGGGAGTACAGACCCCAACCAACGCTACTGGTACGATAACTTTCTTTTCATTCCGGCCTACAACAACGGTATCGCACCGTATGGCAAGTGGAACTGGAGTTTTGCGAACACGACCGGAGACTGGTGGAATAATGGTAATGTGCCGAACGCACATGACTTTGCGATGATTGAAGCGGCAGACCAAGGAACCAATGTCGTCGGCAAGATTGTCGGGTGGCTCGGCTGGGAAACAAGCCAGTTGTCGAGCAATCACTTCACGACCCTAGGCTATCCCTGCAATCTCGACAGTTGCCTGCTGATGCAGCGGAACGACGCACAAACCTCTGGTGGCGGCGGCAGCAATACGTGGATCCAGGGGACCTCGATGCGCGGCGGCGCGAGCGGCGGACCATGGGTTCAGGATTTTGGCGTGCTACCGGTAGGCGCACCAGCCGTACCGTTCGGCGGTAACGTTGTCGTCGGCGTGACGTCATACGGGCCGATCGCGACCAATATCGGGTATCTCGGAGCATCGCAGTTCGACGCGGTGTTCGTTAGTCTGCACAACCAGTTTTGCGCGCACAGAGCCGGGAATTGCTGATCCCGGCAAGTACGACGCATGCAAGCCCGTTGGTCATGCCGCAGGCCCGTCCTGCGGCATGACTCTGTTCATTGCATGACCGGCAGCTGGCTGCTTGTATCGACGGCAACTTTGAGGGAGACTGCGCCAATTTTTGGCGCACACGGCCGCGAGGTGCTTCGATGCTGTTGAAATCTGCCGTTACAGGGTTATTGATCGGCATGATGGCGGCAACGGCAACTGCCCAGGACGCAGGGGTCGGCACATCCAATCCCAACCCGCAAGATTCGTCGGGTTACTGGACGAAACAACGCATGAAGAGCGCGCAGCCAATATACCAGACCCCGGGCAAGGGCTTTGTACCACGGAAGCAGCCACACGCACAGCCGCCCCCCGCCACCACTGGAGGGGGGGGAAGCGAAGGAACCGGCTCAAGCACTAGGCTGCGATAAGTCCAAAAATCCGAATAGCGCACTACCAGCTACATTGACCTGCCCTTGATCCGTGGCTTGCGGGCTGCGGTTTCCGGCGTCGGGAGGTCATGTCCCTGAGCCTCGTCTGAACCTAATAGGGTCAGCTATCGCGCGTCACGCGACCCGAACCACCGGGGGCGGCGGTACCGGTCTGCAATAGCTGGCGTCTTGTCAGCATCGGCTGGTTCTCCTGTACGTGCCTGGTTGTACATTCTTCTAGCTTCTTTTTCACACTCAAGAGCATCCCGCTACTGATCTAGATCAACGCAATTTCGTTGACGGTCGACGGGCGACCCTGCGGACCGGCTCCCAGAAGCCGCATCTTGCGCGCGATGAGGTCGCCCGGGTGTTAGGTATTAGGGCTGGCGCCGGACGAGGTGCACGGCATCCGGGTGCGGGGTCCCGGCTCATACGGGCGCAACGACGCCGGCGACGCCAGGATCGATGCGGCTTTGGTGTCAAACACGGTGACCCAGCCGGTGCGCGTCTAGGGCGTGCGCCATAAGGGACATGGCTGGGCCCAGGGCCCGGCGTCGATCCACCGATCCGAACGGTGCTCGAACACGACGGTGCGGTGGTCGGCGATGGCCCGAGAGCAGCGGCGTCTCGCGGGTCGCCATCGACACCAACAAGAGCAACCCAGTCACAACCTCGACGGTCAACTGCCAATAGTCGGGATGCTGGTTCTGTTCGGCAACGCGATCGGGATCTCAAACGCGGCACTTTGTGGCGCCTGGCGTCCTCGGCGGTCGAAAACCTACGAGTTCGGTCCCCTCTATCCTTTCAGCTCCTGCTTCAGCGCGTTGAGAAGCGCCAGTCGGTCCCTTGTGCGGTCACCTTCTGCGGGGTGCTCTTGAGCATTCCGGCCTCGTGCAAGCGCAGAGCATAGAACCGCACGGCGTCCTCGGGGTCGTAGTCGCGCCACCTGCCGTAGGGGACGTCCTTCATGCTTTGGAGCGCCTAGTCATAGCTGTGCGTGAGCCCTTCGCTGACCAGCGACGGGCGGCGCACTCCGGTTCGAGCGCACAGATGTCCGCTCCCACGGCGCAATGCAGTCACGACCCGACGATCACGACGAACAATCCCTGCTTCGATCGATGCGACGGATGCCGCGACCGAGCAATGACCCGGCAGCCGCGTGCTCGGGTGCTTTGGCCGCGACGATCGCGCGGCCGGCATCGATCGGGACGGCCTCCTGACGCCGGGGATGTATAGCGGCTGCTCCACTGCGCCAGAGGAGATCGACCCAGTGGTGAACCGAATCGCCGTGCCGGCTCGACAAGTCGCCCGAATGATTGTGCTGCGATAATCACAATTGTAACAGCTTGAGAGGGACATGACCATGAATGGTTACCGCGGGTTACGGCGCGTGCTGTTGCGCGTCATGTCGGTTGCGGCTTTGGTCACCGCCACCTGGATCCCCAGCCCCGCGCTCGCAAACAACAACGCCGGCCTGGCGACGATCCCTTTGACGATCGTCAACAACCTCAACCAGACAACGAATTTGTACGTTTTGATTTTTGGCGTGATAAACCGTGACAACGGCTTGGGTTTTCCGGTCGGCACCAACGTCTATGTGACCGATATTCAGGGAGACGTGGCGATTACCCCGGCGATACCCGGCAACGCGCCGCAATCTTTGTCTCTCAATGTCGGGGCCGGCTCGGTGAACCAGCTGACCTTGCCGAAATTGTCCGCCGTGCGCATTTATTCATCGATCGGCGCCGGCCTGTTTGTGCACACCGGGGGCATCAAGGGCGGCGGGCTCGTGCTTCCCACGGTGCAGAACTCGAGCGACCCCAATTTCAATACAAAGTTCGACTTCACCGAGCTTACCTGGGTCCCGCAGGGTCCGATCGAGGGCCATCCCGAGATCAGAACCAATCTCGGCATCAATGTGACACAGGTCGATGCGTTCGGCTTGGCGCAGCAGTTCACGATCGTGGGCACCGACCCTGCCACCTTTCAACCTAACACTGCCCTGACCTCGGGTTTCGTGTCGACCGCCCGTCGCCTAGCGCTATTCAATACCCTTCAGAGCTTCGGACCCCCCTGGAGCAATCTGATCGTGGGGAATGGAGTACTGGCTCGGGCGCTCGCGCCTAATCTAGCGATCAAGGCCAGCCTCTTCCCGAGCAACCAGCTAGACAACTACACTAGCCAGGTGTTTTCGAAATACGCGAGTGGGCCGCCGATCACGACGACCGTCACGGTGTGTAGCAACCAGGACCCCAATTTCTGCGATGCCGTTACTTACAATTTTACGGGGTCGACCGTTGCCGGGGAGTTGGTGTTCTCGGACGCGAGCAAGGGCGGGGCGATTTTTTCGCTCAAGCAGTGGAGCACTCTCCATGCCTATGAAGGGAGCTTTCGATACGGCTCAATTCAACCGGCGACTTACGCCGACCAGCAGGCCGGATTGGCCGTGCAGGCAAAGCTCCAAGGCGCATTGATGCGCACCACCTTGGTCACCAACCCCGACCTCGATGGCTACTGCAGCGACCCCAGTCAATTCTACGTGAACGCGCCGGTCAATAAATATGCACAGCTGTGGCACGACAACGGGATCGGCGGTAAGGCCTACGGCTTCGGTTTCGACGATACATGCAATCAGAGCAGCTTTAAGTTGATTTTCAACCCGACCGCATTGACGATCACATTGTTGGGCTACTTTACCTGAAGCAGAAGGTACCCTACTGTCGCTTGCGGCTCCTTAGCCGGCCCCGCAGGGGCAGTGCCTCCTTCCCGTTCGCGGGAAGGGGGCGGGGGTGAGTACCCCTGTCCGGCGTGACCGGTAGTCACTGCTCTTGCCCACAGCCAGGTATCTAAAGCGGACAGCAGTGCCCCGGCGCCGGCGTCGGCCGGTGTCGCACATCATGGTCACCGAATCGACTCGTATCACCGCCTGCCGCGCTCAAGCCGCGACGGGCCGCTGAAATCATCGCGCTGCTTCTCGATGCGCGGTCGGCTCGGCCTTCGTCCCGATCATCTGCTACCCCGAACCCGGCGCTGGCCTTCGTACGGCTTGATGTCTTGCTCCCGTCATCGGCGCGTTCGACGCCGCCTGCCACCTCGGCCGCCGATCGCGATGCTCGGGATCCGACTCAGCAAGAAGGCGGCGGCGGCGATTATCGGTTAAGATAGGTCGGGTGAATGACGGAGATGAGCCCATGCCGAGACTGATTGCCTCCGTGCTCCTGATCGGGGCAGCCCTCGCACTGATCGGCTGTCCCCAAGCGTCTGCTCCACCGGCGGCGGCACCCCCACCGGCCCAAGGCGTATACGTGCCGGGCTTTGGGCCGGAAATAATACATACGCCGGTCCCGGCAACGGCCCCTAATCGGCCGGGAACGGCGCCGGCACCTGCTTCGACACCTTGACGCCAGACGCACGACGCGAATAGCCAGGAGACCCGAGATGACATCCAGCCAGCACGAGAAGGCCGACCGGTTGCGCGCGTTGCACCAAGCGCCTGGATTTTTTGTCATCGCCAATGCGTGGGACGCGGGCTCGGCGCGGATCCTCGCCGGGCTCGGCTTTCCGGCGCTGGCGACCTCGAGCGGCGCCTCGGCCGGCGTGCTCGGCCGCCGCGACGGCATGGTCACGCGGCAGGAGGCGCTCGATCACTCGCGGGCGATCGTGGAAGCAACCGACCTGCCGGTCTCGGCCGATTTGGAGAAGGGTTTCGACGATGCCCCGGAGGGCGCTGCCGAGACGATACGGCTCGCCGCCGGTGTCGGCCTGGTCGGCGGCTCGATCGAGGACTTCAGCGGCAACCCGCAAAAGCCGCTCTATGATTTGAACCACGCCAGGGACCGGGTAGCCGCGGCAGTCGCGGCGGCGCGCAAGCTGCCGTTCCCGTTCACTTTGACCGCTCGAGCCGAGAACTTTCTGCGCGGCAATCCCGATCTCGACGATACGATAAAGCGGCTGCAGGCGTTCGAAGCGGTGGGTGCCGACG
>Ga0306920_100010919_pt1 | contig 12215 bp, 9 predicted proteins | sample flu12Cox44000170_FD_204666 | JGI IMG/M metagenome (GOLD analysis project Ga0306920, IMG submission 204666) | Lab enrichment of tropical soil microbial communities from Luquillo Experimental Forest, Puerto Rico - flux4day.12C.oxic.44.000.170 (v2)... | ecosystem: Environmental > Terrestrial >...
AATCCTTGGACGTGCCGATGCTTCGGTGGCGTGGAATTTAGGCAACCTCGCAAGCCACCATTGGATGCTCGGCATGTTCGACAAGCGCGCGCAGGATCTGGTTTGGACCAAGGATCCGAATGTACTGATTGCATCCTCCTTTATTTTCCCGGCCGGTCGTGCCCACAAGGTCGAGGGAGGATACAGGCTCCGCGGGAGCTGGCCGTTTTCCTCCGGTGTAGCATCGTGTGAGTGGAACATGCTTGCCAGCGTGGTTTCCTCCGATGATGAAGCCGACGGGATCGAGTACCGGATCTTTCTGGTTCACAAGAACGACTACAGGATTAACGATACCTGGAATGCCGCGGGTCTGCAGGGGACCGGCTCGAACGATGTTGAAATCCGGGACGCGTTTGTCGCCGAGCCGCAGACGGTAGCGGTTAGCGATCTCGCTGGCGGTCCGACACCGGGGAGCGTTGTTAATCCGAATGCGCTGTACACGCTGCCGGTGTTCTCGCTGTTTCCGTTCGTGCTCTCCGGCGTCGCGCTTGGAAATGCCCAAGCCTGCCTCGGCGACTATATCGATGTCGCCCGGCATCGTTCGTCGACTTACAATCGCGCCAAGCTCGGTGACATGCAGAGCACGCAGATCAAGATCGCGGAGGCTTCCGCTAAGATTGACGCCGCTCGCCTGATCATGCGGTCGGCCTGCATCGAGGCGATGGCTGACGCAAGGAGAGGTCGCATTGCGGACATGGCCGCCAAGACTAAATTTCGGCGGGACGGAGCGTTCTCCGTCAATCTGTGCACCGAGGCGGTGTCTCTGTTGTTTGCCGCCAGCGGCGCACGGGGTTTGTTCACGACGGGCGTATTGCAGCGGCAATTCCGTGATGCCCACGCCATCAATTCGCACCTTGCCTTCAATTTCGATGCGGCCGGTACCAACTACGGTCGTGTCGCGCTTGGTCTGCCGTCCGAAAATCTCACGCTTTGAGGCCATTGGATGAACGACGCGCCCAAGCACCCGATCGGCCCGGACCCAGCCAATGAACTCGCCAGCGACCACTCGCCCATCGATCCCAGGGATTTTCGCAACGCGCTCGGCACCTATGCTACCGGCGTAACTATCATCACGGCGGCCGGATCCGATGGCAAGCCGTACGGGCTAACCTGCAATTCGTTCGCCTCAGTCTCGCTTAACCCACCGCTCGTGCTTTGGAGCCTGGTGCTTTACTCGTCGAGTCTGAATGCCTTCCAGAACGCCAGTCATTTTGCGGTCAATGTGCTCGGCGAATCGCAACAGGCGCTTGCAAACAAGTTTGCCAAATCCTCGGACGACAAGTTTGTTGGTGTGGACTGGAAACCCGGCCTGGGCAAGGCGCCGCTTCTTGCGGACAGCGTCGCGAACTTTCAGTGTCGTTCTGTCAATCGGTATTACGGAGGCGACCACGTGATCTTCCTTGGCGCGGTTGAAGCCTATTCGTATAACCGAAAGGAACCATTGTTGTTTGCTCGCGGCGGTTACGGTCGTTTTGTTACAGCCGACGACCGCCAAGCGTATGACAAATCGTCATGAAAAAAAAGAAGGCCCATTCCAAGAAAAAATCGATCAAGCAACGGCGGCTATCTCCGGGGGATCGTCGCAAGGAGTTTGTCGCAAAGGCAACCGAGTTTTTTGCGGACGAAGGTTTCGGAGGCGGCACGCGTGACCTGGCGCGCCGGCTGGGCGTGACCCAGCCGCTACTGTACCGTTATTTCCCAAGCAAGGATGATCTGATCCGGGAAGTCTATCGCACGGTCTTTCTCGATCCGCTTGATGTCGGCTGGGAAAAGCTGCTCGCCGACCGCTCACGGCCGCTGCGCGATCGTTTACAGGAATTTTATCGTGCCTACACCAATGTGCTTTTCACGCGCAAATGGCTGCGGATCTATCTCTATTCCGGCCTGAAAGGGCTCGACATCAACAGATGGTATGTCGGCATCGTCCGTGACAAGATTCTGACGCGCATCATCCGGGAATGCCGCCATGAGGTGGGGCTGCCAGTGCAGAGCAAGCCTACCGCGGCGGAGATTGAACTTGCGTGGGTGTTCCACAGCGGAATTTTCTACTACGGCGTTCGCAAATATATCTTCGAGGCGCCTGTCCTCGAGCATAAGGAACAGATGATCAGCGATGCGCTGGATGTGTTCCTGGCCGGCTATGCACGCGTCTTTGGGCGGGCGCGCGTCGGTGTCGTTCGTACGCCAGTCAAAGCGGTTGGCTGACCCACTCGAAAACGGAAAATCAGGCCTTGGCCATCTCGGCACGATACCAGTCGCCGATCTCGCTCGCGGTCATCAGCACAACTCCGTCGTGGCCGATCACGTAGTCGAGCAGGGCCTCGACATATTTGATGCGGTGCGGCACGCCGGTGATGTAGGGGTGGATCGAGATTGCCATGATTCGCGCATTGCCGGCGCCTTCCAGATACAGCCGGTCGAACTGGTCGGTGCAGCGCTTCAGAAACTGATCGGATGGAAGATGCTGTAGCGCGTGGATCACGATATCGTTGGTCTCGACCGAGTAGGGGATCGTCGTGATGGTGCCATGGGGCGTCGCGATGTCCTGAGGCAGGTCGTCGATGACCCAATCGGCGACATATTCGATGCCGTTCAGGCGCAACAGGTCGAGCGTTGCTTCAGTTTCGGTCAGCCCTGGGCTCTCCCACGATCGCAGTGGCTTGCCAGCAAATTTTGTGATCGTGTCGACCGCGCGTTTGATCGTGTCGGCCTGGTTTTCGAGCTTGTGCATCGGCGCCTGCACAAATCCGTGGCCCATGAACTCGAAGCCGGCCTCCAATGCGGCCGACGCGACGCGCGGATAGGCGCTGCACACACTGGCGTTCAGCGCAAGCGTGACGGGCATTTTTCGATCGGTCAGCGCCTTGAACTGGCGCCAAAAGCCTGCGCGCATCCCGTATTCGTGCCACGACCAGTTCGGAACGTCGGGCAACAACGGCTGGCCCATCGGCGGGCTCAGCACGGTCCGCGGCATGGAGTTCTCGATCCGCCATTCCTCGACATTGAGAATGACCCAGACAGCAAGCCTCTTGCCGTTCGGCAACCTGAGCTTGGGCCGGTCGATTTGCGCCTGGTAGGGAATGCGATCAGAAAGGACCACGGCTGCACCTTCGCAAGATTGGCCGCGTCTATTCGGCCGCGCGTGACTGCCTTGAGGTGCCTGCATTGAGGCGAGGCATCACTTTCTCAGCCATCAGGATCATTGATTGACGTGCGAGCTCGCGGTCTCTCCAGTCCTTGCCGGCATAGAGCAGCGTGCCGAATTTACCAACCTCGTCCTGAAAGGCCAAAAGCTGGTCGGCGACACTTTCGGGCGTACCCCAGACGATTAGCCGGTCGCAGATCGCTTCCAGCGTGACCTCTTCATCGGGTTGATCGCGCCGTGTCTTGAACAATTCGATGCGGCCGTTCGCCTTCAACTTTGTGAACAACGAACGATAGTAGTACACGTAAGGACCATCCGGGTCGGTCGCGTATGCCTTGGCGGTCGCAGCGTCCTTGGCCACGAAAATGCTCTTGGCGACACGCCAATTCGCCGGATCAGCCTTGCGGCCAACGCGTTCGCATCCCTCGACATATTTCGGCCAATGACTCTTGACCCAGGCCGGCATCAGGAAGTTGGCCGAAATAGGTTCCCAGCCGCGAGCCGCCGCCTCGGTAACGCCCTTCGAAAACGGCGCGACGGCTGTAACGACAATCGGCGGATGCGGCTGCTGCAACGGGCGAGCGATATATCCCTGACCGACGCTCTTCATCAGGGTTCGTTGCGTCGAAATGTCCCAGTACTGCCCCTTCAAATTGTAGGGTGGGTCGCTCTCCCAGATCTGTAGCACCTGGTTGATGGCCTCGAGGAACATGGCATTGCGGTCGGCGTCGAGGTTGCCGAACAGTTCTGCATCCGACAAAAGGCCGCCGGGGCTGATCCCGAAGATCAAGCGTCCGTCCAGCATATGGTCGAGCATCGCAATCGTCGCCGCGACCGTGGCGGGGTGGGTGTTCGGCATGTTGACCGTGCCGGTGCCGAGCCTGATCCGCTTGGTTGCGGCGGCAATCCACGCAAGGAACGCGACGCAAGAGGTGATGTTCTCAGCCTTGTCCGTGATGTGCTCGCCGACATAGGCCTCGGTGAACCCCAACTCGTCGGCGAGCAGGAAAGCTTCGCGGTCTTCGTTCAGCGAGATCCGCCAATCCTTCTCCAGGGGATGGATTGGCATCGTAAAGAAACCCAGATTCATACCGCCCCTCCCGAGCGCCCCGAACCTACCGCCGACAGACGGTGCGTTGTTCGCGTGCGCAAGACAAGTCAAAAAGTTCGATGTCCAGAAATAATCGTTCGATAAACAAGCTTGACCTTTGACCACCGCCTCCCTCTAATCCTGCAAAATCGGCAGAAAATCGGGGGAAGGGCGCGCCGATGAACGCCTCGGCTTTCGCTCGCGTACGGGCTACCTGTCCTGGCAAGATGGCGAGATGTTTCGCCGTGCTCGGACCGACGGCGCTCGCAAGCGGGAGGGCCGCTTGACGGTTCCTATGCCCATCTCACTTCATATCAACGGCGAACGCGTCGACGCGCTCGTGCTGCCAAGACAGAACTTGGCGGATTTCCTCCGGGAACATCTGCATCTGACGGGCACGCATGTCGGCTGTGAGCATGGTGTTTGCGGCGCCTGTACGGTGCGCGTGAATGATGAGATCGTGCGCGCCTGCCTGATGCTCGCTGTGCAAACGCACGGCACCTCCGTTCAGACTATCGAGGGCCTGTCCGACAGCGGTGAAGTTGCCGACCTGCAGGCCGCGTTTCGCGAGCGCAATGCGCTGCAGTGCGGTTACTGCACGCCGGGAATGCTGATGTCGGCCCAGGATTTGCTGAAGCAGCAGCCCGAGCCGAGTCGCGATCAGATCCGCGAGCATCTCTCCGGAAATTACTGCCGGTGCACCGGCTATCAGGCAATTGTCGACGCGGTCGAGATGACGGCCCGCTCGCGCAGGGTGCGCCAGCAATGACGGCGCCTAAGCCGATAACCGACGGTCTTTCGCTGTTGGACCGCCCGAACTCCTACATCGGCAAGACGGTGCCGCGGCCGAATCTGGACCGTCTCCTGCAGGGGCGCGGTCTCTATGTCAGCGACATGGAACTGCCGCGGATGGGGCATGTCGTCTTCCTGCGATCTCCTCATGCGCACGCGAAAATCGTGGCGATCGACATTGCCGCAGCAAAGCTCAAGCCGGGGGTGATTGCCATTGTCACGGGTCAGGAACTCGCAGCCGTCATCACACCATGGGTTGGCGTGCTTTCGCATTTGAAGGGTCTCAAATCGGCGCCGCAGCACGCGATCGCGGTCGATCGCGTCTGCTGGCAGGGCGAAGCGGTCGCTGCCGTAGTTGCAACGAGCCGCGCCCTGGCAGAGGACGCTATCGATGTGGTGTTCGTCGAATACCAGGAGCTCGATGCGGTCACGGATATGCGCGCCGCGCTAGAGCCTGAGATGACGGTCATCCATCCCTCGCTCGGCGATAATCTCGCCTTCGAACGCGTGCACGATGCCGGAGCAGTCGATACGGCCTTTGCGGCTTCCGACGAGATCGTCGAGACGGAGTTCGTCTTTGGCCGCCATACGGGGGTGACGCTCGAGCCGCGCGCTGTCGTCGCTGACTGGAACGCTGCGGAAGCGCGGCTGACAATCTACCAGGGCACGCAGGCGCCGCACATGGTGCAGAACATCGCCGCACTGCACCTCGGCCTCGAAGAACGACAGGTCCGTGTTGTCTGCAAGGATGTCGGCGGCTCCTTCGGTATCAAGGTGCACATCTATGCCGATGAGATGGCGACCTACGCCCTGTCAAGATTGCTGCGCAGGCCGGTCAAATTTGTTGCCGACCGGCTTGAAAGCTTCAACACGGATATCCACGCGCGTGACCATCGCTGCAAGGGGCGCATCGGTGTGACGCGAGACGGGACGATCACGGCGTTCGAGATCGACGACCTCACCGGGATCGGCCCGTATTCGATGTATCCGCGGACCAGCGCAATCGAGGCAAATCAGGTCGTCAACCTCGTAGGTGGGCCTTATGTTACGAAGAACTATCGCGCGCGGGCACGGGTCGTGTTTCAGAACAAGAATGTCATGTGTCAGTATCGCGCCGTGGGGCATCCGATCGCGTGCTCGGTGACTGAGGGGCTGGTCGATCTTGCCGCCGCGAAGATCGGTATGGATTCGATCGAAATCCGGCGTCGCAATCTCGTTCCGGACGATGCCTATCCCTGCGCTTCGGCCTCAGGCCTGAAGTTCGAGCAATTGTCACATCATGCCTCCCTCACCAAGCTGGTCGAGATGATGAACTACGAAAGCTTGCGCGCCGAGCAGGCGGCATTGCGCGATCAGAGCATCTATCGCGGCATCGGCATTGCGAGCTTTATCGAAGTCACCAATCCGAGCGCGGCATTTTATGGAGTCGGCGGCGCGAAAATCTCGTCTCAGGATGGTGTGGCGATCAGGCTCGATGCGCAGGGGGCGGTGATCTGCCAGACCAGCATCACTGAACAAGGGCAGGGCTCCGAATCCCTGACGGCGCAGATTGTCGGAAGTGTGCTCGGCGTCTCGATGGAGCGCGTGCGCGTCATTCTCGGCGATACCGACAATACGCCGTATGGCGGCGGCACCTGGGCTTCGCGCGGGGCCGGTATCGGCGGCGAGGCTGCGCTGCAGGCAGCGAAAATATTGCGCAAGAATATCTTGGATGTCGCCGCGGCAATCCTACAGTCGACACCGGCAGAACTCGACATCGCCGACAACGCGGTCGTGAATATCGGCGATGGCGCGCCACGCATCGAACTCAGGGAGCTCGCGCGTATCGTCTATTTTCGGCCCGATACGCTCCCGCCCGGCATTCAGCCAGAGCTGATGGCAACCCGCCATTTTGTCCCCCGCGAGTATCCGTTCGCTTTCACCAACGGCGTCCAGGCTTCATGGCTCGAGGTCGATACCGCGACCGGCTTTGTCAAATTGCTCAAGCACTGGGTCGTCGAGGATTGCGGCACCATCATCAATCCTCAGCTGGTCGACGAACAAATCCGGGGCGGGGTGGTGCAGGGGCTGGGCGCGGCCTTGTTCGAGAAGTGCGTCTACGACGATCACGGCCAACTGACCAATGCGAACATGGCCGACTATCTGGTTCCGATGTCCGGCGAGATGCCCGATATCGATGTCGGCCACGTCGTGTCGCCGACTGAGGAGAGTGAACTTGGCGCCAAGGGCGCGGGCGAGGCGGGTACCGCGGGAGCAGCTGCCGCCGTCGCCAACGCGGTGAATGACGCGCTCAGCCCGTTCGGAACTGTTATCACCGAGATTCCGCTGACGCCGCAGGTGATCCTGACGGCGCTGGGCCGCATCTAGGCCAGCGCAGCCGCGGTTCTATTCGGCGGCTGCGCTCGCGATCTCGTTCGCCTGCCGGTTCGTCACGACCACCTTGATTGCGTCTTCAACGCGTTCACGGGCATATCGTAGAGCCGTCGGCAGGTCCGCAAGCGGGAAGGTGTGGGTATGGATCTTGGTCGCGTCAAAGCGCTTTTCAGCCATCAGCTCCATGGCCCGATGCGTGGCGCTCCTGCCCTCGCCGCGAATGCCATAGACATAGATGTTGTTTCTCACGAGATGTGCGATGTTGGTCGTCACCGGCTCGTGCGGGAAGGCCGCAAGGCAGATCCTGCCGCCGCGATTGGTCATGTGAATGGCCTGATCGATGGTCGCTTCGGAGCCGGCGCATTCGATCACATAGTCGGCGCCGATGCCGCCGGTTAGACCTCGGACAACATCGACCGGGTTCTCGTCGGCGATGTTGATAACGCGATCCGCACCCAACTCCTGGCCGATCGCAAGTCGTTTGTTGCGCGTCCCCGTCAGGATCACGGGACTGGCGCCCAGCGCCTTCGCGACCGCGACCGCAAGCAGCCCAATCGGCCCTGGGCCGATGACCACTACGCTTTCCCCGGCGACGAGACCGCCAAGCTCAGTGAGACCGTACATCGAGGTCCCTGCGGTCACCACCAGAGTTGCCTCCGGATCGCTCATGGTGTCGGGGACGCGGATCACCGTATTGATGTGATTGACCGCGTATTCGGCAAAGCCGCCATCGGTCGTAAATCCGTTGGCGCGATGGCCCTTCTCGGGCTTTCCGTAGTTGAGGCATGACGTGTACATGCCCTGGCGGCAGCGCTTGCACTGGCCGCAGCCCGCATGGATCTCGACCGTAACGCGGTCGCCGATCTTGAACTCGTCGACATGCGGACCGAGTGCGGCGACCGTGCCCATGTACTCATGGCCTGGCGTAAAATTCTTGTTGAATGGCAGTCCGCCCTGAATGCTGGCCGGCGATCCCCGATGGATGATTTCAAGGTCGGTGGCACAGATTGCGACCGCATCGATCCGCACCAGCACCTCGGCGCGTCCCGGGATCGGCATCGGCTTATCGCGCAGGAACAGTTCGTCGGGGCCGCCGAGGACCCACGCTTTCATCTGGTCGGGAATGGGAAACTCGGGAGACGTTTTGACTCCGGCGGGGTTGTACATGCGGCGTGTCCTTGATTTTCTGGCGCGTTGATCCAGTAGACATCGCCAGCTGCCCGATCGCAATCGGTTTATAGGCCGGAAAGGGGGTGCCGTGGGATGATTATATTAGGATGGCCAATGGCTTGCCTGATTGTTTGAACCATGAAAGGTTTAGCCGGAACAGGGGCGCTGGCGCCGACAACGCGTGGAGTGGGCATGATGCGGATGGTTTCGAAATTGATTGTTGCGGCCGGCGCGATGGTTGCGCTGTGCGCGAGCATTGGCGCTTCCCAGGCGCAACAGACAATCCGTGTCGGGTGGACCATTCCGGCAGAGGAATCCAAGTATTGGATGATGCGCAGACCGCAGGAATTCCCCGATCTCGGCAAGACCTACAATATCGAATGGACGCAATTCCAGGGCACCGCGCCGATGACGCAGGCGCTTGCCGCGGGCGCGCTCGATTGCGCGACCCAGGCACCGCTATCGCTTGCGAACGGCGTCGTCGGCGGCAATCTGAAGGCCTACATCGTGGCCCAGCACGTGTTCGAGAAGCCCGGCGGCTTTTCGGTCTATTGGGCGGTGATGGATAACTCGCCGATCAAGACCATTGCCGACCTCAAGGGCAAGACTGTCGGCATTTCGGTCATCGGCGGCGGCACCCAGGGCCCGTTCAACATGTTGTTGAAGCAAAACGGGGTCGATCCCGGCAAGGACATCAAGCTGGTTGAGGTCGGGTTTGCCATTTCAGAGGATGCGCTCCGTCAGGGCCGCGTCGACGCCGTCAATATGAACCAGCCTTTCGCAGCCCGGGCCGAGGCCAAGGGCGGCACCCGCAAGCTCTTCTCGCTCTCGCAGGCCATGCCGAATATCGTCCACATTCTGGAGGTATGTCGCGCCGACTTCGTCGACAAAAATCCGGAATTGGCAAAGGCTTACGTGCGCGACATTACGTCCGGCATGAAAAAGGCACTGGCCAATCGCGACGAGACTCTGAAAGTTGTTTCTGAAGTGCTGAAGGCGCCGGTTTCGGTGCTCGACACCTATCTCTTGAAGGACAACGATTTCGGCCGCGACCCCGGTGCGGCGCCGAATTTCCCTGCGATCCAGAAGATGCTCGATATCTACGCTGAAACCGGAATGCTGCCGAAGCTGGATGTCGCCCAATTCAAGCATCCGACCATCGTCGCGCCATTGCAATAGGGCCGGTCGGCAGCAGGGGCGCTCCCGGCTTGTTCGGGGCGCTCTCAAGGAGCGGCCATGTCGACGAAGAAGTGGCGATCGCGGGTAACGACCGACGGCCTCGACCGGGCGCCGCACCGTGCGTTCATGCGCGCGATGGGGCTCGACGACGCAGCACTGGCAAAGCCCATGATCGGGGTTGTCAGCATGAAGGGCGAGCAGACGCCCTGCAACATGACCCACGATTTCCAGGTCGAGGCGGCCAAGGAAGGGATCGCGGAAGCCGGCGGCACGCCGCGCGAGTTTGCCACCATCTCGGTTTCGGACGGCATCAGTATGAACCATGAGGGAATGAAATTTTCCCTGTTCTCGCGCGAACTGATTGCCGACTCGATCGAGGCCGTCGTTCACGGCCTTGCCTATGACGCCTTGATCGGCTTTGGCGGTTGCGACAAGACGCTGCCGGGCGTGATGATGGGTATGGTCCGCTGCAATGTACCGTCGATCTTCATCTATGGCGGTAGCGCGCTGCCCGGCCGATATCAGGCCAAGACCCTCACTGTCCTTGATTCGTATGAAGCTGTCGGCAGCTACATGACGGGCGAAATCGATCAGACGACACTCGAGGGCATTGAACGCACATGCCTTCCGACGATCGGCGCCTGCGCCGGACAGTTCACGGCCAACACCATGGCCGTGGTTTCCGAGGCAATGGGCCTGACCATGCCCAATGTTTCGATGATCCCGGGCGTGTATCTCGAGCGCGCACGGGTCGCGCGTCAGGCCGGGCGATTGGTGATGCAGATGCTGGAGCGGGGCGGGCCGCTGCCGCGCGATGTCGTGACCCGCAAATCGCTCGAGAACGGTGCGGCCATTGTTGCCGCGACCGGCGGCTCGACCAATGCCGCGTTGCATTTGCCAGCAATCGCCAACGAAGCCGGCATCTCCTTCACGCTCGACGATGTCGGCGAAGTTTTCTCGCGAACGCCGTTGATCGGCAATTTGCGGCCGGGGGGAAAATACACCGCTAAGGATGTCTACGACATCGGAGGCGCGGCGGTGGTCATCCGGACGCTCATCGAAAGTGGCCATATCGACGGGACGTGCCTGACGATCACGGGACAGACGATTGCGGAGGAATATGGCAGCGCAAATGCGCCCGATGGCGAAGTGATCTTCAGTGCCAGCAAGCCGATCACGCCCGATGGCGGCGTCGCGGTATTGAAGGGCAGTCTTTGTCCGGATGGTGCTGTCATCAAGGTAGCCGGGCTGAAGAACCTCGTTTTTGAGGGGGCCGCGCGCGTATTCGAGGATGAAGAGACCTGCGTCGAAGCGGTCCGCAAGCGTGACTACGCCGCCGGCGAGGTGCTGGTGATCCGCAACGAGGGGCCGGTCGGTGGTCCGGGCATGCGCGAGATGCTTGGCGTCACCGCGCTGATCTACGGGCAGGGGATGGGTGAGAAAGTCGCGTTGATCACGGACGGGCGGTTCTCCGGCGCCACGCGCGGCATGTGCATCGGTTACGTCTCGCCGGAATCCTTTGTGGGTGGCCCGCTGGCGCTGGTGCGGAACGGAGACCGCATCAGGATCGATGCCGGTGCGCGCCGCATGGATTTGCTGGTCAACGACCACGAGCTCGCGGAACGTCGCAAGGCCTGGAAGCCGCGGTCGCCACGGCACCGCGCGGGAGCGCTGGGAAAATATGCGCGCCTTGTCGGTCAGGCTCCCGGCGGCGCCGTCACGCATGAAGGTCCGGCGGAATGGCCCTGGTTCGACTAGGCGGAGGGCAGAGGTTTGGTATGAAACCCGCATCGCGATTGCGGTTTTCGGCTATGTTCGCCTTTGGTCCAAAAGAGAAGTGAGAATGAATGTAATGCCATCGCGGTCAGATCTTGAAGCGGACGCCATGGCGGCGGCAGCGCCGGCGACTGCCATGATCGAGGTCGACCGCGTCTCGCAAATCTTTCAGACGTCCTCTCGCAAAGATCACCTTGCTCTATCGGATATATCGTTGAGCGTTGCTGACGGCGCCTTTGTCTCGATCCTCGGTCCGTCCGGATGCGGCAAATCGACCTTGCTCTACATCGTGGGCGGCTTTGTCAGTCCGACCCAGGGTACCGCGAAGATGAAGGGCAAGCCGATCGCGGGACCCGGCCCTGATCGCGGACCCGTATTCCAGGAGTTCGCACTGTTTCCCTGGAAGAGCGTGCTGGACAATGTGATGTACGGTCCCCGGCAACAGGGCGTGAGCCATGCCGAAGCGGAAGCACAGAGCCGCGCGCTGATCGAAATGGTGGGACTCAAGGGCTTTGAAAATTTCTATCCGAAGGAGCTGTCTGGAGGCATGAAGCAACGCGTCGCCCTGGCGCGGACGCTCGCCTATCATCCCGAGGTTCTCCTGATGGACGAGCCGTTCGGGGCGTTGGATGCCCATACCCGGACGCGCTT
>Ga0306920_100010921_pt1 | contig 12212 bp, 12 predicted proteins | sample flu12Cox44000170_FD_204666 | JGI IMG/M metagenome (GOLD analysis project Ga0306920, IMG submission 204666) | Lab enrichment of tropical soil microbial communities from Luquillo Experimental Forest, Puerto Rico - flux4day.12C.oxic.44.000.170 (v2)... | ecosystem: Environmental > Terrestrial >...
CGCCGCCTCCGTCCGGGCGGATCCGTACGCGGTGGTCGGGACCGGCCTGGGCGCGATGAGCGGAGCGCTGCACGGCGGGGCGTCCCTCGGCGCGGAGATGCTGATGGCCGCGGCCAGCGGCCCAGAGGACGTGCCCCGGGTGGTGGCCGAACTGCTCCGCCGGGGCGAGAAGGTCCCCGGTTTCGGCCATTTCGTCTACCGCGGCGGCGACCCGCGCGCCATCCTCCTGCTCGACCTGGTGCGCCGCGCCGCGCCGAAGTCAGGCCAGCTTGCGGTAGCTGATGCCGTGTTCGCCGAGGTCAGGCAGAAGTCCCTGCCCGAGCCGAACATCGACTTCGCCATCGCCACCCTGGTCCGGGTGGCGGGCATGGTCCGGGGGGCCGGGGAGGCGATATTCGCGGTGGCCAGGACGGCGGGCTGGATCGCCCACGCGCTGGAGGCCTATTCCGGGCCCGGCCCGCTGCGACCCCGCGCGGTCTACACCGGAAGGCCCGCGGCCGACGGTCCCTGACCGCTACTCGCCGGTGGCGCCGTCGATCCGCTCGCGCAGGAGGTCGGCGTGGCCCAGGTGCCGCGCGTACTCCTCGATCATGTGCAGGTAGATCATCCGCAGCGACATGGCCTCGCCGTCGTGGGTGAACGTGTCGTCCAGTGACGCGTTGGCCACGGCCGCGTCGGCGAGCTTGAACTCCTCGGTCAGCCGGGCGTAGTCGGCGGCGGCCCGGCTCGCGTCGGCCTGCTCGAACGGGGCCTCCGGGTCACCGCCGAACGGGTAGTCGACCGGCTCGCCCGCGAACCGCATGCGGAACCACGCCCGCTCTACCCTGGTCAGGTGCCGCACCAGCCCGAGCAGGGACAGGCTCGACGGCGGCACGGCCCGGCGGGCAAGCTGCTCGCCGGTCAGGCCGGCGCACTTATAGAGCAGCGTCGCGCGCTGCCAGTCGAGGAACGCCTGCAGCATCGGGCGCTCGGGACCGGTCAGCGGCCCTTCCGGCCGCTCAACGTCTGGGGCTTTCCACGTCACGGCGCCATCATGCCATGCCCGTCCCCGTTTTCCCCTGCGCCCCTACTGGCGCAGGGCTGGGCGCTCGGGCGGGCGGGTGGCGATCTCGACCGTGCCCTTGTAGGCGACGCCGCGCACGTGGATCACCGGGGCGTCCGCGGGCAGCCGGTACCCGGGATCCTCGTCATAGGCGTCCTGGCTGACGCCGAGCCCGGTCATCTCGACCCGCACGTTCGGCGGCACCAGGATCGTCACCCGGGACTTGTAGGCCACCGCCAGGAAGGTGGTGACCGGCCCGCTGAGTTCGGCCGCGCGCAGGTCGAGCCAGCCGCCGCCCTTGTAGACGACGGTCGTGTAGCGTTCCGGCACCCGCCAGCGCCCGGCCCGCCGGACCGAGCTCTTCAGCGCGATCGCGTACCGGCCGGGACCGGGCGCCGCGGGCGCCGGGCCCGGTGCCGACGGCGCCGCGGGCAGGTCGGCGAGCAGGGCGTCCAGGTCCGCGTGCGTGCGGGCGGTGAGCGCCGCCCTGGTCCGCTCGTCGAATTCGGCGTCGTCCAGGCGTCCCTCGGCGAACGCGTCCTGCACCCGCTGCACCACCGCATCCCGCTCTCGGTCCGAAGCCCGCGTGCCCGGGCCCCCGGCTTCGGCCACCGCCCCGCCCCCGCTGTCCGCCCCGCCCCCGCTGTCCGCCCCGCCCCCGCTGTCCGCCCCGCCCCCGCTGTCCGCCCCGCCTCCGCGGTCCGCCCTGGCTAGGCCACCCGCCCCGGCTGTGCTTTCCGGCGGCGCCTGGTCCGCTGACGCCCTCTGTTCCTCCGGCACCCCTGCGCCCCCGTCGGTCGCCGCCATGACAACTTCCTTCCGTCCGATAGCACGATCGAGATATATCGTAACTCGTCGAGGCGGGATATGCGAAGCTTGGACTGCGGATGCGAGAGGTCTTCCCAGTCTTTCATGAACTGGCCTGCCAGGCCGTGCCGGCCGGCCAGTGCCAGGAGGGTCTCGGTCCGGTAGTAGAAGTCCTCGCGCAGCACGTGGTGCTCCGCGCCCTCGGTCCGGTCGAAGGTGAAGTCGAAGAAGCCGCCCCGCTTGATGACCCTGCCGATGTGCGCCAGGCACTCGTCGATGACCTCGATCGGGGAGTGCGAGAACACGCTGTGCGCGTGCACCACGTCGAAGTACCCGGCCGGAAGGAACTCCAGCTTCAGGTCCTGGACCAGAGTCAGATGCGGCAGCTTGTGCTGCAGGCCCGCCTCGGTCAGGGTGCGCTGCGCGGCCAGCAGGATGTCGGGGGAGATGTCGATCCCGTAGTAGTCACCCGCGTCCAGGTGCTCGATGAACAGGCGGCCCGCCCGCAGGTTTCCGCAGCCGATCTCGAGCATCCGCATGCCCGGCTTGAGGCCGTGCGAGACGAGGTAGTCGAATTGCATCTGGCCGACCTTGAGCCAGGATTCGTGGGTGTGGCTGCCCACCGCACCCTCGCCGCTGCGGGCCGCGTCCGACCGCATCACCGCGCGGTAGTAGCTCACATGATCCCGGTTCCTCAGCCGCAGCACCCCATCGCGGGCCAGGCGTCGGGCATGCGGCACGATGCGCTCCGGGTGACCCACGGCATAACGGATCATGAACGACAGCCGTGACCGGTCGTGCGGCTTCATCTCCCTAGTGAAACAGAATCCGCGCCGTCCGTGCGCCAACCGAGCCACCTCGGTCAGCCGCAGCGCCCCGCCGCCTACGGTTTGGCCTAAGTTGATCGTGCGCGGCGCGGCCGGCGCAGGCTGAGGCCGGTGCCACTGGTGTTCCTGCGCTCCCGACGCGCTGCCGTGACTGGTGATAAGCACCCGTCGCTCCGGTCCGCCCGCCTCATAGGGCGTGGATGTCCCAGCCACGTTGTTCATGCGACGTGGATGTGGCATCCACGTCGTAAGCACCTAGCGCTGACGGTGCGGGAGTGGCGGAAGTGCGTTTTCGCGCTCACGTAACGACCCCGCCGGGCGCTGGGCAGGCCGTCAGGTCGGCGCCAGTGCCGGGCAGGCCGTCAGGTCGGCGCCAGTGCCGGGCAGGCCGTCAGGTCGGCGCCAGTGCCGGGCAGGCCGCCGCCGCGGCGCCAACGCTCGTCCGATCCCCCGGCGGGGGACCGGATTGAGCCACATTGACTCACTAATCCTTAGTGCACAGAGAAAATTTTCTCCCGCCACGCCGGTACCGGGCCTTGCGGCCGGTTCGCGTCTTCCCGTGGCATCAACTTGATCCTGTCTCTATCAACTTTATTGAGCATTCGAGCTTGTGCGGCTGGACGGCCGGGTGTCACGATCCCGTGCCATGGGGCGAGAGCGGCTGCGGCGCCGGGCCGGGGTGCTGGCGGTGCCGAACTTCCGCCGGTTCTACACCGGCTACGTGACCTCCCTGCTCGGGACGTCGATGTCCACCGTGGCGATCGCCTGGGCCGTGCTCGACAACGGGGGGAGCGCGACCGGCCTGGGGTTCGTGTTCGCCGCGAACGTCGTATCCCAGGTGCTGACGCTGCCGTTGGCCGGCGCGATCGCCGACCGGCTGGGCCGCCGCCGGGTGATGCTCACCGCCGACCTGCTCCGCTGCGGCGCACAGGCCTCGCTCGCGCTGGCGCTGTTCACCGGCCGGCCCGCGCTCTGGCTGTTTGTCCTGCTGGCCTGGCTCGTGGGCACCGGCGAGGCCTTCTTCAATCCGTCCCAGGACGCGCTGACCGTGGAGATCTCCCCCCGGGATCAGCTCGGCAACGCCAACGCGCTGTACGGGCTGGCCCGTTCGGCGACCAGGATCGGCGGGCCCGCGCTCGGCGGGGTCCTGGTCGCCCTGGCCGGGCCGGCCGTGGTAGTCGCCGCGGACGCGGCGTCCTATGCCGCGAGCGCGCTCGCGCTCAGCCTGCTGACGAGGCCCGGCGGCACGGCCGGGACGGCGGCCGCCGGACGCCGGTCCCTGTGGCGCGACATGACCGAGGGCTGGGCGGAGTTCAGGTCCAGGACATGGCTGTGGGTGGTGACCGTGCAGTTCGCCTTCTTCAACCTGATCACATGGGCCCCGTGGATGCTGCTCGGCCCGGTCCTGGGGCACGCCTACCTGGGCGGCGCCGCGGTCTGGGGCGCGATCATGGCCGCGCAGGGGGCGGGCGCGATCGTGGCCGGACTGGCCTGCGTCGGCCGCAGGCCCGCACGGCCGATGGTGGTCGCGACCATCGGCTCGTTCTGCTACGCGCTGCCGGACATCCCGATGGCGCTGCACGCGTCCGCCCCCTGGGTGGCCGCGGCCGCCTTCTCCTGCGGCGCGGGCTCGGCGCTGTTCGTCACCTACTTCAGCACGACCATGCAGCAGCAGGTCCCGCCGGAGATGCTGGCCCGGGTCAGCTCGCTTTCGACCTTCCCCGCCTACGGCGTCGGGGTGATCGGGTACGCGATCGACGGGCCGCTGGCCGCCGCCATCGGGACGTCGGCGGTGTTCGCCGTGGGGGCGGTGTACGGGCTGGCGAGCAGCGCGACCGTGCTGTCCATGCGCTCAGTGCGGGCCGTCCGCTGGCGCGGCGAGGACGAGCCCGCGGTCAGTGCTTCCTCGCCGCCCCGCGCAGCGCGGCGAACGCAGCCAGCCGCGCCGCCACCGTGATCACCACCGCGACCGGCAGGACCTGGGCCAGGTCGGGCGCCGGGGTGAACGCGACCAGGCCGAACGCCACCGCCACCCCGCCCGCCGCCAGGGCCAGCGCCGCCGTGACCCGCGGGGCGCGCAGGGTGCGGCGCACCAGCCGCCGCGCCTCGCGCGGCAGCCGCAGCACGATCCAGGCGAAGCAGGCCGCGGTGACCGCCGCCGCCATGCCGAGCGCGATCACGAACGGCAACCGGTCCACGTGGGTGACCGCGGGGATCCAGATCATGATCAGCGCGATCAGCGTGAACACGTAGATCGTCCTGGACACGGTGCGCAGCAGCACCACGTCGATGTTCCTGCTGTAGATGCGTTCCTCCGGGGTGGCCCGGGCGGCGCTGATGAAGTGCCGGATCGCGCCCGCCGTGTCGTGCCGCCTGAGCCTGATCCGGCCGAGCTCGTTCATCGCGCCGCTATGAGCCGGGTCGAGCGCCAGCGCCCGTTCCTGGTGCTCGCGGGCCTCCGCCAGCTGACCACGGGCCAGGCTCACCTTGCCGGAGAGGAAGTGCACGTCGGGCTCGTTCGGGGCCAGCGCGCGGGCCCGCGACGCGGCCTCGGCCGCGACGTCGAGGCGCTGCCCGGCCAGCGCGGCCTGCGCCACGCACACGTGCGTCTGCCAGTAGCCGGGCGCGAGGCGACACGCCTCGTACGCCGCCCGCAGCGCGTCCGGGTAGTTGCCCAGGTGGACCAGGGCGTTGCTGGCCAGCCGGTGCGGCCACTCGTCGGCCGGATCGAGGGACACCGCCTGGTTGGCCGCGCTGATCGCCTCGGTGTAGCGTTCCGCGCCCAGGTGCGCGCGGGCCATCAGGCACCAGGCCCGGCTGCTCTCAGGTTCGGCCGAGACCACCCGGGCCAGCAACGCCGAGGCCTCGTCGAACCGCCTGACATCGAGCATCGCCGAAGCCCGCGCCAGCTCCTCCCGCAGCTCGATCACAGTAGCCCGATCACAGTAGCCCGATCACAGTAGCCCGATCACTGGCGCCTGCTCAGATCAGCCGGCGCTTGCGCAGGTAGGCGGCCAGGTCGTCGTAGCTGCCGTTCTCGTTGGCGAACAGCGCCACGTTGCGGGCGGTGTCGAACCAGGCGCCCAGCGACGGCTTGACCTCGCCGATCGCGGCCTCGAGGTCACCAAGGCCGATCATCCGCGGCTCGCCGATCCTGACCGAATCCATCAGCGCTCGTTCGGCCGCCGTCTCGCAGATGTGCGCGATGTCCGCGCCCGAGTACCCGTCGGTCTGCCGGGCCAGCCTGGCCAGGTCGATGCCGGCCACCGGGCGGTCCTTCAGGTGGTAGCGGAACACCCCCTCGCGGGCGGCGGCGTCCGGCGGGAGCACGAGCAGGGTCCGGTCGAACCGGCCGGGGCGGCGCAGCGCGCTGTCCACGTCCCACGGGTGGTTGGTGGCCGCCAGCAGGAACACGCCCTCGTTGTTGCCCGAGATGTCGTCGAGCTCGAGGAGCAGCTGGTTGACCGCACTGCGCATCGGGGTGTTCCGCAGCTGGGAGCGCTTCTGCCCGATCGCGTCGACCTCGTCGAGGAACAGCACGCACGGCGCGTTACGGCGGGCGATCTCGAACAGCTCGTGGATGTTCCGCTCGCTCTGCCCGACGAACATGTCGATGATGTCGGCGAACGACACCGCGATGAACCGGGCGCCGAGCTCGCCCGCCACCGCACGGGCGATGAACGTCTTGCCGCAGCCGGGCGGCCCGTAGAGCAGCAGCCCGCCGCGCAGCGACTTGCCGTAGAGCCGGCGCAGCTCCGGGTTCCGCATCGGGGCCAGGAAGGCCGCCTCCAGGCGCTGCTTCACCTCGGTCATGCCGGCCACGTCGGCGAGCGTGAGGCCGGCGTGCTCGGCGTCGTACGCGTCCGCCTCGTCGATGCCCGCCGACGCCGAGTCCGCCGCCTCTCCGTCGCCGACGAACATCGCGGGCAGCACGTCGCGCAGCTCGTCCTCGGCCTGCGACCAGTCGTAGTGCGGCGCCGTACCCGGGTCCGCGTCCGCGGCCGGCGCGGGGGCGGGCGACCCGGCCCGTTCGGCAGAAATGACCGGGTGATCGGCGGCCGGCTCGCCGTCCGCCTCAGCCGGCCCGGGACCGGTATCGCGCAGCAGGCCGAGCGCGCGGGCGTTGCCCGGGTCGCGCTGCAGGACGGCGCCGAGCTGCCTGATCGCCTCGTCCCGCTGGCGGGCTTGCAGCAGCATCGTCGCCAGGTGCAGGCGGAGCGGCACGTCGTCGGGCATCGCCTCGACCGCCTTGCGCAGGCTGTCCAGCACGGTGGGTTCGGGTTCCATGCATCCGTCCGGTCCGGTTGAGGGCATTCGCGCCAGTTCACTCGCTCCCCTTACAGGGTAGTGTGCGCCCCGGCCGTCAGGCCCACAGCTCGGTCACGCCGAACCCGAGGTCGGCCAGCAGCCGCCGCAGCAGCGGGAGCGAAATGCCCAGCACGTTGCCGTGATCGCCGTCGATTCCGTCCACGAACCAGCCGCCCCGGCCGTCCAGCGTGAACGCCCCGGCCACCGCGAGTGGCTCGCCGGAGGCGACGTAGGCGGCGATCTCCCGCTCGGACGGCATACCGAACCGCACGGTGGTCGCGGCCACCCCCGCGGCCCGCTGACCGGTGGCCGCGTTGATCACGCAGTGCCCGGTGACCAGGGTCCCGGTCCGGCCGGACATCTCCCGCCAGCAGGCCGCCGCCTCGGCGGCCGAGGCGGGCTTGCCCAGCGCCCGCCCGTCCAGGTCGAGCAGCGAGTCGCAGCCGATCACCAGTCCGTCGGACAGGCCGGCCGCGACCGCGGCCGCCTTCGCCTGGGCCAGCTGCCCGGCCAGTTCGGCGGGCGTGGTGGCTGAGAACACGGTCTCGTCCACGCCGCTGACCATGACCTGCGGCTCGAGTCCGGCGGCGCGGAGCACCGCGAGCCTGGCAGGCGAGGCCGAGGCGAGAACGATGGCCGTCACGCCCCCCGACCCTACTGGCGACCCCGGTGAACGCCGGCGCCCGACGTCTTCGCCGGACCGCCTAGAGCCACACCGACCCCGCTGATCCCACCACTCGCTCCCGGATCGATGATCCCGACTTTTTGGGGGAGGTTTCGGGCTTTGGGGAAGATCCGGGGTACTGGGGTGCACCGGATCTTCCCCAAAGCCTGTTTCTTCCCCAGTCTTCAGGGGGCCGAACGGACCACGTATACGCCCCTGCATCACTACGCGCACTGGTAACAGGGACGCGGGCGGTCGCCCTAGGATCGAGCGCATGGAGACGACCACGCTGGGGCGCGGCGGGCCCGTGGTGTCCCGGGCGGGCCTCGGCCTGATGGGCATGTCGGGGATCTACGGCCAGGCCGACGACGCCGAGAGCATCGCCACCATCCACGCCGCCCTGGACGCCGGGATCACGCTGCTGGACACCGGCGACTTCTACGGCATGGGCCACAACGAGCTGCTGCTGCGTGACGCGCTGCGCCGCGGGGTCCGGCGGGACAGCGTGTTCATCCAGGTGAAGTTCGGCGGGCAGCGGGACCCCTCGGGCGCCTTCGTGGGGCACGACGCCAGCCCGGCCATGGCGAAGAGCTCGCTGGCCTACACGCTGACCAGGCTCGGCACCGACTACGTCGACCTGTACATGCCGGCCAGGCTGGACCCGCAGGTGCCGATCGAGGACACCGTCGGGGCCATCGCCGAGATGATCCAGGCCGGATTTGTCCGGCACATCGGCCTGTCCGAGGTGGGGGCGGACACCGTCCGCCGGGCGCACGCGGTGTACCCGATCGCCGCGCTGCAGATCGAGTACTCGCTGATGAGCCGGGGCATCGAGGCGGAGATCCTGCCCGCCGTGCGGGAGCTCGGCATCGGCGTCACCGCCTACGGCATCCTGTCCCGCGGCCTGCTGAGCAGCGACACCGCCCGGCTGGCGCCGAACGACCCGCGCACCCGCTTCCCCCGGTTCGCCGGCCAGAACCACGCGCGGAACCTCGAGCTGCTCGCCGCGCTCGAGGCCGTGGCCGAAAGGAAGGGGGGAGGGGAGGTGGGTGGGGGGGTCACCGCCGCCCAGCTGGCCATCGCCTGGGTGGCCTCGCGCGGCGAGGACATCATCCCGCTGATCGGGACCAAGCGCCGGGACCGGCTGGCCGAGGCGCTGAAGGCGCTCGACCTGACGATCAGCGCGGACGACCTGGCGGCGATCGAGGCGGCCGTGCCGGCCGGCGCGGTCGCGGGCGGCCGGTACGCGCCGGCCCAGGTGGCCGCGCTGGACAGCGAGCGGGGCGGTAAGCCCTAGGACCGGTACTCGGCGGCCGGTGCCACCCCGACCGTGCCCTGCCCGGGTCGCTCACGCGGCATCTTCCTCGAGCATGTCGAGGTGGACGAGGCCGACGTCGGTGACCCGGCTGGGGTGCGTCCGGTACAGGTAGATCATGTAGAGCAGGCCGAGGACCATGAAGCCGGCCACCCCCGGGCCCATGTAGGACAGCGGCGGGGACAGCGGGGTGACGAAGGAGAACACCTTGATGCCCGCCGCGGTCAGCCAGGCCGGCACGAACGCGGCGATGCCGAGCAGCGGGATGACCAGGTGCGACAGCCAGTTGAACCCGGTGCCGCGGCGGGCGAAGAACCCGATGCAGGCGGCGTTCATCAGGATGTAGATCGCCACGATCGTGATCACCAGGCCGGTGCCCACCATCGCGAAGGCCGTGGTCGGGGTGTACTGCAGGCCGAGCCACAGCGTCACCACCACGGTGATGACGAACGCGACGAGGATGCTGTAGATCGGCGACCGGTGCCTCGGGCTGACGATCGCGAGGAAGCGCGGGAACGCCCCGATCCGGCCCATCGCGTACGCCGTCCTGCTCGAGACGTTCACGCCGGCGTTGGCGTTGGCGATGGTGGAGTTGACGATCGCCAGGAACACGAAGAACCAGAAGATCCCGTAGAGCGAGCGGGCCACCCCCTCCCAGGACGCGTTGCCGGTCTCGGTGGCGAAGTTGGCGAAGCGGTTCGGCCCGTAGGCGACGTCGATGGCTTAGGTGGTGAACACGTAGAGCGCGCCGATCAGCAGCGTGGCCAGCAGCACCGCGCGCTGGATGGTGCGCCGCGGGTTCCTGGCCTCCTCGGCCAGCGGCGCGGCGCCCTCGAAGCCGCCGAACGCGAGCAAGGTGAACACCGACCCGCCGATCACCCCGGTCAGCCCGGTGGGGGAGTAGTGCGTGGTGAAGACCTGGGCCGTGTTGCGGCTGCCCGCGTGCACCACCAGGAACACGGCCAGCACCAGGAACACCGCGATCTCGAACGCCCCGAGGATGGTGCCGAGCCCGGCCGAGGCCCGGATGCCGTAGTAGCCCGCGGCGAGAATGATCACCGCGCCCGCCAGCGACCAGGGCCACCACAGGTTGGCCGGGTAGCCGTGGAACTCGGCGTTGAGCGTCGACGCCGTGGTGAACCCGAGCTGCAGCAGCACCAGCGGCGGGATCAGCCAGCCGACCAGGACGTAGGCCCAGGCGACCAGGAAGCCCAGGCTGGGGTGCAGGCCGCGGGCCGCGTAGGTGGCCAGCGATCCCGCGGCGGGCATCTCCCGGGCCAGCTGCCCGATGCACCAGGCGCAGAGCAGGCACGCCACCAGGGCGAAGACGACCGAGAGCGGCAGCGACCCGCCGGCCAGCGCGGCGCCGGCCGGGATCGAGGCCGCGATGGCGGCGCCGGGTGCCATGTCGGTGATCGACTGGAACAGCACCTCACGCAGGCCAATTGCGTCGCGACGCAGCCCGGGAGCGGTCGCGGAAACGGTTTTCTCAGTGGCCGACATGGCGTCATGATCGCATGGACAAATCCCCGCGCACAGGCTTGATCTGGGGTCCTTCGGAAGATTTACCAGAACGTAGCCCACGCGCTATCCGCTGCACCACCAGTACCAGGACAACCAGGAATCCAGCCACAATTCCGTCGAGCCAGAAGTGATTGGCTGTGACCACAACAACGAGCAGCGTGAGCACGGGGTAGGCGGCGGCCAGCCAGCGCCAGCGGCTCCGTGACACCGTGATGACCGCGATGGCCACGATCAGCGCCCACCCGGCGTGCACCGAGGGCATGGCCGAGAACTCGTCCGCGTCGAAGCCGCCGGCCCAGGAGTACACCGACTGCCCGTATTGCACCGCGGTGTCGACCATGCCGGTCGACGGCAGCAGCCGCGGCGGCGCCACCGGGATGAGCTGAATGAGCAGGCTGATCCCGGTGAACAGGGCCACGGTCGTCCTGATCCGCGGATAGTCCGCCCGGTGCCGGGCGTATAGCCAGATCAGGCAGGCGCCCAGGAGCGGGAAGTGCAGGATGTCGTAGTACAGGTTGCACGCCTGGACCAGCATCGGATGGGACAGGATGAGCCGCTGCAGGGCCGTCTCGCTGGGCAGGTAGAGCACCCGCTCGGCGTCCCACAGCCAGCGCGCCCTGGGCAGCGCCCCGGACGTGCCCATCACCGTGAACGACCCGGCGAACTGCCACAGCCCGTACAGCCCGAACAGCAGCGCGCTCTCCCAGGCCACGCCGCCCCACAGCGCCCAGGCGCCGGCGTGCCGGGGAAAGCGCGCGGCCAGCCTGCCCGCCCGGATCACCGCTGCCGCGATGACCAGGCCGCAGGCGGCCGCCATCGCATAATGCCACGGCAGCATCAGATGCGGCACGGCCGAGCCCCCGAATCGTCAACCGATCACCGGGAAGTGTCCCCAGGACGATCATACGTAACCGGGAGGTACCCTCCGCTTCGCCCCTGCGCCAGGTCACGTTAACGGCCCGGAGCCCAGCGCAAACCGCTCAGCCGCGATACGGCTCAGCGCACGCCGTTGCGGCTCAGCCCGGAGGGGTCGGGCTCGCCCTGCGGCAGCGACACGTTGCCGGTCACGTCCGCGGCCAGCCGTACCCGGTCCCCGTCGACCAGCCGGACCTCCGTGCCGGGTAGCACCCGGTCGTCGTTGACGTAGGTGCCGTTGGTGGAGCCCTCATCCCGGATCGTGGCGTGCCCGGCGTCGTCCACCTGGACCGTGGCGTGGCGGCGCGACACGTTGTCGAAGCGGGCGAAGGCGGCGGCCACCAGCGACTCGGCCGGGTCCCTGCCGAGCAGCACCGACGTCCCGGCCGGGATATCCACGTTGCCGGTGGGGAAGGTGATCCGCATGACGACCGGCGAGATGCGACGGCGCCGGCCGGTCGGCAGCGGGGTTCCGCAGGTGGCGCAGACCACGTCGGCCGCGTCGGTGACGGAGGTGCCGCAGTTGGGGCAGAAGGCGCCGGGCTCTGATCCGGCGGCGATGAAGCGCTGCGAGATGGTCGGCGTCAGCACGTCATCGTCGGGTCCTGGGTGGTGCGGCAGGTTCGCGCCGCACCGGAAGCAGATCAGATCCTCCGGCTGGACCTTGACGCCGCAATCGGGGCAGCTCAGGCTGGCCATGTTCTCGCTCTCATGTTCTGGGTAGTCAACCCCCGTTAGACTACCGCCGCGAGCGGCAGATTCGCAGCGGGAGATGCGACTCACCCATCCTGGCTGTGCGAAGGTGATGTC
>Ga0306920_100010922_pt1 | contig 12212 bp, 10 predicted proteins | sample flu12Cox44000170_FD_204666 | JGI IMG/M metagenome (GOLD analysis project Ga0306920, IMG submission 204666) | Lab enrichment of tropical soil microbial communities from Luquillo Experimental Forest, Puerto Rico - flux4day.12C.oxic.44.000.170 (v2)... | ecosystem: Environmental > Terrestrial >...
AAAAAGCTCTTCGACGTCATCGCGCCCAGCCTATCGGGCCGCGCCGGCGGCTATACGCGCATCGTACGCACCCGCGTCCGTAAGGGCGATGCGGCACCGATGGCGCAGGTCGAACTGCTCCAGTAAGACTCAACTCCCCATCGCACTGCGCAGCCGTTTGAGGAACGCGACCGCGGGAACAGCCCTTGAGAGAATCCGGTGCGCATCGCGGCCGGCTCTCGCAGAGGCGCTAAGGCATGAATGGTGTCGCCGTCGGCCGGCTGCTACCAGCAAAATGAAAAATAAGACAAAGCGAAGGGGAAACAGCGCACGCCGTCGCACTTCACGCGGACGATGACGCGTTTGATGCACGGCTGGTGGCACACGAGGCCCGCTCCGCAAGGATGCGGTGAGGCGCTCGTGCACATCTAAACGGCGCTTCATCGGGATCTTTTCGGCGGGCTCGACGCGGTCGGGCCCGTTTTGTTTTGTGCGGCTGCTGTGAGCTTTGGCGAGCGGAGCCCCGTGGAGGTGGAAATATGGTCGTAAGTCCCTTATCAACGCGAGCGGCGGTGCTGCCGGAGATGCTGCTCGATGGTGTCACGCCAGTCGCCGCGTACCATGCGCTGCGCGGCCTGCTACCCGGTCCTTCATTCCTGCTCGAAAGCGCACCGGGCGCAGGTCAGCTTGCGCGTTCCTCGGTGATCGGCCTGAGCGCGGTCGCACAACTCCACGCGTCGCGGGACCGCGTCACGGGCGTCATCGCAAACGTATCTCGCGGCTATACACCAGATGTCCCTAGTGCGATGCGGGCGTTCGTCAGGGAGTGCCGGGAACTCTATTGCGACGTCGCGACATCGCCGTACGTGGGTGCGTATGGCATCGTACCTTTCGGATCGGTCGCATTTTTTGAGCGCCGGCTGGCGCCCCTGTATCCCGACGCGAGGTTGCAGATGATCGTGCCGGCGGTGATCCTCGCGTTCAATCATGCATCGCACCTAGCACAGCTCGTCATGCTCGAGCATCAGCCTTCGTTGCACGAGCGTCTCATGGCGGCGTTAGCCGGGGCGGCGTTGGCGCCACTCCAGCCGCCGTGCGCTACGGGTCGTGCGAACAGGGTCACGACGGCCGCTCGCTACCAGGCGATGGTCGTCGACGCAAAGCAGGCCATTCAGGAAGGGGAAGTCTATCAAGTGGTGCTCTCGCAAACATGGCGGGCACCCATGACGCGCGACCCGTTTGATGCCTACCGTCAGCTGCGATCGATCAATCCGTCACCCTACATGTACTATCTTGACGTCGACGACGAGGTCGTGCTCGGTTCGTCGCCAGAGATGCTGTGCAAGCTCGATGGCTCGCGCATACGATTGCGGCCGCTCGCCGGCACGCGTCGGCGCCCTCATGACTTGAAGAACGAGCCAGAGGTCGGGCGCGATTTGCGCAGTGATCCCAAGGAGCTTGCCGAGCACGTCATGCTCGTGGACCTTGGCCGCAATGACGTAGGCCGCGTCAGCCGCTACGGATCTGTCGAAGTGACCGAGTTGATGGCGGTCGAGCGGTACAGCCACGTCATGCATTTGGTTTCCGAGGTCCAGGGAACGATCGCGCCCGACCGCGATGCATTCGATCTGTTCGCGGCGGCCTTTCCGGCTGGCACCGTATCAGGGGCTCCCAAAGTGCGCGCGCTCGAGCTCATCGCGCAGCTCGAGGGACGCGACCGTGGGATCTATGGCGGCAGTATCGCACGTTTCGGGTTCGACGGCTCGTTGGATGCGTGCATTGTGCTGCGTAGTGCACACGCGCGCAAGGGGGTCGTGGCATTTTCGGCTGGCGCCGGTATCGTTGCCGACTCGGTTCCCAGCCACGAGGACGACGAGAGCCATGCAAAAGCCGCCGCGGTCGCACGTGCTCTTGGGGTGGATGCGTCATGACGAGCGTGCTGATCGCAGACAATTACGACTCGTTTACCTACAATCTCGCGCAGGCGTTTGGCGCGCTGGGCGCCCTCGTCACCGTGGTCCGCAGCGACGAAATCGATTGCGAGCGCGTGCTGGCGCAACCGCCGGATGCGATCGTCGTTTCGCCCGGGCCAGGACGTCCGGCGTCCGCCGGCATTTCGCTTCAACTCGTGCGCGCGATGACCGGGCGAGTCCCTGTGCTCGGCGTGTGCCTCGGACATCAAGTAATCGGCGAAGCCTTCGGCGCACGTGTCGTGCCGGCACCGACGATCGTCCACGGCAAGACGTCTGAGATCAGTCATGACGGCGGGGCGCTATTCACGGAAGTCCCATCGCCCTTTGCGGCGACGCGGTATCACTCGCTCGTCGTCGATGAGCCGAGCATAGAGGACACGCCCTTGCAGGTCATCGCCCGCAATGAACACGGCATGCTGATGGCGCTGCGACACCGGCACCATCCGACGTTCGGCGTGCAATTCCATCCGGAATCCATACTGACATCGTATGGTCCGCGCATGTTGGCGAATTTCTTATGCATCGGCGGAGCCCGCTCATGAAGATGGCGACGCGTCTTTTCGATCTTGCGGGCGCGATCCGGCGTTGCGCAGCTGGCGAGCACCTGGAAGCAGGCGAGACGGAGACGGCTTTCGGCATGATCCTCGACGGTGCGGCGACGGAGGCACAGATCGCTGCGCTGCTCGCGATGCTTGCGCGCAACGGCGAGACCGCTGCGGAGCTTGCAGGTGCAGCGTGTGCAGTGCGGGCTCGAGGCCGCAAGGTGCACAATGCGCGCCGGCCGCTGATCGACGTGTGCGGCACGGGCGGCGACCACTCTGGTTCGTTCAACATCTCCACGGCGACCGCATTGGTCGTGGCGGGGGCCGGCGTGGCCGTCGCAAAGCATGGTAACCGCGCGATGACAAGTCGTAGTGGCAGCGCAGACGTGCTCGAAGCAATGGGGGTGGATATGCAGACCTCAGCGGCGACAGCCGAGGCGTCGCTCGAAGCGGCCGGCATTGCGTTCCTCTACGCCCAAGCATTTCATCCTGCGTTGCGAGCCGTAGCGCCGCTGCGGCGTGAGATCGGAATTCGGACGCTCTTCAATCTAGTCGGCCCTCTGTGTAACCCCGCTGCGCTGACACATCAGATCGTCGGTATACCTGAGCGCAACCGCATGCGAGCCATGCTCGAGGTCCTCGCCACTCTTGGTCGCAGTCGCGCAGCCGTGGTGTGCGCAACCGATGGCATGGATGAGATCAGCGTGAGCGCCCCGACTCACGTGATGGAGTGGACAGGCTCTTGCGTTCTCGAGTACGAGATCACTCCGGAAATGATTGGGATACCACGATCCCCCCGTGGCGCGACTGCCGGAGGTGGACCGCAGGAAAATGCTGCGATCATCCGCCGGGTGCTTGACGGCGCCGAAGGTGCGCATCGCGATATCGTCGTGCTCAATGCCGCGCTTGCACTGCAGATCGCCGGTGCGGATGCCGATCTCGCAGGCGCCGCCCAGCTCGCGCGGGCATCGATTGATGGGGGCGGCGCGGCACGAGCCCTCGCGGCGCTCGGGGGCGCATAATGCTGACCGTTCTTCAAGCAATCGTGGCGCAGCGGATCCGTGACGTGCGCGCCGAGCGCCGTGCGGTTCCCGAGCAGACGCTGCACGCGATGCTCGACGATCGTGGTCCCCACCGCAGTTTTGCCGACGCACTGCGCGGCGCGAGGCCCGCGATCGTCGCCGAGGTCAAGCGCGCTTCGCCTTCAGCGGGCCCGATCGACCATGAGCGCTCGGCCGCGGAGATCGCTTCGGCGTACGAGCAAGGCGGCGCGATAGCAGTGTCCGTCGTCGTGGAGCCGCAACGCTTCGGCGGCCGCTATGCCGATCTGGCAAGCGTTCGCGCGACTGTGGAGTTGCCGGTGCTATGCAAAGACTTCGTCATCGACGACTTTCAACTGTGGAAGGCGGCCGCATTCGGAGCCGATGCCGTGTTGCTGATCGCAGCCGTCCTCGATGACGGGCGCTTGCGGGAGTTTCTTTCGCTGGCCCACGCGCTGTCGCTCGAGGCGGTTGTCGAGGTGCATACGCCGGGAGAGTTGCAACAGGCAATCGCTGCCGGGGCACAGATCGTCGGCATCAACAATCGTGACCTGGCGACGCTCGCGGTCGACGTCAGGGTGGCACTGCGTCTTGCGAAGCTCGCACCCAAAGGCTGCATCACGCTCGCGGAGAGCGGCTACCAGCAACCGTCACAGCTCTGCGCCGCGATGGATGCCGGCATCAACGCCTTCTTGATCGGTGAATCGCTTATGCGAGAGCCAGACCCGGCGGCATCCTTGAGGGCGATGCGCGAGGTCCGCGGATGGTCAGAGTGAAGATCTGCGGCCTCCAGAGCGAGCGCGATGTCGAAATAAGCGTCGCGGCTGGCGCAGATGCGGTTGGATTCATCTTCGCAGAAAGTCCTCGCCAAGTATCCGTGAGCAGAGCACAACAATTGTCGCTACGCGTGCCACCCTTTGTCACCTGCGTCGGAGTGTTCGCCCGCAATAGCCAAGCCTTGATCGCAAGCGCAATCGCGCAGTGCCGGCTTGATGTCCTGCAATTCAGCGGCGGCGAGGAAGCTGCATTCTGCGGTTCTTTCGGCAAGCCCACAATCGTGGCCACCTTCGTCGGTGCGCGCGCATGGCCGTCCCCGCCGACCGATCTCGCAGCGGCGCGCGCGATCGCCACGATGGTAGACGCGACAAACGGCGAGCGCTATGGCGGCACGGGCAACGCCGTGCCACTCGATGTGGCCGCGCACATGCGCACCATGAGCTCTCTGCCGTTTGTGCTGGCCGGCGGCTTGCGACCTGACAGCGTCGCCCGCGCGATCGCGCAGGTCCGCCCATGGGCGGTCGACGTCTGCTCGGGCGTCGAGCGTGACGGCCGCAAGGACTCAACACTCGTGCTGAACTTTATACGCGCCGCACGCGCAGCGACGAAGGAGAATGATGATGCAGGGTCCCGATGAGCGGGGGTACTTCGGCGAGTATGGGGGACGCTTTGTTCCCGAAGTACTGGTCACGCCGCTACAGGCACTTGAGGAAGCTGCGCGAGCGGCCTTTGACGATCCCAGCTTTTGGGCTGAATTCCATCGCTTGTTAGGCGATTACGTTGGGCGACCGACGCCGCTGTCGACCGCCGCCAACCTTACCGCCGCCTGCGGTGGCGCCACCATCGTGCTGAAGCGCGAGGACTGCAATCACACCGGCGCCCACAAAATCGTCAATGCGATCGGCCAAGCGCTGCTCGCGCGGCGAATGGGAAAAAAGCGCGTGATTGCTGAGACCGGCGCCGGTCAGCACGGCGTCGCTGCGGCGACGGCTGGCGCAATCCTTGGCTTGCCGGTTGAAGTGTATATGGGCAGCGACGACATCGAGCGCCAGGCCCTCAACGTCTATCTCATGCAACTGCTCGGAGCTCGGGTGCATGCGGTCACCGCAGGGAGCCGAACACTCAAAGATGCCACGAACGAAGCGCTGCGAGACTGGGCAGCGACCGCTTTGGAAACTGCGTACATCATAGGCTCAGCCGTCGGTCCGCATCCCTATCCGTACATCGTGCGGCAATTCGTTCGAGTAATCGGCGACGAAGCGCGCGCGACGTCGCTGGAGCGTTTTGGCCGGCTGCCAACCCACGTTGTTGCGTGCGTCGGTGGCGGCAGCAACGCCATCGGCATGTTCTCAAGCTTCCTCGATGACGACGGGGTGCGACTGTGGGGCGTAGAGGCCGGCGGAAGAAGTATCAACACGGTTGGGGCGCATGCGGCAACGTTGGAGGCGGGCACGCCTGGCGTTCTGCATGGCGCGCGTACCCTCGTGCTGCAAGACGCTGACGGACAGATTGCCGCGACGCACTCGGTCGCTGCAGGCCTTGACTATCCTGGCGTCGGCCCTGAGCACGCACAGCTCAAGGCGACCGGAAGGGTGACGTACACAACCGTCACCGACGACCAAGCGCACGATGCGTTCGAACTACTGGCACGACATGAAGGCATCGTGCCGGCGTTGGAGTCGGCGCATGCGATCGCGTTCGCCTGCCACCTCGCACGCGGATTGCTCTCTGACGATCTCGTGCTCGTCAACGTCTCTGGCCGCGGGGACAAGGATGCTGTGCGGCTCGCGCAAACCCACCTCGCGATGACCCGAGCATGATGCGCGTTGCAGGCCATGCCACAACACTAAGCGATACATTTGACGCCTGCCGTGCGGGGCGACGCGCGGCATTCATCCCATTCGTCATGGCCGGTGACCCCACGACGTTTGCGTGTATGGAAGCGCTCATCGCCTGCGCCCAGAGCGGCGCGGATGTCATAGAAGTTGGCATGCCGTACTCGGATCCCATTGCCGACGGCCCGACGATCCAACAAGCAGCACACCGCGCGCTCAGCGGTGGCATGAGCTTTGACAAAGCCATCGACATCGCGGCGCGCGCACGGCGCCACCTTGCAAGCGTTCCCCTCGTGTGTTTCACGTACTACAATCCGGTGTTTGTCCGAGGTGTGGAACGCACTGCTCATGACCTAGCCGCTGCGGGTTTTCGCGGCGCCGTCATGGCGGATCTGCCTCTTGAGGAATCGCACGCCGTTATCGCTGCGTTCGACGCCTGTGGTGTGGCGGTGACGTTGCTGGTCGCGCCGACGACGCCAGCCGAGCGTGCGGCAGCCATCGCGCACGCCTGCACCGGTTTTGTCTATGTGGTGACGAGGCTGGGCGTCACGGGAGCGAAAGCCCATGTCGGTGAAATGCTGCGAGCCCGCGTCACGCAACTGCGCGCGGTAACGAGCAAGCCGTTGGCCGCCGGCTTCGGCATTACGACGCCAGTGCAGGCAAGCGAGGCGGCTCGCAGCTGTGATGGTGTGGTGGTCGGCAGCGCACTCGTCGAGTTGGTGGCGCGTTCGGCCGAGACCAACAGTGTGAGAGAAGAGGTAGAGCGCTTTTGCAGCGGGATGGCGGCCGCATGCCGGCGACGATAAGAGAGGAGTTTGGGCGACAGGCGTGCGGCTGAAAGTCCTTTTCTGCGACCGCGGATATTCCGAGAGCCGCCGCCGGCTTGGTCCGCTGCTGCCGGACTGCGATTTGGTCACGTGCGACAAGAACGAGGTTCGCGCGCAGGTGCGCGGCGCCGACGTCGTCGTTCCCTACGGCGCGGCTATCGGTCCGGACGTCATCAAAGCTGGGTCGTTTGGTCTCGTGCAGCAATTCGGGGTCGGGCTAGAAACAGTCGACGTCGAGACTGCAACGTCCGCAGGCGTGTGGGTGGCCAGAGTACCCAGCTCGCAGACAGGCAACGCCGAATCGGTGGCAGAGCACGCCATCCTCCTCATGCTCGCGCTGTCGCGCGGGCTGTGCAGTTCGCACATGGCCGATGCACTCGCAAACTGCACGATCGGAGAGCCGGCGGGGATGGCGCTAGCGGGCAAGTCGGCATGCATCATCGGCCTTGGCGGGGTCGGCTCCGAGTTAGGATTGCGACTACAAGCGTTTCGAATGCGACTCACAGGCGTGCGTATGCGGCTGCTGGTCGGCAATCCTCGCGGTGTGGCGATGCGGGTGTATGGTACCGATCGTTTGCACGAGGCGGTCGCGCAAGCCGACTATGTTATCGTGTGCGCGACTTTGGATTCCAGCAACCGGCATCTCATCGACCGCGCGGCCCTGCAGGCGATGAAGCGCGGTACCTTTCTCATCAACATCGCCCGTGGCGGCCTTGTCGACACTGCTGCGCTTGAGGAAGCGCTCGCGGCAGGCCACCTCGCCGGCGCCGGCCTTGACGTCGTCGAAGACGAGCCGATCCCGCCTGATCATCCGTTGCTGCGACACTACGTGCTGCTCACGCCACACATCGCGGGGGTGACGGACTCGTCGTACACCGGCATCGCCAGAGCCGTTGCAGAGAACATCCAGCGCTACGCACGAGGCGAGCGCCCGTTACACACCGTGAACACGCCGGCGTCACCACGATGGCGTCCGCGCGTCAGCGTGCGCTAAGGACGACAGAGGTCGCGAAGGCGTTCGACATAGCGCAGTCGGCCAGGATCTCTTTCGTCGCCCAAGTCGCACTCAAGCAGGTCTGCCTGCCATAGCTCGGGCGGCGCGGGCAGATCGCCCACTGGCGCTGGCGGGAAATTGCGCACGACGATGTCGCACCCAGTGGCAAAGCGGCGTGCAACCTCTTTCCAGGGCTTGCCGGGATCGGTAGCGACCATAACCGAGGCCATCGGGTCGATCCACTCCAACGCGGTCGTACCTTCGACGACGACCGCGCGCGCGCCACGTTCATGAAGATACCGAATCGCATCGTCGACGGCCTTGGGCGCAGCTTCGCGCAGGGCGATGACCCACGCAACCGCGACCGCTCCGGCATCGTACAACCGGCACGTGTCGGTACCCGATTTACGGATGGCGCCGTCGGCCGTGACCATGCGGCTTGGGATCTTGGCGCTGACGGTCTCACACACCCCGCAGGAAGCGCCGCGCCCGCAGACGCCCGTGGCATCTGCCAGCAGTAAAGCCGAGCTGCCGTGGTCGTGTGCGGAATCGCGCTCGCCGTCGGCTACGGTCAGCTTGATAGCGCCGACCGGTGTCCGTTCAGCTAGCGTCCGGATAGCCAGCTCAGCGGCAAGAGTCTTGCCGACACCCGAATGCGGTCCACCAACGATGACGGTGTCCACGTTTTTAGACTTCGCGGGCGTTGCGCCGCTGGCCCGCAAAGATCAAGTCGGCAACCAAAATGCTGTTGGGCGCACAGCGAAAGTACAGCGTGGTCGAGCTCGAGCCGTAGCATCCGGCTCGCCCAAAAATACGGTTGGAACCCATCGGCTTGTGACCGGACTAACGTGACCTGTCGCGCGGTCAGCCGCTATCGCGTCGTTAAACCCTGGGTGCCGCTGCGAGCACGTCTGGTGTCGCTGTGCCGGCGAACTTCTCGAAGTTCTCGGCGAACTTGCGGGCCAGCTCTTTGGCTTTGGCATCGTAGGCAGAAGGGTCACCCCAGGTCGAACGCGCGTCGAGCACCTCGCTTGGGACACCTGGCACCTCGGTCGGAACGCCGACTTGGAAGATCGGGTGCGTCACGAACGTGGCGTTGTCCAGTTTGCCCGAGATCGCCGCGTTGACCATGGCGCGGGTGTACGGCAGCTTCATGCGCTTGCCGACACCGACGGGGCCGCCGCTCCAGCCGGTGTTCACGAGCCAGACGTTGGCGTTGTGCTTGGCGATGCGCTCGCCCAGGATGGTGGCATAGACGGTCGGATGGTGCACCATGAACGGCGCACCGAAGCATTGCGAGAACGTCGTTTGCGGCTCGGTCACACCCTTTTCCGTTCCCGCAACCTTTGCCGTATAGCCGGAAAGGAAATGATACATCGCCTGCGCTGGGGTCATACGGGCGATCGGCGGGAGCACGCCAAACGCGTCAGCGGTGAGCATCACAACATTTCGCGGATGGCCCGCGACGCCGCCCGGATGCACGTTGGGGACAGACGTGAGGGGATACGCTGCACGCGTGTTCTCGGTCAGTGACGCGTCATCGAGGTCGAGCTCACGCGTGATCGGATCGATCACCACGTTTTCGAGCACGGTGCCGAAGGTCTGCGTCGTGGGATAGATCTGCGGTTCCAGCTCGGCTGAGAGATGAATAGCCTTAGCGTAGCACCCGCCTTCAAAGTTGAACACACCGCGATCGCTCCAGCCATGCTCGTCGTCGCCGATCAACGCCCGGTTGGGATCGGCCGACAAGGTCGTCTTGCCGGTACCCGAGAGACCGAAGAAGACGGCCACATCGCCCCCAGATCCGACATTCGCAGAGCAATGCATCGGCATAACACTGCGGAGCGGCAGCAGATAGTTCATGATCGTAAAGACCGACTTTTTGATCTCGCCCGCATAGGTCGTGCCGCCGATGAGCACGAGGCGCCGAGCGAAGTCGATGATGATGAACGTCTCCGAACGCGTGCCGTCGCGTTCCGGCACGGCCAAGAAATTGCAGGCGTTTACGACGGCGAATTCGGGCTCGAAGCCTCGGAGCGTTGGCCCCTCGGCTGGAATGAAGAGGTTGCGGGCAAACAGGTTATGCCAGGCAAGCTCCGTGACCACGCGGACTGGAAGGCGGTAGGCCGGATCCGCCCCAGCGAAGGCGTCCAGCACGTAGACCTCTTTGTCGCGCAAGTACTGATCGACACGAGCCAAGAGTGCGTTGAACTTCACCTGATCGAAGGGTTTGTTGGTCTTGCCCCAGTCGATGTGGGACTGGCTGCTCGGTTCTTGCACAAAGAATTTGTCGTTAGGCGAGCGTCCGGTATGCTTGCCGGTCTTCACCACGAGCGGCCCGTGGGCGGCCGCGAGACCCTCTTGCCGGCGGATCGCCTCTTCGAACAAGGGTGCAGTTGTCAGATTGAGGGTCGCTTTACGCACGGGCCCAAACCCGTACATTTCGACGCCTGCGTTCTCAGTTTCGCCGGCGAGCAATGCCATAGAAGGGTGCCTTCTCCTTACACTTGTGAGGTCTCTGAAAGCGCTTACGAAGCTGTTTTTAGCTTCCCTGCGGCCGCGCAATAGCTCTGGGACTTTGGACGCTGCGAGAAAACGCAACCACGGGACATATGGGGTTCGTTGGCAGCGATTCGCTCAGCCGGCACGCCGATTGGGGACGGCCAATTCTCAGCTCGTGCGCGAAGCTGACCGGCGGCCTCGTGCTCGCTCTCGGCGTCCCGAGGCCACGTGCGCGATGCCTGGCCCGCGGTAACAAAGTGTCTCGTCCCCGCAAGCGGCTACGACGACTGCGAAACTCTCCACCGACACCCACAGTTCTCACACATCATTCCCACAACGTTGTGAACACGCCGTCCACAAGGGTGATCCATCATAAGCCGGAATAGCAAGGGAACGCAGCCTGCGTGGGCTGCTATCCGCCGCCGCGAGGTTCATGGCTTCAGGTTTCGTCCATCTTCACACGCACAGCGAATATTCGCTGCTTGATGGCGCATGCCGTACCAAAGGCATCGCCGCGAGCGCGGCAGAGCTCGGCATGCCCGCGGTTGCGCTGACCGATCACGGCGTGCTCTATGGTGCACTCGAGTTCTATTTCGACGCCAAAGCGAAAGGCGTCAAGCCGATCATCGGTTGCGAGATGTATGTGGCGCCCCGTGGGCACAAAGACCGCGCGACGCGGGAAGAATATCACCTCACGGTGCTGGCAGCCAACAAAGCCGGCTATCGCAACCTTTTAAAGCTCGTCTCGATCGGTTTCCTGGACGGATACTATTACAAACCGCGGGTCGACCTAGAGCTGCTCGCCCGTCACCACGAAGGGCTTATCGTGCTTTCCGGCTGCCTGGGCGGGGCCGTTGCCCAATCGCTGGTACGAGGGGAGGACAAGGCCGCGCTCGGGCTCGCGCGCGACTATAAGGCGGTCTTCGGCGACCGCTACTTTGTTGAGATCCATCATCATCGCCACCCACTCGAGGACCGCATCCGGCCAGGTCTGCTCGCCATCGCGCGTGAGATAGGCGCGCAACCAGTGGCCACCAACGATTTCCATTACCTTCGGCAAGACGACGCGGGAGCCCACGACGTGCTGCTGTGCATCGGCACGGGGAAGATGGTCGCCGACACTGATCGCCTGAGGTTCGAAAACGACCAGTTCTACTTCAAGACTGCAGAAGAGATGCGCGAGCTGTTCAGTGATCTACCCGAGGCATGCGATGCAACGCTGGATATCGCGAACATGGTCGACCTGGACCTTGAGACGACATCATTCGCGATCCCCGCATTCCCGGTTCCTCCCGCACACGGCGATGACAACGGCTACCTGCGCGAGCTCTGCGAGCAGGGCTTGCGCGAGCGCTACGGCGACCCCACGCCCGAGCAGCGCGCACGCCTTGACTATGAGCTCGGCATCATCGCGCGGATGGGATACGCGTCGTACTTCCTCATCGTCTGGGACTTCATCAAATACGCTCGCGAGCAGGGTATCCCGGTTGGACCAGGGCGCGGCTCGGCAGCGGGCAGCATCGTCGCCTACGCGCTGCGCATCTCCGACGTGGATCCGCTGCGCTACAATTTGTTGTTCGAACGCTTCCTCAATCCCGATCGCATCTCGATGCCGGACATCGATACGGATTTGTGCTTCGAGCGGCGCGATGAGGTCATCGAATATGTCACGCGCAAGTATGGTGAGGACAGGGTTGCGCAAATCGTGACGTTCGGGACAATGGCAGCGCGTGCCGCTGTGCG
>Ga0306920_100010923_pt1 | contig 12211 bp, 14 predicted proteins | sample flu12Cox44000170_FD_204666 | JGI IMG/M metagenome (GOLD analysis project Ga0306920, IMG submission 204666) | Lab enrichment of tropical soil microbial communities from Luquillo Experimental Forest, Puerto Rico - flux4day.12C.oxic.44.000.170 (v2)... | ecosystem: Environmental > Terrestrial >...
CGTAACCTGTACGACATTTTTGCGTAGCACAAGCGTCAAGTGCAAGCGGCAAAACCTACGCGGCGGTCACTTGGCGAAAAAGTCGCCGTGGCTGGTTCGTTGTAACGGATCAGCCTTCTAGCCTTCTTGGTTCGGGCCACGCAACTCGGTTGACCGTTTGGATAGGTGTTGCGTGCACTCTAGTCGTCGCATGTACTTTTGGTGTTTGACGGTCTCCCAACTCAAATGTAAGTTCTGTCCTAATCGACATTTTCTACTCCTAAATCCACGAACACCAGGTCACAGGGCATGATGCCGACCAATGTCCCAAGGCCGTGCGTGGACTTCTGTGCCTAGGTTGCGCCCGCTACCGAAAGAACTGAAATCTGCATCACGCGACTTCGCATGACCCTGGTTTGTGCCAGGAGTGTGTGTTCCCCATGCATGGAGGTGTGAAATGACGCATTGGAAGAAGGTAGCAGCTATCGCGACAGTGTTGGCGGGAGTTGCAATTGCAGCAACTCAAAAAGCGCCTCATGATCCTGGACCGCGACCAGGACCAGCTGGAGCAGGTGGGGCAACGGGCTACTACTCGACTCTCAACGCCGCGGAACAGGCCGCGTATGCCAATGGGATCGCCCAATTTGTGGAAGATGAAGGCGTTCCCGATCAACCACCCGGAACTGGAAATGGCGGGCTGGGACCGGGCTTCAACTCGACGAGTTGTGGTTCGTGTCACTCGCAACCTGCGACATTAGGCTCGAGTCCAGGTCCAAGTAGCCCACAGGTCCCTCAACCCAACCCACAGATCGCAGTCGCGACAGCAATGGGAGCGACCAACGTCATCCCATCGTTCATCACAGTGAGCGGGCCGGTGAGGGAAGCGAGGTTTATTCGGAACGCCGATGGAACGCCCGATGGAGGCGTTCATAACTTGTTCAATATCACAGGCAGGGCGGATGCCCTTGGTTGCAACCTTGCACAACCAAACTTCGCGGCTCAATTGGCTGCCAACAATGTAATTTTCCGAATCCCTACGCCGTTGTTTGGCTTGGGTTTGGTGGACAACACGCCCGATTCCGTGCTCAAAGCGAACCTGGCTAGCCATACGGACACCAAAAGAGAATTTGGAATTGCGGGTCGGTTTAATCGGGAGGGAGACGCGAACTCTGGAATTGCCGGGCGGTTTAACGTGAGTGGGAACGATGGAACGATCAGTAAGTTCGGCTGGAAGGCTCAAAATAAGTCATTGACCTTGTTCACGGGGGAAGCCTACAACGTGGAGATGGGCATAACTAACGATGTTATGCCGAATGAAAGAAATGGAGTTACAGGGTGTGTGTTCAATGCAACACCGGAGGATTCGCATTCTGCGGCGACCAATGGCATCTCCGATTTGGACGCCTTTGTGGATGCGATGCGTCTATCCGCCCCGCCTGTGCCTGTCCCCCCAACCGCGAATACGACCAACGGTCAGAATAAATTCAACAAGATAGGGTGCGTTCTGTGTCATTCGGATACCCTGACAACCGCTCAGTCTTTGTTCACCGGAATGAGCAACGTGGCCTACCATCCTTTCTCTGATTTTGCTTTGCACCATATGGGAACCAATCTGGCAGATGGTATTTCTCAAGGCGTAGCAGGTCCAGACGAGTTCAGGACGGCGCCTTTGTGGGGAATTGGACAGCGGCTATTTTTCCTGCACGATGGGAGAACAACGGACTTGCTGGAGGCGATTCAGCAACATAGTTCTCCGGGATCGGAAGCGAACAGGGCCGTGCGAAGATTCAACGAGCTGGCGCCTGGTGATCAGCAAGCTCTGCTGGACTTTTTGCGGTCTTTATAGCTTTTGCTTTTTGCTCGTTTGGCGAGGAAATCTGAGCGTTCTCTCCGCGTGGGTCTAAGAATCGTCACTATTGGCTATGTCTGCATGAATCAGCCATTGACCGTTGTCCTGCCGACGCCAAACGACAAGATATTTCCCAGTGGCGGCAGCGTCGGTACCGTCCGTTTGTCTAATGAGGCTGCCGTACGAACCGTTGTTGCTCATCAAAACGTCGTGCACTCTTAAAATGAGCGAGTTGGAACCGGTTTTGTTGTCGGGGTTCCGGTAAGATTTCGGCCATGTTCTCCTCGCTCCGGCACCTCATCGGCTGGGCTATCCGGGCTTTGGGCTCCCGTCAGGAACTCGTCCTGGAAAATCTCGCCCTTCGTGAACAACTTCTCGCTTTGCATGCCAAGCATCCCCGCCGTCGATTATCGCCAATGCACAAGCTGTTTTGGATTCTTCTGCGACGGTTTTGGTCGGGATGGAAAAGGCCCCTCGTTCTGGTCACGCCACGAACCGTGGTGGAGTGGCATCGCGCTGGCTTTCGCTTGTACTGGAAATGGATCTCGAGAACCAGGGCGGTCTGTGGCCGTAAGGCAGTGAGCAAGGAGGTGCGGGAGATGATCTTTCGTATGGCGGCGGAGAATCCGACCTGGGGAGCACCGCGTATCCACGGCGAGTTGCTCAAGCTGGGCTTCCAGGTATCCGAGCCAACGGTCTCGCGTTGGCTGCGACGAGCGCCGCGAAGCCCCGACCTCGGGCAGCGCTGGCTGACCTTCCTACGAAACCACCGCGAAGCCATTGCGGCGATGGATTTCTTCACGGTTCCTACGATCAGCTTCGGTATCCTGTACTGCTTCTTTATCATTGGCCACGACCGACGCAAGATTCTCCGCTTCCACATAACGCGCGCTCCCACTGCGCTATGGATCGTGCAGCAGATGCGAGAAGCGTGGCCCTACACGTCGCCGCCCAAATTCTTGTTGTTCGACCGGGACACAAAGTTTGGCAGGGACGTGGTGTCGGCCGTGCGAGAATTGGGAAGCGAGCCCGTCCGTACTGCGTATCACAGTCCGTGGCAAAACGGTGTGGCGGAGCGTTGGGTGGGAAGCTGCCGCCGGGACTTGCTGGATCACGTGATGGTGCTCAACGAGCGACATCTGAAACGCCTTATGGGGGAATACGTACGCTATTACCATGAAGATCGAACGCATCTGGGGCTGGCGAAGGACACGCCAGCGAGTCGTCCAATTGCTATCCACCCACGGAGCGGGAGCAGGATTCAATCGCTGCCGAGACTGGGTGGCTTGCACCATTGCTACCCGGTGGCTGCGTAGATTAGCCGTTCCGCTCGCCAGCAAACTTTGCCCCTGTTTAGCAGTTCATGATTTTGCATGTTGACTTTGGCTTCCCCTCGACCACTCACTCGTTAAGTTAAGAGCCATGTCGGAAATTTGCGTGTCTTTAACAGGCAAAACCCTCTGCCCGTGCTCGGAAGGTTTTGATGACCCACAAGAGGCGCATTGAACGCCTGCCCGACAGGATACTCGATCCAGGAGTGTCGAAACGATTCTCGAGGCCATTACTGGTTCGTGATCACGGCTCATGAGGTCCGGTGCCGGCCAGCAAGAATCTAGGACTTGGGCGCGGTTTCGGCCGTGATTGTGCGTGATCATCAAGACCGAGAAAAGCGCGCGTTCAGCGCGCTTTTCTCTTGCCAGGCGGGTGCCCTTACGCAGCTTTGCGTGCGGTGATCCGATGGGTGGTTGAGGATTGGACGTCGAATGTTCGGATGACGGGATCGGTCTCCAGGAGATGTTTCATCGTGTCATGGATCTGCGGGTATAGCTCCCGATGGTAGCGCTCGGCGTCTTCTTTGCTGTTCCAGAAACTGAGCCCGAGGACACGATTCGGTTCCCCGTCTGACGCGAGAACCGTCTCATCCACAAAGCCAGTCTGCTTTTTCAAAATGGGCACGACCTTTTCGTCGATCGTATCGCACAGTTCGCGTGCCTTTCCCGATTTGCTGGTTAATTCAACGACTCTTGTGTACATAGGATTCGCTCCTTTCGGTAGGTGTGAAGAGTGAAAGGAACGTCGCGCAGAGCGCGGCGACCACTGTGTTTTGAGGATCCAAACCAACCTACGCCGGTTTCTGGCGAGTGTCAATTCCACGGGCTCATGGAGGCAACTGCGATCACGTGCATTCCGGTTGTACCTCGTAGAAATTCAAAGCCGATGTTTAGGTCTTCGCAGGCAGCACTACTTTGTGGCCGCCTTCCCAGCGGATGAGCAACACGCGATGTCCCGTTTGTAATCCCGTGTGGGCATCGATGCGAAACTGTCCGTACAAGGTATTCAGGTCGGAATCATTGGCTGCCTTCCGCAGCGCTTCGTCATCCAGAGTGGCGGCGCGCCGAATGCATTCCGTCAGAACCAGGCCGGACGCAAAACTTCCGGCCGCGACATAGTCAGGTGGTTGACGGAACGTCTGCTCGAAATTGTCTAAGAACCAATCGGTGGTTGAACCAAGAATATTTGGGCTGCTGGCCATCGTGGGTTCCCACTGGCTCGGCCCAAGGACCCCATCTGCGATCGGCCCCAGCTCCGTGGAAAACACATTGACTCCCGCGGCGACTGCCGCCACTGCATGCACGGCAGCAGGCCATCGGTGGCGTATCCGCATGATGCTCAGCTCGTCTTGGAGGCTTCCCACTAATACGACAATCTCCGGAGCGATACCGCTGAGGACACCAAGAATGGTCTCGTGATCGTCCCAGGAGACGTTAATGGGGACGAGATGGATCGAGTGGCGCCCGACTCCCAGGGCGGATTCAAGAATGCCACGGGCGACGTGCCAACCGAAGGTTCCTCTGCCTGAATATAGGACGCAGATTCGACCGAGCGCAGGGCGCTCCGCTACGAGCCATCGCGGAAGCGCTCTTAGGTAGTCGCTTGCCGGGCTCGCGATGCCCACCAGGTACCGCCGACCACGCCGAAAGATTTCATCGGAGGAGCCGCCGTAGTTCCAGAGGACCTTCCGGTATTCTTCCGCAATCTCCGCGACAGACATGGTCAGTCCGCTGGAATACGGCCCGAACAGAATGTCGACTTTATCCTCTCGAAGAAGCCGGAGGACATTAGTGCGCGCACAATGAGCTTGACTGGAATCGTCGTACCAGATCAGGCGGACCGGCCTCCTGTCCGATGCCCTGACGGCAATGCCGCCTTGCGTATTCACAAAAGATTTCCAGAGGAGAAGCCCATGGAGCGCCTGTTGCCCCTGAACGTGGAATCTTCCCGAGCATGAAACAGACAGACCCGCAGTTACTTCGCGCTCGCTCATGGTTCCAACGGAGACTAGCGTGCGGCGTGATCATTTGCCGGCGTGTTTCGCGAACTCGTCCGGCCTGAATTTGCCGCCCTCCACATAGCTTGCGTTGAGTTCCGTGTAGTGCTTCCATTTTTCAGGCAGGTCGTCCACGGTGAAAATGGCGGACACTGGACCAGACGGGCACACAGGCGCTGCAGTCGATACGCTCCACCGGGTCGATGTAAAGCTGGGGAACCTCATCGAAGCCCGGGCGATCGTCGTTGTAGCTGGTCTTTTTTTTGGGTGAATGCAATCTACCGGGCAGGCATCGACGCAGGTGGTGTCCTTGGTCCCGATGCAAGGCTCAGCAATCACGTAAACCATGGGCCACCCCCTCGGTTCCACGCTATGCCTTCCCACGTGAAGATTCAAACCTGGCCGCTTCGCAATCCGGTCGAGCGATCAGGGACGTGCTGAAGGCCACGCAAGAGGATGAAATCACACGGCAGGAGAAATTTGTCGTCTAGCAAGGCGGGTGGTTCCCGCCTAAGTGCTCAGTGCTATTTCAGAACGTCGATTCTGGACCTGTGGTCACCTATATTCGGCTGAAAGTCGAATTCGTCTATCTGGCGTTGATTCTCGACGGCTTTTCTCGCAAGGTGGTGGGCTGGACGTTGGATCGAACCTTGGCTAGCCCTTGCCGATCACGGCGTTGGAACAAGCCATCGGCCAACGACAGCCACCACCAGGCTTGATCCATCACTCCGATCGAGGAGTGCAATACGCATGTGAAGAATACACCGCCATCCTCGAGAAGCACGGAATGATTCCGAGCATGAGTCGGCCCGCGAACCCCTATAACAACGCCAGTTGCGAAAGCTTCATCAAGACTTTGAAGCGGGAAGAAATCTACGCGAACCAGTATGACGACTTAAAGCATTTGGGTCCGAACATCGAAGAATTCATCGAGCAGTATTACAATCGGCAGCGCTTGCACTCGGCTCTGGGCTACTGCTCTCCGGAAGAATTTGAACGAAAGGCTGAGCCTGCAAACTCCGTGGCCGAGTCCCGAAGTGCCAGCATGAGGTTTTTTCAAGCATGAGGAAAGCTTCTACGGGGCTGGCTGGGGAAGGGGACTCACGCCGTCCCCTTCCCCAGACCCCATCCCTGGCTACAACCAAAGACAATCAACGGCGAGTGTGCCAATCGCAAATTGTCTCAACGGAGGGGTTCACCCCACTTCACTGTGCCCAAAATTGTGCCCACTCAGTCGGTCCAGAGCTGCCAGAACTGCGTCCTCGCTTGGATGAACGTACCGCGCAGACATAGCAACGGAACTATGTCCCGCGTGCCAGCGTCCATGCATCGCAGCCCGATTCCCCTAGTCTCGTCAAGAACGTATGACACAGACTGTAAAGAACAAAAGGGCGAACTTTGCTGAGTCTCAACGCTTTCTTGTGCTGCTTTTTTAGCGTGGATTTCTCGAAGTGCCCACTGCGTGTGGGAGCGGACCACAGCCAGCCCTCGTCAGGGCGTCCTGTGGCCTCCCAGCGGGCTCGCAACATGTTCCTTGCGCGGACGCTTAAAGGGAGCACTCGGCGAGCCGATGCATTCCAACCGTTCGCGCTAGGGTGCACCCCAAAGCTACCCGGTGGACATGTTCCGGGACCAAAAATATTGTTGCAGGCCGCATCGAGTGTCGAGCCGGTGATTCCTTGCGTGTCAATGTGCAAGTACGAATAACCGCCGAAAACCTCAGCCTTTGGCACGCCTTCTTGGGCGGCAGCGAAAAGTGCGGAGCACAACAGTAGGCAGGCGCAAACGTAGCGCATCGTATTCCTTTCAAGTCTTGAATGGAGAAGTCGGGAGAGACTCAACCAAAATTCTATTGCTTCCCAGCGAAGCATCAATGGCACTAAGGTAGGCACGACTACAGGTCGCGACGACTTCATTTTCGTGACAGCCGTGCTGGCCGGTGGCCATGTGGACGCGGAGATTCCGGTGAAATCTCGGGTGCGCGAGATCGTTAATCCAGCACCGAAAGATGGCGATACGTCGATCCCAGAAGAGATTGTTCGTAATAGACCTTGTTGCGATTTCTGGTCCTTTGGCACTTTTGTGGGATTGAATCCGCCTCGTCGCTATTGCTAAGTTTGTTTCTACAGCAAACGAACTACAGCAGGACACGGCGGGCTCCCCAGTCGCAGTGCGCTCCTGTTGGCAATTTCACGAACAATTCAACGAACCCAGGGAGGAATTTCCTTGCAGAAGATGTTGCGGTGGTGTGTCCTTTGCTCTTTGGCATCCTTGCTTCTAACCGGCTGTAACCTTCAGCCTAAAACCGTTGTAACCCTCAGCCCCAAGCCATCCGCGGTCGCCGCTGGAACCAGCGTCACCTTCACCGCTGATATCACCCACGATCACAAATCCGGTCTGGGAGTCAATTGGACTCTGAACGGTGCCGGAACCCTTTCCAACCAGCAGCCCTTCAGCGTTGTCTACACTGCGCCGTTGACCGTGCCGGCAAATCCGTCGGTTACGATCACTGCAACATCCCAGGTAAGCTCGGGATCCACCGACTCCAGCACCTTTACTATCAACCCCATGGCTGGTAACAACTACGTGGGCGCGCAAAGTCCGGGCGACGTCTGGTTGTTTACGCTCGACGACACGGGCAATACGTTTATTGCGCAAAATCAGACTGCCGGCTTGAGCTACGCTGGAACTACCACCGCCTTGCCCAATGGCTTCTTGCGCACATCCATTACGACGAGCAACGACCCAAATTTGCCCGTCGGATCAGTCGGATACGCGGTCGAGGTCCCCAATGTGGCCGCCATGTTGGCTCTGGGCGGTCCAACCGACAAGCCTGTTGGCCTGGTTTCTCAGAGTCCGTGCCCAACTTTGAGTGGAACAGCCAATGTGCAGCTGATCAATCTCGGAAAGTCGACGTACGACGCAACCCAGAGTGAATCGTACGCGTCAGTGACCGCCTCTCAGGCTGGCTCCAACTACAACCTATCTATCAATTCCTACCTGCTCGATGGCACACTACGCACCGCTCGGTCTGGTGCCTTGCCGTCAGGCACCTGTGGTGGAAATTTGATTTCCATTCCCAATGTTCCCACTGGGAATGGGCCAGTCACGGTCACGGTGACGCCCGCCGCAAATGGCCTCTATGTGATCGACCTCGGGCCGGGCCAGGGAGCAGCCCTTGGCAGCCAGAGTTTCGCCACCGACACCACCACCCTCAACGCAGCTATGAGCGCGCAATACATCGGGGCCCTGTTCACGCGGAACTCAGTACCCATTACCACCTTCGTGGGCTTCGGTCCGGGGTCAAGCACTTCGATCTCTGGCGGCGCATTTGTGAACCAGGATTCTGACCCTTTCTCCGCCCACGGCAGCAATCTCACCATCAACCTCAGCGGTGTAAACGCGAACGGATTCCTCCAGGGAACCGTCTCCGATACCAATACCGGTCTGACGCACACGCCCTTTGTGGCCATGCTCACGCAAAACGGTGGCAAGTTTTTCCTTTTCGGCATCACCACCGACACTGGATCGACAACGCCGTATGTGATTCTGCTGGTTCAGCAGTAATTATTAGCTGATCGCCCTCTCAATGCTTGGGCAGCCCTCCTCCAAACTGCCACTACGAAACTTAGGAGAGAAAACCGAGTGAAAAGCAAAGTAGTTCTTGCCACACTCATCGTGCTTTTATCGAGTTCCTTGTTGTTTGCTGCGCCCGTGCTGAACAACAGCACAATCAACTATGGGCTCAATCAAATCACCATCAGCGGCCTAAAACCTTCAAGCCCGATCTATTTCGCCGACAGTGCTATTCAATGGCGCTGCGTTGACGCTGGTTTCTTTTAACCAGACGCAGATCGTGGCCACGTTGCCCAGCAATTTGCAGCCGGGAAGCTACAAGCTAAGAGTCACGAACAGTCAAGGTTCTGCTGAACTGGACGTGACCTATGGCGCGGCCGGTCCGCAAGGGATACCGGGAGTGCCGGGACCAGCGGGAGCGCCCGGAGCACCGGGCATGTCAATCGTTGGACCGCCTGGACCGCAGGGAATTCGAGGGGCAACGGGTCCGGCTGGAGCCTTCAAAGTCTACAGTTCTGTGCAGCAGGGAGCTCAGTATTCTATCGTGACGTTGGGCACGGCTGTCGATTTCAACGGAACGATTTATGTTCCGTCTGCGGATACGTTCGTGTGGTTCCCTGATAGCTATAGCCTATGCGGAATCTCAACCGACCTTAATGGCCAGCCGCTCACTGATCCGAATGGCCAGCCGCTCAATGTTTGCGGGAGAGTTGTCGGCTATCCCTTCGCCTTTGCGAATGGCTCGCTGTTCTACGCGAATAGCGATTGCACCGGGCAGGCATATTACTACACGCTGGGCCTTGGTCCGTATTCTGCGCAAACGGTGCGTTGGCACGCGCCAGTCGCAGGAACGCCGGGTCTGTACACGATGCAGGTCACTGGCGATCTAGTCGGGTTGACAATGGTCTACGGTACGTTGCAGCACACCGTAAATGTCGATTCTGCTGGTAAGGCTGTGATTACTGGTGCGACTTGCAGCACGTCGCCAACGGGATGGAACATTCAGGGTTGGTCTCCTGTGACCATTGCTCCATTCCAAGGGACTTTGCCGTTCTCAATTCCGGTTGCAATGCCACTGAAGATAGCTCCTGCTCAGTGAGAGTTCTTCGCGCTTTCGCTAAGTGGCGAAAGTAAACCCACAACCTTAACCATCTCCCAAAACTCCCACTGTCGCTCCCGCTGTGCTGTTCAACAACGCTCCGGTGGCGCTAGTTTCGTTTAGCGCCATTCAGATAGTTGCCACGTTGCCTAGCACTACGCAGGCGGGAAGCTACAAACTCAGAGTCACGAACACTCAAGGCTCTATTGGCTTCGACGTGACGTACGGTGCGGTTGGGCCGCAAGGGCCTGCCGGAATACCCGGAGCACCGGGAGCGCCTGGAGCACCGGGAATGTCGATAGTCGGACCTGCGGGCCCACAAGGGATTCCGGGGAAAGTCGGTCCGGCTGGAGCATCCAACGTTTATGACGCCACCAACAACCTGCTGGGCACGGCGGTAGATTTCCAAGGTAGCGTGTTTATTCCATCCGCGGCTGTGTTCTTGCAGTTCCAGACCACGCAGATTGCGTGTGGGAATCCGACGCAGGGCACCAACAGTTGCATAGAAATTCCGGGCTATCCGAATGTGATGGGCAACGTGTACTTCCCTAATGGCGACTGCACGGGACAGGCGTATGCCTATAGTCAGTTCTTATGCCCGTATGGTGGACAGTCGGTGATTTGGTACGCACCGTGAAGAGTACAAGCATCATTCCGTTAAGTCTGTTATTGGACTGCTTTGCTGTTTGCTTTGACGCTGTTCACGGGATGATATTAGGCAGTACTCGTCCGTGAAGACGGTAGACACTAAAATCTTCACGGTCCACCGTAAAGATTTTTCGGATCCCTTCACGTTCGGCAACCCTAACGAGTGCCGCATCAGCAAGATCCATCGGACGGTCGGCGTACTTGCCCATCAGCTCGCGTATTCGAGAAACGTCAGCGAGGTCTAGTGGCAGCAGCTGCAGCACCCCTCGCGCTACCATCTCCCAGAGAGCGTCTTGGGCTTTGGGCAAGTCACTTAGCAAGTACATCGCTTCCGTGACTGGAGGCCAAACTGTGACCAGTGGCTCCCGCAGTACCTTCAATGCGGCAACACATTTTTTGTGGAATTGATCATCCGCATCGACCAAGGCAACGAGAGGCCCAGCATCCACCAGAATCACGGGCGTCTCCGCCGACTCTTTAGGACTTCCCTAAAGCGCCGACCTGTTTCCGCTGAACGCCCTGGCTTTCGACCGTTCACAACCCCAATCAAATCAGCCATTGCTCTATAAGGCGCCGCGATGGGTTCCTGTCGTTCGACCCATGCCTCGATAGCTTCCCGAATCACTTCTGAACTAGAAATTCGCCTCCGGCTTGCTATGCGGGCGATGCGTTGTCGAGTCTTCTTCTCGAGTCTCAATGTCAGGGGAGATGCCATAAAGTTACCCTGATTCAACTGTATCGTATTACATGTCGTAATACAAGAATATGTTCGAACTCCGATCAACCTGGCTACTCAATCCTCTCCAAGCGGACCTTGAAGAGGTCTGGCCACGACACGCTCGCTTCTCGTCCCCGGATCGCTCCTTCTGAGACAGTTGTTCTTTGGGCGAACTGGCATTAGCGCGCAGCGATGGTATTTCGGACATCAGGATCCGCCTGCTCCCGGAGTTTTTCAACTCTCGCGAAATGCCTCTCGCTTTCGAGCTGTATCCAAGATGCGTATAGCAAGTAGCGAGCTTGTATTCGGCAATCGGATTAATGGGGGCATACAGCCGGAACGGGTCTACAGGGCTCGGATGCGTGTCATCTTCTGAAGTCTGGCGGTTCAGCGCCTTGTCAATTTCTTCTTCGAGTGGTTTCTCTGGCTGCATTTCCAGTGCGTAGACATTTTGAAGGGCTGCGTCGGACCTCAAAGGTTAAGACGAGTTCGGTACAACTTCGGTACAACTGAAGCAGAGAAAGAACGGTGCGCTGGTTTCTAAGCGACACCAAATGAAGCATTTGGAATTTTGACTCTAATAGTTCGGGACCAGGGGGTCGGAGGTTCAAATCCTCTCTCCCCGACCAATCTTGCTGTCGTTCTCTCAATCGTTTACGCTGGCTTTTCTGCTTCCGTTTTTTCAGCCATTCTCGGTACACTCGGTACAACTGAGTTCTTGAGGTCCCGTGCGTCACGAGTGTTTTCAACAGTTTGCGAAATTGACTCCCTACAAAGTAGCCGGGCCGAGCAGGCAAATCTTCCGAGCGGTTCTCCTCTGAAATGAGGTAGATATAAGTCTTTCTCTCCGAATGGGCCCCTAGCATCCCACTAGTGGGTCGCAACCCGCCGCGAGTTAATTGGCGAGTTAGCTTGCGGTACCAGCGGATTGCTCACCCCCCCGCAACGAGAGCTTGCGTCTCCCGTTGACGCGGGTATCGCGCGCTCGAACATGGCGTGCGCAGGAGATTTCAC
>Ga0306920_100010924_pt1 | contig 12211 bp, 9 predicted proteins | sample flu12Cox44000170_FD_204666 | JGI IMG/M metagenome (GOLD analysis project Ga0306920, IMG submission 204666) | Lab enrichment of tropical soil microbial communities from Luquillo Experimental Forest, Puerto Rico - flux4day.12C.oxic.44.000.170 (v2)... | ecosystem: Environmental > Terrestrial >...
GATGGGGTCCTTTCCGTTCCACAGGGCGAGCGCGAAGCACAGCTCTTGACGGTCGTCGGAGATCCCCGCCAGCCCGTCCTCCCCCCACCGGTAAGCGCGCGAGCGCGCCTGGTCGTGGCTAAAGTAGTCCCAGGCGTTGCCGGAGTCGCTGTAGTCCTCCCGCACCGTGCCCCACTGCCGCTCGGAGAGGTACGGCCCCCACTTCCGCCAGGGCACTCCCCGCTCCTGTGCCTCGGTGAGTCGCCCCCGCTCCGCGCCTTCCGTCTCCATCGTCATCCTTTCCCTGCGCCGACACGCGTGATCGGTCAGCTCAGGTCACCGTCCCGGAAGTACTTCGTCCCCTTGGCCGTCAGCTCCAGGGCCAGGCCGTTGTCCGTAAGCTGGTAGAGCCAGACGCCCGGAGCCACCGCCGGAGCGCCCTGCAGGGCTCCACTGTCTCGCCGACCTTGGCCCCCGCCGTCCCCTGCCCTCCCAGCTCCCAGCCCGAGGTCCAGAACTGGTCGAGGGCCTCCGCAGTCTCGAACACCCAGACAAGCCGGAACTCCTTGATCCCGAGTCCCAGGCCCGCCTGGACCTCGCCCATCTTCATGAACGTCTCCTGCCGCGTGCGGTTGTTCACCGCCAGTCCCTTTCCGCCGCCTCCGCCGGCCAGGCCGAGCTTCATCCCGAAGTTGCTGAAGGCCGCGTAGCCGGCCGCCGGCTCCACCACGGCCCTGGCGCTGGGCTGGACTCGGTCCAAGCGGGCCAGGGTCTCGCGCGCCATCGCGCGCCGTTCGGCGCGCTCCGGGTCTTTGGTCTGGTCGGCGGCGACGACCGTGCCGGCCAGCGCGACGCACACGAGCAGGATACGGCCAGGGCCCCCCGGCGCCCGCGGACACGTGATCGCCGCAACGGTCAGCGGCCCAGCGACATGAGAGCCACGATGATGGGCCCCCAGGCCGTCAGCAGGATGTTCCCGACCGCGTAGGGCACGGTGTAGCCCAGGGCCGGCAACTTGCTCTGCGCCTCGTCCTGGAGCGCGCGCAGCGCCGCCGTGATGGTCCCGGCGCCGGCGCAGGCCCCGAGGAGGATGACGGGATTCATCCGCAAGACGTACCGCCCGAAGAGGATGGCCACCGTGTGCGGGGTGAGCGAGCAGATCAGGCCCACCACGACCAGGCTGATCCCCGTCTTCTGGAGCCCGGACACGAAGCCGGGGCCGGCGCTGATCCCGACCACCCCGATGAACGTGCACAGGCCGACGGTGTCGAAGATCCAGATCGCCGGCTCGGGGATCCGGCCGAAGAACGGCCACGTGGAGCGCAGCCACCCGAACACCAGCCCCATGATCAGGGCGCCGCCGCTGGCGGTCATCGTGAGCGGCACCCCGCCCACGGTGACCGAGAGGAGGCCGACCAGTCCTCCGAGGACGATGCCGGTCCCGACGAAGATCATGTCGGTGGCGTCCGTGGGCCGGTCGGCGTAGCCGATATCCCTGGCCGCCCGCTCGACCTCGGGCTTCGGGCCGACCAGGCTCGCCACGTCGCCGCGGTCGATCCGCGCGTCCGGGCTGATCGGCATCTCCTCCCCGGCGCGCACGAGCTTGCGGAGGAACACCCCGCGGGCCGATTCCACGCGCGCCAGCTCGGCCAGACTCTTTCCGCGGAGGGTCCTGTTCGTGATCACGACGTCCAGCGTCTCGACCGGGATGTCGAGCAGCTCTGGGTCGTGTACTTCGGGCCCGATCTTCCCGCCGTGCTCCACCAGCGCCTCGTACCGCGTGGCCACGGCCACGATGTCGTCTCGACGGACCACCGTGCTCGGCTCGGCCTCGAGGATGACGCCTCGGCGACGCAACCGGACGACGAAGACGCGGACATCCCGGGGCATCGCCTCGAGCTCGGCGAGCGTCTTGTCGATCAGGCTCTCGGCGGTCACGCGGTAAGCGCGGACGTCGAAGCGGCGGCTCGTGGAGACGACCCCGGGCTCTCGCTCCGCGGCCCCCGATCCCCGGGCCTGCATCTTGCGGCTCTCCTCCCGCAGGTTGATCCCCATCAGCTTCGGCCCGACGACCGGAAGGAACCAGACGAGCCCGGCGGTGCCGAGGAGGTAGGTCACGGCGTAGGCGATCGGGATGTTGTTGACGAGCTGCGCCTTCTCCGCCTCCGGCAGCGCGAGGCGGTTGATCGCCTCGCCGGCGGTCCCGATCACCGTGGACTCCGAGAAGGCCCCCGCCAGGAGGCCGGCCGCCGTTCCCGTGTCGTAATCGAGGATCTTTGCCGCGCCGAAAGCGGCCAGGAGACAGGTGCCGCACAGGACGACCGTCAGCATGAGCTGTGGGAGGGCATCCTTCTTCAGACCCCGGAAGAACTGCGGTCCGACCTTGTAGCCGGTCGTGAAGAGGAACAGGTCGAAGAAGACGGTCTTCACGGTGGCGGGGACCTTGACATCGAGCTGCCCGATGAGGACGCCCGCGAGCAGGGTCCCGACGACGGTTCCGAGGGTGAAGCTCCCGATCTTCACTCGCCCGATCAGGAACCCGACGGCGAGGGCCAGGAATACGGCCAGCTCCGGGTGCTCCCGGAACGCTCTCACCAGGTATTCCATTCCCTGGCCCCTCTCTGCGTCACGGCGTCCGGTAGGTCAACGCCGGCCACGACGCCAGCCCGGACAGCTCGTATTCCGCCTCCTGCTGCTCGAATTGGAGGAGACTGGATACGACCATCTTAATCACGACGTCGCCCTCGCCCGTGACCCCCTGGAAGGCTCCGGTGCCCCCGGTCAGCGTGAACCGTCCGGTGCACCCCTGGTCCGGCTCGCCCCCACACGTCCAGCGGGCGAACACCCGGTCGCCTGCGCCGGTCGTCAGGACGCAGCGGCCTTCCCCGTGCTGACTCTTCGCCGTGTAGTCGGCGTCGAACGCGGCCGGACAGACGAGCGCCGCGCCGTCGAGGGTCCGCGGGCCACTCTCGACCGCAAAGCGCCCGCCAAACACTCCGAGGAGAAACATCTGCTGGGAGCCTGTCACGAAGATTCGCACCCGGGCGTGCCAGGATGTGCCCGCGCGCACCGCATGGTCCTCCGCGCGCGCCATGGACACGCCACCGGTCAAAAGCAGCGCGGTCAGGGCAGCGGCGGCACCTCGACGGCTGTCCATGCGCGTCCTCCCGGGACTCGGCCTGTACCGGTCACTCACCGCTGGCTGGTGACCCGCGCCTCCCCTGGAGCCCGACGAACGGTTCGCCAGCGAGCGGGCGAGCGCATACGGCGTCACGATCAGCCCCGGCCCCACAATCAGCGCCGCGCCCGCGTGCGAGACGCCGAGAATGACCCACTGGAAGATGGCGTCGAGCAAGAGGCCCATGAGCAGGAGATTGATCACGTTCTGGAAACCCTCGCGTAACCCGTTCTCCCCGGTGCGGCCGGTCCTTCACGAGCCTCATCAGGCACGGGGGCCGTCCCGCTCGGACGTCGACCGCGCCGCCCCGGATGCCCAGGATCATCGCGATCAGAGGCTGCCGGATGAACCGGAAGCGCCCGGGACCGGTCAGGCGCTTGGGGATGTCCTCCAAGAACGCCCGCGAGAAAACGTAGATACCTCCCTGCTGGTAAGCCCCGCGCGGGCCGCGGGGCAGCGACCGCACGGAGCCCGAGCAGGGTGAGCCCCGCGAGAGCCAGCGTGGACCGCCTCACGGTTCAGGCACCCCCCGGCCACAGATGACCCGGCGGGGCCATGCCGCCAGCCCGCGCCGAACCCCGCCACCGCCTGGCGCCGCCACCCCGCCGACCGCCCCCTACTTCGGGGGGAATGCGGCGAGGATGCCCTGGACCGCATTCTTCAGGTCACCAGACGCCGCGTCCGTGCTGATGGAGCCGGACGCCGTTCCCCGCCAGATCAGCGTTTGGCCGTCGGCCCGGTACACGTTCAGGCTGAGCGCGCTCAGCTCATAGCCCTCGTACGAGGTGACGGGGTAACTGTCGAATCGGATCGCCACGACGAAGTCGGGGCTCCCCGTCCCTCTCGAGAACCCCTTCTGCTCGAGGACCGGATCGGCGATGAACCGGACGTTCGTGTCGACGAGGTTGGCCGGCTGGGAGATCGCGGGCCCGGGGGCCCACGCGTAGGTCTTGAGCAGCCCGAAATTCGTCGCGGGATCGTAGGCATGGTTGATGGTCGCGGCGCAGCCCGCCCCGATCAGGATGGCCAGAGGCGCGGCGAGCACCCGGAGAGCCCGGACTGCTGACCCATAGACTCGCATATCTGCCCTTTCCGTTATGATCCGGCTGACGCAGCCGCCCAGGTCACCCATTCACCGGGCCGGCGCTGCGGGCGGCGGGAATCACCCGCCGCTGCGGCCATGCTCACTTCTTGGCCGTCTTGTCGAGCGCGATAGCCAGCGCCCGCGTGTAGGTGATCTCAACGAGATCGCCCACCTTCACCGCGGCCAGGTTCTTCGGATCACGCGCCTTGACGGTCTCGGTGTTCCCCTCGGGGCCCTTGATCGTCACCGTGTGAGCTGCCTTGTCGATGGCGACGATGGTCGCCGTCACGGTGAGCTGTTGGGCGACCGCGCCCGCCGGAGTCTGGCCCGGCGTGGACGTCGCGACGCCCTGCTCGGCCGTGACGCCCGGGGTCGCGGTGCCTGGCTTCTTCACCTCGAAGGCCAGGGCTTCGTAATACTTGGCCACCACGGGGTCGCCCACCTTGATCGCCTCGAGCTTCTTCGGGTCGCGGACTTGCACGGTCACTGACCGCTTCGGCCCTTTCACGGTGACCATCTGCTTCTCCGCGTCGATCGCCTCCACAGTCCCGCGCACGGTGACGACCGTGGCGGTCTGGCCCTTCGGCTTGGCCGCTTCCGGAGCGGCCGGAGCTGCCGGCGCGGCCGGGGCCGCCTGGGCGACCATCGTCGCCGGGGGCGCCGGCGACGGTCCAGCCCCGAGCGCGGCCCCCGGAACCAGCGCGCCCATCACACACACGACCGCGAGAGTCTTCATTCCATTTCCCTCCTTGCCCGTTCGGCGGCGCGCACGGAACCGTGCCGTCCATGACCGGGCGCCGAACCAGAAGTTCACCGCGTCGATTCGATCTCGGCGCTCCTACTTCCCCGCCTTCTGCGAGGCCTTCCACTCCTCGACGTACCCCTCCGCGGCCTCCTTCAGGTACTGTCCGATCTTCGGATAGGTCTCCTCCCGGAGATTGGCGAGCGACACGCGGACGGACCACTCCGGGCCTCCGAAGCCGCCGCCGTGCATCAGGACGACCCCCGACTTCTCGGCCAGGCGGAACAGGACGTCCGTGCACTCGTAGTTCTTCTTGAGGAACTGCGCAAACCCGGCGCCGTAGACGCTCTCGGCCCAGCGCATGAGGTCCAGCTCCACGTAGTAGTAGGCGCGGTCTTCGTCAGGCGCCATCGTCACGCCCACGCCGTCGAGGAGTCCCTTGAATCGCCGTCGAACGATCAGCTGGCACAGCGTCTTGTAGCTGTTCGTCTTGTCGAGCAGGGCGAACAGGGAAAACAGCCCCATCTGGATCTGCTGCGGCAAGGATAGGCCGGCGGTGTGATTGAGCGCCACCTCGCGGCTGTCCGCCACCATCCGGTCGATGAACTTCAGCTTCTCCGGGGTCAGCGTGATGCTGCCGTACCGGTGATGAAGCGCCTGGCGCTCCCGGGCCGGCAGCTTCGCGATCATCTTGTCGTAGATGTTGTCCTGGTGGATCGCCACGACCCCGAGGCGCCAGCCGGTGCAGCCGAAGTGCTTCGAGTAGGAGTAGACGCCGATGGTGTTGTGCGGGAGCTCGGCCATCAGCGACCGGAAGCCAGGCACAAACGTGCTGTACACGTCGTCGGTGATGACGATCAGGTCGGGGCGGCGAGTCTTCACGAGCTTGACCAGCCGTTGCATCGAGCTCGCTCGCATCGCGAGGGATGGCGGGTTGCTCGGGTTGACGAGGAAGAAGGCCTTGATGCGTTTGTCGGCCAGCTTGTCGATCTCCGCGTCCGTGTACTGCCACGTGTGAGTGCCGTCCGCTCGCAGCTCCTTGCTCGCGTCGACGTTCACCACCTTGAACCGGTATCGGTCGAGGTGGGGAATCTCGATGTAAGGCGTGAAGGTGGGAACGCCGAGGGCGACGGTGTCGCCCCGCCGGAGAAGGTGGTTGTACATCAGCGAGTTGAAGATGTAGCACATGGCGGCCGTGCCGCCCTCGACCGCGAAGAGGTCGTACCGTCCCGCCGGCGGCTTCCCGGCGCACATTTCTTGGACCAGATACGCGTGCACGATGCGCTCGGTGCAGCGCAGCATTCGGTCCGGTACCGGGTACATGTCGCCGATGACGCCGTCCGTCAGCTCGTGCGCGAACGAATCCGGATCGAACTTCAACGTGTTCACACCGTATTCGAAGGACTCGCGGAGCAGCTTGGCGCCCGGCGCCGTGTGGTTCGCGTCCAGGAAGGCCGTGAAGCGCGTCGCGCTCCCGGCCTTCTCGGGCATCCGGCCGACATCGGGCACCAGGCCGACGCCGCGGCGCGTGTCCTCGATCCCGAAGCGGAGGAGCGTGCCGAACGCCTCGCGCGGCGTGGTACACACCCAGTTCGGGTTGCCGCGCCCCGCGTTGAGCATCGGGAACTGGGTCTCCTTCTCGCTCTCGGCGGCCAGCTCCATGAGCTTGTCCTTCAGCTCGAAGGGGCTGAGCTTCAGGAGCGCCTTCTGCTCGGCGCGGGAGGTGGCCGCCTTCTTCGCCTTCGTCGCCATCGTCACGTCTCCCTTCGACTCCGCGTCGATCTCTCGGAGGGCCGCGCGGTGCGAGGTCTCAGACCGTCAGGACAGGAGCATGATGACGACCATACCCCAGATCGTCAGCAGTGTGTTGCCGACGGCGTAGGTGACGGTGTAGCCGAGGGCGGGGATCTGGCTGCCCGCCCGGTCGCACACCAGACCGAGCGACGCCGTCGTCGTGCGGGCCCCGGAGACGGAGCCGAGCACGATCGCGTCGTGAATGCGGAAGAGGTATTTCCCGATGTACATCCCGAGGACCAAGGGGATCGTGGTCGCCAGGGCGCCCCACAGGAACAGACTGATGCCCTGCGTCTTGAGGCCGTCGACGAAGCCCGGGCCGGCCGAGATGCCGACGATGGCGATGAAGATGTTCAGCCCCACGGAGTTCATGAACCAGACGGTCGGGGACGGGATCCGCCCGAAGGACGGGCGCGTCGAGCGCAGCCAGCCCAAGACGAGCCCCGCGATGAGGGCGCCCCCGGCCGTCGAGAGCGTCAACGGCACTCCCTTCACCTTCAAGACCAGCGCGCCCACCAGCGCGCCGATGGTGATCCCGGCCCCGATGAAGGCGACGTCGGCGATGTCGGTCGGGCGATCGGCGACACCCAGCATCTTCGTGGCGGCGGTGGTGTCCTGCGTGCGACCGACGATCGTGAGGATGTCGCCGCGGTTGATCTGGGTGTTCGGCAGAATGGGGATGGAGGTAGCCGTCGCGCCCCGCGTGATCTTCCGCAGGAACACGCCGCGGGCGGCGGGCAGGCGCGCCACCTCCGCCAGCGTCTTGCCGTCGACCGCTTTGTTGGTCACGTAGACGTCGACGCCTTCCACCGGCACGGCCAAGAGCTCCGGATCGTCGACCTCCTTGGCGGTCTCGCCGATCACCTTCACGAGCACGTCGCGCGCGCCCGCCACCGCCACCACGTCGCCCTCGCGCAGCACGGTATCCGCGGTCGCATCCTCGATCACGCCGCTCCGGCGGATGCGGGAGACGAAGACGCGGGCGTCCGGCACCAGCGCTTCAGCCTCCACGGCCCGAAGGCCCACGGCCTTCCCGCCCTGCTGGACACGGAAGGCGCGCAGCTCCCAGCGATGCCAGGCCGATCCGACCCCCCCCAGCTCCTTCGCGCCCCCCTGCTTCGCCTCATAGTCCTTGCAGGCCTTGACGAGATCCATGCGAAGCAGGGCTGGGCCGAAGATGGCGATCACGATGGCCGAGCCGACGGTGCCGAACATGTAGGTGACGGCGTACGCGACGGGCATCCCATCGAGCAGAGTCTTGGTCTGCTCAGCGGCCTGACCCAGCCGGTTGATGGCGTCGGTCGACAGACCCATTGCGGCCGAGATGGTCTGCGAGCCCGAGTAGAAGCCCGCCGCGTAGCCCAAGTCGTAGCCGGCCAACCTGGCAATCACCACAGGCGCCAGCAGGCTGAACGCGCACTGGACCACCGAGAAGATCGCCTGCGGCAGCCCATCCTTGGCGACGCCCCGGACGAACTGCGGCCCGACGCCGTAGCCGACGGCGAACAGGAACATGAGGAACACCGTCGCCTTGAGGGGCTGCGAGATCGTGATACCGATCTGTCCGATGAGGACACCGGCCAGGAGGGTGGCCGTGACCGATCCCAGACCAATGCCCTTGAAGGTGAACTTGCCGAAGTAGTACCCGAGCCCAAGCGTGAGGAAGATCGCGATCTCGGGGTAGTGACGTAGCGTTCCGAAGAGCCAGTCGATCATCGTACCCTCCGTTCGCGTGGCTCGGCCGAGCCACCCTCGGGCCGTGACGCCTGTCGATATCGCGTCGGTACGTCGGGGCGCCCCGGTCGGGCTCGGCCAGGTCGCCCGGAGTGTGCGCTCAGCTTCGAGTAGGCGCGTCGCGATCCATCAGCCGATCCATCAGCCCTGGGCACCAAGCTCACCAGCGCGGCGAAGGCGATGCCTAAGGCCGTTTCGATCACGCGTTGGGCCACGTTCACCCACGGGTGGTCGCCATGATTGAGTCCGACGATGCCACACCCCTACCCAGCCACCTTCGCCGAGTCGGGAAGTCGTACCAGATGGCTGAGGATCATGGCCGCCAGGATACTGAGTCCGACCTCCAGCGCTTCGGGTCGTGTCGCCGAAGAAAATCACGCTCAGATTCTCGCCGGCCTCGCGCAGAATGCGCGCCAGGTACGCGGCGGCGACCCGGGGGCCGCTTCCCGAGTCGAAAACTCCGCTGGCCTGTCTGGCTTGAACGGTCGGACTCTCGATCTCCAGGACCTCGACTCGGGCCCGAGGCTCGTGCTCGCTCGCTGGTCGCGGTCGGTCCTACCGTCACCATGTCCTCCTCCCGGGATCGCTCAGCGTCCCGTGCTCCTGGGGCGGTGCTTGGCGAGCGTCTCGGGCTTCAAGAGCTCCAGGCCCTTCCCGGCGTTGTAGCCATGGATCTCCTTCACGTCCAGCTTGCGCATGAACGTGATGATCTCCTTGGTGACGACCTGACCCGGCACCATGATCGGGAAGCCCGGCGGGTACGGGATCACGAACTTCGCCGAGACCAGCTCGGGACCCTTGGCCAGGCGCTCGTCGATCTCCTTGCTCTGGAGCTTGACGTACTCGATGTTGGCGGCGTCGTAGGCCACGTAGTACGCCTCGCGCATGTGCCCTTCCTGGGTGGCGCTCTTCGGGTCGTCGCGGAAGGCATCGTGGAAGCGCTGGAAGTCGGGCAGGTCCGGCACGTCTTCCACTAGCGACTTCACCCGCGCCTTGAAGGTGGCCTGCTCGGCCTCGCCCCCTTCGGCCAGCCGCTTCTCGATCGCTCGGGCCATGTCGGCCAACGCCTTGATCAGGTGCGCGAGGTCGCTCCGCGTGTTGTTGATGTTGATCTGGACGAGCACGCTGTTGCGCGAGGTCTTGTTGATCTGGATATCGTACTCGCTGGCGAGGAGCGCCTTGAACTGGGTGCCGTCGTAGCCGGCTCCGCCGCACAGCAGCGTGATCCGCGTCGGGTCGAGATAGAACTCGTCGTCGTCCAGGGCGCGGACGGTGTCGGCCATGGACCACCCGGGCGCGCCCCAGTCGGTGAAGCCCGACTTGCGGTACTCGGCGGGGATCATCTCGGCGGGCGTGGCGACGCGGAAGTACTTGGAGATCAACGGATGCCCGTTGATCTCGCGCCGGGCCTCGATGGCGAGCTGGGTGGCTCGTCCGACCAGCTCGTAGCCCTCCAGCTCCATCTGCCGGCGCGCCACGTCGAGCGAGGCGATGAGCTGGAGGTTGGGCGAGGTCGAGGTGTGAGTGAAGTAGGCCTCCTTGAAGGAGGCCTCGACGGTGTGGAAGTCCTGGTCGGCCGCCACGATGATCGAGCCCTGGCGGAGCGCCGACATCGACTTGTGCACCGACTCGGTCTGGTAGACGCGCACCCGCACCTGGTCGGGGTCCGGCAGGAGCTCGGTGTCCAGGAGCTTCGGGCTTTGGGGGTCCAGTGCCCCCCCCTGGGCCTTGAACGTCTCGTACCGTTTCCGGTACTCGAGGTCGACCATCAGCTCGCGGATGGCTGCGGCAGCCCCCATCGCGGTGCGGCGCCGCAGGAACGGCGAGAAGCGCGCAAACCCGAACCAGGCCTCGTCCCAGAGGAAGACGAGATCCGGCTTGATCGCCAGGCACTCGAGCATAGTGCGCCGAACGTTGGCCACGTGGCCGTCGAACGTGCAATTCGTGAGGACTACCATCTTCGCGCGGTCGAGCTTCCCTTCCGCCTTGAGCTGGAGGAGGGCCTTCTTGATCGGCTTGATGGCCAGGCTGCCGTACATCGAGTACTGGGTGAGGGGGAAGGCGTCGATGTAGAGCGGCTGGGCGCCGGCCAGCACCAGCCCGTAGTGGTGCGACTTGTGGCAGTCGCGGTCGATGAGGACGATGTCGCCCGGCCGGAGGAGCGCCTGATGGACGATCTTGTTCGCGGTGGAGGTGCCGTTGGTAACGAAGAAACTGCGATCGCCGCCGAACGCGCGCGCCGCCTTGTCCTGGGCCACCTTGATGTTGCCGGTCGGCTCCAGCAGGCTGTCGAGGCCGCCGGTGGTCGCCGACGACTCGGCGAGGAAGAGATTGGCTCCGTAGAACTCCCCCATGTCGCGGATCCAGTTGGACTTGAAGATCGACTTGCCGCGAGCCACCGGCAGCGCGTGGAACGTGCCGATGGGGCGCTGGGCATACCGCTTGAGGTTGTCGAAGTAGGGCGTCTCGTAGCGGTCCTTCACCCCGTCGAGGATCGCCAGGTGAATCTCCATCGGCTCCTCGACCCCGTAGAAGACCCGCCGGATTGGGGCTGCCTCGGCCGACCCAGCCAGCCGGGCGACGTCGCGGTCGGTCGTCAGGTAGACGTCGAGCTCGGGCCGCCACCGCCGCACCGCCCGGGCGAGGGCGGTCCCCAGGTCGCCGCTCCGCGCCGTCTCCGACAGCTGCACCTGCCGGGTGAGGATCTCGCGCAGCACGGGCACCGTGTGCTGAGAGGGGAAGGGGAAGCCGTCGCTGACGACGACGGCCTGCAGGTTGTAGTTGAAGACGACCGCGAGCGCGGCGTCCTCGAAGCTCCCAACCACGACCGGCTCGTAGACGAACTCGTCCTCGGTACGGTGCAGGCGGCGGAAGGTCTCGCGGATCTCGGGCCACATGGCCCGCTCCGCGGGCGAAACGAACAGGATCTCGAAGTACGGCCGCCGGCCCTGGCCGCGCCCGATCGACGGCGGCAGGACGTCGGGCAGCCGGGCCTCGCTCTCTTCCTCCGCCTTCCACGCCTCCTGGTCGTCGCGGTAACTGTTGGAGAGGAGCGCGTTGCTGATCCGCTGGGTCAGCCGGCTGAAGCCCGTCCAGTCGCCGGTCTGCAGGCGCTCGTGGAGCTGCGCCATCAGGCGGGGTCCGGGATAGCCGCAGAGCTCCTCGATCGGCCCGAGCTCGGCGAGCAACTCGTGCGGATCACGACGGGAGGCGCCGGCGGGCAGCGGACCGCTGCCGGCCAAGGCCTTGGCCGCGCGATTCAGGGTCCGCCAGCGGTCGACGCGCGCCTCCGCCGCGGAGAAGAAGTCGCGGAGGTCCATCGTCGGGGCGGGCTGGGCTGCGTTCGCCATGAGTCCCTTCTCCTTGCTGCGACGTGCCATCGGGCGGCCTCAGATGAGGTCCCGCTCCCAGTTGAGGATGAGGCGGATCTGCCAGCCGAGCTCATTCGCGTCCTGCTGGTCCAGGATGACGCCCCGGACGCGGAGCCACATGCCCTGGAGGAAGGACGGCTTGCGCCAGGGCGGTCGATAGTCGACGGTGAGGTCGTACTCCTTCTCATCACCCACCTTCGCTGTCGTCTGAGGATTGATGGCCCCGGTGCCCCAGGCGAAGTTGAAGTTGGCGCTGAGCCCCTGCGTGACCGTCTTCGAGAAGTCGTAGGCCAGCCCCACCAGCCACGCCTTCTCGTTGGCCTGGTCGA
>Ga0306920_100010926_pt1 | contig 12210 bp, 10 predicted proteins | sample flu12Cox44000170_FD_204666 | JGI IMG/M metagenome (GOLD analysis project Ga0306920, IMG submission 204666) | Lab enrichment of tropical soil microbial communities from Luquillo Experimental Forest, Puerto Rico - flux4day.12C.oxic.44.000.170 (v2)... | ecosystem: Environmental > Terrestrial >...
ATTTCGACAAACGTTTTCAAGTTATTGTTCGCCGTGTCGATGTCTTCCTGTTTCGTTCGATGCTCATCCTGCATGCGCTCAATGCCGTTTGAGATCCAGGCCCGAAGAAAAAGTTGGCAGCTCGGTTCTATTTTGGTGGAGCCGCAAGTAGCGGTAACAGTTTGCCATAAAATTTCGTCCAAAGATGCACTTGACATAGTCAATACTTTCGTTAACGAGGGCCGATCATTTCCGCTCGAAAAACGTCCGAGGGATCGCGAGTCAATTACCAATCATGATTAACATTATTGATCGAAACCGTCGATAGACTTTTTTGGCCGGCAACGGATCGAGATGCGGCTGCCTTAAGGCATTTGAGCATAAACCCGGCCTTTCCACTCGGATCTTTTGCCCTGCCAGAAGCGCAACGCGGAAGACCAGGTCATCAAAAGATAGAAAGTGCTGGTCAAGGGTAAAGCCAAGGCCCAGAAAATTGCCCTTCTATAGTACCGAAGTGTAGGCCAATACGAGATCATCATCGCCACTATCCCTACTGCGGCGACTCCCCTAAAGGTCGCGGGTAACATTAGAAGACCGATCAAAGGGACCCAGAAGCTGATCAGCATAAGAGAGGTCGTACCAAGAAGGAGCCAAACGGAATAGCGAAGTTGCGTGAACGCCGTCCGCGCAACCATATCCCAGAAATCAGCAAGCCGTTCGTAAGTTCGGTGGCTTCTGACTGAACGACTCAATCCCGTCCAAGTCCGACCTCCGGTTTCTTTTATTTTCCTGGCAAGGCTGCAATCGTCGATGATGGCCATTCGAAGGGGCTCAAACCCCCCAATTTTTCGAAGCGCGGAGGAACGAAGAAGGATGCAGCCCCCAGCCGCCACGCCAACTCGCGAACGCGGATCGTTCCCCAGGCGAAAAGGATAAATAAGCTTAAAAAAATAGACGAAGGCGGGAACAAACAGCCGCTCCCAGAAACTCTGCATGCGCAATTCAGCCATGACTGAGACGAGATCGAGTTCTTCGATTTTGCGCCGCAACGCCGCCAGCATCCCCGGCTTTAGTTCGATATCGGCATCGAGTAACAGGACAAGGTTTGATTCGACATGCCGCCATCCCTGTTCCAAAGCCCAAAGCTTACCCGTCCATCCGGCTGGGAGCGGGCTCCCATCAAGAATCGTCAACCCGGAAGCCAGCAAGGCGCGCGCCCGCGCAGCGGTTCCATCGGATGACTGATCATCGATTAGAACCGTCTGAAATCCGTTGCCCTGGGAGCGAAGCGCAGACAGTGTGCGTTCGATGACGGCGGCTTCGTTTCTGGCAGGAATCAGAACGGTGATATCGCGAAAATCTTCTTCGACGGGGTTGCCATCGGGTTCCAATTGTTCGCTCGTCCACCACGAGCGCCACGGCAGGAGTAAGAGCGCCACCCAACCCAACGAGCCGGCGACTACGAGAAATTCCATCAGGCCGCAGCGTTACTTAGGAGACGCTACAATAATTTAGGAGACGGTACACTAATGTCCCTTTTCGTCTTCGGGTCCGCTATGCTCAGAATCGATGTCGCCGCAAAGTAAGAAAACACCTGCCAGCGTCACCAGAAAAAGAGCGAGACAAATCGAAAGCCACACCGTACGCCAGAAAAAGGATAACTCGAGTACTGTGGTGAAAATGGCGGTGACATAGGCCAGGAAGCCGGCAGCCGCGCTAATGATGATTTTTTTCAGGACCGAACGATCTTGCATTAGTTTTGGGGGTTAATACTGCATTTTCTTCACGAGTACGACTTGCTTATACTATATCGATTTGGGCCGTGCCTGGAACAAAAAAACGATTGTATTAGGAATCCTCTGCCAAGGAGATAAGATCGCTCAATAAAAGAAGGACAATTCCCGCGAAATATGAAGCGCATTGGGATCTTGACTGCTGGCGGCGACACACCGGCGATGAACGCAACAATCCACGGGGCGGTCGTGCGCGCCAACCAGCTCCGAATAGAAATTTTTGGACTGATCAAGGGATTTAACAGCCTGTTCAACACGCGGGTTCCGCACGTTCTTCTCAACCCCCTTTATCAGGAAATACCGGAAATTGACCCGACGAAAGGAGGAACCATGATCGGGTCTTCGCGCGATTACGTGGATCCGGAAAAAAAAGATGAACTTGATACAATCGCCTCGCGGCTACACAAACTGGGCATTGAAGGGCTGATCTGCGTGGGAGGTGATGGCACGCTTAACGGGTTGCAACCGCTCGCGGAACGCCTTCCGACAGTGCTCGCTCCGAAAACAATCGACAACGACCTCGGACTCAACTATCCCGACGAGCCGGATGAATGGGTTCGGGTGAATGACCCTGCGGCAAAGGGCGGATTTCGTTATGAGAAGCGAGATTCCAAACCGGTGTTTGATTTAAATTATATCGTCAATTACGCCACACCTGGCTACGCGACAGCCGTTTTTGTGTCTGCCAGCGGCGTAGAAAGAATCCGGACGACCGCAGAGAGCCACCGAAGGATTGCCATTATTGAGGTCATGGGGAGGCATTCGGGCTACATCGCTCTGGGATCGGCATATGGGCGACCCGATATCATCCTGGTACCCGAACATCCTCTTGACCTGGAACACATCGTCGAGCGCGTAAAGCATATTTACGATTTGCAAAAGAACGTCGTCATTGTTTGCGGTGAAGGGATCGTGGATGACAAGGGGCGGGAGCTGGGCGCCGAAACGAAATCCACTGACCCAGCGGGAAACGTCGCCCTAAGCGGAGCGGCGGAAGCTCTTCGTCACAAACTGATCACAATGATAGGGGACAGGTATTTTCAACTTTATCGTCGAGGCAACTCAGCACGCGAAGCGATTTTCACAAGAAAAGTCGGGCATACGCAAAGAGGGGGAAGGCCGATATTGTTTGATCGCTTTTACGCCGCCCAGCTGGGCGCCAAGGCGGTCGAGCTTTTACTCGAAGGGCGCAACAATGCGGTAGCCACTCTGCAATATGACTCTAAAAAAGGCTTCGAGGTGAACGGATACGAGGCAAGCCGCTTTCGCGACCGATGGGGTTACATTCACGCGAGACGATTATATCCGATGCTCTACGATCCGAAGGTTCTGAAACCTTCGCGGCTTGGGATCGATTACCTGCTCCCTATCTTTACCGATGCGATCGGTGATGACGATATGGAGCACTTGCGCCGAACGCTCTTCGCTGTGGGAAATCTTGTGCAGCCATACCATTCGATCAATACCGACGTAAATAAACGGATCCGATACTTAAAGACCGAAGAGTGAGGTCCGCCGGACTGGAGCTTTTATTTTTTGCAAGGACGGCACGGAAACCGTCCCTCCCTGAAAATGAATGAACCGGAGCCGCCTTCCGGGCGGCTCCAGGGCGAAAATCTCACCCCGCGCCTGCGGGGTGAGATTTTCGGCCTACTTGGCCGCGTACTTCTGGTAGATAAGTAAACCGCGCAAGGCGTCGATCGCTCTCTGCAACTGAGTATCGGGCTCATCTCGCACCAGGTTCTGTTCGTCTGGAGTCAACAATCCCCCTCTCTGCCGCAACAGCAGAGCGCGTTCCTGCCGAGCGTCAAACGTCGACTCAATGTCGGGTGTGATCCCCTTTTCCTGGATGACTTGCTTGCCAGGAGTATAATACTTGGCGGTCGTTAACCAGAGAGCTGAGCCGTCAGGCAAGGGCATTGGGGTTTGCACAACTCCCTTCCCAAAGGTGGTTTCGCCCACAATGATCGCCCTTTTCAGGTCTTTGAGCGCGCCGGCGACAATCTCGGCACCACTGGCGCTCAGGCCATTAGCGAGGACGGCCATAGGCAATCCGAGTCGCTGTTTACCTCCGACGTCGGTAAAATACTCGCGGCGCTGAGCCTCGTCCCGGCCCTCGGTGTATGCAACCTTCGTACGGGGAGGAAGGAATAATCCGCAAACGTCGACCGCGCTCGTCAAAAGGCCTCCCGGATTGAAGCGCAGATCCATGACCAGGGACTGCATCCCCTGCGCCTGCAGATAATCGAGTTTTTCGGCTAACTCACGTGCCGTCGGTTCCGTAAATTCCGTGATTCGCAGGTACCCGATCTTCATTCCACCCGTCTGCGCCTTATCCAGAATTTTCGCATCCACAACACTCGCGACCTTGATAATCTCGCGCTTCAATTCATAATCCCGGGTCTCGTTTGTGGCCGGTCTGTAAATGGTCACTTTGAGCCTCTTATTTGGCTGCCCGCGAAGCAATTGATTCAAGTCTTCAATTGCCATGTTGATGGTGGATTTTCCTTCGACCGCCACAATCTGGTCTCCAGGCAGAATACCCGCTCGAGCGCTGGGACTGTTTTCCATCGTCGACAAAATCGTGATACCCTGTTCTTTCCTGGAAATTGTAAATCCAAAGCCGCCGAATTCCCCGCGGGTCTCATCCTCTCGATCTTTGAGATCTTCCGGCTCCAAAAACTGACTGTGCGGATCCAGATGCGGCAGCATCGCGTGAAGCCCGGAATACATCAGCTTCTTGTAGGAAACGGCGTCTCCATCGACGTAGTCCTGGCGAATCAGTTGGACTGCCCTCGTAAAGCAGGCGATCGCCGCATAGTCGATTCCGCGACCGTCCGTTTCTGCGCTGGAACTCAAAACCTCAAAGCCAATCCACAAATCCAGGAAGATGCAAATTCCAAGGAAGCTGTAAAGAACCTTCCACTTCATGCAGAAGCAACCGTAGCACAGGTCCGTTCTTGTGCGAACCGGAGTCTGCCGCGTCATGTCTCAGCAGTTTTTACCTTGACGGGAATGGCAAACCCGCGGATTTTCCCGGCTCTCCACGAAAGAGGATCCACTATGTCGAGAGAATGCAGGATAACTGGGGCTAAGCCCGCGAAGGGGCATGCGATACACCGACGCGGTATGGCCAAGAAAAAAGGAGGTGTTGGACGGCACGTGACCGCCAATACACCGCGTCTGTTTTTGCCTAACCTCAAAACGAAGCGAATCTGGGTACCGGAGCTTAATCGTCATATAACGGTGAAACTCAGCGCACGCGCGCTCAAGACGATTTCGAGGAATGGTGCATTTGAGACGCTGAAAAAGGCAGGCCTGGTTTAAATCAGTTTTCTGACTATTTGTAAGAGCGCCTCGGTAGCTCCGAACGCTCTTTTTTTATGGCGCAGAGAAAAGTGATCCCTGTCAGCGTGCTCACGGGTTTCCTGGGTGCGGGTAAGACAACTCTTCTAAATTATATCCTCAAGGAGCAGACCGATTACCGCTTCGGCATAATCATTAATGAGGTCGGTGAGATCGGTATCGACGGCAAACTCGTCGAAACGCAAGCCGAGGATGTTGTGGAGATGAGCAATGGATGCATATGCTGCACGGTTCGGAAGGACCTGGTGAAGGGCATTCAAAAGCTTCTCAAAAGAGATAATCTCGACTATGTCCTGATCGAAACAACCGGCGTGGCGGATCCGGGCCCGGTTGCTCAGACTTTTCTGAACATCCCTCAACTTCAACAGCTCGCGCGCCTGGATTCCATCATCACTCTGGTTGATGCCGAGCACCTGGAATCCCAACTCGGGGAAGCAGAGGTCGCCAGAGAACAGATCGCGCTGGCGGATTTTGTCCTGCTGAATAAGGTCGATCTGATCAGTCCAGAGAAGCTCCTGCTCTTGGAAAATATGATCCTCGGGCTGAATCCACATGCGCGCATCTTTCGAACGGTGCACTCGCGAGTGAATCTGGGAGAGTTGCTTGATGTAAATGCATTTGATTTGGACCGGAGACTAGTCGCAGATCCGAAATTTCTTGATGAATTAAAAGAGCGTTACCATTCGGATATTATTTCCTTTTCTTTCCACTTTGATCAGCCCTTTGCTATGGAGCGCCTGGAAGCGGAACTCCTGGAGCTATCGGAGAAGGCGAAGGTTTACAGGTCAAAGGGGTTCCTCTGGATTGAAGGGACTCCGCGACGCGCGGTGTTTCACGGGGTTAACAATCGGTTCACGGTTTATTGGGATCGTTTGTGGGACAAGGAGGAAACCAGGTCGAGCCAGCTTGTTTTCATCGGAAAGGACCTCGACAAATCTCTGATCGAAGAGACCCTCGAGCGCGCCGTGGCGTAAACCCAGATTCTGAAATTGGAACCACAGATTCCTCCGATTTCACAGATTTTGAGAGCGTCTCACTTGGCTGGCGCCACCTTGCCGGGGGAAAGGAACTTAAGGTCCTTTCTAAAAAAAAGCGCTGGCTAAGGGCGTGTGACGATTCCCAAACGGCCCCATCACGGAGGGCCTACCCACCCCTCGTCCCGCCCCAGAATTTTCTGGTTGCAGCCTTGGCCTCTCCGCGATCTTTGGGATCTTCTGTGCCAAATCTCCGACCACCGGAGGAAAGAGGGATCCGCACAGAAGGACGCAAAGATCACCAAGATTCAAATCGGCAGACGGCTCGACTGAGCAGTCGAAGTCCTCGCCCTCCCACGATCAAGGACTTTGTTAGTCTTGTATCTGTGGAATCTATGTAATCTATGGTTAAATCCGTTCCGTTTCGGTTTTGGGTTAAACTGGCTAAATTTCTGGAATCGCTGGAATCGCTGTTCTCAGTAATTCCCGTTGAAGAGCAACCAGGCGGGTGATGCCGGTTTGCCCGAGTGCAATCATCCCACTCAGATCGCCCTGGGTGAAGGTGGCTTCTTCCCCTGCTCCCTGCATCTCGACGAATGTGCCCGCACTGGTCATGACCAGGTTCATGTCGACCTCGGCTTCTCTGTCCTCTTCATAGTTGAGATCAAGCAATGATCGTCCCCGCACGAGTCCGACGCTGATCGCAGCGACCAGGCAACGCAACGGCCAGTGTGCGATCGCGCCCGCTTGGACGAGTTTTGCGCAGGCGCATGCAACGGCGATTGATGCACCGGTTATGGAAGCCGTTCTGGTCCCCCCGTCAGCTTGCAAGACATCACAATCAATCCAAAGCGTCCGCTCTCCTAGAGCGTCCAAGTCTACCGCCGCACGAAGCGCTCTCCCAATGAGGCGCTGAATTTCGACGCAGCGTCCGTCAAGCTTGCCCTTCGAAATGTCTCGCAGGCGCCGCTCCAGAGTTGAGTACGGCAGCATCGAATATTCCGCGGTTAGCCACCCTCCCCTGATCCCCTGCTCTTTCATCCATCTCGGGACTGAGGGTTCAATTGTTGCTGCACAGATAACCTGTGTATTGCCGGCGGAAATCAAGACGGATCCATGGGCGTAAGGGGCTATTCCGAGAACGAATTTCACTGGACGAAGTTGATCATCGTCGCGCCCGTCGCAACGAACTGACGATTCGGACCTAGGGTTATTTGTCATACGATTTTCATTGAAAATTGCCTGCGACGGTTGATCAGTCCATCCCGGTAAGCCAAATTTTGCGCCCTGTTAAATATGATGCTGTCAATTCGAGTTCCAGCTTCCACAACTAATCTTGGTCCCGGCTTTGATTGCCTCGGTGCCGCCCTTCAGCTGTGGAACCGAATCAGCGTCGAGGCTGGCGGAAGCGGAGATCAGAACCCGCCTATTGTTTCGGAGGCCGCAAATCTATTCTTTGATCAGACGGGTGAAAAGCGATTTGCTATCCGATGCCTTATTGAAGGAGACATACCGCAAGCTCGCGGCCTGGGCAGCAGCGTCACCATTCGAGCGGCTGTATTGCTTGCGTTGAACGCGCTCTCGAACAATCGTCTGACAAAGAGAGATTTGTGCGAGCTTTGCGCGATCTTGGAGGGACACCCGGATAACGCGGCAGCCGCACTTTACGGAGGTTTTACGATCATCTCCAAGGCTAGGAACGAGATCGCCAGGTTCGAAATCGATCCGGTTCTGAAATTTGTGTTGTTTATTCCGAACTTTAAGGTCAGGACCAGCGAAGCGAGGAGAGTCGTGCCAGAATCCTTCTCCCGTCAAGCAGTGGTCGAAAACCTGGCGAATGCAAGCCTTGTTGCCACTGCGTTTGCCTCCCGGCGCTATGAACAATTGCGTGACTCCTTTGCCGACCGTCTTCATCAGCCATTTCGAACTCAGTTTGTGCCTTTTCTTCCCAAAGTCCTGGAGGCGGCACGAAAGGCGGGCGCCTTGGGCGGGTTTCTCAGCGGTTCCGGATCAACCATCGCCTGCCTTACACTTTCGGATGCCAGCGACGTTGCAGCCTCGATTGCGGAAGCTGCTCCTGAGGCGAAAGCAAAGATCTTAATCGTTAGCGCTGACAATTCGGGGGCTCAGATTCTGGAAGGCTGAGGGATGCGCAGGTGGCTCGATGATCTTGAACAGTATGCCATCGAAGTCATCCTCGATAAGAGGCATGGGTTTCGTGCGTCAGTTCTGCGAATCGTTCTGCGGCTGCTTTCGTTCATCTACCTGGCGATAGTTCAACTCCGACTTTACCTGTACAGAAAGCGGATTTTGAAGGAGCGGCAGCTTGGATGCCTGGTGATCAGCATCGGGAACCTGACAGTCGGAGGCACCGGCAAGACTCCGGTGGTCGAGAAATTTGCCCGGGCACTGCAAAGCGGAGGCCGAAGGGTTGCGATACTTAGCCGGGGATACAAGAGCATCGACCGCCGCAGAAAGAAGACCTGGTGGGAAAAGGCTCTGGGTCAGGGCGCGGATACTCCCCCGCGCGTTGTTTCAGACGGCAAACGTGTGCTGCTCGATTCGGGCACCTCAGGTGATGAGCCTTATATGCTGGCGTCCAACTTGCGCGGAGTAGCCGTTGTCGTGGACAAAGATCGCGTCAAGGGAGGACTCCATGCCCTGAAAGAACTTGGCGTCGACACGTTACTCCTTGACGATGGACTGCAATATCTGCACCTGAAACACCGGCTTGATATTGTGCTTGTCGACCGCCAGGCTCCCTTTGGAAACGAGCACCTCCTGCCCCGCGGAACGCTGCGCGAACCCCCACGAAATCTGCGGCGCGCGAGCTACATTTTTATTACGAAATGCAATGGCGAATCCAACACCGAACTCATTCAACGCATAAGGCAGCACAATCGGACTGCGGAGATAATTGAATGCACTCACAAGCCGCTGTATCTGAAGCATGTTTACAGAGAGGAGCGCTTGCCTCTCGATTTTCTCAAGGGACTCTACATTGGATCGCTGTGTGGGATCGCAGCTCCTGAGAGCTTCGAAGAAGGCTTGCGAAAACTCGGAGCAAAAATCGAATTGTCGCGTCATTTCGCTGATCATCATCGATATGCTCAAAAGGAGCTGACTTCATTCCTCCAGCGCTGTGTGCGCCGAGATGTCAGCGCCGTCGTTACGACCGAAAAGGATGCCGTTCGCTTGCCGGTTCTCGATAATCTGGAGGTACCGATTTACTTTCTAAGAGTAGAAATCGAGATACTCAACGGACAAGAGACCTGGGAACAATGCGTACAGCGCATCTGCACCCCGCCAGCGATGTCGCAACCAGACGAGTTTTTCCGATGATCCGAATAATCTTCCTTTTAAACAAATTGACGGTCAGGCTGTCTGAGTGAGGTAAATTCGTCATGTCTCCGCGCCAATCAAAATTACGCATCGGCATTGTCGGCGCAGGCAAGGTTGTAAAGAACCGCCACCTACCAGCACTCAAGAAAATCCCGGATGTCGAAATTGCGGCAGTCTGCAATTCCACGTACGATTCGTCGGAGAGGTTTTGTGTCGAGTATGTGCCCGAAGCAACCCCTTACGGCAACTGGGCAGAACTCGTCGCGGATCCCGACATAGATATCATTTGGATAGGGACTCCCCCCTATCTTCATGCCACAATAGCAGTCTCCGCTCTTGAAGCCGGTAAACATGTGTTTTCCCAAGCGCGGATGGCTATGAATCTTTCGGAAGCGGAAGAGATGTTCGCCGCGGCGCAGCGGAATCCTCACTTGGCAACGATGGTGTGCCCAGCGCCACACGGACTGCTTGGGAGCCTTTTTATTCAGAAATTGCTCGCGGAAAATTATCTGGGCTATCCGCACCACCTTCGAGCAAAAAGTTTCTCGGATGTTTACATGGATCCGGATGCTCCGCCACATTGGCGACAGCGGCATGAGCTTTCCGGGTTGAATATTCTGACCCTGGGAATCTACGCCGAAGTAGTTCAGCGCTGGTTCGGGCCCATTACACATGTCTTTGCCCATCAAAAAACCATCCATCTGATTCGCCAAGGCTACGAAATCAGAATTCCCGACCTCGTTGTCGTTCTCTGCAGGTTTGAGAGTGGAATGGAAGGAGTTATGGAATTCAGCGGAGTAGCTTGCTTTGAAAAAGCAGATTTCCTCCAGGTATTCGGGAACGAAGGAACGATCACCTATGACTTCGCGAATGACCAGATCAGGGGTGGAAGAGTCGGAGAGAAGGGAGTCGAGCGCATTCAAATTCCGCCGACCCTTGAGCAAAGCTGGACTGTCGAAGAAAATTTTATCGCGGCGGCTCGATCACCTGCGAGCATTCACCCGCAACCAAGCTTCGCGCAAGGGTTGCAATACATGCGCGTGGTTCAAGCTGTGGCAGATTCGATTGCGCAGCAGCGCGAAATCAGAATCCAGGGTTAGCGCTGTGAGAGAATTGCGCAAGGCGCTCAATCCGGGGCTGCCATTTTGAACGCAACCAAGCCCAAGGGATTTAGGCGACGGTGTACTATATTTCGACGGCAACGGGTACCATGATTCCGTCCCGCATTCCGTGAACGAACTTTTTGTCTGCAGGCACAATCGTTGCCAACGCACCGCCTAAGCGGACTTTCTTTTCAGAGGTGACGAAGTAGTAGGGACACAAACGCACTCGACCTACGAGGGTCTCAATTGACTGCGTTTCCGAATTGAAGAATGGATGCTTCACCAAGCGCCCCTTAAAAAATTTCTGAAGAACGTATGGCCCGTCAGCGAAAGATTCGATCGCTTGTTCGACGCGGTCTGCCCATTCTTTCTGCGGCAAATCCTGGCCGGCATACACCCCGCGACTACCCCACGCGAGATCCGAAAAGCCACTGACTTTGAGAACAAACTCCCGTTGCCGCTGACTGAACTTCTTCAATTCCCGCCAATTTTGAATCCCAAGCCCAGGGATGACAGCATGGTGCGGAACTGGAGCCGGATCGATCACCCACGTCCGCGGGAGAAGCGACCGAAGCCTCCGCCAGTGACTTGAGCGCAGTTCGCGCCGCCAGAAACTCTCAAGCGGTTTGGACCAGAAGAGCGCGAACCAGGACTTCTCTTCGAGATACGGTTTGAGCGGTGGGGTGATTTTAAAACGATCAGATGCAGCCGCGGCCAGCAACGATTCTTTGGAAGGGAGATTCGGAACGTCGAACAATTCAAAGAACCGGTAAACTGGATCTGAAGCCCGAAAATCCCAGTCTTCGGCACTCACTACGTGCCAGTTGGGCCCGAAACGCGATGACAACTGCTCACACAGCCATTGCATTTCGGGGCGATAGGTTTCTGACTCGGTCGAAACCGCAACAACACCTCTTGGCAGGATGGACCGGAATCCCTCGATCATGCCGTCCTCGCCTCCGAGCACGTCAAAGCCAAGTCCACCATAAGTCTGGCTCAACCATCCAGTAAGCCCAATCCCACCCGGTACCGAATCGAGTTCCGAAATTGCGTACCCCTCGTCGGTCAGAATAATATCCGGCCGAATGACCTGCGGAATTTCGTACCGGTATTTTTGAGAGAGTTCCAGCAAACTGTCCGGCTTTCCTGCATCCAGATAACTAGAAATCCAGCGAGGCTGCTTCCCCTTGACGCTCAGATGGTAAAGCAGGTTTGATTTCCTTACGAATTTGAGGAGCCAATGGCCGAGTCGTTCGAGTTCGTCGGCAAACTCGGCTTCAATGATAAACGGCTGCGGCGAAATAAGCCAATCTTTCTGCGCAAAGAGTCCCTGTTTCGGAAATCGTTCGCGGATACGCTGAATCCGCTCTAAGGCCACTGCGTTACCCATTTCGTCTATTAGCGTCCTGTCGCCGGCGGCTTCGTTACTCGTCGGTTACGTATCGATCTGGATATGCGCCCTCCTCGCGCCTTGCCGGCGGCCCATTTTGAACGCAACGATGTCATCATTATATGCGAGACGGTACACTAGGCCAGCAACTTAAGGGCTCGGCGGACCAGTTCCTCCGTATTGAAGTCATCTGCTTTTTGTGAAGAAAGGATTTCGCGCACGGCCTTTTGTGCTTCGACCTGCTTGAATCCAAGCGACAGAAG
>Ga0306920_100010927_pt1 | contig 12208 bp, 13 predicted proteins | sample flu12Cox44000170_FD_204666 | JGI IMG/M metagenome (GOLD analysis project Ga0306920, IMG submission 204666) | Lab enrichment of tropical soil microbial communities from Luquillo Experimental Forest, Puerto Rico - flux4day.12C.oxic.44.000.170 (v2)... | ecosystem: Environmental > Terrestrial >...
CGCGGGCTTGTTGAGGACGATGAGATCGTCGTCGCGGTGGATTACCGCGCGCTCGACCATCTCGATGTCGCGGGGTCGCGGCGCGGTGTGCGTCGGCGGTGGTGGCGACGAGAGATCGCCGAGCGGCGGTACGCGGATGAGTTGCCCCGCCGCGACGCGATCGCCGGCGCGGGCGCGGCGGCCGTCGAGGCGAATCTGCCCGGTGCGCAGCAGCTTCTCGAGACGGCCATGACCGAGGCCGGGAAAGTGCCGCCGGAACCAGCGATCGAGCCTGATCTCGCCGTCATCGTCGGCAACGGCAATGGTCTGAACGCCGCTCATGGCGCGTCTTTAGCGCCGGCGATGCTCGCTTGCTACCGGCGATGCGACGGAAGAAGAGAGCTCACCCCCAATGGCCGGGGATCCATACCCAGGCGCCGTGGCGGAGCGCCCAATGGCCCTCGATCCAGACCACGCGGTGCGGGTGGGGACGGACGTAGCGGCCGGGAAGCCATACGTAGCGGATGCCGTTCCAGTGCCAATGACCGGGCTGCCATACCCAAGCGACGGGGCCCGGGGGTGGTGCCGGCACGATCTCGGCTTGCGGGGCGGGAATGACGGGCGGCGGCGCACCCGGCACGCCCGGCGGTGGCGCGCCCGGCACGCCTGGCGGCGGCGCGCCCGGTACGCCTGGCGGCGGTGCGGCTGGCACGCCCGGAGGCGGCGGCGGGCTCATCTGCGCCGCGCTGGTGGTGATGCCGGCGCCGAGCGCCGCAAGCACTGCAGCCACCTGCAACATTGCTCGAGAAGGGTTAAGCATGAACAAGCTCCGAGATGCCGTCGAGGACCTGCCGGTTATAGGTTGGGGCCGGCATCGCCGTGCCCGCTCTCGAAGGCGTCAACGCCATTGTCCCGGTACCCAGGCCCAGGTGCCATTTGGGCGCTCCGCCCAATGGCCCTCGACCCATTCCGCCGTGCGATGGGGGCGCTCGACGAAATGGCCGGGGACCCAGTCCCAATCGTGGCCATCCCAATGCCAATGGCCGCGCTCCCACACCACCACCTCGGCGCGGCCGGGCGGCGGTGGCGGGGGCACCTCATAGCGCGCGGCCGGCGGCGGACGCGGCGCGATGATCTCGACTGCGGCGGGCGCGGCCGCTGGCGGCGGTCGCTGGACGACGCATCCCGCGGCGAGCGTGAGGAGGGGGAGCGTGAGGCTGGTCAGAACGGCCCGGCGCGGCAACCTCGGCATGTGCGGAAACTCCACTGGGCGCCTCTTGGCAGAGCGACTTTAGGGTTTGCCACGCGCCAACCACAACGGCCACGCTGTCGCGGCCATTCCGCTCGGCGGGTGTTGGCCCAGGTTGCCGCCACTCGCCAGAAAGGGTATTCCCAGCGCCATGAACGACAATCTCCATCCGGCGCTCCTGCCGCAGGGTCTGCGCGATCTGTTGCCGCCTGACGCCACCATCGAGGCGGCGGTGGTGGCGCGGCAAATGGCGGTGCTGGCGAGCCACGGCTACGAGCGGGTGAAGCCGCCGCTCGTCGAGTTCGAGGAGAATCTCCTAAGCGGCGCCGGCGCCGACATGGCTAAGGAGACCTTCCGCCTGATGGACCCGATCTCGCAGCGCATGATCGGGGTTCGCGCCGACATGACGCCGCAGGTGGCGCGCATTGCCACCAATCGGCTCAAAAACGAGCCCCGGCCGCTTCGGCTTTGCTATGCGGGCCAGGTGCTGCGCGTCAAAGGAAGCCAGCTTCGACCTGAGCGCCAGGTGGGCCAGGTCGGCGCCGAGCTCATCGGCTCTGATGCGGTTGCCGCCGATGTCGAAGTCATCGCGCTCGCGGCCGCGGCGCTCGCCGCGAGCGGCGTCATGGGTCTCTCCGTCGATTTGGGCTTGCCGACCTTGGTGCCAGCGGTGACGGGTGCGCTCGGACTCGATGCCGCGGCGGCAGAGGCGGCGCGGGCGGCGCTCGATCACAAGGATGCCGCGGCCGTCGCCGCCGTTGGCGGCCGTGGCGCGCAGATTCTGGGCCGACTCCTCGCCAGCGCCGGACCCGCCAAGAAGGCGTTAGCGACGCTGGCGGCGCTCGACCTGCCGCCAGGAGCGGCAGCCGAGCGTCAGCGCCTCGCCGCGGTGGTCGCGGCGCTGCAGCCTCTGGCACCCTCGCTCGCCGTCACCATCGATCCCGTCGAGAACCGCGGCTTCGAGTACCACACCGGCGTGAGCTTCACCCTTTACGCCAAGACCGCGCGCGGCGAGCTTGGCCGTGGCGGCCGCTACCGCACCGGCAACGGCAGCGGCGAGCCTGCCACCGGGTTCACGCTTTACACCGACACCATCCTCCGCGCGCTGCCGCCGCAGCCCGCCATGCCGCGCCTCTACGTGCCGGTTGGCAGCGATGGCGCCGCCGCGGCGCGGCTGCGCGGGGAAGGCTGGGCTACCATCGGCGGCCTCGCGGCGGTCGCGGACAACGCCGCCGAGGCAAAACGTTTGCGCTGCAGCCACTGGCTCGATGGCGCCAACGTTGTGGCGGTCGGATGACCTGCTCTCCCTCTCGCGGGTGCGGTATCATCATGTGGGCGCCACGAACTCCGGAGCACCTCTGAAATGGCAAATGTCGCGGTGATCGGCGCGCAATGGGGCGATGAGGGCAAGGGCAAGATCGTCGATTGGCTCTCGCAACGCGCCGATGTCGTGGTGCGCTTCCAGGGCGGCCACAATGCCGGCCACACCCTCGTTATCGGCAACGTCGAATATCGCCTGAGTCTCTTGCCCTCGGGCGTGGTGCGGCCGGACAAGCTGTCGATCATCGGCAACGGCGTCGTCGTCGACCCCTGGGCGCTCGTGAGAGAGATCGAGGTAATGCGCGAGAAGGGCGTCCAAGTGACGCCCGCCAATCTCAAGATCGCCGAGAACGCCGCGCTCATTCTGCCCTCGCACGGTCAGATCGATCGCGCGCGCGAGGAGGCACGCGGCGAGCGCAAGATCGGCACCACCGGACGCGGCATCGGTCCCGCTTACGAGGACAAGGTCGGACGCCGCGCCATCCGTCTCTGCGATCTCGCCGATCCCGCCACATTGGGCGAAAAGCTCGACGACATTCTCCTCCACCACAACGCGCTCTTGCGCGGCTTGGGCGCGGAAGAAGTGGCGCGCGCGCCGGTCCTCCAAGCGCTGCTCGAGGTGTCGCCGAAAGTGCTGCCGTTTGTCGACACCGTCTGGCAGCGTCTCGACGAAGCCCGTCGCGCCGGCAAGCGCATTCTCTTCGAAGGCGCGCAAGCCGTGATGCTCGATGTCGATCACGGGACATATCCTTACGTGACCTCGTCGACGACGCATCCGGGACAAGCCGCCGCGGGCGCCGGCATTGGTCCCGGCGCCGTCGGCTTCGTGCTCGGCATCACCAAGGCGTACACGACACGCGTCGGCAGCGGGCCGTTTCCGACCGAGCTCACCGATGCAACAGGCGAGCTCCTGGGCGCGCGCGGCCGCGAATTCGGCGTCAACACTGGACGGAAGCGTCGATGCGGCTGGTTCGATGCGGTGATGGTGCGCCAGGCGGTGAAGGTGGCGGGCATCACCGGCATCGCGCTCACCAAGCTCGACGTGCTCGACGGCTTGCCCGAGATCAAGGTGTGCACCGCCTATCGCTGGCGCGGCGAGATCCTGCACCACCTGCCCGCGAGCGCCAGCATCCAGGCGGAGCTCGAACCGATTTACGAGACCGTCGAAGGCTGGCAGGAAAGTACGCGCGGCGCACGTTCCTGGGCACAGCTCAACGCGCCCGCCATCAAATACATCCGCCGCATCGAGGAATTGATCGAGGCGCCCGTCGCCTTGTTCTCCACCAGTCCCGAGCGCGACGACACGGTGCTGGTCCGCGATCCCTTCGAGGGCTGAAGAAGGCGTGGCGACACCGGCGCCGGCGGAAGAGGGCGCGCCCTTTTCGCTGCGCCGTCATCCGCCCTTTACCGCCTTCTGGTCGATGCGGGCCGCCTCCACCGTCGCCTATGAAATGCAGGCGGTGGCGATCGGCTGGCAAGTCTACGATCTCACGGGGAGCGCGCTTGCGCTTGGCTTGATCGGCCTCGCGCAGTTCGTGCCCGCCTTCGCCTTTGGTCTTTTCGCCGGCCACATCGCCGACCGCTTCGACCGTCGCCGCGTCGTCCGCTTTTGTCAGAGCGTGGAAACCCTCATGCTCGCCATGCTCGCAGTTGGCAGCGCAACCGGCGCCCTCACCATGCCCGGCATTCTCGCCGCTGTCTTCGTCTTGGGCGCGGTGCGCGCGACGGAGGCGACGACGATTCACGCGCTCTTGCCGCAGCTCGTTGCCGCCGCGCTCATCCCGCGCGCCGCCGCCGGGTCCGCCTCGGCCAATCAGACCGCGATCATTCTGGGGCCGGCGCTAGGCGGCATCGCCTACGGCTTCGGCGCCAGCGCGGCCTACGCGCTGAGCGCCGCGATGTTCCTCACCGCGAGCCTGCTTGCCGCGCGCATCCGCATCGCGCTGCCGCCGCCCGCGCGCGAGAGGCCGTCGCTCACCTCGCTGCTTTCCGGCATCGCCTTCATCCGCGCGCGTCCGGCGATCTTGGGCGCGATCTCGCTTGATCTCTTCGCCGTGCTCTTGGGCGGCGCCACTGCGCTCTTGCCGATCTATGCCCGCGACATTCTCGAGACCGGGCCTTGGGGCTTGGGCCTCTTGCGCTCGGCGCCGGCGCTGGGCGCGCTCTCGGCCTCGCTCTTCCTCACGCGGCGCCCGCTTCGCGCCGGCGTCGGACGCATCATGTTCGGCGCCGTCATCACCTTTGGCCTCGCCACCATCGTGTTCGCGCTCTCGACGAGCTTTTTCCTCTCGCTCGCCGTTCTCGCGGTGCTCGGCGCATCGGACGCGGTGAGCGTCGTCATCCGCTTCTCGCTGGTGCAGGTGGAGACGCCCGACGCGCTCCGCGGCCGCGTCAGCGCCATCAACTCCATGTTCATCGGTGCCTCCAACACCTTGGGCGCCTTCGAAAGCGGCGTCACCGCGGCGTGGTTCGGCACCGTGCCCGCCGTGCTGCTGGGGGGGATCGGCACGATCGCCGTGGCGCTCTTATGGATGCGCCTCTTCCCGGCGCTGCTGCGCGTCGAGCGATTGGGACAGCGTTAGGCACCCGTGATCCTGTCTTCTTCTGTCGCCTCGTAGATATCGAGCGAGAGCTCGATCCGGCGAAGTCCGAGCGCAGTGAGCGTCGCCGGCGAGAGCGATAGGCCCTCATTGGCGCGCGCCATGAACAGGCCGCAGAAGAGATCGATGCGGAACGTGCGCGAGAGCGAGGCCCAGACCGTCGCGTCCGGATTGAGGCGCTCGAGAATCTCGGCGATCTGTGCATCGATATTAGCGGGATCGCGCGCTTCGGCCTCGAGATACCATATTCCGTTCTATGAAATACGTTCGCGGCCGGTCCTCTTGCCACGAATGACGTCGCCCTTGCTCCAGGCGCGGGTCGGCGCGCAGGCGAGAAGACGCGTGATCTCATCCGGGATAAGTGCGTCGCCAATGATGCGTAGTGTGGCCAATGATTCCACGCGTGCTCGCGCCTACCGCCCTGCCGCGGCGGCGCGGGGGCGGTGGTTGTCGGCGAGGTATTCCTCGACGACGCCCGCGAGCTCCTCGAGGTGATTGCCGAAGAAGTGGTCGGCGCCGCGGATGATGCGGTGCTCGATGCGGATGTCGCGCTGATGCATGAGCTTGTGGACGAGCTTCTGCACCGGCTCCATCGGCACCAGCTGGTCCTGATCGCCCTGGATGATGAGGCCCGAGGAAGGGCAGGGGGCGAGGAAGCCGAAATCGAACATGTTGGCGGGCGGCGCCACCGAGATGAAGCCGTCGATCTCGGGCCGCCGCATCAAGAGCTGCATGCCGATCCAGGCGCCGAAGGAAAAGCCGCCGATCCAGCAGGCGTCCGCATTGGGATTGTAGGTCTGCAGCCAATCGAGCGCCGCGGCGGCGTCGGAAAGCTCGCCCTCGCCGCGATCGAAGGTGCCCTGACTGCGGCCGACGCCGCGGAAGTTGAAGCGCAGCGCCGAGAAACCCTGCCGCACGAAGCCATGGAAGAGGGTGTAAACCACCTTGTTGTTCATGGTGCCGCCATGCTGCGGGTGCGGGTGCAGCAGCAGCGCGATGGGCGCGTTCCCATCCTTGCTGTGGTGATAGCGGCCCTCGAGCCGGCCTTCGGGACCATTGATGATGATCTCAGGCATGGGCGGACCGGCCTTTCGACAAAACCAACTGTTTCAGTAGGATTTCAACTAGAGGCGCGTGCATTATCTGACCCATAAACTTGACTGAATTACTGGGGCAACGTATATGGCTCGCGACATCCCTCCTGTCGGTGCAAACCTCCGCCAAGAGGACGGCGATGCGACGTTACATTGATCATAGCACAGCGGATTCCATGGGTTTCAAAAACCTACGCGAGGACGTTGAGACGATCCTCCGCCTCGATCCCGCAGCGCGCTCGTCGCTCGAGGTGGTGCTGTGCTACCCAGGCTTTCACGCCCTGTTGTTCTATCGCCTGGCGCATCGGCTCTGGCAGCGCGGCTGGCTCGTCCTGGCGCGCTTCATCTCCCACCTGGCGCGGACGCTAACGGGGATCGAGATTCATCCGGGCGCCCGGATTGGGCGGCGGCTCTTCATCGACCACGGCATGGGCGTGGTGATCGGCGAGACCGCGGAAATCGGCGACGACGTTACCCTCTATCAAGGGGTGACCTTGGGCGGCACCAAGCTCAACCGCGGCAAGCGCCATCCGACGCTCGAGGACGGCGTCATCGTCGGCGCCGGCGCTAAGGTTCTGGGCGGCTTTACCGTCGGCAAGAACGCGCGGATCGGCTCCAACGCGCTGGTGATCGCCGCCGTGCCGCCGGGCGCGCGCGTTTTCGCGCGGCCATCAAAACCGCTGCTGCGCGAGAAGGTGACGAAGGAAGAATTCCTTCCCTACGGCACGCCCGGCGATGACATTCCCGACCCGGTCGGCCGTGCGCTCAATGGCCTCGTCGAGGAAGTCGGGCGCTTGCGCGCGCGGGTCGAGGAGCTGGAGCAGGAACTGGCTAAAGAGCGCGAAGAGCCCACGCTCAAGAAAGTATCGGGTTGAAGGGATTGCATGACCGGAAGTGCGTCTTTCGACGGGCTCAGAATGAGGACTGTTCTTCGTGGCCCATGGCAGGTGCCACACCCGATGTTCCTCATCCTGAGCCCGTCGAAGGACGCACGATGTCGATGCAAAGTGCGGAAAGAGACGTCATGCGACTGAGCACCAAAGGACGATATGCGGTGATGGCGATGGTCGATCTCGCCAAGCACAGCGAAGGCGAGCCGATCGCGCTGGCGGAAATCGCCGAGCGCCAGGAGATTTCGCTCTCATATCTGGAACAGCTTTTCGCCAAGCTGCGCATCGCCGGCCTCGTCAAGAGCGTGCGCGGACCAGGCGGGGGATATCTCTTGGGCCATTCCGCCGACGAGACGCGCATCGCCGATGTCATCCTCGCCGTCGACGAGCCCATTCGCGCGACGCGTTGTGCACCGGGCGCGCCGATGGGCTGTCGCGGCAGCAAGAGCCGTTGCCTCACCCATGATCTCTGGGAGGAGCTCGGCAACCAGATTCATCTTTATCTGAGCTCGGTGACGCTCGCCGATGTGGTGGCGCAGCGCGTGCTCGGCCGTGCCGGTGCGCTTCACTCTGAGCAGCGCAACGCGTCGTTGGCGGCGCAGTAAGACCGTCGTCTCCGTCATGTCGCCGAGCGCCTATCTCGACTGGAACGCCACCGCGCCGCTCCACCCGGAAGCGGCCGCGGCGATCGTGGAAACGCTGCGACGCTGCGGCAATCCCTCCTCGGTGCATCGCTCCGGCCGTGAGGCGCGCCGCGCGCTCGAACGGGCGCGCGCGCAGGTGGCGGCGTTGGTGGGCGCGCCGGCCGCATCCGTTGTCTTCACCAGCGGCGGCACCGAAGCCAATCAGCTGGCGCTGCGCGGCCTCGGCGAGCGCTTGGTGATGGTGTCCGCGATCGAGCATGACAGCGTCCGCCAGGCGGTTCCGAGTGCGCGCGTCATTCCCGTCATGAGCGACGGTGTCGTCGATCTCGCGGCGCTCGCGCGCTTGCTCGACGAGGCGGACGGGCCCGCTTTGGTGTCGATCATGCTGGCCAACAACGAGAGCGGCGTCATCCAGCCGGTCGCCGAGGCGGCGCGTCTCGTGCATGAGCGCGGTGCGCTCCTCCATTGCGATGCCGTGCAGGCGGCCGGCAAGCTGCCGCTCGACATGACCTCGCTCGGCGCCGATTTGCTGACGCTCTCCGCGCACAAGCTCGGCGGTCCGCCCGGCATCGGCGCGCTCGTGGTGGGCGCCGAGGCGCCGCTTGCCGCGATCCAGACTGGCGGCGGCCAGGAGCGCGGCCGCCGCGCCGGCACCGAGAACTTGCCGGGCATCGTTGCATTTGGCGCGGCGGCGGAAATCGCCGTGGCTCGGCTCGGCGACTGGGCGGCGGTGGCGCGGCTCCGCGATGTGGCGGCAGCGCGCCTCACCGCGATCGCGCCTGAGGCGACGATCTACGGCGTCGATGCACCGCGGCTCCCCAACACGCTCCAGATCGCCATGCCGGGCGTGCCGGCGGCAACGCAAGTGATGGCGCTCGATCTCGCCGGCGTCATGGTGAGCGCGGGCGCCGCCTGCTCCTCGGGCAAGGTCCGGCGCAGCCATGTGCTGGACGCCATGGGCGTGCCCGCCGCAGCGGCCGAGTGCGCCATCCGCATCAGCCTCGGCTGGAGCACGACGGAGGACGATATCGATCTACTCGTCGATGCCTGGGGCGCGCTTTACGCGCGCACCCGCGCGAGCGCGGCATGACCGCCTCCATCGCCCGCCAGATGCGCCGCGCCAACGCGCCGCCGGTTTATCTCGATTACCAATCGACGACGCCGACCGATCCGCGCGTGCTCGAGGAGATGCTGCCCTATTTCACCGAGAAATTCGGCAATCCGCATGCGACCACCCATGCCTATGGCCGCGAGGCCGAGGCCGCGGTCGAGCGTGCCCGCGGCGAGGTGGCGGCGCTCATCGGCGCCGAGCCGCGCGAGATCATCTTCACCTCGGGCGCCACGGAAGCCAACAATCTCGCCATCAAGGGCGCGGCACGCTTCCATCGCGCCCTCGGCAAGGACCACATCGTCACCCTCGCGAGTGAGCACAAATGCGTGCTCGAATCGTCTCAGGCCTTGGCGCGCGAAGGCTTCCGCCTCACCGTCTTGCCGGTGGACACGCAGGGCTTCGTCGATCTCGCCGCCATTGAGGCGGCGATCGAGGAACGCACCGCCATCGTCTCGGTCATGGCCGCCAACAACGAGATCGGCGTGCTGCAGGACATGGCAGCCATCGGCTCGCTTTGCCGTGCCAAGGGCGTGCTTCTCCACACCGATGCCGCGCAAGCCGTCGGCAAGGTTCCGGTCGATGTCGAGGCCATGAACATCGACCTGCTGTCGATCTCCGGTCACAAGATGTACGCGCCCAAAGGCATCGGCGCGCTCTATGTCCGGCGCCGGCCGCGGGCGCGCATCGCACCGCTCTTCGACGGCGGTGGGCAAGAGCGCACGCTCCGCTCCGGCACGCTATCGACGCCGCTCTGCGTCGGCTTGGGTGTTGCCGCTCGCATCGCCGCCGCGGAGATGACGGCGGAGGCCGAGCGGCTCGCCGGCCTGCGCCGGCGTTTTCTCGCCGGCATCAAGGCACGCCTCCCCGAGGTGCGGCTCAACGGCGATCCCGAGCGGCGACTCCCGGGCAACCTCAATCTGAGCTTCCCCGGTATCTCCGCGCTCAACCTGATGGCGGCGTGCCCCAGCCTCGCCCTTTCGACCGGATCGGCCTGCACCGCCACCTCGGTGGAGCCGTCCCATGTGTTGCGCGCGATCGGCCTGCCGGAGGCCCTCGCGGGCGCGACGCTGCGGATCGGGCTTGGTCGCCAAAGCACTCAATCGGAGGTAGATTTCGCCATCGAAACGCTGGCGGCGGCGGTGGAGCGCCAGAGCGTGACATCGGCCGGCACCGCCCCCATATAACCGGCGGAATCGAGTAGAATGGGCGTTAGGCGACGAGGAGCGTAGGAAGAATGGCGTTGCGGCAGGCAATGACGGTAACCGAGGCGGCGGCGACGCGCATCCAGGCGTTGCTCGACAAGCGCGGCAAGCCCTCGGTCGGCATTCGCGTCGGTGTGCGGAGCCGCGGCTGCTCCGGTCTCACCTATACGCTCGAATACGCCGACGAGAAGGGCAAGTTCGACGAGGTGGTGCAGCAGAAGGGCGTCACCATCCTGATCGATCCCAAGGCGACGATGTTCATCATCGGCACCGAGATGGATTACGTCGAAGACAAGCTGCAATCGGGCTTCACCTTCCGCAATCCCAACGAGAAGGGCCGGTGCGGCTGCGGTGAATCCTTCCACGTGTGAAGCAAAATGAAGCTCTTTCAGATCGAGGAGCCCGACGGCGCGCCGGTCGACGCCGACGCGCCCGGCGTCGCCGTCGGCATCGACATCGCGCCGGGTAACGTCGGTCGTGTCGCCATCGCCGTCGGTGGCAATGCCGAAATTCTTCCGGATGGCGACGGCACCCGCACGCTCTCACTTGCACTTCATCGCGACCTGTTGCTGGCCTTGCGCGGCCGCGCGGAAAAGCAATTGGCGCGGCCGGTCACGCACGCGGTGATCGCGGTAGACGAGGCCGACGCCGCAGCGATCGCGGCAGCGGCCGTCGCCACCGGAATCGTCGTGCTCGGCGTCATTCCGCGTGCGGACGCGGCGGCGCTTGCCGGCGGCGCCGCGGGCGAAGAGGCGGCCGTGCTGGGCGCCGCCATGCGTGCCGAAGACCTTGCGCCGAAAACGGAATAGCGATGCCGTTTCGCGCCAATAGGCCCGCTCTTCACCCTCTCCGCACGCAGTGGGGAGAGGGAAGGGACCCGTTGCGCCGTGGGCGCAATGGGGAGGGTGAGGTGTCTCTCCCCGGCACGATGCCCTCTGCCTTCGGCACCCCACCTCACCCCACCTCTCCGCCCCTGAGGGGCGGAGAGGAGAAGAATTTTTTCCGGATGCGAGACGTATGCCCAAGATGACCTTCATCGAGCGCGACGGGACGCGGCGCGAAGTGGACGCGCCGATGGGCCTTTCCGTGCTGGAGATCGCGCACAAGCACGGTATCGACATCGAAGGCGCCTGCGAGGGTTCGCTCGCCTGCTCGACCTGTCACGTCATCGTCGAGTCCGACTGGTACGAGCTTCTGAAGGAGGCGAGCGAGGATGAAGAGGACATGCTCGATCTCGCCTTCGGTCTGACGCAAACGTCGCGGCTCGGTTGCCAAATTATCATGACCGAGGAGCTCGACGGCCTCACCGTCAAGCTGCCGCAGGCCACGCGCAACCTGATGAATGGCTGAGCGATGAGTGCGCCGGGCATGGAGCAGCTTGCGCCCGGCGCCCGCGTCGTCGTCGCCATGTCCGGCGGCGTCGACAGCTCGGTGACGGCGGCGCTCCTCGTCGAAGCGGGTTTCGACGTCGTCGGCATCACCTTGCAGCTTTACGATCACGGCGCCGCCATCGGCAAGAAGGGCGCGTGCTGCGCCGGGCAGGACATTCACGATGCCGCGCGCGTCGCCGAGCGCCTCGGCATTCCCCATTACGTCCTCGACTACGAGACCCGCTTCCGCGAGGCGGTCATCGAGGATTTCGCCGAGGCCTATGTCCGTGGCGAGACGCCGATCCCGTGCGTGCGGTGCAATCAGACGGTGAAGTTCCGCGACCTGCTGGACGTGGCGCGCGATCTCGACGCGGCGGCGCTGGCGACCGGGCACTACGTGCGGCGCTACGCGGGGCCGGCGGGTATCGAGCTTCACCGCAGCCGCGACGCGGCCCGCGACCAGAGCTATTTCCTCTTCGCCACCACGCCTGCGCAGCTCGCCTATCTGCGCTTTCCGCTCGGCGGCCTGGAGAAGGGCGCCGTGAGGGCGGTCGGCGCCGCCTTCGGGCTGACCGTGGCCGACAAGCCCGACAGCCAGGACATCTGTTTCGTGCCGGAGGGGCGCTACACCACGGTGATCGACAAGCTGCGCCCGGCCGCGGCGATGGTGGGGGACATCGTCCACGTGGACGGCCGGGTGCTCGGCCGCCACGAGGGCGTCAGCCGCTACACCGTCGGCCAGAGGCGCG
>Ga0306920_100010928_pt1 | contig 12207 bp, 11 predicted proteins | sample flu12Cox44000170_FD_204666 | JGI IMG/M metagenome (GOLD analysis project Ga0306920, IMG submission 204666) | Lab enrichment of tropical soil microbial communities from Luquillo Experimental Forest, Puerto Rico - flux4day.12C.oxic.44.000.170 (v2)... | ecosystem: Environmental > Terrestrial >...
GAGCAAATCCATAGCGTATCGTGTCATGAATGGACCGAACGAGCTCACGGTGACCGGAGTGATGCGAGATTGGGACCGGCGTTCCGATCTCTCGCATATCCAGCTGCCGACGTACATTACCACCGGCGAATTCGATGAGGTGACGCTGGACTGCCACCAAACGATTCAGCGGGCCATCAAGGGGTCAAAACTGCGGATCTTCGCAGGCTGCTCTCATCTCACGATGAATGAAAAGCCTCATGAATACATAAGCGCCGTTCGACCATTCCTAGTGTGACCGGAGTTAGCCAGTGCTCTTGCTGCTGGTCCAATCGCCCGTCTATCGCCGTCCAAACCGGTCGCCGAGAGATTAGCACCGAACCCAAGCGCCGCCAACTCAGAGCTTCGACAAACGCGTCAGTCATCCGAACGGACGGAGCATTTTTTACCGATCGACCCGGTAAGCGATAGTGCCAATGGGGCTCGCAAAGAGAGGGGATGTAATGGCGAATATCGCTGATTCCGCGGCGAGAATTCGAGATCTGCGCACCAGCATCGACAATATCGATGCCGCGATTGTCCATATGTTGGCCGAGCGGTTCCGATGTACCCGCGCGGTCGGCTGAAGGCCCAGCACGGCCTAGCCGCTTGCAATCCCAGTAGGCAATGTGAGCAGGTCGGTCGTCTGCGATATCTCGCGGCGGTCAGTAATCTCGATCCTGAGTTTACCGAGAAATTCCTGGCCTTTGTCTCTGAGGAAGTTATTCGGCAACACGAGCTCCTTGCGCGCTCCAGCACCAAAGATGCCTCGCTTGCCACATCCACTTGTTGAGAGGACATAGGCCATGGCGAACCGAGCTGCGTTCCTAAAGACGCGATTTGGCCCTACCTCGATCGCGATGTGCCCGACGAATATGCAGGGCTCAGTCATGTCGGCCTGGGCGCACTATGCGGCGAATTTGTTCGTCGAAATGAGGAATGAGTTCGCGTCGACTGACACACTCTCAAGGCGCTCGAGAGGATCCCCCGATACGTTAAGCCCACGCCAATCGGGAAACTATGTTGTTGGACATCTGGCAGCAGCACACTTACGCCGAATTCTTCCTCAAAGATCCAGATGCGGCTCTGGTGACCGTCACCCGTATGCGGGTGACCAGCCGCAACACGACAGCGTCTTGCGTTGTCATCGGCGAGCGCGCCAGCGACTTCATCCGACACGGGCCATGGCCTCTGACCGGTCGTTCCCGGATCAATCGCAAACGGAAGTCGACTGCGGGCAGCTGCGAAATTGTGCAGCGTGGCCTCAGGTCGCTTCAAATCTCCTATCACTTCGATGCAACTGCTCGTTAATGACCGGCGTTGGCTGCGGGGCCTTCCTGCGTGTGGAGCGGCTACATGTTACATAGAAATGGGAGCTTTATTTTCGCGACGTGCGTCGTTCTCACCGGCGTGATACGGCACGCCAGCATGAGTACTGCGGTCGCAGAGGACGTAAACCCGAATTATGCGTCATTTGCGAAGGCGGTGCTAGACGGGCGCAACGTCCGCCTGACACTTGATCTCGCGCGATGCACCGCACATGGGGGTGAAGCGCGCGGTCCGCAGGTACGAGGAAGCATACGGTTCGACGCCTATATGATCCAGGGCGACCAAACCATAGCCTTCGCGACAACGCATTTCACAGTGCGGACCGACAACACCGCGGTCGACGAGTTTCTTTCATTCCGAGTGCATCCGAATGGGAAAGTCGATGTGCGAACGGCCTTTCTCAGTCCGATCACCTTTTCGGTGACTCAGGAATCCGAGTTCGACTGCGATATCGGACAGGGTGCGACCTTTCACTGGTGAGAGGATCGCGGCCTGCGTGCGTGAAGCGCGTTGCCCTCCCTGGATCCACATCAGGCCCCAGTGCGCGCTTCAAGCCGATCTAAGCGAACCTTCCATAAATCGAGAGGGTCATTTGTAAAATGACCTCGTTATAGCGAGACCGCGAAGTCTTAAATCGGGCAAGCAGCCCACTGAGATCGGGCATGAAGGGGTGGTAGACGTCCTTGTCCGGGGCAGCGGAGGCCCGCCAAAGCTGACGACTTTGTCTTCACCCTTTACACACCTTAAATGCGCGGAGAGGAGGGGGTGCATGGCAGCGATCATCACACAGGTTTACCGCTATCCGGTGAAGGGTCTTTCGGCCGAGCCGCTCGATCGCGTCGCGCTCGCGGTTGGCCGATGCCTACCGCAGGACCGACGCTTCGCGATCGCATTAGGCTCAACCCATTTCGACCCGGTGCAACCAAAATGGTTACCCAAAACCCACTTTATCATGCTGATGCGCGATGAGAAGCTGGCGCGCCTTTCAACACGGTTCGACTCGCGGAGCGAGCTGCTGACGATCGCGGAACGCAGCATTGTGTTGCTGGAAGCGCGGCTGTCCGATCCTGACGGCCGCCGGGACGTCGCCCGCTTTTTTGAGGATTTCTTGGGCGAGGAAGTGATCCTGCCACTCCGCGTCGTCGAGGCGCCCGACCACGCTTTCGCCGACGCGCGCCCAAAGCCGAATGCATCGACCGGCCAGTACATTTCGCTGATCAACCTCGCGAGCCTCTATGACGTCGAGAGCAAGCTCGGCGCTGCGATCGATCCGATCCGCTTCCGTGCCAACGTTTACTTCAAGGGACTGCCCGCATGGGAGGAGCAGAAATGGCTCAAGCCCGAGCACGTCCTCACGATCGGTGCCGCCCGACTGCGCGTCGTTGCACCAATCACACGTTGTGCTGCAACGGAGGTCAACCCCGAGACCGCCACACGCGACATCGCGATGGTCGCAGAGCTGATGCGCCACTACGGCCACAACATCATGGGTGTCTACGCTGAGGTCGTCAGCCCTGGTGAGATCGGGGTAGGCGATCAAATCGTGATCGTGTAACAAGGTCGGCCGGCCATTCGTTCTGCAAGAAGTAGCGCGCTTGGTAGCGCATGCATATGCTGGCGCAGTGATAGCAGCGAGCACCAACGAGAGAGTCCAAGCATTGGCCTTGATAGCGGCTTTGGCACCCGACGTAGGAGAAACAATCGCCGAGATGTTCTATCGCGAGGAGCCGCATCCACAGGCGCCGCAATTGGCACCGGATGCGCCCGGGTTCATCTGGATGCCGCAAGCGGGAAATCCGCGTCGAAACGCCCTTTATCGTCGCGCGCATCCTGCTCGACGGCGAAACCAGCATCTTCCGGCGCCTACAAGGATCTGTTCAGGCTGGACGGTGGCGTTCCCAAACTCAACGAGCGCGTTGTCGTCCGCGATAGTTCCCGCATCGACACGCTGCTCGCCTGCCCTTATAGACGACGCAGTGACCAGATGACGTACCGTATCGCGGTTGCCCACCGACCCCGATGCCCGCTATCAGCGGCTCAAATTCGGCTATGGCTTCAAGCCGGTCCATGCGTACCTTCCAAAAATCGAGAGGGTCAGTTGTAAAATTACCTCGTTATAGCGAGGCCGCGAAGCCTCCAAATTCCGGCAAGCAGACCACTGAGATCCGGAAGGGGACGAAACATGGGTCGGCCCAAGGGAAGAATCAGCGTTGTCTTGGTTCACGGTGCGTGGGCTGACGGCTCAAGCTGGAACGATATTATCGGGCCGTTGTTGTCAAAAGGATTGGATGTCCTGGCAGCTCCAATACCGCTGACGTCCCTGTCAGATGACATCGCAGCGCTCGACCGCGCCCTGGAACGCACCGATGGGCCCGTGGTCCTGGTAGCGCACGCTTATGCTGGCGCGGTGATAGCGGCGAGCACCAACAAGAGAGTCCAATCGCTGGTCTTCATAGCGGCTTTGGCGCCTGACGAAGGCGAGACAGTCGCCGAAGTATTCTATCGCGAAAAGCCGCATCCACAGGCACCGCAATTGGCACCCGACGCGCATGGGTTCATCTGGATGCCGCAACAGGGATTTGGCACCGCTTTCTCTCAACACGCGCCACCTGAACGGGCTGCACTTTTTGCCGCGACACAGCGGCCAATCGCTGTCGCGTGCATCCAGCAGAAGGCTCCGATACCCGCTTGGAAAGTAAAGCCGTCTTGGTACCTCGTCGCCGAAGAAGACCGAATGATCAACCCGGTCACTCAGCTCTTCATGGCGCGACGCATGGGCGCTCGAATCCGATCGGAGAAGGTCGACCATACGCCATTGGTCAGCGCGCCCGAGCCCGTCATCGAAGTGATCCTCGAGGCCGTGGCGGCCTCGGCGGCGTGACCGAACCCAACAAGTTTGAGGAGGCCTCACAATGCGCAAGATCAGTTTCCGGAAGGTCGAGGTCGATGGGTTCAACATCTTCTATCGCGAGGCAGGGCCGAAGGACGCACCAGTGCTCCTGCTGCTGCACGGCTTTCCGACAGCCAGTCACATGTTTCGCGATCTCATTCCACAGCTCTCGGACCGGTTTCGTCTTATCGCGCCCGACCTGCCCGGGTTCGGCCAATCGGACATGCCCGAACGGACCAAATTCAGCTATACCTTCGACAACATTGCGGGGGTTATCGACCGCTTCACTGAGGTCATTAAACTTGGTCGTTTCGCGGTCTATGTCTTCGACTATGGCGCCCCGACCGGTTTCCGCCTCGCAATGCGGCATCCCAAGCGCGTCACCGCCATCATTTCCCAGAACGGCAATGCGTATCTAGAGGGCCTGAGCGACGGCTGGAAGCCGATCCGCGCCTACTGGCAGGACCCGACGGAGGCGAACCGAGCGGCCCTCCGGGCCTTTCTGACGCCCGAGACAACGTACTGGCAGTACACCCACGGCGTCGCCGACACGTCCGCGGTTTCTCCCGACGGATATTCGCTCGACAACTTCTATCTGGCGCGTCCCGGCGCCGATGAGGTGCAGCTCGATCTCTTCGGCGACTATAAGAGCAACGTCGCGCTCTACCCGGACTTTCAGACTTATTTCCGCACCCATAAACCGCCCTTGCTAGCGGTGTGGGGGAAGAATGACCCGTTCTTTTTGCCGCCCGGCGCCGAGGCGTTCAAGCGCGACATTCCGGGTGCCGAAGTGCGTTTCTTGGGCACCGGGCACTTTGCGCTCGAGACGCATTGCAACGAAATCGCTGCGGCGATCCGCGACTTCCTCGACCGCTGACCGTACCCGGAGAATTGCCATGGGCGATCGTGCTGGAGAAATTCGGCGGCCTCGACAGCCTCGTCCATAAGCCGTCAGCCGCCGGCAGTGCTGCTCGAAGACATTCTTAGTCGGTCACTGCGGGAGTAGCGAACATGACGAACATGATCTCCGCGGCATTTCCGTACCAAAAACAGCGGCGGCGGGTCCGCGGCCGCGAGATGGCTTATGTGGAGGTGGGACAGGGCGACCCCATCGTGCTGTTGCACGGCAATCCCACCTCGTCGTACCTCTGGCGCAACGTGTTGCCGCACCTGCAGCCACTAGGCCGCTGCATCGCCCCTGACCTGATCGGCATGGGCGACTCCGACAAGCTGCCTGACAGTGGCCCCAGCTCGTATCGCTTCGTCGAGCACCGCCGCTACCTCGACGCCCTGCTCGAGGCCCTGGATGTCCGCGAGCGGGTCACTTTCGTCATCCATGACTGGGGTTCGGCCCTCGGCTTTGACTGGGCCAACCGCCACCGCGAGGCCGTGAAGGGTATCGCGTACATGGAGGCGATCGTGGTGCCGCAGCGCTGGGACCACTGGGATAAGTTCGGAATGCGTCCAGCCTTGCAGGGACTGCGTTCCGAGGCTGGCGAGGAGATGGTCCTGAAAAACAACTTCTTCATTGAGCAGATCTTGCCGAAGGCCATCCTGCGCACCCTCTCCGCCGAGGAGATGGCGGAGTACCGACGACCGTTCGCCGAGCCCGGCGAGGGGCGGCGGCCGACGCTGACCTGGCCCCGGCAGATCCCCATCGAGGGCGAACCCGCCGACGTGGTTGCGATCGTGTCCGCCTCCGCGGAATGGCTAAAGACGAGCAATGTGCCCAAGCTGTTCGTGAAGGCAGCGCCCGGTGGGATCCTCGCCGGCGGCGCGGATCTCGACTTCGTCCGCAGGTTGCCAGCGCAGACCAAGGTGACGGTCGCGGGGATCCATTACGTCCAGGAGGATTCGCCGGAAGAGATCGGGCGGGCCATCGCCGGCTGGATGGGGACGTTGGGCTGATGCAGGCCATGAGGAGATCCGTGAGGTCCATCGTGTAATGGAGGCCAACGAGGCGCGCGGCAAGATGGTCGTGGTTCACGTCTAAAGGCGGCGTCCGACGACCAGCAAGCCAGTGGATGTAACAAATCGGGGTTTGATTACATGGCTCCTCCTCTGATCGTCTTTGACGTCAATGAGACGCTTCTCGACCTGCAAACAATGGAACCGGTTTTTGAGCGCATCTTTGGCGAGAAGAGGGCCATGCGCCTTTGGTTCGCTAACTTCATCATGTATTCCGCCGCGTTGACCGTGGCCGGCTGCTACGTTCCCTTCACCGATATCGGCTCGGCGGTCATGAAGATGCTGGCGGATACCCGCGGCATCAAAATTGATGACGCGGATAAGAAAGAGCTTACAGAGAAGTTTTCGACGATGCCGCCGCACCCGGAAGTTCCGTCGGCGCTGCGCAAGCTGCGCGATGCCGGTTTCCGGCTGTTCACCCTCACCGACAACCTGCTAGAGGGTCAGACCCGTCAGCTTGAACACGGCGGCATTGTCGATCTTTTCGAGCGGCGCTTCAGCGCGGACGGCGTGAAACACCATAAGCCGTCGCGTCAGGCTTACGCCTACGTCGAGAGGGAGCTCGGGGTTGACCCCTCGCAGCTCTGTCTTATCGCGTGCCATACCTGGGACACGCTTGGCGCCGTGGCGGCCGGCTGGGAAGCAGCGCTGATCAAGCGGGTCGGCAACGATGTTTTGGGGGTCGGACCTCAGCCACACATCGTCGGCGATGACCTGAGTGACGTCGCCGATCAGCTCATCGCGCGGCACGGGAAACGGGACTAACCGGCGGCATCCTCCGGCATCTGATGTCCCGCTCGAAGCGGGCGCTTCGAACGTGCCATAACGGGCGGACCGAGCTTCGCAAGGCGCCCGGGCGCAGTTCTTTGGGCCGGACGGGCATCTGTTGTTGCGCGAGCACGAGGTGGTCGGCGTCGATTTTGCAACCAGTGCATGCCTTCGCGCGTTCGTCACCATGCCCGCTTAACGGTCAAGCGCTCACTTTTTCCCTGAAACCAGTAGCACAGCGGAGGGAGCTTATGTCTGAACCGGAACGGGTTGACGTCCTCGTCCTGGGCAGTGGGTTTGGCGGTAAGCTGCTGGCCTGGCATTTGGCGCAATCGGGACGAAAAACGGCCGTCGTCGAGCGCCGGTGGATCGGCGGTTCCTGTCCCAACATCGCCTGCCTGCCGAGCAAAAACGAGATTTGGAGTGCCAGGATCGCGCATCAGGCGCGTCACGCAGCCGAGTTTGGTACGGTGATCGCCGGTCCTGTCACAACCGACATGGCGAAGGTACGGCAGCGCAAGCGCGACATGGTGGAGCGCGAGATCGAACTGCATTTGCATAACTACAAGACGAGCGGCGCCGAATTGATCATGGGCAGCGGGCGTTTTGTGGCGCCGAAAACCCTGGAGGTGCACCTCAATGCCGGCGGCACTCGGGTGCTGGCGGGCGACCAGGTCTTTCTCAATCTCGGCACGCACGCAGCGATTCCAAACATTCCGGGCCTCGAAGCCGCTCGGCCGCTCACACACATCGAGGCGCTCGAGCTCGACTATTTGCCCTCACATCTGATCGTGCTCGGCGGCGGCTATGTCGGTCTCGAATTGGCTCAGGCCTATCGTCGCTTTGGCAGCCGCGTGACGGTTATCGAGCACGCGCCGCAGCTCATGAGCCACGAGGATCCCGACGTCGCCGACGAAGTTCAACGGATTCTCGGTGATGAAGGGATTGAATTCCTACTCGGGGCGCAAACGCTCGGCGTGCAGGGCCGATCCGGTGAAGATGTCAGCCTAACAGTGCGTGCGACCTCCGGTGAGCAGAAGGTCGAGGGCAGCGACGTCCTGGCCGCCGCGGGACGCGTTCCAAACACCGGTGACATCGGGCTGGGAGCGGCCGGCGTCGAGTTGGACGCTCGCGGCTACATTCACGTTGATGATCGATTGGAGACGACAGCATCCAACGTCTGGGCGATCGGCGAATGCGCCGGCAGCCCGCAGTTTACGCATGTTTCCATCGACGACTTTCGCATCATCCGGGACAATCTGGCGGGCGCCAACCGCAGCACGCGCGGGCGGCTGGTTCCCTACTGCATGTTCACCGAACCGCCGCTCGCTCACGTTGGACTGAGCGAACGCGATGCGCAACACCGAGGCGAGACCGTGCGCGTTGCGAGGCTGCCGATGACGGGTGTGCGGCGGACGGCGACGACCAACGAGACGCAGGGCTTCATGAAGGTCCTTGTCGGGGCAAGCCACGACCGCATCCTCGGCTTTACGATGATCGGCGCCGAGGCGGGCGAGGTCATGACCGTTGTGCAAACGGCGATGCTGGCAGACATGCCGTATTCGAGGCTCGGCGACGCAATTCTCGCACATCCGACAATGGCCGAGGGACTGGATTCGCTACTCGCGAACGTACCGCCTCGATCTGCACAATGAGGCTTATGAGGCTGTGGCACCTGTCGAGTCCGTTCAGTGCACAGGAAGGGCCGTGCACAGACTCCACATCTCGACAATGGTGAATACATTTCGTAAAGATGGGGATGCGGTTTACGTGGGATCCGGGCAAGAACGCCGCAAATGTCCGCAGGCACAGTATCGCCTTTCAGGACGCGGCGCGGATCTTCGACGGACCGACTGTGGAGCGGACCGACGATCGTTACGACTACGGTGAAGTGCGCATTTACGCGATTGGTATCGTCAACGGCATCGAGATTACAGTGATCTACACCGACCGCGACCCGGATGAGCGCCACATCATATCAGCATGGAGGTCGGAGCCTCATGAACGACGATACTTCTGGAACCACCTCGAAGACTGATCCCAAGACCGATTGGCGGCGGCTTCGCTCGATGACTGACGAGGAGATACATGCCGCGATCATCGAAGATCCCGACGCAAAGGCTACCGACGAGGGCTTCTGGAAGGAAGCCCGCGTGGTCATGCCGCGGCGGAAAGAAACCGTGACGATGCGGCTGGACGCGGACCTTCTCGAATGGTTCCGTCGCGAGCGGGGCTACCAAACGCGGATCAACGCGATCTTGCGGGCGTATATGAACGCCCAAACCAATCATCCGTGACCATCCCTCGCCGCGAAAGCGGCGCGCGCGGGGGAGGTTAGGAGCCATCAGGACGCGTTTTTGCGGCCGAGGCTGAGCGCCCGCTATCGACCGACAACCTGTGGTGGCCTGCGTCGATTACGGTATGATCGCGTTGGGGAAGACGGTCCCGACGAGGTCCCTCAAATGAGCGCGATTCCCGACAGCACATTAGCCGATTGCAAGCAGCTCGTAGCCGATCTGCAGCGTCAGCTTGCCGAATGCAGAGCCGAGCGAGACGAGGCGATCGAATACCAGTCCGCGACCAGCGACGTGCTCAACGTCATCAGCCGCTCGACCTTCGACCTCCAGCCGGTGCTGGACACGGTGGCCGAAACCGCCTCGCGGCTCTGCAACAGCGATGTCGCAGCGATCACGATACGCGAGGGCGAAGTCTACCGCTATGTATCGATGTCGACCAGTGCAGCGGACCCCGAATGGTGGGCGGCCTTGCGCCAGCGAACCATTATCCCCGGCCGCGACAGCACGGCCGGCCGGGTGTTGCTCGAAGGCAGGGTCGTGCATGTCGCGGACATCCTCTCTGACCCGGACTACGCGGTGCCCGAGGCTGTGAGGGCCGGGGTACGGACCATCCTTGGGGTGCCGCTCCTGCGCGACAGCGAGCCAATCGGTGTTATCACGCTTAATCGGCGGCGGGTCGAGCCGTTCAGCGAGCGGCAGATCGAACTGGTGCGCACCTTCGCCGACCAAGCGGTCATCGCGATGGAGAACGCGCGGCTGCTCGGCGAATTGCAGGCCCGCACCCGCGACCTCGAAGAATCGCTCGAATACCAGACCGCGACTAGCGACGTGCTCAAAGTCATCAGCCGCTCGACTGCCGATGTGCAGCCGGTGCTGGACACAGTAACCGAAACAGCAGCCCGGCTTTGCGGCGCCGATTCAGGAACGATCTGGATACGCGAGGGGGAGGTTTACCGCGCTGTGTCGACCACTTCAGCGGACCCCGAGCATTGGGCGATTATCCGCCAGCGAAGAACTCTCCCCGGTCGCGACAGCGTCGTCGGGCGGGTGGCGCTCGAAGGCAGGGTCGTGCATGTCGCGGACATCCGCGCTATCCCGGACTTCGCGCTGCCCGAGGTTGTGGCGGCCGGGCGACGTACCGTACTCGGCGTACCGCTGATGCGGGATGGCGCGCCCATCGGTGTCATCGGACTTAACCGCCATCGGGTCGAGCCGTTCACCGATCGGCAGATCGAGTTGGTGCGCACCTTTGCCGACCAGCCGGTCATCGCGATGGAAAACGCCCGGCTGCTCGGCGAATTGCAGGCCCGCACGCGCGACCTCGAAGAATCGCTCGAATACCAAACCGCGACCAGCGACGTGCTCAACGTCATCAGCCGCTCGACCGCCGATGTGCAACCGGTGCTGGACACAGTGGTCGAAACGGCCGCCCGGCTTTGCGGCGCCGATTCCGGATCGATCTTTATACGCGAGGGCGAGGTCTATCGCGCTGTGTCGGGCTACGCAGCTGATGTGAGTGCAGCGGACACCGAGTTTTGGGCGATCCAGCGCCAGCGACCACTTGTCCCCGGTCGCGACAGCATCACCGGGCGGGTGGCGCTCGAAGGCAGGGTTGTGCATATCGAGGATCGCGCCGCTGACCCGGACTACGCGATTCCCGAGGCTGTGGCGGCCGGCAACCGCACCGGGCTTGGAGTGCCGCTGCTGCGGGAGGGAGCAATCATCGGCACGATTAATCTCGCGCGGAAGCGAGTGCAGGCGTTCACCGAGCGGCAGATCGAACTGGTGCGCACCTTTGCCGACCAGGCGGTCATCGCGATCGAGAACGCGCGGCTGCTCGGCGAGTTGCAGGCCCGCACGCGCGACCTCGAAGAATCGCTCGAATACCAGACCGCGACCAGCGACGTGCTCAACGTCATCAGCCGCTCGACCTCCGATGTGCAGCCGGTGCTGGACACAGTAATCGAGACGGCCGTCCGGCTTTGCGGTGCCGATCTCGCAACGATCGCAATACGCGACGGCGAGGTCTACCGCTATGTGTCGGCCTCCGCCAAAACGGCGCCCGAGCAGTGGGCGGCCTTGCGCCAGCGAACCATTCTCCCCGGTCGCGGAACCCTCGCCGGGCGGGTGGCGCTCGAAGGCAGGGTTGTGCATATCGAGGATCGCGCCGCCGACCCGGACTACGCGCTGCCCGAATCTGTGGCGGCCGGGGAGCGCACCGGACTTGGGGTGCCGCTGTTGCGCGAAGGGGCCGTGATCGGCACAATCAATCTCGGGCGGCAACGAGTGCAGCCGTACACCGAGCGGCAGATCGAGCTGGTGCGCACCTTTGCCGACCAGGCGGTCATCGCGATCGAGAATGCGCGACTGCTCGGCGAGATCCGCCAGCGGCAGGCCGAATTGCGCGTCACCTTCGACAACATGGGCGACGGCGTCGCGATGTTCGACGCCGAGCAGCGGCTCGCGGCGTGGAACCGCAATTTCCAGCAGCTGCTCGATTTGCCCGACACTTTGCTGGCGGAGCGGCCGAGCCTTGGCGACTACATTCGCCACCTCGCAACGCATGGCGAGTACGGTGAGGTCGATGTCGAAGCCGAAGTGCGCCGTCTGATCGAAGCGGCCGGCAGACAATATTCGACCGAGCGCACGCGCCCCGACGGCCGCGTCATCGAGGTGCGGGCGAACCCGGTGCCGGGCGGCGGGGTCGTCATCAACTACAGTGACATCACCGACAGGAAACGCGCCGAGGCCGAGATCCGCGCGGCGCGCGACGCCGCCGAGACGGCATTGCACGAATTGGAGGCGGCGCAAGCCGATCTCGCCCGCGCCCGGGACGTCGCCGAGGAAGCGACGCAGGCCAAGTCGATGTTCCTCGCCAATATGAGCCACGAGATCCGGACGCCGATGAACGCGATCATCGGGCTGTCGAACCTCGCC
>Ga0306920_100010929_pt1 | contig 12206 bp, 23 predicted proteins | sample flu12Cox44000170_FD_204666 | JGI IMG/M metagenome (GOLD analysis project Ga0306920, IMG submission 204666) | Lab enrichment of tropical soil microbial communities from Luquillo Experimental Forest, Puerto Rico - flux4day.12C.oxic.44.000.170 (v2)... | ecosystem: Environmental > Terrestrial >...
CCACGGGAACACCGGTGGAGGTTCGTGGCATGACCATATGGCGGATCGTGAGCGGGCGAATCGTGGAGGAGTGGTCCAGCTGGAGTGAAACCGGGGCCTACCTCGGAATGTTTGCCCATCTGAAATGGTGGTTGGTGTTGGCGGGGTTGCTCGTCCTAGCCATAGTGATCGCTATCGAACGTTTAATTTGGGCGATTGTCAGGAAAATGTTCGGCTACCGGCCGAGCGCGCAGGCTAGAGCCGTTTGATGCTGGCGGTCAGTTTCCGGTTAGACGACATGCGCCGTTGGCGCACCACCAAGCACGAAGATGCGGTCCTGCCGACCGGCGCAAAAACCATTTGCATCAGTACGGCAGCGCCGGGGTGGTTCGCCGATGCGTGTAGCGTATGAGAACACGGACAAAACACGGACAATCGGCTGTTTTAGGTGAAGCACATACGCTGCAACCGATTGAAAAATGTGGCGCGCCCGGAGAGATTCGAACTCCCGACCCTCTGGTTCGAAGCCAAGAGCAACGCCTCCGGTAAACCTTCTGCACTCAACCAAAACTCTAAAAACCCAATAAAAACAGCCCCTCCCGCATTGTGGCGGGGTGTGCCTGGATGTATCGGTCTGCTCGTAGGGTCTCTACAAAAGTCACTACAGTCGATTTCGTTGCGCTCCGCGAGGGAGGCCACATGAACCGTGATGAAGCCTTAGCAATGCTGATTGGTGCCAGGCACCACTGCTTTGCCCGGGGTGTGCTCGGCAACCGATCCTTTGACCGCGAGCTAGACGAGAAGCCGGCAGATGATTTCCGAGCTGCTTTTCGGGATCTCAATCGTCTCTACGTCGAACTGCGAGACCGCCCAGAATCGATGTACATCGGTCCGAAATGCCGCACAACAAGCCGGAGCTCAAGCTCGGATGTCCGAGTGCGCCTGCGCCCAAGAAGGGGCGCTGAGAGGTTCGCGCATGTGTAAACGGGGGCGCAAACCTGTTAGTGAATCCCGAGCGACGGAGCTTCGCCAGAGGCTTATTTTGTGGCAGCAGACTCAAGAATCTTTGCGGCCATCACTTCGAGCGTTGGCCCGCGAGCTCCGTACCTCACATGCGTTGCTCCAGCACTACCTAAGCAAACTTGCGAAGTGGCAAGCGAAAGAAAACTGGCGCCGTGCAAGAGAGATTCGTACTGGGGCGGAAGTCGAAGGTCGCACAATGACACCTTGGGAGGAGCAGCAATATCGTGTCCTTGACCGTCGCGCCTTGCGCCTCTTCATCGAGGGGTCCTTTGAAAATTCCGTCAAACATTATGAGCAAGAAATAGAAGGCTGCATCAAGGACGGCAAGATGCCGACGGCAGGATACACAAAGCTCCTAAGAACGATTGCCTCTATGCGAGGAGGCCCGGCAGCCGACCGCGCAGCCCAACGAGCCCAAGAGTTGCTCCAGAAGTATTTCTCGCCAGAAGGACAGCAGGCCGTGCGTGAGCGACTACGAACGGTACGTCGGTCGGAGACCTATCGGACAGCCTTCAAGGCTCGCAATCGCCAACTCCGTTTAGAGCGCGTCCTCGAACGCTTTGAGGAGATAGGTGGAGTGATCCTGCCACACGAGGGGCAAGTCTGTTATTTCATTCGAGAAAAGAGCGCGCTATCAAGCGCATTGGTGACCGAGCTCGTGAAATATCGCGAGGAGCTACAACGAATCCTCGAGGTGAACCCAGGGAAAGTGGACTTTCTGAGGGTCAAGGCCGAAATTTGCCAGCGATTTCCTGACGTTCTGCTAAGTCCGTTAGATTCGCATTGAGGAAAGGGGAAGAAGGCTGGCAACTCCGCTAAAGTGAGAGGAGAAGCGCATGCCATCTTATGAGTCATCGATACTGAATCTGGTAAAGGCGCGAAGAAGTCCGCTATACCATCCGCCTCGGCCTTGGCGCAGCAAGGAACATTCACGCATGGTCCGACGGTTTGTGTGGCAGTGGTATACCTGCCGCGACCGCAGTAAGCCGTCTGGTCGTGCTTGGGCACGGGATCTCGGAATCAGCCACACTTGGCTCCAAAAGCTCGTCCGGGAAATTCAGGATGACAAGGGCGAAGTGCAGTGAGAAATGGGTCGATACGGAGATCCCACGCTCATGCAACTCAACCGAGCACTGGAGTACACACGGCGAATGCGTGAGCGCGGAGAGTTGCGTACAACGCGCCAACGCTCCGAACATTTCTAAGATTTGGAACACTTTGGGGATCGGGTCTGTCAGCCTTGGGCCGAGTTTCACGGTGGGTTGTAAAAAGGTTTGAAACCGCGTGAGTCCCCGACAACGGGTAATACAAAGGTTTGACCAGGAGAGGCCGGCGGGTTCTGCCTCAACTGACCCGGTGTGACGTGGCACAACGCGCCTTAGAGCCTTTGAACTCCCAAGAACGTCGCGATGGTCCAGAAGCCGCAACTGAACCCGCAACGGCGCTCTAATGCGAAGTTCAGAAAGTAAAGCGTTACGCGTGAGTCCAGGGATTCGGCCTGTGGGTGTCGTTCCAATAAATGCAAATTCGTCATCGGGCCCGCCGTCTTCGTGATGCGGTAAATGAGTTTGATCATGCGGCTCCTGTCAAGACATTCTCCCCTGTTAGCCGTCCTCGCGACGCAAGGTTACTTGGTGGCGTAGTGGGAGGCGCCGAGGAAATGCAAGGAGACGTAAGGCTCGTTGCCTACGACCCAGCTATCGTGGCCGGGAGGTCCGGGAGGTATGTAAAAGAGCGTGCCGGTACGGAGTTCGTGGATGACACCATCGTCCATCGCAGCGGTGGCGCAACCGGAAAGAACCAGCCCAACATGCTCGACGTTGCAGCGAGACGCTCCTACAGTTGGGCCTACGTGCGTGGACCACTTCCATCCGGGCTGGTAAGTGGCGCGGCCAATGGTCATGCCGCCGATGTGGACGATCTCGAACTTGCCCTTTTCGAATGTGCGGACTTCATCGGGAGTTTCGAAACGCTTCAAGACTGCTTCGAGCAGAGCCATGGTTTCCTCACGGAAATATAGAAAAGCCGATGAAGAGCATGAAGGGAAGCTCCAAATTGGACGAAGGCCCGTGCGACAGAAGCGGAGGATCTAGTTTACTGGAGTGATTGTCGATCGGAGGAACGCGCATGCCCTCGCATGAATCCTCGATCCTGAATCTCGCAAAAGCGCGCAGCAGCCCGCGTTACCATCCGCCGCGGCCTTGGCGAAGCCGCGAAGAATCACGCATGATCCGGCGGTTCGCATACCAGTGGTATACCTGTCGCGATCGCAATAAGCCGTCTGGGCGTTCATGGGCCAGGCAGCTCGGCGTCACTCACACTTGGTTACAAAGACTGGTTGGGAAGTTTCAGCAGGATCCGGGCGAAGCGCAACGAGAAATGGGTCGATATGGAGATCCCACGCTTCCGCAACTCAACCGAGCACTGGAGCACACTCGCCGAATGAAGAATCGCGGAGAATTGCGTTCCCGGCGACTGCGTGACTAAGACTATGGAAGGCCGAGCGCAGCCTGTTATTCGTCCCGAGTTTGCAGCGCGAGGCGCTGGAGCAGGTGCAACCACTACAAACGTTGTAATCACTACAGACGCTCAACGCTAACATGCTTGTTGTGTGAAAGAGTCTTGGTAGGGGCGGTGGGGATCGAACATTCAGGACAATCCCTTCGATTTTGCGCCAATCGTAATCGCGCGCCCAGTATTCGCAGATTTTCTGCACGTAAGCGAGAGGAACCCCTTGCGACCAACCAGGGACGGTCTGCGGGTCGGGCCAGCGCGTGGCGCGCAGGCGCTTTTTCAGATCTTCGAGATCCGCCTCGCGGACATGAATTTTGAACGGCCGAATTTCATCACCCATGGTTGGCTCCTAGACCAGATAACGCATGCCCGATTGCGCTGCCTGTCGAGCATTTCCAGAGGAAGTTGAACGTAGCAGTCGGCGCGTCGCGATTCGTGACCTTCGAAATTGCTGCAAAGCACTAACCGGCAATCAACCAGGCTTCGGCCTTTTGAACATCATCGAAGGTCTCTGTCAGAAACTTCTCCTCCGGCGCTGACCGCATCGGCGGGACCTGCGCACCCTTCGGAAAAAGAAACGCCTGACGCTTAACGCCTGCAGCGGCGTAACGATTCGAGATGTTTTTTACCCGCCACGGCATTACCTCTGGACCGGGCTTGTGGCGAAAACGGCTGACATCGACGAGAATTCCCCGTGCCTTCTTGTGCTCGACGTGCCCGGCGAATAACGTGAGTGCGGCTTTGAAGTCCTCGTCAGTCATTGAAGAGGTGGCTTCTTTCCAAGCGATGCCGATGACACGCCCCTCCTCTTCCCAGGAAATCTTCAGGAACTTGTCTTCGTGCAGTTGCATGGCTTGCATAGTTTTCTCCTCCAATTTTCGGTTGTCGTCAAAATAAAATGCATTGCGTTTGCGTGGACCCTAGGCTTCCGAATTATTTTCACGAGCGACCAAAAGGTCAGACCGGCTGCATGTGGACCTTCGCCCAGTCGGCAAAGGCGGTGAACCCGCCCGGGACCAAGGCATTGGCCGCGGCGGTGCGCTTCTCGTGCTCGGGACCGAAGTAGGTATATTGCTCGAAGTACTGATACATCTCGCGCATTTCTTGCGCGCCCGGAAAGAAGGTGTCGTAGGCCTCGGGTGGCTCGACTCGGACCGCCTGCAGCTTGTGCCCCTGCGCGTTTAGCGTGGCAACGAAGTCGTTGCACGAGTAAACGCCACCGCAAACGGCGAGGTGGCTGCCGTTTGGCAGCTTATCGCCGGCAGTGAACGCGGCAGCCACCGCGCGGCCGACCTCCGTGGGATCGCCGGCGTACATGACGCGCGCCGCCAGGTCCATCGGGAGCGCGAAGCCGCGACCGCCGTTCGGCAACGGCTGCGGGGCGTTCATCGTGAGGAAGTTCTGGAAGTACATGGGCGCATGTACAAAGGTGTAGCGCGGAAACCCGGCCGCTTCGACCACCGCATCGACGCGCGCCTTATCGGTGAAGTGCGCAACCTTGCGCCGCCCGCCGGTTATCCTCTCGCAGTCGGGGAGCGTCGACCAGACGAGATGCTTTACCCCCGCTGAGTGCGCCGCCCGCACTGCTGCGGCGCCGATCTCAGTCTCCCGGTGCATCTGCGCGGGATCCCAAAAGTTCGTGACCACAAAGGCACCGTACGCGCCCTCGAACGGCAAACGCAGGCTGGGAGCGTCGAGCAAGTCGCCCTTGATGACCTCGACTCCCCGCTGACTGAGCGCCTTAGCTGCAGCGCCGACAGGGTCGCGACTGACGGCGCGAACCGTGAATTTGCCCGATGCGAGCAACGCGTCGACCACGCCGCCGCCCTGTCTGCCGCTACCACCGATCACTGCGATTACCGGCTTTGCCATTGCTTGCTCTCCCTTCTCGAATGAACTCCTTCAATTGCCTCGGTGATTTTCTGCATCACCACTCGCTTGTTCTCCGGGCGGATTCCTTTGGGTGCTTCGATAAGCAGGGCTGGCATGGGGCCTCCCTTTGCGTGCTTCAATCGTTGCACCTAAGCTCCGCTCGGCGTACTATCTCGCACTACTGACCGGTACAATCTAAAGTTTTTGTCAAAAAATTGTCACCGGGAAACAGCCGAGAGCGCTTGTCCGGTGGCGAACAAAAAACGCAATTTGTTAATGTATTCTGATACAGAAAACAAGTACAAAGATGTAACAAATGGGGAAATGCTGCCCACTGTCGCGTACAGCTCATGGTGTACCTACGGGTACAAATAGGAGGAGCAGGTATGAAGGCACGTTCCGTCAGAGGCTCGGAAACCCGCTTGCGAATTATTCGCACGGCAGCGGACTTGTTTCACAAGCAGGGAGCGCGTGCGACCAGCCCCGACGACATCATCGAAGCTTCGCGAACCGGAAAAGGGCAGTTCTATCATTACTTCAAAAGCAAGGAAGGTCTCGTTCACGAAGTGCTCCAAACGTATCTAGACGAGATTAAGAGTGGCGCTGCGCCGGTCGACTACGAAATCAGCTCGTGGCACGACCTGGAAAAATGGTTCCGCGCTCATGTGGAACTGCAAAAGCATTACGAAATGACACGCGGTTGTCCGTTCGGGACCCTAGGCAACGAAGCGACTGTGAATGATGAATTGATCCGCCAAGACGTCAGCCTCATTTTCGAAGTCATTAAAAACAAGTTGGCGGCGTTCTTCCTGAAAGAGAAGGCCAAGGGAAAGCTGGCCAAACAGGCCGACCCAGAGCGCATGGCTGATTTCTGCATCTCGTCGATCCAAGGCGCGATGCTCATGGGCAAAATAAAGAGGAGCAGCAAAACCGTCGAAACTAGCATCGCGGAGGCGCTCGCGCATCTCAAGGGGTACTCAATCAAAGTTTCGTCCTAAAAATGATTCGAGACAGCCTCATGACGGCCTTAGTTTGATTCCGCCGAGGAACAGCGCTGAATGACGGACAAGCTTCTCTCTAGCCACTGTTACCGGGTTCGGTCGATATGCGCGTGTAAATGAAGTGGCGTCCATCGGGCAAGAACCACGGAAGGACATGGCGGACTTCGCTGCGCGATGGGTCAAGCTTCGTCAGCGGGGTTGCAGGCCCACCAGCAGCGGAAACCCGCATCACCCCGCCGGGGTTGGTGGTCCCGAAGATAATTACGCCATCATGGTTCCACGATCCTCCCACCGCGAGCCCGCTGACATCGCATACAGTTTCCGCAGGACCAAGCGGCTAGTTCGGTTCCTGGCACAACGGGAGTCCGCGCCAGTTCCATGCTCCGCCTAACTAAACGGCAAAACGAAAATGGACAAGGGCAAAACCAAAACGGGACAGAAACATCAAGTGCCATCAGCTCTCTAACTCTTCCGAGCGCGAGAGGCGCGAAGCAGAAGAGTCGATCAAGTGCTTGATGGCCTGCGACAGCGACGCGGAGCATCGGCTGCTCGCGGAGATCGTAGAGGAAAAAGCTCCTTACTCTAAGCGTTAATCGAGAGGATGGCCGGCAGAATCAAATAGAATCAAACAGAGCGCCACCAACGCCTGTGGAGTCACACGCAGGGAATCTGTAGAATTGCCCTGAAATGCCGAAACCCAGGCCAGTGACGGTCTGTACTGTCTGCGGAAAGGTCGGCTACAGCCTTCAATTCGCGAACGATGCGTGTGGCCGAATCTACGATGACAAGCTCTGTCGCGGTATCAACCAAAGCGCGACCCAGTTTAACGATTGGCGCGAATGCAACGTTTGCAAAGGTGAAGGTCGCAACTTGGGAATAATTTGCAAAGCATGCGACGGTTCTGGATGGATGTTTGTGCGCGGCAGCACTTGGCATAGAGAAGATTCCTGATCCGCCATGCAGCCTTATTCGCTGCCTTTGCTCTTGCTATGGCGTGCGGCGCATTCTTTGCACACTTGGATTCCGTTCGGCAGGAAATATCGGTCCTTTGGATTGAGTTTGTTCTTGTGGCAGTAGTGGCACAGCGCCGGATCATGCGTCGGCGGTGGTGGTGGCCGGCGTTGTTTCGAGGGAGCCATTTAATTCCTTCGTCACCTCTTGGAAGAACGCTCCGAGTAACAACATAAACGAAAGCCACGCCTCCCGACCCTGCAGCTGACAGCCTGTGACAGAAGTGTGACAAAGACGTTGCTAAATCGCGACAACCTCGCCTTTCTATCCCTGCAATCTACGTCTGAATAACCGGCGCGCCGCGTCAGTGATGCGCTGGTAGATGGGAGACGAAACTATGCGTTTACAGACGGTGTCCAAAGTGGCCGCTGTCGTCGCAATTTGCCTCGCTATGGGAGCAACTGCATCCGCGCAATACGGGGGAGGAGGAATGGGAGGAGGCGGTGGAATGGGAGGAGGCGGTGGAACAGGGGGAGGAGCCGGAGGAACAGGCACCGGAACAAGCAACCACAGCTACAGCTCCGGTTCCGGCGCAGCAGCGGTCGGGGTTGCTGTGGGTGCAGCCGCGGCCGTGGGAATCGCCTTGCTGGTTCGTCATCACCACAAGGCGAAAAGTTCCGAAGCCTTGCTAATCGGCTGTACTCAGTCTCAACCGAATGGCATCAGCTTGAAGAGCGAAGAATATGGGGAAACCTATACGCTCGTTTCAACCAGCAAGCATGTGGAACCTGGAGAGCGCGTGGAACTTAAAGGAGTGGTGAAAAACGACCGATCTGGAGGGTACACCTTCCACGTGCGAGATGTCGTCACCGACTTCGGAGCCTGCAGCCAGAGCCAAGTTGCCTCGACGCAAAGTCCCAACGGGAAGGAGCTGACATCCAGAGCTGAGTACTGAAGCGGCTTTCCTGCCGAGCAACGAAGAAAGTAAGAAAATTGAGCGGGGAGAGTTTCAGCTTTCCCCGCTCCCCCATCAGTCGCGCTCCTAGCAGCGCGGGTAGTCACCGCCGGTGTTTGGATTTTTCTCTCCCTGTTGTCGTTGCCCTTGTCCACTTTTGTTCCCTTTCGATTGTTTGGTGCTACTGTGGTGCTATTGGTTTTGCAAAATGGTGCAGCCGAGCACAGGATAGCACGTTAGTGAAAAACGTAGGGACCCGGCATTTCCCGCCACATCCCGCACTGACTCGGTGACAGAGCTAACTATCAAAAATGGGAAGTACTTAGCTTTTGCGGGATATTCGAGGAAGTAGGCCGTATCTGCCTTTTAAGCCGAAGGTCGTGGGTTCGATCCCCACCGCCCCTACCAGTTTCTCATTGAATCATCGTCCTGTTAGCCTCCGATATGGGTCCATCTGGGTCCAAAACGTCCAAAACGGAAGCGAGTTTTTCAACGGCCTCTCTATGCGAATCACCGATCACATGCGAATACACCGCGAGCGTGACCCGCAGGCAACAACATGGTTGGGCGCGTGTTGACGCGGTGTTTAGGAGGCAGGCCGAGCCGTCCGCGTCGCTCGGCGTCACGCTCCAACTCCTTCATCCATTCGCTCCGCGACGCACCGACGCGGGCCGCTCGGTGTGCAGGATGTCGATCCTCCCCTCAAAACCGAACAATAGGGGTCCCGCTGCGACCTATGCCAGTGAGCTGCCTAGCCATCCCCCGAGCTCGTGCTTTGCGGTGGAATTCTCCCCCGAGACCCTGAGAGGGGTTGTGAGTGATAACGCCTGATTACAATAGTTACGGATCCCGGCTCTTACCGGTCGCGATACTGAATCGGCTGTGGGCCATCGGTGACGATAAAGCCCGCAGGAACGGCGAAGAGCGAGGGATTGGGCTCCAAGCGCGAAATGTTGGTCAACTGAAAGGTTTGCTCGCCCATGCGCGGATCGATACGCTTGCTATAGACGACGGTTTTCAGTTCGGGCGACGTCCACACTTCGGTGACGATGTTGATGGGCCCATCATTTCCGATCTGTCCCTTTGGAATGGTGCGCGTGGTGCGCGTTCCGGTCACGGTGATGCCCTGCATGGCCTGCGAGCCGAGGTCCTCGGTGGTGGCATTTGCGGATTCGGCGTCACCAATGATGGTTCTTTGGAACATCACTACTCCCGGCTGTGCTGCACCTGGCGGGGGTGGTAACGGTGGCACGGGACCTCCGGCGGCAACTTGGCCGGGTGCTGCCATCTGAACGAAGAATTTCCCGTTGGCCATAACGCCCGCGCCGGCGTCCGCGCCAGACTGGGGAGGCATCGCGGACATTTTCTGCGCGGTCTTGTTGGTCAGATCCAGGGTGTAGGAGACCTGCGCGACGGGGTCCTGGATGAACACAATGTGCGGCGCATTCGAGGCGGAAAGATTGCCGAAGGAAGGCAAGGGTGCGTCCTGGCGAGTGCGGCCCATGGAATCACGCGCCACGTTTCCGTTGGTGCTCTGGGTGATATGCGTGCCATCGGAGAGCGTCTGAACCATTTCAGTGGTCATCGTTGCGGAATAAGGCGCGCCGGTTACTGGCGGGAGAGGGGCGCCGCCGATGGCTCGCGTGGTGACGATCTCGCCGCTTTTTTGATAGAACACGTCTCCGGTTTGGCCCAGCGCGACGGAAGCAGATGCAGCTACCAAAATGAATATCCACCCAATGCGTTTCATGGTTGATTCTTGCTCCTTTCAAATCCTGCAAGGCGCGGACGCAGGCCGAGGTGCTCGGGCGATCCGTCCGCCGCGATGGTTAATTCTGCTGTAAAGCTCATGCCGGGTGGCACCGCGCCCGGAGGAAACATGGCGTCGGCGGGAATGGCAATCTCGATGGGCGGCTGGGGGGGGAAGGGGGTCGGGTTTCGCACCCTAGAGAATTGCACCAGTGCGGCCGAAAGGGTTTCTCGCTCGACGTTGCGCACGCACAGTACAGTTGCGCCGACGTGCCGGCGCGAAGCGCGATGAATTGCGCTGCCAATGGGATGCGCAGCAGCTGCCGGATTTGTAGCAATGACCGCCGGCTCGGCGGGTTGTGCGGCCACATGCGCCGCTTCGGCTGGAGGCGACATTTGAGGCGGAAGCTGTACGGCGCGCTTATGCGTGAAGATCAGCAGGGCGGCAATTACGGCAGCCGCGGCCCCAACCGCAACGGCAGCGGGCAGCCAGCGTGAGGATTTACGGCGCGTTTCCGCGGCGAAGGTCGCCTCGCAGTAGGCATCGAAGGCAGCGCTCGCGCGCTTGTATCTGGCGAATTGGTTGCGGCATTCGGCACAGGCGCGCAGGTGTCGCTCGAGCTGTGCGGATTCGCATTCGAGCAGTTCGCCGTCTATCAGGGCGATGAGTTTCTTGGAAAATTCACACATTGCATTTCTCCGCCAACTTTTTGATGGCCCGCTCGACGGTGTCGCCTACCGTCGAAGTGGCCATCCCTAAGACTTCGCCGATCTCGCGATAGCGCAGGCCTCCGGCGCGAAGCAGCAGGCATTCGCGCTCGGTGGGAGTGAGCAGGCGCACGGCGTTGTGCAGCTGACAGAACCTTTCCTTTTCGAGCACGGCCTGTTCAGGAGTCGCTCCGTCGATCACGGATGCTTCCACTTCGGCATCCAGCGGTGCGCTGAAGCGCCGCTGATAGCTGTTCTGACGGTTACGAGCGGCGTTGTGGGTTACACGAAACAGCCAACTGCGAATATTCTCCTGCGATCCCCCAGCGGCCAGGTGACGATGCAGGCTGACGAAAGCGTCCTGCACCACGTCCTGCGCATCGTACGCGGTGAGCCCCAGGCATACGAGGTAGCGAAGGAGGGGCTTGTGCAATTCGTGGTACAGGATTGTAGCCTCGGACGTGTCGGTCGCCAGGCGCGCGAGCGGCAACGCCAATGGTACGGATTCCCCGCTCACGGTCTCCTTCCCATCGCGCGCCTCTATAGATATAACAAGCGACCCCTGAGGTTTTCCGGGTGGATTTCTGAGTGCAGCGGCGCAATCCCGTGAGGGAGAGCCAGCTGGGGCGCGTAAGGGGATGGAAATTGACCATGCTGTAAACCACTAACCCTTCTGAACCGTTGCGATTACGTCAAAGCAGTTGGGTCTTAGTTGGCCCCCACGCTTGCCCCACGGATCGACATCTCCGCAATGGTATCCACGGGCGGTACTCCCATTCCCGCAGCAAAAGCCGCTCGGTGCGTAAATTGTCCATCGTGGAGCATCCAAAGAATAGCAGCTTCGGGCGCTGACTGCCTGACCGTGAAAATCCCCACTTTGGGGGTCTCCGGTCCGGCTCGGGAAAAATTTGAATCGGCTAAATCTCGCGCTATCGTGTGCGATGGCGCCAACGCGCTATCGGTGCGAGCGCGCCAAAGATCGCGCGTTGCACCCCTAGCGGCGGCGAACGGAACACGATTACGTCGCTGAATTCCCGCGCAGTCAACGCGAGTTGTAGCGGATACGGCATGCCCTTGCGGTCTGTGTGCCCGAGCCGCGCCAGGCCGTAGAAGGTTTCGATCATGTGCGCGAACCGCTCGCCGGGTGTGATCTCGACTCGTACCCGCGCGTCGCGGCTGCTCGCATTCCACCAGTCATGCCATACGCCGGGCTCGATGACGGCCGTCTCGCCCTGTCGCAGAAAGCTGGTCTCCCCGTTTCGCTTCACCATCAGCTCACCCTCGAGCGCCGTGAATCGCTCGACCAGAGCGGGATGACGGTGTTCCCCTACGACACGCGCTCCACAACGAGAGCGGTCAGTTCCGCCGTCACACGGCCTGCAGGGTTGTCCCAGGGGCGCTCCAAAATCGTGGCGCGTTCTCCTGTAACGGGGTTCTCCCATATTTCGCCAACG
>Ga0306920_100010930_pt1 | contig 12206 bp, 9 predicted proteins | sample flu12Cox44000170_FD_204666 | JGI IMG/M metagenome (GOLD analysis project Ga0306920, IMG submission 204666) | Lab enrichment of tropical soil microbial communities from Luquillo Experimental Forest, Puerto Rico - flux4day.12C.oxic.44.000.170 (v2)... | ecosystem: Environmental > Terrestrial >...
AGTGGAGCTTCGTCCCTTGGCGGTGGGATCCTGCGAATCCATAAAAGGCCGCCCCCACTTCACGAAATCAAAGGGGCGCCCGTCTATATTGCGTTTGAACGAAGCCGCTCGTGATTGCGGTGGACGCGGGGTCTATGGGGATTCAATCAATAGGAGACGGGAGGTGAGGCGACGCCGAGGTTGAGCGGTGGAGGGGGAGAAGTGGCAGCAGGTGCTAGGGAGCGTGGCCGATGACCTGAGTTCAAACGGCGTTCCCGGACAAGTTGAATCGGCCAGAGGAACATGTACGGTTAAGAGGAATTTGCCTTTGTGCATTCGGAACACCATACCTCAGGGGGGAAATATTGTTCCTTCCAATTCCGTAATATGAATCAGAGTTTCTATGCGCCGCCTCGCTTGCATCGTCATCGCTTTGCTGCTCGTAGCCCCTGTGGGCGCTGGGTTGTTAGGCGGCGCTATCGGTCCAGGTATTCTCCATCCCATGCGCTTGAACTCAGAACGTCCCCAGCAGACCGCTGAAATGCTGAAACGATCCGGAGGCGTGAAGGAGAACTTCAGCGTCCGTGCATCCGACAGTGTCGAGTTGCGAGGCTGGAAGATCCGCCCTCGGTCGCCGAGCGACGATTGGGTGCTTCTGTTTCACGGTGTTTCGGATAATCGCTCGGGTGTTCTCGGCCCTGCCGAATTCTTACTGCGTCACGGCTACAGCGTCGTGATGATGGACTCCCGTGCCCACGGAGAAAGTGGTGGCGAGATGGCGACGTACGGTTGGCAAGAGCGCCACGACACTGTCGCCGTTGTAAACGCCTTAACCTCGACGGAAAGAGTCAGTCATCTTTATGCGCTCGGTGTTTCGATGGGTGCAGCTATCGAGCTGCAATCGACGGCGGTCGCATCGAAGGTGTGGTTGCAGGGGACCCATTCAGCGACTTTCGCGAAGTGAGCTACGACTACGCGGGGCTGCAGTATCTCCCAAGAACGCGGTTGGCGGCGCGACCCTTTGCGGTGCTCTTGATCTGCGGCACGCGTGATACGACGATTCCCTGCCGCCACGCCGAGCAAATCTACCGGGCTGCGAGTGGACCGAAAGAGCTATGGGTCGTGAACGGGGCGGAACACGCCTCTGCTCTCGGGCAAGCTCCGGCGGAGTACTAGTTATTGATTTCATAAAAAGCCAAAAACGCCAAATCCGCACGAAAAGCCGAAGTCAGGTACATCAGAGGTACAAACGGAAAACGCCACCGTGACTCTATTCGGGGACATGCGCCAAGAGCTCTCGACGATTCTTGGCAGCGACCCTTACGGGAATGTAGCGCGGTATCGGGCTAACTCTTTGCGCAGCAGCGGACCACGATTACGGTCACGTTGTCCTGGCCGCCGCGCTCGTTGGCGAGATTGACGAGCCGGTCGGCGGCTGACTGCGCGCTCGGCGCGGCCAGAATAGTTGTCGCAATTTTGGAGTCTTCGACCATCCGCGTCAGACCATCCGTACACATCAGGAGAGTTTCGTGCGGATTCAGTTCGAACTCACGGATGTCTGGTTCAACGGCCGCGTGCACGCCAAGGGCACGAATCAACACATTCTGAAGCCTGTTTGTCAGAGCTTGTTGAGGCGAGATGATGCCGCGCCGGACCTGTTCAGCGGCAAGCGTGTGATCCGAGGTCAGCTGCTCGATCTGGCCAGAATGCAAGAGGTAAGCGCGGCTGTCGCCGACATTGACGAGGCTGATCCGATTTTTGTCAAGCCATGCCGCCACTACCGTGGCACCCATCCCGTGGTGGTCAGAATTCTGGTTGGCGGAATTGAATATCTCTCGGTTTGCCAGGTGGGTGGCACTTAATAACCGATTGCCTCGCTCTGAAATATCGACCAACGATCGGTCGAAATCGGGGGAGAGGAAACTATTCGAGTGGCAAGACGCGACGATTGTCTCGATGGCGATCGCACTGGCCAACTCGCCGTGCTTTTCGCCTCCCATACCGTCGGAAACGACCCACAAATTTATTTCTTTAGCCACAGCGAAGGTGTCTTCATTGTTCTGTCGTACCCGGCCTATGTCGGTCTTGGATCCGACGTCAATGCTAAAATGGCTACCGTGGGTCACGCAAACTCTCTCAGTTGTATTCTATATTCTGTTCCAGTACTAAGCTGTACGTCGGCAACCTTCGATGCCCGGCTTGTGATTAATGGCCCCGGTCCTTCTCTTCTGTCCTTGCAGTTGCTGCGCCTCGTCCAATTTTTCTCGTTGATCTGACACGACCGGTCTACAGGAATTCACTCGATAGGTTTCCCTCTGGCCTAGGTGCTTTGTGTGGTACGGTCATATGCTCGGACTCAACGGTTCGCCCACCCAAGATAACGTTTCCCGTCTAAACTTCTTCTTGGCTCTGCGATTTGATTTCAACACCATTCAGTTTTGCGCCACCGGTGCTATTAACTTCTCGATCCAGTAGCAGCCATTGGCGTGCCAAATGCGAGCGTGTAATCGAGAAACGCCACTATCAGCTGTGGGATCAAAGAGACCGGCCGGTTCGATCCTTGACGCGTCCGATGATCACTTCGGAATGAGAAAATTCCCGCTCTTTTTCTTTGCCGCGATAGGTGCAAGGGATTCGCATGGAGGGCTCAGCGAGAAGGCTATTCTACCCGGGAGAGTGCGCCAAACTGATCGAGTGAATCCCCGAACTCCTCGTTAAAATTCCAATTTGGGAAGCATGTTGTGAACCCGCACTTCCGATTTCGATTAGAAAGTATATCCCACTCCAAACAGCGGCGAAGCGCTTGATCTGAGCCCACCGTCATCTAGTCTGACGAGAACGTTGGCAGTAAAAACCAGTCTTGACACCTTGGGAAATGGGCGTGCCTTGATGCCCATTGACGCGTTCGTAATGTTATAAGACGAGTTCGGGTGGGTTTGCAGGGAATTTAGCGTCACCGTAGGGGGGGTTGCTTCCTCGCTGCATGTCCCGCAATTTGCAAGAAACTGTTGTGGTGTGATACTTACGGTTTCGGTTCCAAAAACCCGCTGTCCGACGATATCAAAATCTCCCGTCAACCATCTAGTTATCCTTGCGTCCGCTCCGGCGGTATAGACGAAATCATTCGGAATGCTCCCTTTTACGCCCGTCGTGAGGTCACCCGCGGTAATCGAATTCGTGTTCGTCTCGTAGCCGACAAGCACGTGAGGAGAAATCCGTGCGCGGTAGGAAAAGACAAAAAACGGCCTGACGCCGTATGATCCGGATCCTAAATAGTTTACGGCATCGCCAGTCGCGAAACGCACGTCTACACCTACGGCTATACCGGCCCGTTCACCTTCCCATGCATTCCACTTCACTCGGGCAACGACATCGCTAATACCGGTCGCCGAATTATTAGGCACGCTGCCGCTTCCCGTGAAGTTGAAATCCGGAAAAGTATGCATCAAGCAGGAGGGATCAAGCCCGGTGACACCAGACGAAGGACTCGTATTTGGGCAATTCTTGAACAAGTGGAAAAAATAAGGAGCTCCGTTGGTATTCGTCAGGTTTTGGTTATGTACCGTCGCGTCGGGACTCCCCGGTGTAGGTACGATGAATCCGCTGGTACCAGGAACAATTGTGTCCTGAGAAGTCAAATTCATGTTGACATTTTCGATGGGAATTACGATCGAGACATCGATGCGATTGGTGAGTCCGAATGTTATGTAAGACGTATATTGATTAACCTTAAGATGGATCGAATTTATCGTATCTATTCGATCTCGAATAAACCCACAGCCATTGAGATTTTGGCCACTGGTGGAATTCGTTGAACAGGTTATAGGCGCAAGTGGCAAAGGTGGCGAGTTATCACGATTGTCGTCTGTGTGGGTGAAAACAGCGGGGAAATTATGCAGATTTACGCCATCGATTTTGTTGAAATCAAAATACTGATAGCTGAATGCGACGAATAAGCGATGGCGGCCGACAGTTTCTGCGCGCTCGCCAAGGATCGGACCCAAACTGTCTGTGCTAGTGACGAACGTCTTGAGAGATGGATCGTAGGTGAGGGTGAACCCGGACGAGGGAGAGGCGAGCGGTAACAGGTTTGTTTGACGGCCTATATCCTCCGTCAGAGGCTTCAGCGTAGTCCCGAAGTCGCTAAGGAAGTGAAACGGATGCCCCCCGACCGGGAACAGAACGCTCTGGAAGGCATTCACTGCGCCGTATTCCTGCGGAATCACGCAACCTAGCTTGCTGCCCGAGTTTGGCATCGAGCAGGGACCCTGCGCGAAGGCACTGGAGTAACCCAAGAACACAAAGAGAATTGAGAAAACGGCGCGGTTCAACATGGAGTGCCTCCCCCTCAGTGACTGGAAGTGTAGCCGGTCTTCCTCCTCTGTCAATGCGAGGACATGTTTCGCAATTTGCGGTGCATATGCTACGGGCCAAGACTGTCGCGTCCGCTACGCGACGGGGCTTTCCTCACTCGAAACGAGATGAAGGTCACCACCTTGGCGCAAAGATAAAGAATGAGATGGGCATGCAGTCGGTCCAACGAACGTAATCTACCGAACGTCTGTAACCATCCAAACGCCGTTCTTCTTGACCAGTTGAAACTTCCAGGAGGCCTCTGATTTCTTCGCCGTTTTTCCCGTCTTCGAAGTGTACTGCTGCTGCGACTCGGCGGAAACTGTAGCTGAAGCTCCGTCTGGACTCACGTTCACAGTTTGATTGACGATTTGCATGGTTATCGCGCTTGCGTCTGCGAACGAACGCTTGTAGCCATCATACGTCTTCTGAGGAATGGTCGGCCAAACCTGCCTGAGTTCATCGGGATTTCTTTCTTCGAACGCCCGAAAGAAAGTTTGGACCACACTGAGAACCGCCGTTTCATCCGCAGCCGTCGTGCTCTGCGTCTCCCGTTTCGCTGGGGGAGGCGGCAAAACGGCGGCTGGAGGTTGATTCAATGCGTTCAACTTGGCGGTGATATCACCAACGCATTTTTGCGCTTCGTCGGCGTGAGGTCCGTTCTGTGTGAACGATTGCATGGATTCACGGGCGGATGCCAGTCCGCTCTTGTCGTTCCCCGCTAGGACCTGCTGACATTTCCGAGAAGCAGCCTGGAAGGCGAGTTCGAACCGCTGCGACTGCGCGCGAGCTTGGATGTCGGAAATTGACGATTGAATGCTATTGACGTAACTCTGCGCTTCAGATGACTTGGGTCCTCCGCTATTTACGAGCGCCTGGAATTTGGGCTGCAAAGCCTTCAGCTGCTGCACGGATGAATCGTCATCACCCTGCTTCAATTGATTGAATTGACTCTCAAGCTGGGTTAGTCGATCCCCTTCGGATTTTTCAATTTCACCATTCAACTCGCTCGCATCGCCGCCGCTCTGCTGAAGCTGCGCACTAAATTTTCGGGCCGACTCGATATCACCCTGTTTGAGAGACTGGCGCGCTTCTGTAAGCTGTTTGCCCTGCTGCTTCAATTTGGGGATGACCTCGGTGAGATACCTTTGGGCATCCTCGCGGTGCACGCCTCCATCCGGCAATGCCTGCACCTGTCTCAACTCAGCCTCGGCTTGTGCGAACCGCTTCGTGCCGATGTTGCCGACCGCTTGCTGCCATAACTGCGCCTCATGCTGTCGAAGCTGTCGAAGCTGTGCGTTCCTCATCGATTCTTCGATTTGTCCGCGCATTGATTGAAGGGCAGGAGTAAGAGGACCGTTCAAGTTTTCGGCGTCGAGGACCGTCTGGCGAGCCTTCTCGAGATCGTTGGCCGCTACAAGTTTCTCTGCAGCGACCATTGCGTCGCGCTGCTTGACCTCCAGCGGATTCGGGAGAACAACCGCGGTCTTGGTGGCGGCGACTTCGGGAGCTTTAGGCGGCGGAGTCTGCGGCCAGAGGAAATACCCAGCTGCCACGGCAGCGGCTAACGCTAAGCCCATCAGTGCGGGCAGCAGCGGTTTTTTGGGTTGGGCTTCCTCGGACGCTGGACGCTCAACGGGAGCGAGCGGTTGGCCAGTCGCAACCTTTGCCGGAGGCTTGGGCGAAACGAAAACTGGACGCGACGCAATCATTTCGAGCTTAACCGGTTGATCGGCCGCGATTGGCTCGTCCGACGTGGCAGGCGGTTCGAGCGGAGAAACAGTTTGTGACGTCTGAACAGGCTCGATCGATTTCATTGGCGCCGACGCCCCCTCCGGCTTCGCCGTAACCTCGGCGGCGGGAGTGCTCGTTTTTGGAGAAGCATTACTCGAGGGCGGTCCCTGCTGAAATGCATACTCATTCCTAAAATCTTGCGACAGAGTGGAAGTGGACGACGGCTCCAGTGGTAGCTGGGCGGCTTTTCGGCCCGCCGAAATCTCATCGGCAGCCCTCTGGGCACGAGAATCGAAGGCCTCGAGAATCTTCGTGGCAATTGCGGCGTCCAGCGCTTTCGTGGCACCGTCAAAGTCGCGAGAGTTTACGAACCCGCGAATGCGTTCGATCGCTTTTTCCTGTTGTCGCTTCCTTTCGCGAGCCTCCATTTCCACGTGCGCGGAATTAAGAAGCTGGGTGATGTCCGTATCGGGGCCAAAGCTGGCAATCGATTGCTTGGCTAAGTCGACCGCTTCGCTAAACTTCTCGCCGTTGATCTTAAACTTGATCTCGCGAATGCGCCGTTCCATATCCTGGCGCGTAACGGATTTTTTCTTTTCGGGTTCAATCTGTTCGAGAAGTTTTTGCAGATCGTGGTTGGCTGGATCGGCTTTCAAGCCCGCCCGAACGGTACTCGCCGCGTCAGCATATCTAGCTGCATTCAAAAGCGATTTGCCTTCATCCAACGCCTTTCGGGCTGACAGTTCGCGATCAATTTCCGCCTGCTGGCTGCGCGCAGCAAGTTCGCGGCTTTCCGTCACCATTCCTGCTACCGATTCCGCCTGAAGGGCCTTACAAATAGGGTCGAGTTCGAGCAGGACATCTTCCATGGACTGATAGCGATTCCGTGGAGACTTTTGGAGCAGCCTGGACGCCACGATTTCCAGGTCCGCGGGTACCGCAGGATCTACAGAACGCAAGGAAGGCGCGTCCTGCGAACATATGCTGTGCATCAAAGCGGCGGGCGTAGTCTCAATGAAAGGCCGCCGGTAGCAGAGCAATTCGTAGAGGAGCACACCGAAGGACCAGATGTCGGACCGTTCGTCTGCATGCTCGCCGTGATATTGCTCGGGCGACATGTACGCGAAAGTTCCGATCAGCATTCCGGTTTGAGTCTTCGAAGTCTCGAGCACGCGAGCGATCCCGAAATCGACGACCTTCACCGCGCCGTCTTTGTTCACCATAATGTTGCCGGGTTTGATATCGCGGTGAACGATGCCCCGTTTATGGGCGTAGTCGAACGCGCTGCACGCCTGCGCGGCATAAAGGAGTTTCAGAGAGACTGGAATTGGCATGCGCTGGGAGATCATCTGCTCAAGATTGTCCCCCTCGATCAGTTCCATGGCGATGTAGGGCACGCCAGCTTCATCGCCCATCTCAAAGATGGTGACGATATTAGGGTGCTGCAAGCCACCAGCGGATTGCGCTTCGCGATAAAAGCGCTCAAGCAGACTTTGGTTGTCTGAGGCAGCTGCGGTGATCGTCTTGAGAGCGACCAGGCGATTGATGATCGGATCGCGCGCGCGATAGACCACGCCCATGGCACCACGGCCGAGTTCGCCGATTATTTCGTACTTGCCCAGCGTCTTCAGGGCGCACTCCGCAAAACGCCATGCCGGATCGACCCCACTTGCTCACAAACCAGCAATTCTAACAGATACACACTCGACTTTGTCTCATTTCATAGCTGGACGGTGGTGCTCTAACCGATTGTTGGTGAAAAGAAGGCCGCTGTTCGCTGAGATAGCCGTCCTCCATTTGGATCTTCTCGACAATATCGGTGAAGGTGCGATATTAAGTAACCTATGCTCATTACGAAGATTCGCGGCAGGGAATGTCGCGAGATTCTGACCCGACTCGGCTACGGCAGACTCGCTTGCGCCTGTAACAACAGGCCTTATATCATTCCCCTCTATTTCGTCTTCGACGTCGACCGCTTGTGCTGCTTCTCAACGCTGGGACGGAAGATTGAGTGGATGCGGGAGAATCCTCTGGTGTGCGTAGAGGCAGAGGAAGTTCGCAGCCACGACGACTGGGCCACCGTCATTGTCCTTGGCAAATATGCGGAAATCCCGAATACGAGCGAATATGCGAAGAGCCGGGCACGGGTCCGCTCCCTACTGCAAAAAAGATCGCTGTGGTGGCAAAGCGGATATACGGCAACCCAGGTTCGCAGAAAGGGCACGCCAATTCCGGTGTTCTACAACATTCGGATCGAGGAAATGAGCGGCCTGCGCGGCTCGCCGGATACAAGAGAGACAACTAGCTCTCGGTCGATTTAATGCTTGGTAGTCGGAAAGAACGCGTTCGGCAGAAGGCTGTACCGTCCAGATCTGATAAGTGTCGAGAACTCCCGTAGCTGTTGAAAAACTCCTTCTCGACGAATTTGCAGCAGTTGCTTCGCGTCATAAGCTCCAGGAACGATTTTCGCAGTCTCTTGGACATCCTTCATCACCCAGATTTAAGCGCTCGAACCGTACTCGCCCGCATGAGGCTTCGCAAGTACCGAAATCCCTGAGTACTTTGTGGTGCCCTCAGCGCCAAATGAAGGACGGCAAACGTGAGCCCTGAGCGATCAAGCGACCAAGTAATTCAGCACGCCAGGAATACTAGACACTGTAGATGATTGAAAAACGAATGCCGTCACTCATTGGCTGGTAACTGCTGCAATCGCTCTGTTTGATTCTATTTGATTTTGCGGGCCATCCTGGGCAGCGTTTAGGACTGGCACAGCGTGCTTGGCGCGGGGATGGAGTCGGCAAGAGAGGTTTTGCAACCCTTGCCGAGTGGTTGGGTGGTGTTGTTTCCATCCCTACTGCGAAGTAGATTCGCGCTTACTTCCATCTCCCCACTGCCCACTCCCAACCCTCCCCTCAGACAATCCGCACACAGATAAAGGGTTGGGGGAAAATTGCGTCACGATTACGGGTTCATTCGTCACTTCTAGGCTGAGAAGACAGGCGACCTTTGAGTACCAAGAGTCTTCAGGAAGAAATGGGCCGGGCCGCGCCTTGCCATCTTCGCGAGTGAGCCGATGCCTTGGCCGGATGGTGGTGGTGAGAATCCTAAAGACTTTGCCGTCGCTTCTTTACTTCTTTATGCCGACGTGCACCGTGAACGGCTGTCTCGCAAATCTGGTGTTACAAGATCATTTTCAACGAGCAGGTGATCCGTGATCCTCGAAGGGCGACAGCAAGACAGTTGCGAAGGGCACAGAGAAAGCCCGCCGCCGCGAGCTGGAGCAAGCCTACAATCGCATACCGAAGTGCGAGAAAGCCCCGCTGTTTTCCACCGCCGCCGATTTGTGGCTTACAGGAAAGCCCGGTCTCGCGCAATCGAGCAGGAAACGCTAGGAGGAATGCGTCGCTGTACTCAAACAGGAGTTCGGCAAGCGTCTAGTGTGTGTGACTTCGAGGGGAACGACATTGATTCAGTGCAGCCGCAGCTCGCGCTTCACGCAGGAAGCGTTCCAACGCTTGTTTGTCGCTTGAGGCTTGAGACTTCACTGGGCAGAAATTTCAGCGCGACCGTTCGGCCGAGAGTGGTGTCATCAGCCTTGTAGACAACACCCATCCGTCCGCCGCCGAGTTTCTCGATGATGCGGTAATGCGAGATGGTCTGGCCAATCGTCGTTGACATCATTTTCCCGGCGGCGCCAGGCGCCTTAATTCTTGAATCTACTTGTCCGTGGTCTCGGGCTTCAGCCGCTCCCAAACGAGGTCTTCGTGGACGCGTTGATTCGCTATCTGACGATGACAAAGCAATCGTTCGTCTCCAATAACTAGGAGTTTAACTTGAGTTGCCTCATCGAGCAGTCGCGCACCGCGTAGTCGATTCACTGAACTACTAGTGTTTCAACCGGTTAGGGAGTGGGCCCGCAAGGATTCGAACCTTGGACCAACGGATTATGAGTTCCAAAAATGAGCATGATGACGATGTGTGACGTTTAGCTACTGAGTCGATTTTGCGCATGGATAGAGGCGATTCCCGCTCTTCGCGCTCTGCTGTCGTTTGCTACGTTTGCTGACTGTGGGGTGCTACATTTTCCGCTACAGTTCTTTTAGCCTTTTGGTGTGGCGCTCATAAGCGTTAGAAAGCGTAAGGACAGACGGACGGCTTCGCACGCCAGAAGAATTGCTCCACCCGCCCCTGAACGCGATTGCGGCGTATTCTGCGGAGCGTGTTAGTTGGCAGGACCTTTTTCTCGGTGCCTTCACCGACTTCTTTTTGGTGCGCTTGGAAAGCGGGCCGGTTTTTTCCCAGTGGGATCAGTGGCTAAAATGCTGTTGATAGCAGCGGGCAGCTCTGCGACGATCTAGGCTTGTGGTGACTCTTGACGGTCTGATATAAGCAGGGGCAGGTTGCGGTGGAAGCGAGGCTAGATGCGTCCTCTCTACGTGGCATTGCTTCTGGCTTTGTTTGTGGTACCCGGTCGTTGGGTCCTGGCTTCCCAGGATAGTGAGTCACCAAAAGTAACCGCGACTCCGCTCACGAATGCCGATGTTCTAGACATGCTGAAAGCTGGCGTCTCGCAAGACGTTGTGATCGCTAAGATACGTGCTTCTGCTTGCGAGTTCGATACGACGCCTTCCCCTCAAAGCCCTAAAAGCAGCCAAAGTACCCGACGCAGTTACGTTAGCAATGGTAGAGGCCTCGAGCGGACCGCCAAGACAGGACAGCACGCCTGTTTCATCGGACGCGCATTCAAGCTCTGAACCGACGAAAGAATCCGAAGCTACCAAGAAACAGTCCGACGACCGCAGGCGAGAGCTAGTTCAAAAGGCAAATGACGATTTTGATGATTGCAAGACTAGGTCGCAGAATGAGTACGATAGCAAGATGAACGCGATTGGCACGATGGCACTGTCGCCCGCGATGCGCGTGTATGCGGCCAACAAGCTTAAGCAGAATTTGGACGCTGAACTTCGGGTTTGCCGGTCTCGGTACGAGTCACGGCTAAAAGCTATCGAGGAAGAGAAGTAAAACGAAGCCGCGCAACGGCGTGCAACTCCGAAGACGACAGGTACGACTTATTTTCCTTTTTCGCAGGCCCCGCTTGCGGTTACGGAATCGTCTCCGCTCGTTAGCTAAGAAGTCGGTAATAGGTGACCTGACTGCGAAGAGTGAGACTTCAATGAGGTGCTACGGGGCAACGTTCAGTCTTCGCCACGACTCGACTAGGTTGGGACCTCGTACAGTCGCGCCTGAAAGCGCTGAACCCTCAGAATTGGAGCGCTCTCGACCGCTTCGTCGCGGCAGTCGATTGCGTGGGCAATGGGCGAGCAGACCTCTCTAACTTCTAGGTCACAGTCAGGAAGGGAAACATTTGGAGAGGCTCATGTTTTCGGCTCTCCCGCTGAAGTTGCGCGAACCATCTTGCGGCCATCAAGAAACGCGCAAGCTATGGAGTGACGCGCGGGCCATCCCACCACCGATATCGGGAGTGATGATCAATTCAAGCAGGATAACAGCCGAAAGTTCAACACGATACTCTTCAACTTCGGTAGTGGTATGGGGTGGGCTAAAGTTCCACTGCTGGCGGACTATTTCTCGAAACGAGCCGGCGCGGGCAGGAGACCATCGCAGCACGAACTCTTGCGTGCGCTTCGATTCGTTTTCCTCGAATGAGAGCGAGATGCATTTGAGCCTTTGTGGTTGATCAAAGATCAGTCGGATCGCCTGAGCTCCCGGATCAGACGCCCGCCATCCCTTCGATCCTCCTGACATCAACGCGGACTCGATTGGATAATCCTTCTCTTCCGATGTGACCTCCACGGTCGCAGCCGCATCCAGATCCAGGAAAGGTTCGCGCTGAACCGTCGTCGAGGCCAAACTGACAAGTCGCTTTCGCAAAGTCCCACACTCCTTGCTAACTCCCGGGGCGGATGACTCACCCACAAACGTGCCTGGTACCTGACGAAGCCAGTTCATCGCCGCGTTCAGGTCAAGAACGGGAGACTGCTAGCATTCTAACTTGCTACCGGCCCAGCTAGCAGCACTGGCAGTTCTGCCAGTTTTGCTCGAAACCGGGTCGGGGTAGAACTCGCGAAAATTGTCCCCATACTCGGGGCGGTCCTTCGCTCCCCCCCACTCTTGAAGGC
>Ga0306920_100010933_pt1 | contig 12203 bp, 12 predicted proteins | sample flu12Cox44000170_FD_204666 | JGI IMG/M metagenome (GOLD analysis project Ga0306920, IMG submission 204666) | Lab enrichment of tropical soil microbial communities from Luquillo Experimental Forest, Puerto Rico - flux4day.12C.oxic.44.000.170 (v2)... | ecosystem: Environmental > Terrestrial >...
CCTGGCTTTGTGGTGCTTTTCTTGAGTGACTTTCTTGGCGTGCGCGACGTTTCGTGGATCTCCCATCAACTTATAGACGGGTTTCAAACGCTTCCCGGTTGTATCTACCGGGCAATGATCTTCCCCGCACTCTGCTAGTGAGAGCTAAATACAAACCCGTCTTCGCTTTAGCCACGGCCCTGTGGGCTGTCTCTCTTTGCTGTGAGAAGCAGCGACGAGTGAACCGGCCACAGGCCGGTGGCTACAACATTTCTTAAGCTGCTTTACGAGGCCGTGAAAATTTCGCGCAATGCCAATCGTGCTGCGTGATAACCACACATCCCGTGGACACCGCCGCCAGGCGGCGTGGATGCTGAACACAAATAAATGCCACGCAATGCCGTGCGATAAGGCGTCGGACTGAGAATTGGCCGCGCAATCAATTGCATCAGGTTGGCCGCGCCGCCGTTGATGTCGCCGCCAGCTAAATTCGGATTCGATTTCTCCAAGTCGGCTGCGCCCATCTTGTGACGAGCAAGAATGCAATCGCGAAAACCGGGAGCGAATCGCTCGATCTGGGACTCAATGCGGTCCGACACGTCGATGTCGCAGCCAAAAGGAACGTGGCAGTACGCCCACAGCGTATGCTGTCCCCGTGGCGCGCGAGTTTCATCAAACAGGCTTTGTTGCGCGACCAGCGTAAACGGACGTTCGGGAATACTTCCGCGCGCGACGTCGCGTTCCGCAGCAGCCATTTCGTTCATTGTACCTCCGAGATGAACTGTGCCGGCGCGGCGGCAGGCTTCCGCTTTCCATGGGATCGGTTCACTCAGCGCATAGTCAATTTTGAAAATTCCGGGTCCGTGCCGGAACGATTCCAAGCGGCGCCGGTATGTTGTCGGCAATTGCCCGCCGGCGATGCCCAAAAATTCCCACACGGAAAGATCCAAAAGAACCGCACGTGATTTTGGCAGGTCGTTCAGATTTTCAGCGCGATGGTTGGTCTCAACTTTTCCGCCGAGCTCACGCAGATAATTGGCGAGCGCATTCGTAATTTGCTGCGATCCACCACGCGGAATGGGCCAGCCTACAGCATGTCCAGCCATTCCCAGGACCAAACCAAATGCGGACGAAGCGGTCGATTCCAAGGGCAGAAACGAATGGGCCGCGATTCCTCCAAATAATGCGCGGGCTGGTTCGTGCTTGAAGCGAATCTTTGTCAACAAAGTTGCCGAACAAAGCGCGGGAATTCCAAACCGCGCCAATGACAACAGGTGATGTGGCCAATGCAGCATCGGCTGCAAAAATTCGTTCGCCAATCTTTCCCAATTGCGCGCGAGCGGTTTCATCAAGCGCTGATAAGCACCCGAGTCGCCACCAAGTTGTTCGGCCGTAAAATTGACATCGCGGTGCAGACACGCCGCGGAACCGTCATCGAGGGGATGCGCCAATGGAATTTCGGGCTGAATCCATTCAAGGCCGAATCGTTGCAGCGGGAGCGTCTTGAAAAACGGCGACCCAGCAGCCAGCGGATGAACAGCTGAGCAAACGTCGTGGACAAATCCCGGCAGTGTAAGCTCCGCCGAGCGCGCGCCCCCGCCGACTGTCGTGTTCGCTTCGCAAACCAGCACGGAACATCCCGCGCGCGCCAGCGTGATCGCCGCAGCAAGGCCGTTGGGCCCCGACCCGACAGTTACGGCGTCGTATGCATCGCCCACGCTGTAAGTAGAATCGTAGCTTCAGCGTTTTGCGAACCTAAACAAAACAAGCGGCCACGAACCGAGTGGCACAATTGTCGACCTTGCGATAAAAAGCTGTGGAGGGCGACGCGAAGAGATTTTCGGGACGATCTGGATTGAAAGAGTTTTCTACACGCCCCTTTTCATTTAAGGGCGTCCGGTTGACCGCAGGGTTAGGCGCGATCTCGTCCATCACGGTGCTTTGGTCATCCACGAATTGGGGTTGGCGCCGAGGCGCCTGCCCTCGGCCGACAGCAGGCGCATGGTCTCTTTGTCGAAGCGTCGATCGTTGAGGGGCTTCCAAGTTTGCGGCACGGCGACCCAGCGCACTTCGACGTCTCCATCCCCGCGTAACCTCGTCGCCTCCGCGATCGCGTATAGATGACGCAGCGCGATCGCTTCGGCCGAGCGCACAGACACGTAGATGCTGCGCTCAATGATCGCCGGCCACGTTGGCTGCAACGTGACCGGAGTCGGCTGAATGTACTCGTTGATGATCACCCAGTAGCGCGTCTTCGGAATGGGTGCGTTGGGATGCTGGCGCCGCCATGTCGCGCCAAAGGTGTCGCTCTCGTCCATGGGACCGCCGTAGAAAAAGTTACTGGCGATGCCACCGTCGGCGTAGAGCCTGCCCTGAATCTCGCGTGGCGGGAACACGCCTGGAATGGCGGCGGAGGCGAGTAGAATATCGCTCAAGAGCTTTGGGTCACCTGTCGCGACCGCCTCGCGGGCGGCGGCCACCGCATCGAACGCGCGACCAGTACCGTTGTCGATGTCGGTGGCTTGAATGAGCAGCACGCGTCGTCGGTCGAAGCCTGCTCGCGCGATTCGCTCGGCCATCTTCAGGTCCACCTTCGAACGCAGGTCGCGCACCAGGCCGGGTACATCGGCGAAGCTCGCGTTCTCAGGCAAAAAGAAAAACATGCCACGCCGCACCACCCAGTCCGGCTTCGGATCGCGAACCAAGCGATCGATCATCTCTAAATCGGCCTTGGTTCCCAAGAAGGCGAATGGTGCGATGAGCGCGCCGGCGCTGACACCGGAAACGCCGTCGAACTTTGGCAGCGCGTTGCCCCCCTCGACTGATGCCCAACCCAAGAGAAATCCTGCGCCAAACGCGCCGCGATCGCCGCCACCGGAAAGCAGGAGAAAATCGAGCGTGGCATTTGGGTCGCGCTGCTGTCGCTCGTACAGGGTCTGGACGTGATGCGCGATGTCCGTACGATTCTCGTCGGCAGCGTCCTTCATGTCCGCGGCAAACTCGGCCGCCAGTTCGGCTTCAGATTTGGCTCGGCGCTCCGCTAGCCGCCCGCCGGTGTCGAAATTACGAATGCCGAAGTACGCAACGACCAGCAGCAAGATGACCGAGAGGGCACCGCTGACAAACGAAAGAATCGTGCGGCGCCACCAGTGTGACCGACGCGCGACCTCTCTCATCACCTGAGCCCCAGTTCCCGCGCGATCGCACCCGGCAAGCACACGAACAGTGCAAGGAACGTTTTCGTTTTCATGGGCTGAGAGATTAGGTAAAACGGAGCGGAAATGTCCAGAGTAAACGTCGCCGTTTTGTTTAGCGCGACAGCCCGTGATCTTCGACCATGCCTTGCGCGTAGCCGAGTTATCGCGGTTCGAGCAGTGACCGTGCAAATTCTCCTACGTGACTTACCAAAGCCGGAGAACCAGTTAGTTTTTCAATCTCTCTGACAATTGCGCTTCCGATAACTGCCGCCTCGGCAAAACGCCAGACGCGGCGAACCTGCTCCGCTGTTGAGATGCCGAACCCAACCGCCACTGGCAAATCGCTCACTGACCGCACGCGTTTCACGAGGACTTCGGCATCCTCTGTCATCTCATCTCGTGCGCCAGTTACGCCGGCACGCGAAACGGCGTAGATAAATCCGCGCGCCTGTCGCGCAATCCGTTTCAATCGTTCGTCTGACGTTGTCGGCGCGACAAGAAAAATCGGGTCGAGGTCGAATTGAATCAATGTCTCAGTCCAGATATGAGCTTCTTCGGGAATAAGGTCGGTCACAAGAATCGCCTCCACCCCGGCTTCTTTCGCGTCGTTCGCCAGCCTGTCTTTGCCAAAACCCAACAGTGGATTGAAGTAGCTGAACAGGACGATCGGGACATCGATATGTCGTTTTGCACGCGCAACCCATGCTAGCGTGTCGTGGACCGTCACGCAGTTGCGCAGCGCGCGTTCAGATGCGCGCTGAATAGTTTCGCCGTCCGCGACAGGATCGCTGAAGGGAACGCCCACCTCGATAATGTCTGCGCCGACAACGGCAAGCTCGATGAGCAAGCGCTCAGTTGTGGCAAGATCGGGGTCACCCGCGGTGATGAATGGGATGAACCCGCCGCGGCCAGCACGTTTGAGGGAAGCGAACGTTTCCCGGATTCGACTCATCGGCTTTTCAAGTCGGCGACAAGTTGGACGTCTTTATCACCGCGACCGGACAAATTCACAATGATCGCGTCATCTCGTGTCAACTCGCGAGCGATCCGAATCGCAGGCATGATTGCATGCGCTGTTTCAAGCGCGGGAATGATTCCCTCAAGTCTGGCGCAAAGCTCGAATCCTTCGAGCGCTTCGCCATCACTCGATCTGATGTATTCGGCTCGTCCGTTGTCGTGGAGGAATGCGTGCTCAGGCCCAATCGCCGAGTAATCCAGTCCGGCTGAGACCGAATGTGTCGTCGCGATTTGACCGTTCGGGTCTTGGAGCACGTACGACATCGTGCCTTGCAAAACACCGACGCGACCGCCGCCACTGGTCGCGCCGCTGTGGAATCTGGCAGCGTGTTCGCCTAACGAGTCGCCGCGTCCTCCGGCTTCCACGCCAATTAAACGAACATCCTGGTCCGCAATAAAAGGATGAAACAAGCCAATCGCGTTGGAGCCGCCGCCGACACAAGCGATCAGCGCACGTGGCAATTTCCCAGTCGCAGACAAAATTTGTTCGCGCGCCTCGCGCCCGATCACGCTCTGAAACTCGCGCACCATTAGCGGATAGGGATGCGGGCCGAGCGCGCTGCCTAACAAGTAATAGGTGTCGTGCACGTTCGTGACCCAGTCGCGCAACGCCTCGTTGATCGCATCCTTCAACGTGCGCGTGCCCGCATTGACGGTTGTCACTTCTGCGCCGAGCAATCGCATTCGGAAAACGTTGAGCGCCTGCCGTCGTTCATCTTCTGCTCCCATGTAGATGATGCAGCGCAGTCCAAACAGCGCGCACACCGTTGCGGTCGCGACGCCATGCTGACCCGCGCCGGTCTCCGCGATGACGCGCCGTTTGCCCATTCGTCGCGCCAGCAGCACTTGTCCCAGCGCATTGTTGATCTTGTGCGCGCCGGTGTGGAGAAGATCTTCGCGTTTGAGATAAATTTGCGCTCCGGCTGCGTGCGCCGTCAGCCGCTCCGCGTGAAACAATGGCATTGGGCGCCCAGCATAATCGCGTAGCAATTGATCAAGCTCGCGCCAAAAAGCGTCGTCATGGCGCGCGCGCGTGAATTCTTCCGTCAGCTCATCCAGCGGCGCGACGAGCGTTTCCGGAACGTAGCGGCCACCAAACTTTCCCCAATGCCCATGTTCATCGGGCTCGCTTCTCGTGATTTGTGATTCTTGCACGGGAAAATTACCTGGCCGATGAAGCGTTTGTGAGATGCTCAGTTCTTCGAACGGCAGCTACAAAATTTTTGATAGTGCGATGATCTTTCATGCCCGGAGCGCTCTCAACGCCGCTGCAAACATCCACAGCATGAGGCGTAACCGCTTGGATGGCGTGGCCAACGTTTTGCGCATTCAAACCTCCAGAGAGAATTAGAAATCGCGCAAAGGCCAACGTTGCTCGCGCGGCGGGCCAATTACAGGTCTGTCCAGTCCCGCCGCGAAGATCGGGATGATGCGCATCAATGAGCACGTCGCAATCCGAAAACAGCGATACGTCTTCCGGCCGAAAGCGTGCATGAGTCGAAAACACTCGAATCACGCGAAACTCGCTGGCGAGTTCACGCGCGGTTTCAGGCGAGAAATTCCCGTGCAGCTGAACGCTTCGCACTCGTGCGGTCTTCGCAGCCTCCCGAATTTCCTCCGCGTTCCCGTCAACAAAAACGCCGACTGCGTCTGTATCAGCTGGCAGCGCCTCGGCAATTTCCCGGCCAACGCTGGGTTCAATGTAGCGCGGACTCCGCGAATAGAAGTTAAGGCCAATCAACTGTACGCCGAGCTCCACGCACGCTTTGGCATCTCTCGCGTTGGTGACGCCGCAGATTTTGATTTGTATTGGAGTCATGATCGATGGGCTGGTGCGGGCGTAGCTTGTTCTGCTTCGAATTCGGCTATGAAATCTCGAAGTGCTTTTTCAGGATTGGTCGCGCGCATCAAAGCCTCGCCGATAAGGAAACCGTGGAACCCAAGATTGTGGAGATGATGGAATGATTGTGCACTCTTCAATCCGCTCTCGCTAACCATGATTGTGTTGTGCCGAGCTTCGGCGACGAGATGCTCGCTGGTTTCCAACGAGACCTGAAACGTCTGGAGATTCCGGTTGTTCACTCCGACGATCTTGGCGCCCGCACTCAGCGCGCGGCGCAGCTCGATAGATGTGTGCACTTCAACGAGGGCGTCGAGGCCGAGTTGGTTTTCCGTAATTTCGCGCAGATTGCCCAGCACAGCGTCATCCAATGCCGCGACGATTAACAAGACGGCGTCGGCCCTAGCAACGGCTGTTTCGTAAATCTGGATCGGATCGATAATAAAATCTTTGCGCAGAATCGGCAGATCCGTGGTGGACCGGACGGCGCGAAGATCGGCAATCGAACCGCCGAAATGTCCTTCGTCGGTAAGGACGGAAATCGCGCAAGCGCCGCCTCGTTCGTAACTACGGGCAACTTCTCCCGCTGAACGATCATCACGCATGATTCCAGCGGACGGCGATCTGCGTTTGAACTCTGAAATAATTTTCAGGCGCGGCGATTCCGACTTCAATGCTTGCAACAAGCGATGCGGCACAGCCGACTTTCGAATCTCCAGCGCGCGCTCGCGAAGCCCCTTCGTAAAAAGATCGGCTTTCAGCCGCGCTACTGCTTCACGCTTTTGCGCGAGGATTTCAGAGAGAAAATTTCTGCTCATCGGTCTCGGTTTGTTTCGCGAATAAGCGCGTCCAGCTTCGACGCCGCGCGTCCGCTATCGATGCTTTCTCGTGCAAAGGCCGCCGCTTTGGAAAGATCGTGCGCGAACCCGGCCACGTGAAGAGCGGCGGCGGCATTTACGATCACAAGATCGCGCGCCGCGGCTGTTTGTTTGGTCTTTTCACCTTTCAAAATTGCGCGGATCAGTTCTGCGTTTGCGCGCGCGTTATCTGCGCCAAATCCATCCAGGCTTTGCGTTTTCAATCCAAAATCCTCAGGCGAAATCGTGAACGTTTCCACGCTGCGATTCGGCAAACAGGCGGCAACCAAAGTTTTGTCGGTGATTGTTATTTCATCGAGGCCGTCGGCCCCATGCACGACCCATGCTTTCTGCACGCCGAGTAGAGATAGCGCCGCCGCAACGCGCTCAGGCAGGGAAGGATGCCAGACGCCCAGAATCTGAAATGGCGCACCGGCGGGATTCGTCAGTGGACCCAGCAAATTGAATGTGGTGCGGAGGCCGAGGTCCCGCCGAATATTCGCGACCCGAGCGGTTGCTGAGTGAAAGAGCGGCGCAAACATGAAACAGATCCCGTGCTCATTTAGGCAGCGCTCGACTGTCTTGGGTGAGCAAGTTACATTGACCCCGAGCGCTTCGAGCACGTCGGCGCTTCCAGAATCCGAGGTCACGGCGCGCGAGCCATGTTTTGCTACAGGCACGCCCGTGCCCGCGATCACGAAAGCAGCCGCTGTAGAGACATTAAAAGTCTTCGCAGCGCTCGACCCGGTTCCTGCGGTATCTATGAAACGCGCGTGACGCGAACGCACTGGAATGGCGCGATTGCGCATCGCCTCGGCCATTCCCGCGAGTTCCTCGACTGTTTCACCCTTGGCAGCCAGCACAGCCAGCGCGCCTGCTACCTGCGCATCTGTCGCAGCCGGATCAAGCAGCGCGCAGAGAAAATTCGCCCCTTCGGTGCGCGAAAGATTTTCTCCGCGCATGAGACGCATCGTCATTTGGCGAAGCTCGAGATTGCCGGCTTCGCTTCTGATGCACTGCGGATTCATGTGGGTTTCATCTCGCTCGCCATTGCCAGCGCCTTCATCATTGCACGCGCTTTGCTGACCGTTTCTTCGTATTCCCGCTTCGGGTCCGAATCGGCGACAATGCCCGCGCCGGCTTGAAAATACGCCTGCGCGTCTTTCAACACGGCGCATCGCAACGCGATGCAGGAATCGATGTTACCATCGAATCCGAAATAGCCGATCGCCCCTGCGTAACAGCCGCGTCGGGTGTTTTCCATCTCGCTAATGATTTGCATCGCGCGGATTTTTGGCGCGCCGGAAACGGTTCCCGCGGGAAAAGTCGCCCGGACCACATCGAACGCGCTACAGCCATTGCGTAAATGGCCGGTTACGTTGGAAACGATGTGCATCACATGGCTGTAACGCTCGATCTCCATGAATTCGGTCACACGCACTGTGCCGAATTCCGCAACCCGACCGACATCATTTCGTGCAAGATCGACAAGCATGATGTGTTCGGCGCGTTCCTTCGGATCGGCTAGCAGCTCAGCAGCGTTGGCTTCATCTTGCGCAGGCGTTGCGCCCCGAGCGCGTGTCCCTGCAATTGGCCGGATCTCGACGGTGTTGCCAACGAGACGGACGTGCATCTCCGGCGAGCTGCCAACGAGCGCAAAATCGTTGCCAAACTTGAGGCAAAACATGTACGGCGAAGGATTGATGAAGCGAAGGCAACGGTAAAAATCGAGTGGCTCTCCCTGGAACGGCGATTCGAATCGTTGCGATAAGACGACCTGAAAGATATCGCCTGCGCGAATGTATTCCTTCGCTTGCTCAACCGCGTGCTCAAATTCTTCGCGACGCAAATTGCTGCGAGGCGGCGCCTGTTTTTCGTTTACCGCAATCGGGACAAGCGGCAGATCAACCGGCTCCGCCAGTTGTTGCATAATCGACTCCACGGATTCGATAGCGCGCGCATAGGATTTTTCTGCCGAGGCGCCACCGAGAAAGGCGTTCACGACGATTTTCAAACTGCGCAGACGATGATCGAAAATGAGGACATTGCCGCTAAGCATGAACAGCATCTCGGGTAATTGCAGATCGTCCTCACGTGCTGGCGGGACTTTCGGTTCGAAAAAGCCGATCGTTTCGTAGCCGAGAAAACCAACGGCGCCGCCGGCGAACCTTGGCAGCTCCGGGTGCGCAACGAATCGATACCGCGCCATCAATTTGCGAACCTCATCGAGAGAATCGGTGGTCGTGCTGAACCGTTCCTCGATTCCATTTCGCAGAATACGGATCTCGCGCCCGTAACTTTGAATGACCATTCGCGGGTCGAATCCAACGAATGAGAATCGGCCGGAAACGTCATTCTTTTCCGTCGATTCAAAAAGGAAGCTGTATCCGCCGTGGCTAAATTTTTTGAACGCTGACACCGGTGTTTCGCAATCAGCAACGAACTCTGCAAAAACAGGAATCACATTGCCCTGCTTCGCGAAGTGCAGGAATTCATGCAGCGATGGAGTGATCAGCGGTTGCATTAACGCGAAAGGAAGTTGGTCAGAATTTTTCTGCCATCGGGGGTGAGAACTGACTCAGGGTGGAATTGCACTCCTTGCACTGGAAATTCGCGGTGGCGGAGCGCCATGATTTCGCCGTCATCGCTGTCGGCGGTGATTTCGAGACAGGCAGGAAATGAACTTCGCTCGACGACCAGCGAGTGGTACCGCCCGGCTTCGAACGGGTTCGACAGATTTGAAAAGAACCGGCTGCCGTTATGGCTGATCATGCACGATTTCCCGTGCATGAGGCGATCAGCGCGGATTACCTTTGCGCCGTACACTTCGGCAATGCACTGATGACCGAGGCAGACGCCCAGAACAGGGATGTGCTGACCAAACGTTAGAACAACTTCCTTGCTGATGCCCGCTTCGCGTGGTGTGCACGGGCCCGGAGAAATGCAAATCTGTCGTGGAGCCAGCGCTGCGATTTCATCAATTGAGATTTCATCGTTCCGTTTGACCAGAACATCACAGCCCAGCTCGCCGAAATACTGCGCGAGGTTGTAAGTGAACGAATCGTAGTTGTCGATTAGCAGAACCATCGTTTCGGCTTTCTCAAGCTGTCTTCAAAAGCCCATTGCCGTCCGCCATGAGACTGCGAATAGCGTGAACTTCTTCGATGAGCTGGGCATACTCCGAGAGTGTCAGCGCCTGCGCGCTGTCGGAGAGGGCGAGCTCCGGTTGATTGTGAACTTCGATCATAAGACCGTCCGCGCCGACTGCTATCCCGGCACGCGCGAGTGGCGTGACCATGTACGCGGTGCCAGTGCCGTGTGAGGGATCCACGATCACCGGCAAATGTGAAATGCGCCGAATCGCCGGCACTGAGGCCAGATCGAGGGTGTTGCGCGTGTGCTGCGCGAATGTGCGAACTCCGCGCTCGCATAAGACGACGTTGTAGTTGCCCTCAGCCATGATGTACTCGGCTGCGAGCAACCATTCCTCGAGCGTGGCAGCCATCCCGCGCTTCAACAGCACGGGTAACTTCGACCGGCCAGCTCGCTTTAGAAGCGAAAAGTTCTGCATGTTGCGAGCGCCGACTTGAATCACGTCGCCGTGTTTTTCGATCAGATCGACATGCGATTCTTCAACGGCTTCGGTGACGATCTTTAGCCCGAATTTCTCTCGGATCGCGGTGACGATCCCCCAAGCCTTCTCTCCCAAGCCTTGGAAGGTGTAAGGCGATGTTCGGGGTTTCCAAATGCATCCGCGGAAGAAACGCGCACCGCTTCGTTGCACCGCTTCCGCCACAGCGAAAGCCTGGTCCCGGCTTTCGATTGCACATGGCCCGGCGATGATCGCGAGCTTACTGTCGCCAATCGTCGCATCGCCGACGCGGATGACCGTTTTGTCTGGACGCAGATCGAGTGTGATTAACTTGTACGGCTTGGTAACGCGGATCACTTCCGCGACGCCAGCCAGATTTTCGAAACGCCGGCCGTCGATCGGACCTTCGTTGCCCGTGATGCCAATCGCTGTTCGCGTAGCTCCCGGCATTGCATGCGCGCGGAAGCCGATTGCCTCAATGACGTTGACCACTGCATCGATGTCCCGCGCAGTGGCGCTCGGTTTCATTACAATCAACATAATTTCAAGAGGGTTGGGTTAGTTCATGTGGACGCAGACACGAAATCTCTCTTTGGAAAAAGAGAGAAAAGTCAGCGCCCGTTGACGAACGGTCGCTTTCTATCGCCAGAATCCGAACGCCGACGTAAAAACAAACCGCGAAGCATCTGCGGTGTCCATCAAACGAATCATGTCAGCACTCATTATGGAGTAGTATACCGTCGATCCTATTAATGTCGATCAATTATTCTGCAATCAAATGCTCGCATCGGGTGGCTGTTTTACCGCAACACCGCGCACATAAACCAATTCGCCGCCGAGCCAACCCGATATGATGATCAGAACGATCCCGATGGCGGAAAGCAAGATCGGGAGATTGTCGCCCGGAGGCCGGTGCATTCGCACCCAGAAGTTGAAGCAGTAAAGAGCGACAGCCAGCAGATTGATAAACATATGCCAGATGGCAATCGTCATTGTTTTGGGATTTTGCAGCCCAATCAAATCGACAAATCCAGGCAGGGCGGCGATCAGCGCGCCAACTATCCCGCCGGCTACAGTGTACAATGCGACATCGTTCCAGACCGGGCTGCCCCAGCCGAATTTAAAAATCAAGTCGCTGACGATTGAGAAAATCCAGAGCCCGATCGGTAGCGCAACAAGCATCGGATGAAATGGGTGACCTTTGAAACTTGCAGGTGCGGACATAACGACCTCTGTTTGTCTTGATTTGTTAATGTTTCGCCGACAGCGGAAGATTTGGTCGCACAAATCTGATGCAAGTGGGGTGCTACGGGTCTGGGTTCGCGTACGAAACCTGAACCTGGTGCGTCCTAATCAATTCACACACCTTGGGAAGGCATTACCATCTGGCCCACGGGAGAGCCGAAATCGTTTTCGATTCTGTTCTTGTTTATAGCCAATTACTTTGTGACGTTTTTCATCAGCGGTTTACTTGCCGCATGGGATTTCACTGATCAATAAGCCTAGGCAGCCTGGCTTGACGTATTGATCTTCCGATGGAGTTGCGGCGCTTTGCGTGCATGCAGCCGTGCAACTAACGTCCATCATGCAGCGCCAAACCTCTCGTTAACTGTGCAGCAGAGCAACCAGCAGCACCACAAACGCTATCACCGCCAGTAGCCCGTGCAGAACAATGAGCGCGGGCGGCAGTAATTTCTTCGCCAGATGCATTGCAAACAATA
>Ga0306920_100010934_pt1 | contig 12203 bp, 11 predicted proteins | sample flu12Cox44000170_FD_204666 | JGI IMG/M metagenome (GOLD analysis project Ga0306920, IMG submission 204666) | Lab enrichment of tropical soil microbial communities from Luquillo Experimental Forest, Puerto Rico - flux4day.12C.oxic.44.000.170 (v2)... | ecosystem: Environmental > Terrestrial >...
CCGAGAAAGTCGCGATACATGCTCGGCGTCGCGTCGCGCTGCTCGATCAATTCGAGCTGCACATCGCCGGAATTGGCCAACGCCGCGGTGAGGTGGATGTCGTAGGGCTGCTCCTTGTACCAGAAGCCGTCGAGCGGCAACTTCTCGGCGACGAACCAGGGGTCCCACACCACAGACCTCGACCCAATGCCGCATCACTTTGTCGATGTCCCGGACGACAAAGCCCATCTGCCGCAGGGCGCCAAACAAGCGACTCATAGCGTGCCTCCCGGCCGGTGGCTTTCATATCCCGCGGCCTCGCTCCGCGATTGCGCAGTCGTGGAAATGATCTTCGTGCGATCGTGTTCTAGCTGATGAACCAGCGATCGGGGTAGTCCCGCGCGGTGCAACATCGTGAGGAATCGTATTGAGCATCTCGGCCGGTTGTCCGGAATAGGCGCCATCCTGTTGAGCGCCGCAGCGCCTACGGCCTGTTACGAGACCCCGCCGCCCGCGCCTTCGGCGACGGCGATTTGGCAGCCGGGCCACTGGTACGGGAACGGGTCGCAATAGGCGTGGATACCGGGTCACTATGTCGAGCGGCCATCGGCATCGGCGAATTGGATGCCCGGTCACTGGCAGCAGGGACCGACCGGCTGGACCTGGATCAGGGGCTACTGGAGCTGACCGAGGATCCGGTCTCAGCGTCGATCGCCGGCACGATTAATAGCAGCAATGCGGGAGCGGTCGGCCGGCCGCTCCCGACGCAACCGGCGCGGCGGAGCCAGGCGGCCCGATCAGTGCCGTCGGCAGCAAGCTCGCCTATTCCCGGCTCAATTCCGGACCTTCTGCCAGGCTTGTTCCGCGGCGGGCGGAAGCTTGTTCATATGAGCCAGGAATAGCGCAAGGGTCCAAATCTGCTCGTCAGACAGGGTGCTCTTCCACGAGGGCATGCCCGTCCAGCGGATGCCGCGCTTTATTTTCCAAAAGGAGAAGCCTTCCGGGTCGTCCTCGACGCCGTCCGTCGCCAGTTGCGGCGGCTGTGGATAGAGGCCCTTTGCTACCGGCGAGGCCGACGCCTCACCTTGCGCGGTGCCGTGGCAGATCGCGCAATGCCGCCCGTAAAGCTCAACGCCGGCAACCAGATTGTCGTCCGTCAACGCCACGGGATTTGCGCCCTTGGGTGCTTCGCGATCGAGCGTGGCATCCAATGACGTGTCTGCCGCCCAAATCTCCAGCCACCCGGGTTCGGCATCGGCGTTGGCCGGGATGAGGCCGCTGCGTAGAACGATGTATCCGCACACCGCGGCGACGATGATCGCCGCCAGCACGCCGAGCAGAAACCCTCTCAATATCACGCCCTCCGTAGAGCAAGTTCGAGGAGCGGTAAAGGGCCGGAGCCGCCGGCAAACCCTGCTCGACGAGTTCGGCACGTGTCAAGCGGGCGACCTCTTCCGCGCCCAGAACCCGAGAGCCGCCGGCGTTGACGCGATCTCACGAATTACGATTAATAGAGGGACTGGGTGCCGCCCGAGACACAAGCCTTGGTGCGCATGCTCTCTCCCCCTTCGACCCGGGTTCAGGCCTTGCGGCAAGGCGCGACGCGAGCCAGGGTCGTGGCGGTGCTGCTCGGTCTGATGATCCTGCTGGTCGCCGATGCGACACCGAACGGTCCGCTGGCCAATCTGCGCAACTGGGTATTTGACGCATACGAACGCAACTGGCCGGCTTCTCGGCCGGCGGACCGAACCCTGGTCATCGATATCGACGGCGAATCAATCCGCCATATCGGGCAGTGGCCCTGGCCGCGCGATCAGCTCGCCCGGCTGGTAGAAATCGCAGCAACGGCGCGAGTTATCGGGATCGACCTTCTGCTCACCGAGCCAGACCGGCTCGCGGGCGGCGACCGCGACACAGATGCAATCCTTGCCGCGAGTCTGCATCGGGTGCCCGTCGTTCTAGCTGCGGCGGCGGACCCTGCTGGGACAGCATCTCCGCATGCGATGCCGGCCGCCACACCGGTTTTTGAAGCCGGCAACGAGGCCCGTGCGGACCTGCCGCATTACCAATCCGTCTCCTGGCCGCAGGCGGCGCTTTCCGACGCTGCTGCTGGCATCGGCCTTGTTACAGTCCCCGCAGAAGCCGACGGGATCATGCGGAGAATGCCGACCGTGGCATCGGTCGGATCCCAGCTGATCCCAAGCTTCGCCGTCGAAGTGGTCCGCGTGGCAAATCGTGCCCACAGCATCAGCATCCGCGCGGGACCGACCGGCGGATGCACGCTCGAGATTGGCGACGAAGCCATTCCCTGCGATACTGCGGGCGCTGTCTGGCCGCGCTATGCAGTCAGTGCAACCATACCCTACGTGCCGGCCGATCGCGTGTTGACGGACGAAATCGATCGGACGATCTTTCGCGACCGAGTGGTGCTGATCGGAACGAGCGCGCCGGGTCTAGGGGATGCGTTCGAGACCCCGCTGCGACACCTGCAAAGTGGGGTCGCCATCCAGGCGCAATCAATCGAGAGCCTGCTGGTGCGCGATTTGCTGCGGCGTCCCCGCTTCGCACCCGCCTCGGAACGGCTGCTCGCGGTAGCGCTCGCCATTGCCGCGACGCTCCTCTTCGGCCGGATAGAGGACAAAGCCTACGCTTTGCTCTGCGGCGGCGCCGTCATCCTGCTCGGCGCCGGTTCTTTCGTCGCGTTCGCGGCAGCGGGGCTGTTGCTTGATGCCACACTTCCGGCCGCAGCACTGCTCGGGACCAATCTCATTGTTTTGGCCGAGCGTACCCATCGGGAGCTCCGTGCGCGGCGCAGCAGGGAAGCCGAGCTTGCCAATGCGTTGCGGGAGGCCGAGCTGCGAACGGAAGCGGAGAATGCCCGCGAAAGCCTCGCCATTGCGCTCGACGCGGCCCGGATGGGCATGTGGGACGCCGACCTGATCACCGGAATCTCGCGTCGATCGACGCGCCATGACGACATCTTTGGCTATACTGGTGCGCCACCCGAGTGGAGCCGCGAGACACTGCTCGCCCGAGTGGTCGCTGAGGATCGGGACCGCGTGCGGCGCAGTTTCGACGTGGCGATGGCGAGTGGCGCGCTTCGCTTCCAATGCCGGATCTGCCGGCCGGATGGAAGCCTTCGGTCGATCGTCGTCGACGGTCGTGTTTACCACGCCGAGGACGGCACGCCGACCCGCATAGCGGGCGTCGTCGCCGATGTGACGGAGCAGCGCCGCATCGAGGAGGCTCTGCAACAGGCGCAGAGGCTGCAGGCCGTCGGCACGATCGCTGGCGGCGTCGCCCACAACTTCAATAATTTGCTGGCGGTCGTGCTGGGCAATCTGGATCTCGCCTCGCGGTCGAGTTCCGACGCCGAGCGGGTTCGTCTGTACCTCGAAGCGGCAACTGCAGCAGCAGAGCGCGGCGCCAAGTTGACTTGGCAGCTCCTCTCTTTTGCCCGCCAGCAGCCTCTTCGTACCGAGCCGATCGCACCGTCGGAGCAGCTTCACAACCTTGCGGTGCTGATTGGCGAAAGCTTCCCGGAAAACATAGCGATCGAGACGGATATCCCCCGAGATCTCTGGGAAGTCGAAATCGATCCGATCGAGCTCCAGCTATGCCTCCTGAACCTCGGGTTCAACGCGCGAGACGCAATGCCGAGCGGCGGGATCCTCCGCATCTCGGCAAAGAACCAGACGTTGCAGGACGATCGCCTCGGCCTTGCCGGCCACTATGTCACCATCGAGATCGCCGATAACGGGTTGGGGATCCCGCCAGAAATCCTGCCGCGAGTCTTTGAGCCTTTTATAACGACAAAGGAGATCGGCGCCGGTAGCGGTCTCGGTCTCAGTCACGTGCACGGCTTTGTGCACCAGTCTGGTGGTGCGGTGGATATCGAAAGCGAGCCGGGGAAGGGAACGATCGTCCGGATGTATCTGCCGGCAACTAAGCCGCCGACCGCAGATGCAGCCCCAGCCACCGCCGAAAGCGCTTGCGGTGCGGCCGGCACGGTGCTGGTCGTCGAGGACCAGCCCAGCCTTGCTGAGCTCGCCGCCGAACTCTTTGCGCAATGGCGACTCGAGATCAAGGTCGTCCATCGGGCGAGCACCGCGCTGGCAATGTTGCGCGAGGGGGAGAAGGTCGACCTCGTCTTTGCAGACATTACGATGGCCGATGGGATCGATGGTCTCGAGCTCGCCGAAATCATGAAAAACGAGTTCCCGAATATCCCGATATTGCTCACCGGCGGTGACGGCGACGGCGCCTCCGATGCGGTCGCCAGAGGATTTCAGGTGATCCGCAAGCCGTACCTGATGGAAGAACTGGGAATGTGGTTGCGCCGGCTGTTTGGCATACGCTCGACCTGACTTCGTCAAGAACCAGAAAGGCCGCGCAGATGAGAACCGCTTGGTCAGCCCTCGTTGCCATCCTCTGCGCGATGGGGCTGTCGGCCCGTGCCGAGGAGGCGCCGGTCGGGTTTATCAAGGCATTGTCGGGAACGGCGACGTTGACCCATGACGCTGTTGCGACCGCCGCCGCGCTTGCCATGCCCATCTATCAGAATGACCGGCTCGAAACCGGCAGCGATGGCGCGCTTGGCATCACGTTTCGTGACAATACGCGGATCTCGCTCGGACCGAACAGCCGGATCGAGCTCAAGCATTTTGTATTCCAGCCGGCCGCCGAACAGTACGGCCTTATCCTCGGCCTGGCGTACGGAACTCTGGAATACATTTCTGGGCTAACCGAAAAGCTTGCGCCGGACGCGATGTCGATCGAAACGCCGGGCTTTACCGTCGGAGCGCGCGGGACGAGGTTGCTTATACGAGCAGAGAAATAGCAGTGGCCGCACGAGCAGTGGCGCCGGCGTTGCTGCTGGCGCTGGCGGGCTGCGGTCTGCCCCCCAATGTCGTCGTTTTGCTCCCGGACGAGAATGGTACGGTTGGCGAGATCGCGGTTCACGCAGGCGCTCGGTCCGCCGAGCTCGACAAGCCGTTCGCTGCGGTCAATGCGGGGTCGGCAGAGTCGCTCGGTCACGTATTTACGGCGGAACGATCTGACGTTGACAGCGAGTTCGCCAGCGCGCTCGCAGCCGCACCGCGCACGCCGCTTGTCTATATCCTCTACTTCCGGACCGGGTTGACAGAACTCGACCCGATGTCGCAGGGCAATCTTGCGGCTGCCATCGCTGCGGCAAAACGAAGCGCTAATGTCGATATCAGCGTTGTCGGCCATGCCGACGCGACGGGCTCGAATGCTTACAACGCAACGCTGTCCCTAAAACGCGCCCAAACCGTGCGCGATGCACTGGTTGCAGCAGGCGTTCGAAGTGATGTCATCGAAATTGCGTATCACGGGGCCAATAATCCGCTGGTACCGACGCCACGTGGAGTTCCCGAGCTGCGCAACAGACGCGTCGAGGTGACCATCCGCTGAGATTTTCATCGATAGTTTGAAATATTGTGCAATACTGCAGATGTGCTATCTATTAACTATCTACAATTGAGTCCCGCGCTGAATGCTGATCGTCGTGGAAGATGATGATGGGGTCCGCGTTCTCGTAGAAGAACTGCTTCTGGATCGCGGGTACAATGTCATCACCGCTCAAACCGGTGCTGAAGGTCTAGACCGCATTCGGCGCGAGCCACGCTTGTGTCTGGTCATCACCGATATCCGCATGCCGGGGATCGACGGATGGGAACTGGCGCGCCGCGCGACTGAAATGCGCGCCGATATCAAGGTACTGTACATAACCGGATACCCGGGGGAGCAACGGCCCGACGATGCACCACCGGGCCCGTTGTTGCGCAAACCATGGCGCGCGGGCGAATTTTACAAGTGCCTTGAGCAGCTAATCGGCTCAGATGGCCCTGGTTACCTCGGTCCACAGCCTTGACCGGGGAGAACTTGGCTACCCGCCACGCCGCGCGAACGCGAGGTCGATCAGTCCCAACAGCGCAGGAGCGGTCGGCAGATCCCGCTCGACGATCTCGGCACGGGTTAGCCAGGCGACCGCGTCGGCATCGTCGCCGGGAGTGCCCTCCCCTAATTGCCAGAGGCCGATAACCGCAACCAGCGTGTAATGGTAGCGAACGCGGCCTTCAGGGTCGCGGTCGATCGTATCAATGACGGTCAAGGGACCGGCCGCCTCTGCGATGACGCCAGTTTCTTCGAGGAGCTCGCGCATCGCCCCTTGGACGACGGTCTCGCCCAATTCGAGAACGCCCCCCGGAAAACCCCAGCGGCCCGGCAGTGGCGGGTTGGCGCGACGCACGACAAGCACGCGGTCGCCACGCATCACGATGGCGAGGACCCCGACGATCGGACGGTCCGGGTAGCGGCGGCCCTCTTTCAAGCCCGAGCCGGTTTGCGCCTCACCCTCCGGCGTCGCGGGTCCCTCCCTCTCCCCGCCCGCGGGGAGGGGGTGAGGAGTCGGCGGGAACTCCGGCCTTTCCGGGGTCAATCTGCTGCCGCGCGCGGCCGGCCCTGCTCGTCGGTGTAGATCTCGGCCCCCTGCTCGAGAAACGCCTTCGACTTCTCCTCCATCCCGGCCCGCGCGTAGTCGCGGATCTCCTGGGTGATCTGCATCGAGCAGAATTTGGGGCCGCACATCGAGCAGAAATGCGCGAGCTTCGCCCCCTCGGCCGGCAGGGTCTGATCGTGGAATTTCTCGGCTGTCTCGGGGTCAAGCGACAGGTTGAACTGGTCGCGCCAGCGGAACTCGAAGCGCGCCCGCGACAGCGCGTCGTCACGCTCGCGCGCTGCCGGGTGACCCTTGGCGAGATCGGCTGCGTGCGCGGCGATCTTGTAGGTGATCACACCGGTCTTGACGTCATCGCGGTCGGGGAGCCCCAGATGCTCCTTTGGCGTCACGTAGCAGAGCAGCGCGGTGCCAAACCAGCCAATCATCGCCGCACCGATGCCGCTGGTGATGTGGTCGTAGCCGGGTGCAATGTCGGTGGTCAGCGGCCCCAAGGTGTAGAACGGCGCTTCGCCGCATTCCTCGAGCTGCTTTTCCATATTGATCTTGATCTTGTGCATCGGCACGTGGCCGGGGCCTTCGATCATGACCTGGACGCCGTCATCCCAGGCGAGCTTGGTTAGTTCGCCTAACGTCTCGAGCTCGGCGAACTGGGCGCGGTCGTTGGCGTCGGCAATCGAGCCGGGCCGCAGCCCGTCGCCCAGCGAGTAGCTGACGTCATAGGCCCGCATGATCTCGTTGATCTCGCGGAAATGCGTGTAGAGAAAACTCTCCTGGTGATGGGCGAGGCACCACTTCGCCATGATCGAGCCGCCGCGCGAGACGATGCCGGTGACGCGCGAGGCGGTCAGCGGGATATAGGCGAGCCGCACCCCGGCATGGATCGTGAAGTAGTCGACCCCCTGCTCGGCCTGCTCGATCAACGTGTCGCGGAACAATTCCCAGGTCAGCTCCTCGGCCTTGCCGCCGACCTTTTCGAGCGCCTGATAGATCGGCACGGTGCCGATCGGCACCGGCGAGTTGCGGATGATCCATTCGCGGATCGTATGGATGTTGCGGCCGGTCGACAGGTCCATGACCGTGTCGGCACCCCACCGTGTGGCCCACACCATCTTCTCGACCTCCTCGGCGACCGAGGAGGTGACGATCGAGTTGCCGATATTGGCGTTGACCTTGACCAGGAAATTCCGGCCGATGACCATCGGCTCGGTTTCCGGGTGGTTGACGTTGTTCGGGATGATCGCGCGGCCGCGGGCGATCTCGTCGCGGACGAACTCGGGGGTTACATGGTCGGGGATCGCCGCCCCAAAGGAGTGGCCGTCGACCGCCCCATCACCCCGCAATTTCTCGCGGCCGAGGTTCTCGCGGATCGCGACATATTCCATCTCCGGCGTAATGATGCCGCGCCGGGCATAGGCGATCTGGGTCACCGCGGCACCCCCTTTAGCGCGCAATACCCGCCGCCGGCCGCGGTCGAACAATGAGACGGCGCTAGGCTCGTTGCGTCGCAAGCCGTTGTCCTCGGGCTTGATCTCGCGTCCCTCGTGGAGCTCGACATCGCCACGCGCCAGGATCCACGGCTTGCGCAATTCCGGCAGGCCGCGGTTTATGTCGGTCCCGACCGCCGGGTCGGAATAGGGACCGGAGGTGTCATAGACCCGTATTGCCGGCTCGCCCGCCGCGGCTTCCAGGTCGATCTCGCGCATCGCGACCGAGATATCGGAATGCCGCCGGCCCGGCATATGGATCTTGCGCGAAGCCGGGAACGGCCCGGTGGTGACCTGCAGCTCCTCGACCTTCGATGCGAGCTTTGCGGCTGCGAGTGGAGCGGAATCGGGCATCGTCGATCTCCGTTGCGCCATTGCACGAAGACCCGGGGTATCCGCGGAGAGGAGGTCGGCTTTTGCCGCGGTGTTCCTGTCCCTACGCCGGCACGACCCGGATCAGGTTCGAAGGGTTGCCGCGCCCTAGCAGCATCTCAGCCCCCTGCCGGGGGCACCCCTTGGACAGGACGATTATCCGCAGAGTGTCGGCTCCACGTCAAGGCTACGCTTTGGGTCGTTGCGTCGGGGGCGGGCAGGGCTATCCTGAATGCGCACATTTCGGTGGGGGCATCGATGATCATCGGACGCGTGATCGGCTGGATTGCCTTGCTCGCAGGCGCCGCGGTGCTGGTACGCGATCTCCTGGTCTGGATCGACACCAAGCACTGGGCACCGATCGCCCTCGGCCAACTGTGGTACGATCTCAACCGTTCGAGCCTGAACCTCGTCCAGGCGGTGGTCCAGCGCTACATCCACCCCTTTTTGTGGGATCCGATCATTGTCACCGTCCTGTTGTCCTGGGCCTTCGCGGTGCTGATGGTTCTGGGGGTGCTGCTGCTCGTCGTCTTCCGACGACGCGATACGCGGCGGTAGAGAAACCTGCAATGAGAACGAGAGATAGGGAGGCGGGAAGGCGGGGCGATCGAGTGGGCCGGCGCAGCGTTATTGGTGGACTTGCGGTCTCGCTGTCTGCGCCCTAACAGTCGTGGGCGCAGACAGCTTCGGCGAAGATCCCGCGCGTCGGCATCCTGACGGCAGAGGAGAGCGACCGGGCGCCCAAGTTCCATGCGTTTAGAGCGGGGCTCGGTGACCTTGGCTATATAGAAGGCCGCAACATCATTCTCGAATTTCGGTTCCTTGCGGGTGATCTTTCCCGTGTTCCGCGGTTGGCGGCGGAGCTGGTGGCTCTACCGGTCGAGGTCATCGTGGCAGAGGGCGCTGGCACCTACGCATTGGACCCGAGCGGCCGCATTCCAGTCGTGTCACCGGTGATGATGAACCCGGTAGAGCAAGGCTTCGCTCAGAGCCTCGCGCATCTGGGCGGTAATATTACCGGTTTCACGCTCATGCATGCCGAACTCAACGGCAAGCGCCTCGATCTATTGCGCAGTGCATTTCCGCATATCACCACAGTAACCGCACTGGTGAACCCGGCAAACCAGAGCTCGAAATTGGCTTTCGAGCAAACCGACACAGCCGCTCAATCGATGGGTCTGGCGAGTGTCCGCAGGGTCGAGGCCGAAAGCGTCGCTGCACTACGCGAGTTGCGTCCAGTCGTCTTCTCGGGAGCCAACGCCGTAGTCATAATCCCGGACGGGATGTTCTACGCCTACCGGCGGATGTCGTCGCGCTTGTCAATGCGTCGCATCTGCCGGCGATTTACCCAGAGCGGGAGTATGCCGACGATGGCGGCCTGATGGCCTATGGGACCAATGTGCCGGACAATTTCCGCCGTGCCGCCAACTACGTCGACCGCATCCTGAAGGGCGCCAAGCCCGGCGACCTGCCGATCCAGGAACCGGTCAGGTTCGATTTCGTCGTCAACCTGAAGACCGCCCGCGAGCTGGGGCTGACGGTCCCGCCTTTGATCCTTCGGCCGCGCCGACGAGGTCATCGAATAAGACCGTCGCCCCTCAAGGCTCCGATTCCGACCGACCTCATAATGCGGCGATCGAGATTCCCAGCGCCTGCGTAGCGGCCAGTAGACGGTTGTCGCATTGCGGCGCAGAGGATCCAATGTGGCGAGGTGAAGCCCGTCCGGTGTCCGGACCAGAACCGGGAACGGTTCCAATGTGCGGGCGAGAACCGGACCTGTCATCTCAATCATGTGGCGAGCGCCAACATCGTCGGCTTGTGTGATGGTCAATCGGTAAGCATGAACGCGGTTCCACAATTCGTACTCGAGCAGCCGATTGCCGAGCTTCACGTCGGCCAGGCCGCGATCCACCAACGACTCGACAACCTCGATCGCCGTCTCGCGCAGGTCAAGCATCGGCTCGATCTCGTCGAGGAGCCGACGGCAAACGGCTGACCCGCCCGCGCCGCGCGTTCTCCGGCCGATCCTCGACCGGTCCGGTCGGCTAGCCTCGGCCGCCCGCCAGTGTTATAAACCGTCGGCGACCTCGCTCAGATGAGCTTGCAGGACTGCGCCATCTTGTCGATATCGGTTATACAGGGCCTTGCGCCGATCAGCCGTCACCCATCTTAAGGGCGGCGATAAAGGCCGATTGCGGGATCTCGACCTTGCCGAACTGGCGCATCCGCTTCTTGCCCTCCTTCTGCTTGTCAAGGAGCTTGCGTTTGCGGGTGACGTCGCCGCCATAGCATTTGGCGAGCACGTCCTTGCGCAAGGCCCTGACCGTCTCGCGGGCGATGATCCGGCCGCCGATCGCCGCCTGGATCGCCACCTGGAACAGCTGGCGCGGGATCAGGTCCTTGAGTCGTTCGCACAAGGCGCGGCCGCGGCGCTCTGCCTCGTTGCGGTGGACGATGACGGCGAGCGCGTCGACCGGCTCGCCGTTGACCAGGATATTCATCAACACCAGGTCGCCTTCGCGGTAATCGTCGATCTGGTAGTCGAAGCTGGCATAACCGCGGCTCACCGATTTGAGCCGGTCGTAGAAATCGAACACGACCTCGTTTAAGGGCAGCCGATAGGTCACCATCGCCCGGCTCCCGGCGTACGTGAGATCGACCTGCTCGCCGCGCCGCTCCTCGCAAAGTGCCAGGATCGGCCCGAGATAGGTGTCAGGGACGAGGATCGTCGCCTTGATCCAGGGCTCCTCGATGTGGTCGACGCGTACCGGATCGGGCATGTCGGCCGGGTTGTGCAGAGTTCGCACCGCACCATTGGTCAGATGCACCCGATAAACGACCGAGGGGGCGGTCGCCAAAAGGTCGAGGTCGAACTCGCGGGTCAGCCGCTCTTGGACAATCTCGAGATGGAGGAGGCCAAGAAACCCGCAGCGGAACCCAAAGCCGAGCGCTACCGAGGTTTCGGGCTCGTATTCAAAGCTCGCATCGTTGAGCCGTAGCTTGCCGAGGCTGTCGCGCAGCCGCTCGAAATCAGCCGCATCGGTCGGAAACAGGCTGCAAAAGACGACGGGCTGCACCGGCTTGAACCCGGGTAATGGTGCTGCCGCCGGCCGGCGGTCCTCGGTGATCGTGTCGCCGACCCGACAATCGGCGACCGTCTTGATGCCGGCGGTGATGAACCCGATCTCGCCCGGCCCCAGCGCCTCGACCGCGACACCCTTCGGCGTAAAGACACCCACCCGCTCGATCGTGTGCACGGCACCGGTCGCCATCAGCCGGACTTTCTGCCCAGCGACCAACGCGCCGTCCTTGACCCGCACGAGGATCACGACGCCGAGATAGGGGTCGTACCAGCTGTCGACCAACAACGCCTTGAGCGGTGCGGCGGCATCGCCCTTCGGCGGCGGCAGACGCGTGACCAGCGCTTCCAGCACCCGGTCGATATTGAGCCCGGTCTTGGCGGAGATCAGGAGGGCATCCGAGGCATCGAGCCCGATCACATCTTCGATCTGCTCCTTGACCCGGTCCGGCTCGGCGGCCGGCAGGTCGATCTTGTTCAAGACCGGAACGATTTCGTGCCCGGCCTCGATCGCCTGATAGACATTGGCTAGGGTCTGTGCCTCGACCCCCTGGCTCGCATCGACGACCAGCAGCGAGCCTTCGCAGGCAGCGAGCGAGCGGCTTACCTCGTAGGCGAAGTCGACATGGCCGGGCGTGTCCATCAGATTGAGGACATGGGTCTCGCCATCCTCGGCTCGGTAAAGGAGCCGCACGGTCTGCGCCTTGATCGTGATCCCGCGCTCGCGCTCGATCTCCATATTGTCGAGCACCTGCTCGCGCATCTCGCGCGCCGCCAGCCCGCCGCAAGCTTCGATCAGCCGATC
>Ga0306920_100010935_pt1 | contig 12203 bp, 9 predicted proteins | sample flu12Cox44000170_FD_204666 | JGI IMG/M metagenome (GOLD analysis project Ga0306920, IMG submission 204666) | Lab enrichment of tropical soil microbial communities from Luquillo Experimental Forest, Puerto Rico - flux4day.12C.oxic.44.000.170 (v2)... | ecosystem: Environmental > Terrestrial >...
CGACGCGTTACGACAAACTCGCCACAAACTTCCTGGCTAGCGTCCTCATCGCTGCAACCGTAATCTGGTGGCTCAATTGAGTCCGGACCCTAGTCGAAAGCGCCTCGCGGTTCTGTGGGGCCGACGACGTATCCATCCTCCGCCTCGTAGGCGACGGCTTCCCGACTGTTGCCCACTATGGCCCGATTTCCGTGCCGGTCAGTTACGTGACCCCCGTGCACGGCACGGTCACCGGGCGCTGCGTGCTGGAGCGGCGACCGGTCCAGGTGGCAGACCTGCACTCTGAGACGGAAGCCTATCCCGAGAGCAGCGCCATCGCGCGGGAGATGGGACACCGAACGATCCTCGCCGTTCCGCTGCTGAGGGAAAGCGAACCGTTCGGTGCCTTCCTACTCCGACGTGCCAAGGTTGAACTCTTCTCGGAAAAGCAAATCGAGCTGGCCACCACCTTCGCCGACCAGGCTGTGATCGCAATCGAAAACGTGCGTCTGTTCAATGAAATCCAAGACAAGAGCCGTCAGCTCGAAGCGGCGAGCCAGCACAAATCGCAATTCCTCGCCAATATGAGCCACGAGCTGCGCACGCCGTTGAACGCGATTATCGGCGTGAGCGAGATGCTGCGCGAGGATGCGGAGGCGCTAAAGCAGGATGTGGAGCCGCTCGACCGCGTCCTCGGCGCGGCCCGGCATCTACTTGCTCTCATCAATGACATTCTCGACCTCTCGAAGATCGAGGCCGGACGCATGGAACTGCAGCTCGAAGATTTCGCGCTCGCGCCCCTCATCGAAGGCGTGGTCAAAACCATCGAGCCGCTGGCGGCAAAGAACGAGAACCGCCTCGCGGTCAGTTGCGATGCTGCGATCGGCAGGCTGCATGCCGATCAAATGCGGCTGCGGCAGGCGCTGCTCAACCTCATGAGCAATGCGAATAAGTTTACGGAGCGCGGCACCATAACCGTTGATGCGCGGCATCTCGGGCTCGCGATCAGCAAACGGTTTTGTCAGATGATGGGCGGCGACATCACAGTCGCGAGCGAGCCTGGGCGTGGATCGACGTTTACAATTCGTCTGCCAATGATGGCTGACGCTCCAAAGGCGGCCTCCGTAGGGTAACCGCGGTGCTCCTGGCATCCGGAAAAGCTTCCTGAATATTATTCCTCACGCGCGCATCTCCGCCGTGCGCTGCGCAATCGCCGCCGGCTCCGTCACCGGCAACGAGCAGCGCTCTCCGACGCAAATAAAGGCCGCGCTTTCCTGCGACGCCCTCATCTTGTCCTGCGCAGGATGTGAGGCGGGCAGCGTGTCCGTCGCGCGCATGACAATGCGGTCGACGAACGGGAGCTTGCGGGCGGCAGCGAGGAGCTCGTCTGCGCGCGCATCGTTGCCGGTCACGATGACCTCGGCAGCGCGCAGGCGCATATCAAGCGCATTGAGCAGCGCGAGCAGCGCGAACAGATTATCCCCGGCACGGGAGAAAATCCCCTCGAACAGACGATCGGCCTGCGCGCGCCATGCGTGTTGCCCGGAGACCGCCGCCAAGCGAATGAGGTTCTGCGCGGCGACTGCATTGGCATTGGGAATGGCGTCATCGCTGGTCGAGCTCGGCCGCACCACGAGCCCCTCGGCGTCGTCGGCGGTGAGGAAATAGCCGCCGTTTTCGGGATTGCCGTAATGGCGATCGAGCGCGCCCTGCCAGGTGAGCGCCCGCTCGAGATAGTCTTGCTCGGAGGTGGCCTCGTAAAGCGCAAGCGCCGCCCGGATCATGGCGGCATGATCGGAGGCAAGGCCGGGGAGCAGGAGCTTACCCTCGCGCCAGGAATGGCCGAGCCGGTCGCCGCGCGCCATTTGCGTGTCGACAAACAGGAAGGCGCGCGCGGCCATGGCGATCCACTCGGCCTGCTGGAGTAACGTGCCCGCATTGGCGAGCGCCGCGATCATCAGCCCGTTCCAGTCCGCGAGCACCTTGTCGTCGAGCCCGGGGCGAACCCGCTTGGCGCGCGCCTCGAGCAGTGCCGAGCGCATCGCCGCGAGCCTTGCCTCATCTTCCATGCTGCGCGGCACGTGCTTGAGGTGGTTGAGGATGGTGTGGCCTTCGAAATTGCCATTCGCCGTCACATCGTAATGTGCCGCGAACAAGGCGGCGTCTTCCTTGCCTAGGATCTGTTCGATCTCGGGTAGCGACCACACATAGAACTTGCCCTCCTCGCCCTCGGAGTCCGCATCGAGCGAGGCGCAGAACGCCCCTTCCTGCGTCGTCATTTCGCGCGCCAGCCAGCCCACGATCTCGATCGCGCGCGCGCGAAACAGCACGTTGCCCGAGCGCGTATGCGCGAGCGCAAGGAGCTCCAGCAATTGCGCGTTGTCGTAGAGCATCTTCTCGAAATGCGGCACCAGCCAGCGTTCATCGACCGAGTAGCGGGAGAAGCCGCCGCCGAGATGATCGTAGATGCCGCCTTCGGCCATGCGAGCGAGCGAGAGCTCGACCAGGGCGAAATAACGCTCGTCGCGGGCGCGCAGCCCCGTGCGCCAGAGAAGCTCGAGCATCATGGGCTGCGGGAACTTGGGCGCGCCCCGCATCCCGCCATGAACGGGATCGATCATGCCCGCGATCTGGCCGGCGAGGCGGTTGAGCTCGGCCTCGCCGATTACCACGCGGCCTGCCGGGCGCGCGTGCTCGGACAGCCGCGCCATCAGCGCGCTGCGGTTCTGCTCCACGCCTTGCGGGTTCTCGCGAAAGACGCGCTCGATTTCCCGCAGGAGGTCGACGAAAGCCGGCTTTCCGTAGCGGGCGGTCTTGGGAAAATAGGTGCCGCCCCAGAACGGCTCGCCGTTGGGGGTGAGAAACATGGTCAACGGCCAGCCGCTGTGCTCGCCGAGATGATGCAGTGCCGACATGTAGATCTGATCGATGTCGGGGCGCTCCTCGCGGTCGACCTTGATGTTCACGAACAGGTCATTCATGACGCGCGCGGTCGCCTCGTCCTCGAAGCTTTCGTGCGCCATGACGTGACACCAGTGGCAGGCGGCGTAACCGACCGATAAGAGGATCGGCTTGTTCTTCGCTTTCGCCTCGGCCAGCGCCTGCGTGCTCCACGGCCACCAATCGACCGGATTGCCCTTGTGCTGGAGCAGGTACGGGCTGGTCTCGCCGGCGAGGCGGTTTTCGTGGGCGGTCTCGACGCTGGTCGCCATGTGGAGTAATGCCCCTCCCCTTCGTTAGTTCAGCCGGGCCGAAGTACTCGCTGACGGACGGCTAGTTAGGCTAGTGAGCTCCGGCGCGTCATAGCACGCGTCGCGGAGCCATATGTGTGCCGCATCTTCGATCATAACCATGAACACCGATCGCGACACCATTTTCGCCCTCTCGTCCGGACGGCCGCCGGCGGCGGTCGCGGTCATTCGCATCTGCGGCCCGCGCGCGGCGTTTGCACTCGAGCGGCTGATCGGGCGTGTGCCGGTGCCACGGCGTGCCGCGCTCGCGCGCGTGCGCGATCCTGCAAGCGGCGAGGTGGTCGACGAGGGCCTGGCGCTCTGGTTTCCGGCACCGCACAGCGAGACGGGTGAGGACATGGCGGAGTTGCACATCCACGGCGGGCGTGCCGTGATTGCGGGGACGCTTGCCGCGCTGGGCAGCCTGCCGGGATTGCGCCACGCGCAAGCCGGCGAGTTCACGCGTCGCGCATTCGAGAACGGGCGCATGGACCTGACCGCCGTGGAGGGGCTCGCGGATCTCATTGCAGCGGAAACGCAGGCACAGCGCCGGCAAGCTTACGAGCATCTCAAAGGGCTGTTGGGCGAGCGCGCGGAGTACTGGCGGGAGCGCCTGATCAAAGCGCTCGCTTTGGTCGAGGCGGGCATCGACTTTTCCGACGAGGACGATGTTCCAAAGGAAACCATGGCGCAGGCGCTCGAGCTCGTCGCCCCTTTGCGCCACGAGATCGAAAGCGCGTGCAAGTCACGCGGCGAGCGCCTGCGCGAAGGGCTTCGGGTCGCCATCGCCGGCCCGCCCAATGCCGGGAAGTCGACGCTGTTCAATCGGCTTGCACGCCGGGAGGCCGCGATCGTTTCGCCTTATCCCGGCACGACGCGGGACGTGCTCGAACTTCATCTCGACCTTGGCGGCTTTCCCGTCACCGTGCTCGACACGGCGGGTATCCGTGCAACCGATGATCCCGTGGAGCAGGAAGGCGTTCGTCGCGCCAGCGATCAGGCCGCGCGCGCCGACTTGGTGTTATGGATGGTCGATGCAACGGCCGCGTCTTCGCAGGCACCCTGCATGGTGCATGAAACGGCGGCGGTCTGGACCATCGTCAACAAGATCGACCTCGTGCCGCAACCGCGCGAAGTGCTGCCAGGCGGGGAGAATGTTGCCCAGAGCGGAGCGGGTGAGTGCGCAAGCCCACGCTATTTCGTTTCGAGCACGACGGGCGCTGGCATCGCCGGGCTCGTCGATGGCATCGCGCATTTTTGCGAGAACTTTTTTTCTGCTGAGCCGGCCCTGGTCGCGCGCGAGCGGCAACGCGCGCAGCTTGCGGAATGCGGGCGTGCTTTGTGCGGCGCCGTGGTCGCGGCCGGCGAAGGTCGCGAGGAGATTGTCGCTGAGCAGCTGAGGCTTGCGGCGCGGGCGCTCGGCAAATTGCTCGGGCGCGTGGATGTCGAAGACATCCTTGACGTCATTTTTCGTGATTTCTGCATTGGCAAATAGCTCGGCCAATGACCCACTCGTTCAAAGGCCGACGAGATTGACTACAATTCGTAGCTATCTATGATCGAGAGGAAACCCGGGAACTTCAAACAGGTAGGGTGGGGCGGTTTTTACAATCTTTGATTGTATGAAAGACTAAATACATATCAAAAGATGCGTTTTTTGCGGATTGAAGTTTCACGTGAAACATGGAGGAGGACGACGCAATGGAATTCCCGCCTTCGGTGATTTAGAACGGCCGTTCCGGAAGAATTCGATGAAGGCGCGATTCGACGTGATTGTCGTGGGGGGTGGGCACGCCGGCTGCGAAGCCGCGGCCGTGGCCGCACGGCTTGGCGCGAACGCCGCGCTTGTGACCCATCGCTTCGACACGGTGGGCGCCATGTCGTGCAATCCGGCCATCGGCGGCCTGGGCAAGGGGCATCTCGTGCGGGAAATCGATGCCCTGGATGGGCTCATGGGGCGCGCCGCAGACCTCGGGGGCATCCAGTTCCGCGTCCTCAATCGTCGTAAAGGGCCGGCGGTGCGCGGGCCCCGCGCCCAGGCGGATCGCAGGCTCTACGCGGCTGCCATCCAGCAAGCAATCAAGGACACTCCCAATCTGAGCGCAGTCGAGGGCGAGGTCGATGATTTGACCCTCCGCGGAAACGAAATTACTGGCGTAAGGCTCGCGGATGGACGCCTGCTCGGCTGCGGCGCCGTGGTCATCACCACCGGCACGTTCCTGCGCGGTCTCATCCACATTGGCGAGCGCCAAATCCCCGCGGGGCGGGTCGGAGAGGCCCCTGCCGTTGGGTTGTCCCGAACCTTCGAGCGGTTGGGGTTTTCGCTCGGCCGCCTGAAGACCGGGACCCCGCCTCGGCTTGATGGCGGCACGATTGATTGGGCGGGCGTCGAAATGCAGCCCGGCGACGATCCGCCGGAGCCGTTCTCGACCCTGACCGGCGCAATCACCAATCCGCAGGTGGAATGCGGCATCACCCGCACCACCGAAGCCACGCACCGGATCATACGCGCCAATGTGCACCGCTCGCCCATGTATTCCGGGCAGATCTCGAGCCGGGGTCCACGCTACTGCCCCTCCATCGAGGACAAGATTGTGCGCTTCGGCGAGCGCGACGGGCATCAGATCTTCCTCGAGCCGGAGGGTCTCGACGACAGCACCGTTTACCCCAACGGCATCTCGACCTCTCTGCCCGAGGAGGTGCAGCTGGCGCTGGTGGCGACCATCCCCGGTCTTGGGCGCGCCCGCGTGACCCGGCCGGGCTATGCCATCGAATATGATCACGTGGACCCACGGGAACTGCGCCCGACGCTCGAGACGAAGCGGCTGCGGGGCTTGTTCCTGGCCGGCCAGATCAACGGAACGACCGGCTACGAGGAGGCCGCGGCACAGGGCCTGATCGCCGGCCTCAATGCCGGACTGCGGGCTGGCGGGGGAGGGGGACGAGGAGGGGGAAGAGAAGTCATCTTTGACCGGGCGGAAGGCTATCTGGGCGTCATGATCGACGACCTCGTCACCCGCGGGGTCACCGAGCCCTACCGCATGTTCACTTCTCGCGCGGAATATCGGCTCACCTTGCGGGCCGACAATGCCGACCAGCGCCTTACGGATAAAGGAATTCGCATCGGTTGCGTGGGGGCTGCGCGAGCGCGCAAGCACCAGGAAAAAATGGCAGAGCTCGCCGCGGCGCGGCAATTCGCGGGTTCCGTCTCGCTCACCCCGTCAGAGGCGCAACGCTATGGTCTTGCCCTCAACAAAGACGGCCAGCGGCGCAGCGCGTTCGAGCTTTTATCCCATCCGACTATCGGGATTGCGCGGCTCTCCTCCATCTGGCCGCGCTTTGGCGAACTTGCGCCCAAAATCGCCGAGCAGCTGGAGACCGACGCGAAATACGACGTGTACCTTTCCCGTCAGGCAGCGGATATTGCCACTTACCGGCGAGACGAAAGCCTGGAGCTCCCGGACGCCCTTGATTATGGCGAGGTGTGCGGCCTCTCGAATGAGGTCCGCCAGAAGCTGGCGACGCTGCGCCCGCGTACCATTGGCCAGGCCGCTCGCCTCGACGGCATCACCCCCGTCGCGCTCACCCTCCTTGTCGCTCACCTCAAGCGGAGGGAGCGGCGGGGCCGTTCACCCCGGATGTTGGCGTGAACAGGTCTACGGCGGGGGTTCTTGTAGGGGCGGGTTTCAAACCTGCCCCTACAAGCGTTTCGACCGCGATCCTCCTGCCGTCCCTACCCTGCGGGGCACATTCGGGATGACACATGTTCCCGGCCAGGCGCCCGCCGCGTTGGCCGCGGACCGGGCCCGGGCTCTGGAGATCACTCCTGTTTCACGTGAAACCGCCGGGCGGCTCGATCGCTTTGCGGCGCTCCTTCTTGCCTGGCAGCGCACAACCAATTTGATTGCGGAATCGACGGTCCCTACCCTGTGGACCCGGCACATCGCAGATTCCCTGCAGCTCCTCGATCTTGCCCCCGCCGCGCGCGCGTGGATCGACATCGGCTCCGGCGGCGGCTTTCCCGGGCTCGTCATTGCCTGCGCACTTGCCCCCCAGCGTGGCGCAGCGGTCCACCTGGTCGAGAGCAACGCCAAAAAGGCAGCATTCCTACGCGAGGTTGCGCGCGAGCTTGATCTTCCCGCGAAAGTCCATGCCGAAAGGGCCGAGGCCTTCATCCCCAAATTTGTCGGCCCGACCGATGTGGTCTGCGCCCGCGCCGTTTCCTCGCTTAAGCCATTGTTGGAACAGTGCTTTCCGCTTCTTGATAAAACCGCAGCCATGGGCCTGTTCCCGAAAGGACGTCGTGCACAGGTTGAACTCGCCGAAGCCTCGAAGTTTTGGAAAATGCGTGCCAAAGTGGTTGCAAGCCGCACGGATCCGACTGGTCGGATCATTGTAATCGAGGGCTTGGAACGGCCTGCAACCGCGCCATAAACTTAGGCGCGATTCGCGTTTTCCCGCGGCTGGGTGCGATGCCGTCATGAACGACCCTGCAGAAGGAACGGCCTCCTCGCCCGCGCCGCTTGTGGCGGAAAGCCGAATTCCCAATCCCACTCCGCCGCGCGTTATCGCAATCGCCAATCAGAAGGGCGGCGTCGGCAAGACGACGACCGCCATCAATCTCGGCACCGCGCTCGCGGCCATTGGCGAGCAGGTGCTCATCGTCGACCTCGATCCGCAAGGGAATGCCTCGACCGGGCTCGGCATCGACCGCCGCAGCCGGGCGCGTTCGACTTATGATGTTCTCGTCGGCGAGGCCGCATTGCCCGATGCTGTCATGAGCACAGCGGTGCCGCGGCTTTCGATTGCGCCGTCAACGCTCGATCTCTCGGGCCTTGAGCTCGAAGTCAGTCAAGCGCCCGATCGCGCATTGCGGCTGCGCAACGGGCTTGCGCCCCTGCGCGCCGCGGCGACGCGAGCGAGCGAATTCAGTTATGTGCTGATCGATTGTCCACCCTCGCTCAATCTTCTGACCATTAACGCTATGGCGGCGGCGGACGCCATCCTGGTGCCGCTGCAGTGCGAATTCTTCGCGCTCGAAGGTCTGTCGCAACTTCTGCAAACCGTGCAGAGCGTCAAAGCCGCGCTCAATCCTGATCTCGTCATTCACGGCATCGTGCTCACCATGCACGATGCCCGCAACAATCTCTCCAACCAGGTTGTCGCGGACGTGCGTTTAAACAGCAAAGAGAAAGTCTACGACACGATCATTCCGCGCAATGTGCGCGTGTCGGAGGCGCCCTCTTACGGCAAACCGGTTCTGGTTTACGATCTCAAGTGTGTCGGCAGCGAAGCTTACCTGCGACTCGCCACCGAAATCATCCAACGCGAGAAAGAGTTGATTGCACTGCGCGATCGCCGCGACGCTGCGCGCCCAGCAATGACATTGACGTCGTGAAATGGCGGGGGGACCTCATGGCGGATGACAGCCGATCGAGATTGGGCCGTGGGCTTGCGGCGCTCATGGGAGATGTCGGCGCTGAAACGAGCGCGCCGGAGAAGGCGCGTCCGCAACGGCGTGTCCCCATCGAGTTTCTCAAGCCCAATCCGCGCAACCCGCGCCGCAGCTTTTCCGAGGAGGAGCTCGACGGCCTTGCTGCGTCCATCAGGGAGCGCGGCATCATTCAGCCGGTGATTGTCCGTGCGCTCGCCGCATCGAGCGATCACTACGAGATCATCGCCGGTGAGCGCCGCTGGCGCGCGGCGCAGCGCGCGGGCCTGCATGAGATTCCAATCGTTCCGCTCGAAGCTACCGACAGCCAGGCGCTCGAGCTCGCGATCATTGAGAACGTGCAGCGCTCCGATCTCAATCCGCTCGAAGAAGCCGCGGGCTACCAGGCGCTCGCGAGTGAGTATGAGCATAGCCACGATCAGATCGCGAAGCTCGTCGGCAAAAGCCGCGCGCATGTGACAAATACGATGCGATTGCTCAAACTGCCGGAGCCGGTCAAAGCCTACATACGCGAGGGAAAAATATCAGCCGGCGCGGCGCGCAGCCTGATCGGAGCTCCCGATCCCGAGCGCGTCGCGCATGAGATCGTGCATCGCGGATTGAATGTGCGCCAGGCGGAAGCGCTCGCGAAAGAGCGCACATCGGGGGCTGCGCGCACAAAGACCGTGCAACAAAAACAGGCCGACACGCTTGCGCTCGAGCGGCGCCTGTCGGACCAGCTTGGGCTTAGGGTCAAATTGACCCAGCGTGGCGCAGGCGGCGTGCTGTCGATCGAGTTTCGCAATCTCGATCAGCTCGATGATTTACTGCGACGCTTGCAGTAGCCCGGATGAGCGTAGCGATATCCGGGGGTCGGCCTACGATCTCGCTATCACGACGATCTTCGCCGCGCGGCACTCTTTTCCACCGCATTCGCGGCGAGCGCGAGCAACGCGCGCTGTTCGATCACTGATGCCAGCGCGGATTGTCGCCGCGATTCGAGCGCAGCCTCCGCAAGCTGCGTCATCGCCCGTTCGAGCCGCGCCGATGTCCAAATTCGCAGCGCTGAATTGATTGCGTCTTTACGTTTGAAATAGCCGAAGATGCCCTTCGTGGCCTCCCACGCGGAAGCGCCCCGTTCGATTACGAGTCTCGCTTTGTGCAGTTGGGCGGCGTGGCGCACGGCCGCAAACACCACCGTGCCGGCAGCGATCCCCGCGGTGCGCGCCCGCACGAACTTGACTTCAAGCTCACCAAACTGTCCGGCAAACGCCGCGTCGACGAGATCGTCGGCTTCAAGCGCCGATGCATCAGATACCACCGCAATGATGTCGCGTAGCTCGACCTTTTCCTTGCCGCGGGCAAACAGAGCAAGCTTCTGGAGCTCCTTGCGCGAGGCCAATCGATCGCCGCCCAGGAGCGAAACCAGCGCGCTGGTCGCCTCTGGCGAGATGGACAACGCGTTGCTGCGCATCTCCGACTCGATCAGGCGGAGCAGTTGCTCTTCGTCGTCCGGGTAGCACGGCAACGCGATCGCATTCTTCGCCTGCTCGCAGGCAACACGCAGCGCCGAGTTCGCCCGCAGCTCTCCTGCCTCGATCACAACGCGGCAGTCCGGGGAGGAAGAAGCAATGAGCGCCTCCACGGCCGTGCCGACGTTGCGCCCTCCACCTTGCACCCATACGGCGCGCCGGCCGCCGAACAGCGGAATGGTGTTTGCTTCCTCAACCAGGCGGGTAGGCTCAAGCTCGTCGCCCTCAAGACGAACCAGCGCAAACGGGTCGGAGAGATCCTCGACCCAGTTGCGAATCAATGCCTCGGCGCGCTCATGCACGAGGCCGGCGTCGGAGCCATAGACGAGAATGACCGGCGGCGCCCGATGCGCGTGTGCCAGGAAGTTCTCGACCTCACCTGCCTTGATCGCAACCACGATGAGGCCGCTAGTCCGCGTTCTGCGGCACAGCGGTGCGGCACGACGGGCGTGCTCCCTCCCCCCTTGTGGGGGAGGGGTGGGGAGGGGGGTAATCGTTGTTGGACGAGAACCGTGCCCCAACCGCTACCCCCACCCCCAACCCCTCCCCACAAGGGGGAGGGGAGCGCACGGAGTTTGCTGCCCGAGTATTCATCAGGCCTCGGATCCGGCTTACGCGCCGGCAATGAAATAGGATGACAGCCGTGACCTGATGTTTTCGGCAATGACTTTTGCCGCACGGCTTTCGGCGTCACGCAGGCCGCGCAGGCGCGCGTAGCGCTGCTGCTGGCCGGGGATATCGTAGGACACGCGCGAGAACGTTTGCCCCGTCACGACGATCCTGCCAGTTGCGATCTCGGTCAAGGAATAGGTCACCGTGATGCCGTAGTCCTCGACGTCCGAGCGTCCGGTATTTTTGTCCACGATCATTGCCGTTCGCGTTGTCGACATCGACATCTTCAGCCGGTGGATCGGCGCCGCCTCGCCGTGGCCCCCGGTTAGATCGAACAGCAGCGCATTGCGGATTTCCACCGCGAGCCGGTCGTCGTCGGTTCCCTTTGGGGCCGGGATCTGCAGAACATCCACTGCGGCGAGCTGGTCGCGCAGGATGGGACCTCCTCCCACCGTGCGCTCCCCGTAAAGCGGCTGGAAGCAGCCGGCCGTGAGCACGGCAATCGCCAGCGCCGCGGCGCCTCGGCAAAGACGCGAGAAAGAGCTCTCAGGCGACCACATTCACGATCCTCTGGGGCACCACAATCACCCGCTTGGGCGGCTTGCCGGCAAGCGCCCGTTTCACGGATTCGAGCGCCAGCACCGCCGTCTCGATGTCCGCATTCGGCGCGTTGCGTGCAACCGTGACATCATCGCGTTTCTTACCATTGATTTGGACCGGAAGTGTGATGCTGTCCTCGATAAGGAGAGCCGGTTCCAGTTCCGGCCAGGGCTGCAGGGCGACCGGGGAGGCCAGATGCCCGAGGACGGCCCAGCATTCCTCCGCAAGGTGCGGCATCATGGGGTGAAACAGCTGCACCAGGATGTCCGCCGCCTCGCGCACCGCCCAGCGGTAGTCGGCCGTTGGCTCAGTCTCGAGGCCCCCCAGCGAAGCCGCAAACGCGTTGGCGAACTCATAGATTTGCGCAATCGCCACGTTGAAGCGCAGCCGCTCGATGTCCTCGGAGACGCGGGCGAGCGCACGATGGGCACTCTTGCGCAGAGCAAGCGCGCTCTCGCCGAACGCTCCCGGCCGAACCGCTCCGGGCGCTGCCGCGATCGCGGCCGCCTCGTTCACAAGCCGCCACAGCCGCTGCACGAACCGACAGGAGCCCTGGACACCTTCTTCCGTCCAGATCACGTCGCGATCGGGCGGGGAGTCCGACAGCATGAACCAGCGCGCCGTATCGGCCCCGTAGGTTGCAATAATGTCGTCGGGGTCGACCGTATTGCGCTTCGACTTCGACATCTTCTCGATGGCGCCGATCTCGATTGGCTCGCCGGTTGACGCGAGCGTGGCGCGCCGATCTTTGCCTGTCCCTTGCACGCGCGACTCGGCCGGCATCACCCATTCGCCATTTCCCCGCTGATAGGTCTCGTG
>Ga0306920_100010938_pt1 | contig 12201 bp, 9 predicted proteins | sample flu12Cox44000170_FD_204666 | JGI IMG/M metagenome (GOLD analysis project Ga0306920, IMG submission 204666) | Lab enrichment of tropical soil microbial communities from Luquillo Experimental Forest, Puerto Rico - flux4day.12C.oxic.44.000.170 (v2)... | ecosystem: Environmental > Terrestrial >...
CGCCGTGCATACCCGGGCGCTGCCCGCGTTGTACGGTCCCGTGTTCTCAGGCTGAGCGGCCCGGCTGGCCAGATGCCTCCCCGGCGACCGGACCCGCGCGGACCGGACAGTGTCGCGGCCGTGCTGCGCGCGCTGGACGCGGACACCGCCCCCGGGTCTGAAGACCAGCGCATCGCGGCCAGGTACCTGCTCTACGCGCTGGCCGCCCGCCATCCGGGCCGCGTCCTCGAGGTGCGGATCCCGCCGGTGGCCGCCGTGCAATGCCTGCCCGGGCCGGTGCACACCCGGGGCACGCCGCCGAACGTGGTCGAGACCGACCCGCTGACCTGGATCCGGCTCGCCGCCGGCCGACTCGACTGGGCCGGCGCGGTCCGCTCCGGCGCCGTCCACGCCAGCGGCCCGCGCGCCGATCTTGCCGCTTACCTGCCGCTTGTTTGAATAAACTGAATCAGTGACATCCTCCGACGGTCGTCTGACGGATGAGCTCTCCCCCGAGGACCGGCCGCCACGAGACGCGTGCGGCGTGTTCGGTGTGTGGGCCCCCAACGAAGACGTGGCCAAGCTCGCCTACTACGGCCTGTACGCGCTGCAGCACCGGGGACAGGAGTCGGCCGGCATCGCGGTCAGCGACGGCAGCCGCATCGTGGTGCACAAGGAGATGGGCCTGGTCGCCCAGGTCTTCGACGAGCCCGCGCTGACCGCGCTCCGCGGCCACATCGCGGTGGGACACTGCCGGTACTCCACCACCGGCGCGTCGGTCTGGGCCAACGCGCAACCGACCTTCCGCTCCACCGGCACGGTCAGCCTGGCCCTCGGCCACAACGGCAACCTGATCAACACCCGCGAGCTGGCCGCGCTGCTCGGTGGCCCCGGGGCGGGCAGCACCGGCATCGCGGCGACCTCCGACACCGACGTGCTCACCGCGCTGTTCGTCAATGACCCGGCTGCGCTCGATGGGGCCAAGGCGGATCTGGCCGGCGGTGCGGCGGGCACCGACGGCCCGTTCGGCACTCAACCGGCGAGCGGGCCGGTCAGTGTGGTCGAGACCGCGGCGGCCGCCGTCCTGCCACTGGCCAAGGGGGCGTACTCGCTGGTCTTCATGGACGAGCAGACCTTGTACGCGGCGCGGGACCCGCACGGCTTCCGGCCGCTGGTGCTCGGCCGGCTGGATACCGGCTGGGTGGTGGCGAGCGAGACGGCCGCGCTGGACATCGTGGGAGCCAGGTTCGTGCGGGAGATCGCGCCGGGCGAGCTCGTCTGCATCGACGGGCGAGGGGTGCGGTCCCGGACCTTCGCGGCGGCGCGGCCGAGCGGATGCCTGTTCGAGTACGTCTACCTGGCTCGGCCGGACACCACGATCTCCGGCCGGGGGGTGCACGCCACCCGGGTCGCCGTCGGCAGGCGGCTCGCCGCCGAGCATCCCGCGGACGCCGACCTGGTCATCCCGGTGCCCGAGTCGGGGACACCCGCGGCGATCGGCTTCGCCGAGGCCAGCGGCATCCCGTTCGGCCAGGGGCTGGTCAAGAACTCCTACGTGGGCCGGACCTTCATCCAGCCCAGCCAGACGATCAGGGAGCGGGGGATCAAGCTGAAGCTGAACCCGCTCAGGGACGCCATCGCTGGCCGCAGGCTCGTGGTGGTCGACGACACGATCGTCCGCGGCACCACCCAGCGCGCACTCGTCGCCATGCTCCGCGAGGCCGGCGCCAGCGAGGTTCACGTGCGGGTCGCCGCCCCGCCGGTGAGCTGGCCCTGCTTCTACGGCATCGACTTCGCCACCCGCGCCGAACTGATCGCCGGGCGGCTGACGCCCGAGGAGATCTGCGCCTCGATCGGAGCGGACTCGCTGGGCTATGTGTCGCTGGCAGGGCTCATCGAGGCGACGACGCTGCCGGAAAGCCGACTATGCCGTGCCTGCTTCGACGGACAGTACCCCGTCCCGGTCGGGGAAGACGACCGGGGTAAATACCTGCTGGACGGCTTGGGCGTCGGATCCTGACCGCGGTCAGCGCGGCCAGGCGTCCTCAACGTCCTTCCAGGCGTCCGCGCTGTTCTGGGGAGGTTCGTCGTCGTCTTCTTCGTCGTCGTCGTCACCGGCGGCGGAATCGTATTTGCCGTCGCCGGAGTCAGCACCGACGCCCAGCTCCGCACGCAGCCGGTCAAGGTCTGTGTCGTCGCTCTTGTACTTGAGCTGGCGAGCAACCTTCACCTGCTTGGCCTTGGCTCGGCCGCGCCCCATTGGCTCGACCCCCTCGAACGTTTGGAGCCGGTCCGGCCCCATGATCTCCGCCTCGCTGGTTTCGTGCGTCATAAGACACCGCCGCCGCCCCGCTGCGGGGAGCGCGACGTTCACCAGCATCCGTACAGTACAACCGTACCCGCTTTGCGCCCCTGATGCCTACGCTGATCCCATCGTGCCCAGCCAGATTCCGCGCAGCCGGCCGACTTCGGACATCCGCCGCTCCGCCAGGCGGTCCGCGGCCACCGACGGCGGCACGCCGTCGGCGTCCGCGATGGCGAGGACCTTGCCGGTGGTGACGAAAATCTGTTCGGTGGCGGCCCGGGCGCGCTCGAAGTTGAAGCCCTTCAGCTCGTCCGCCACCTGGATGACTCCGCCCGAGTTGACCACGTAGTCGGGCGCGTAGAGGATGCCCCGGTCGGCGAGCAGTTTCTCGATGCCGTGATGGGCCAGCTGGTTGTTGGCGCCGCCGCATACGATGCGCGCGGTGAGCGCGTTCACCACCTGCTCGTTCAGCGTCCCGCCCAGCGCGCACGGGGCCAGGATGTCCAGCTTCTCAGCGATCAGCGCCTCGACGTCCGCGACCGCGCGGACCTCCGGGTGGCGGGCGCGGACGGCGTCGACCGCAGCCGGGCTGACGTCGCAGACGATCACCTCGGCCCCGGCCTCGATGAGGTGGTCGACGAGGCGGTGCCCCACCTTGCCGACCCCTTCGACGCCGACGGTCCGGCCGCGCAGGCTGGTGCTGCCCCAGGCGTGTTCGGCCGCCGCCCGCATTCCGTGCATGACGCCGATCGCGGTCAGCACGGACGAGTCGCCCGCCCCGCCGTTGGCGATCGTCCGGCCCGTCGTCCAGCGGCACTCCCTGGCGATGATGTCCATGTCCTCGCTGCGCGTGCCCACGTCGCACGCGGTGACGTAGCGCCCGTTGAGGGAGGCGACGAAGCGGCCGTAGGCGCGCAGCAGCGGTTCGGTCTTGACCTGGGCCGGGTCACCGATGATGACCGCCTTGCCGCCGCCGTGATCCAGGCCGGCCAGCGCGTTCTTGTAGGCCATGGCGACGGACAGCCGCAGCACGTCGGCGAGGGCCTCGTCCTCGCTGCGGTACGGGTAGAAGCGGGTCCCGCCCAGCGCGGGGCCCAGTGCGGTGGAATAGATGCCGATGATCGCCTTGAGCCCGGTGTGGTGGTCTTGGCAGAAGACGACCTGCTCATGCCCTGCTTGCTCGAACTGGGCTCGCCCGGCTGGCTGTGTTCCTGGGGCGGCGTCGTTCTCGTGGTGGGTTATCGCGAACACGTTGGTCACGGTGGCGACTCTTCTCATCCCTTCCGGTTCCTCGTTGAACCGGATCGGAACCAAGCGTATTGCGTGCGCGGGGTGGCGGGCCGGCCTTGCCGGAGACACCGGTCCCGGGAACGCCCGGAGGAGCGGGATAGGCCCGATGCGTTCCGTACTGACCGGTAACTGACAGTAGAGATGATGTTGTTACCTTGACCGCCGCCCCCGGGGTGTCCTGGTATGTCACGATACGACAGTGATGGCTTACGCCGCGTATCTCCGTGTCTACCAGCCGGTTTCGGCGTTCGGCGAACCCGATCGTTCCCGGTGGATGGCCTACGCGGATTCTCCGGCCCGGCCGCGGCGGGACTCGCTCATCGCGGAGCACGCCGAGGCGTTGTTCCGGGCCATCACCACGCCGCCGGTCGCGGTGCCCGAGCGGGAGAGCGGGCACGCCTATGTCCGGCGCGCGGATGGCATTACTTACGTGTGCCCGTGGCAGACCAGGCTGCGCTGCCTGCTGTCCTGCCGCCGGATGCCGTCCGGTGCTCTGCCGTCCGGCGCTCTGCCGTCCGGTGCTCTGCCGTCCGGTGCTCTGCCGTCCGGCATTGGCCCGGCCGTCGATGGCGATCAGGCGGTGGCCGCCCTGGCCGGGCTCCAGGAGGCCGGCCCGGTCTGGCTGCACATCCTGGCCAGCGTCTGGATCGTCCCGCTCACCTGGTTCGTGCCGTTCGCCCCGGCCGAACGGTGGCTTTCCCTCGGCGAAGGGCAGGGCCGGGCATCGGTCGCGGCGACCGCGTCGGCCACCCGCGCGCTGGTCTACACGACTCAGATGCCGCGGGCGCGGCGGCGAGTGGCGCGTGGCCTGGCCGCGTTGCGCCGCCTCCCGTCTGGATCCGGGGACGCCGTCCTCGAGCCGTCACGGGCCGTCGGCGACCTGGCTGAAGTCGGCCGCTGGCTGGAGGATTTCCACCCACACTCGCTCGTGGAGCTCGACTACGGCGGGCTCGTGCACCTGGTCAGCGACGACGCGCTCTGCGGGGATCAGTCGGTGGCCGAGATCCGCGCCGCCATCGACGGCGCGGCCCGGGGCGAGTGCGAGCTCGCCGTCGCCATGTACATGCGCGCCCACAACCGCTGGCGTGCATTCGCTGAATTCGAGCGGGCGAACTGAGTACGGAGGGGGTCGGGGGGTGTCCCTCCGGAACCAGAAGAGTGCCCGGGGGCATCAGGGTGCCCGGGGGCCTCCGAGTGCCCGGGGGCCTCCGGCGGGGACGCCGGCCGGTACCTGCCGGACGGTTATTTCCGAATCTGACCCGATGCGACGATAGGTATCGCTAGACTCACCCTGAGTGACAGTGGTCAGCGGCGTAACTGGGGCATTTCGGTACAGAAACTTTGCACCTGGTGGTCGACGCGTCACCGCTGGTGATGGCAATATGGTCCCTGTCGGCCATATATGGACATCCCCGACTCGCTCCCCACGGAGCACCATGAAGTACAAGAACGCAGGATCGCAACACTGGTCCAGGAGGAGAGGCCACAGCACATGTCCGCACGTACACCAGAGGCCGAGCCACTGTTGACGCCAGCGGAGGTCGCCACGATGTTCCGTGTCGACCCCAAGACCGTCACACGGTGGGCGAAGGCCGGCAAACTGACCTCGATCCGCACGCTGGGGGGACACCGGCGGTACAGGGAGACTGAGGTTCGTGCACTGCTCGCGGGTATTCCGCAGCAGCGCTCCGAGTGACCTTCTGCCGTCTTCGCCATGCGGGCGCCCGTCAGGTACCGCCCAGGGTGAATACGGCGGCACTCGATCGATGGAATGGGGGGTCGGCCCCGGTGGCGGAGTGCCGCACCGAGGGTGCTGCCCGGCAGGGAAATCGCCCGCCAGGCACATCCCGGAAGGCACGTTGCCGGGGTCGGTCCGCTTTCAGGGGAGGGTCGCACGGTGCGTGAGCCGGAATTGGCCGCACGTGCTCCTCGACCGCGATGAATGCGCACAGCGCGGGCAGCAGGCCCCGGTGCCGCGGGCGCATCTTCCGCAGCCGCAGCTGCCGCGGGCGCATCTTCCGCGGGCGCAGCTCCGGCAGCTCGCGCTCCGGCAGGTCCCGCCGCGGCCATGACCGCTGCCGTCGGGTCCGTTCGGCAGGTCAAGCTGGCCGAACCAGCGCCGGAAGGCACCGGTGGATACCCGAGTTCGGCGCTTCCGGGCGCGCCGCCAGCCCTCGGCCGTGGCCGCCAGGCCACCGGATCAGGCCCCGGGACCTGACCGGCCGGACCTCGGGTGAGCTGGCCGGCCAGGTGACCGAGCAGCTCGCCTCGTGGCCGCCCGGCACGGGCCAGCCCCCAGCCGGCGCGTGACGTCGCCGCAACCCCGCGCCCGGCAAATCCACTTGATAAGCGGGTTCACAGCTGCGTCCTAGCGTGCTGTAAGGATCGAGCGGCATGATCTTCTTTGAAGGGCCGAGAGTTATCTCGCCTTTTCCGTCTGGGCTCGGGGTGGCCAGGCCCCGCTCCGAGCCCAGGCTTCTTTGCGCTTTCTGGGGGTGTCCTGAGTGCCGCGTACGGGTACCCGCCGTGCGGTCCGTCGTCGTATGACAGCCCGCCGCGTCCTGGGTGCTTTGCCAGCGCGGCTCACTGCCCGCCCGATAGTCCCTACGCCTCTCCCAGCCTTCCTGCCTGAGTAGCCGCCGCCCGGACTCGGCCTCCAGTCGGGATCGTGCGGGGGGCAACCTCGTCGCCGCGTTGCGGTCGGGCGCCTCGCCGCTACCGATGATGCGCTCAAGTGTCGGCGGTAGCGTGCTCATGGGCTAGAGATCTGTGTTTGCGGGGGTTAACGGAAGGCGGCGGAGGCCTGCCATCGGGTCGATGAGCCGCTGGTCCGCCCAGAACCCGGTACCGCTCAGCGTGCTGCCGCGGCAGGCCACCGCGCAGGCGCCAGACTGGTCTTGCGTCACTCCGGCACCGCCCGTACCAGGCCGTATGGCGTGGATGCCACATCCACGCCATGTCAGCGACATGGCTGGGACATCCACGCCGTATGCCGCCGGGCGGCCGGCCGTCGGGCGCGTATCACCAGTCACGACAGCGTGCCAGGAGCGCAGCAGCACCCGGGAAGCTCGCGCCAGGGCACGGGCTGGCCCGCCCGCGGTCGGCTCAGCCCGGACGGCGTCAGGACCGAGCAGCGGGCGTGCATCGAGCTCGGCAGGCTGGTTAAGGAAGCGTCCGGGGGCCGGGCACCCGAGTCCGGTGCAGCGGCACGCCGTGCGGCGTTCGCGCAGGCCGAAGCAGTACCGTAGGAGGTCTGTAAAACCGTCGGCTCAGTGTCCGTACTGTCTGATTCGGTTCGTGCGGGGATGATTCGCACGTCTGGGCCGTCGGGCTCAGTATCGGGGCTGTCCGGGCCGGCAGTTGCGGTGACCGGACCGGGGGTCGTGCTGCGAGCCGCTGATGGCGCGGGGATGATCCGCACGTCCGGGGTGTCCGGCTCAGCGTCGGGCCTGTCCGGGCCGGCCGCCGATGGCGGAGGCTCCGGGGACCAGCGCGCCGGTTCGGCCAGACCCGACCCGGCGGCGCCGGAATTTCCTGCCTCTTGCTCGGGAACGCCGTGGCGCCTGCGGTATGCCCGGTCGGCGCCGTGCAGCACCACCTCGGCCATCGCCAGCTTGGCGTCGAGCGTCGGGCCCGCCACGGCGCCAAGATCCAATGGCACGCGGTTGGCGAGCGACTGATCCCAGGGCGTCGCCACCACCGACACGTGCGGGCTGTCAAAGCTCTCACGGATCTGAGCGAGCCACCGGGCCTGCTCCGGGTCACTGCTGGCGAACTTGTTCACCACGACCGTCGCCTCGTCCATGAGCTCATTCAGATGTTTCATTTCCTGCTCGGTCAGCGGCCTCTCTTTTTCGCCTTCGTAGTGGCGGTAACGGCTGAACACCTGGCGGATCGACCAGAACCCCAGCTGAGATGCCTCCGTCACGAAGACGTATTTGTCGCCGTGCAGAAGCGTTGCCATCTGCAGCTTCGCGAACAGCCCTGTCCCGCCGTCGTTGATGACGATGTTGGACATGCGCTGGAGAAACTCCAGCGTAATGACGTACTCCTGCTCGCCGAAGTCGGCCCCAGCGCACTCATCCGCGGTATCGCCGCGAATCACAGCCACACCCTGCAGCCACGCGACTACATCACGCAGATCGGCGTAGACCTCGATGCGATCCTCTACGCAAGCGTGATGAAAGCCCCGGATCGACAGCGGCCGCCGGTGCCGCGGCAGCCGCTCGACCGGGGCGCCCCCCAGCCGGCTGTACCCATGCGGCATGTCGTCATTAGTGTCGGCGAGTATCACCCGGTCGGCGGGCCGCGTGGCGGCGTAGATGGCCGCCAGCGTCACCGCCACGTCAGTCTTGCCCGTGCCCCCGAAGCCCGAGCCCACCGTGATCACGCCCGACTTCAGCGACGGCGCACGGATCGCGGCTATCCGCTGGCGCCGCCACTGCGCCGCTGCTTCGCGCCTGACGCGCTCGCGCCCGCCCGGGGTAAGCATCAGCCCGTGCCTAGACGCCCGTCTAGCCCCAGCCCCTCCTGCCCCGTCCAGCGCGGGCGCGCGACCACCGGCCCGGGACGGGGACGACGCGGCCCAGGCGGGCCTGTCGCTTCCGGGAAACCCGGTCCACCATGCCCCCAGCTCGTCTGGATACTCGGACATCGCACCCTTTCAGGTCCGGGTACCGGTCTAGGACCAATAAAGCACACTCCGGACAGATGGACAGGTCGCGGGGTGCACGTCTCGATCATGCTTGCGTGCCCATTCCGGACCTGCGATCTTGACACCCGGGGACTTCTCATCGGCCACCGGACACGCTCCCCGCCCGCGCATGAAGGGCTGGCACCCAGAGGTTGCGGACCCGATAGGCTACCTAGTTCGCTTACGAGACGCTGCGGACGAGGAGACTGCGCCGGACGCAGGCGACAGTGATTGCCGCGATCCTGGTCAGCGAGGAGCGCCAGAACGCCGAAGACGGGAGAGACGCGCACCGTAGTGCTCATAACACAGCAGGCCAATCCGGCTTGCCCACGAGGGTAGCGGTGCCGCTAAGCCCAGGCCGGGCGCCGGCCGGCGGCGGACCGCGGAACGAGTCGCGGAACGGGAGGCCGTGAAATAATCCGGCCCGGCCACCTGCACCATCTCCCCACCGACGAAGCCAGTCGGCATGGTCAGGCTGAGGGACGCAAGAGCCTCGGGCGTGGAAAGGTTCGTGGAACGGCGCTCTGGATAATCCCAGCGCAGCGAGTGCTGTCACTGCGATGACATGTGCCATTGCTGCAGCTAGCACGTACGGTGCGCGGGGCCGTACTTCTTGTAAACCGCAGGTCTAGCGGTCCGCGACGTGACCAATCGGTCGGATCTGCTAGAACTGGGCTTTGAGCTGGTCGATCTCGTGTACCCGCTCCTGGAGCTGCGCATACGCCGGGCGCTCGCGGATGCGGCCCACGGCCCAGCGCAAGACCTCTGCGCGGCTGTTGGCGATGCCCGCAGTAATCAAGGTGTCCACGGTAGCCAGGTCCGCGGGCCCGAGCCGGGTCATGACCGGGGTCAGTTCCTCCGACGCCTCACCCGGCGGGCACTCCCGGCCCCGGTCGCCTCCGATCCTGAGCTTGAGCATGGGGCCGTGAGGCTCGGCCGGGCGGTCAGGACGGAACTCGATCCACCCGATGAAACGGGGGAGGTCATCACGCAGCCTCTTGATTGCCGCGCGGTTAGCCTCATGGAAGTCTCTCAGGGTCTCCCCGGCGGCCTCTTCCCCCTCGGACGGGCCTGACGCTATGAGGACTCGGATCGCGGTCTCTCCTGGCTCGACCTCCGGGTCGTCGCCGTACCCCAGTACCTGCACCCGTTCGATTGCATCCTCGGGGAAAACCGACCGCACTTGGCCTTCGATGCGGTCAGCCGCAGCCTTATCCATTCGCAACCTCCGTTTGTTACGCTTCTTGCCTTTATTACATATACAGGAAGTGTAACACGTGTTATACCGGAGCGGGCGCCCGGTCGCGGCCCTGTGATGGCCTGCAACGGCCCTAGAGCGCTAGGGACGACGGGGGGGTAGGCGCAGGACATGCAAGGTAGCCTGAGGAGCGTCTACGGGCATATGCCCAGGTCACAGCGGCTAAGCCGCCACCAGGGCCGGGAATGCCGCCACCCTGACACGGAGGTCACTGGTTCGGCGATCCACAGCGAATTCACGGGAGATCCGCGCGATCGGCTAGGGTCAGGCGGCCATAGTCTGCAGGCATGACCGCAGTCGCGCCAACCCCGGAGGTGGCGCGGCCAGCGGCCAGGACTGTGTGGGACGTCGCGGAGGCGGGTCTGGCCGCTGCCGCCTTGGCGGTGCTATGCGTACTGGTGCTCAGGGCTGCGCCGTACCTTCCCGAGCCAGACGATTACGCCTATCGTGCCTCGATCGTGGCGATGACCGATGGGCACTTGTTCGCCGTGTCGGGGGCGCAGGCACACGCGCTCGCCGAGCAACTGGCACCTGTGCTGGGCGGCAACCGGCTGGGTCCCGGCCCGGGCGGCGGCCCGGTCCAGTGGGTGCAGTTGCCGGGGGGCAGGTGGATCAGCGAGAAGGATCCGGGCTACCCGTACCTGGCCGTGGCGTTCCAGGCGCTCGGCCTGATCCGGCTGGCGCCGCTGTTTTATGGTGCGCTGGCCTGCCTGGGCTTGTACGTCGGCGGCAGGCGCTGGCTGGGCAGGTTCGGCGGCGCGGCCGCGGTCGGCCTGTACTGCTCCTCTGGTGCGGCAATCTTGTTCGCCTGGCGTGATTACATGCCGACCTTCGCCGAGGCCTCGCTGATCGCGGCGGGTACGGGGGCCCTGCTCTGGGCGGTGCTGGCGGCCGAGGCAGGCACCAGGCGCAGGACCTGGGCCGGGCTGGCTGGCTTCTTGGCGCTGGAGGCAGCCACGTTCAGCAGGTACACCAACATCGTGGTGCTCGGCTGCGCGGTCATCGCGGTGCTCGTGGCGTGGCGGCTGCGAGCCGCACGGCTGCCCGGCAGCGTGGTCGCCTGGTGGCTTGCGTCGGTTGGCGTGTTCGGCGCCGGCGTTGCGATCTTCGACACGCTCATCTACGGCGGTCCGCTGCGGTCCGGCTACCGGCCAGGGGAGATCACCTTCAGCCTCAGCGCCCTCGGTCCCAACCTCCGGTACATGCCCGCCCACCTGATCCAGGCCATGCCCCTGCTGGTGCTCGGCCTGGGCGCCCTGGCAGGCATCGCCGTAACCTGGTTGCGCGGCCGCCGGGTAGGCGGCCAGCAGGCCGCGGCGGCCAGGCGTGACCTGGCGGTTGCCCTCGCGCTGGCCGCCTGCTGGGCCGCTATCTGGGTCCTGTACGCCACCTACACCTGGACCGCGGCGCCGGGCCTGAGCACGCTGCAGGCGGCTCGTTTCTACGTGCCGGCTCTGGGTGCCATCTCGCTGCTCGGCGCCTGGCTGCTGGTCCGCGTGCCGCGCAGGCAGCCGCTTGCCGCGATTACCATGCTCGCGGTCGTCGTGGCGCTGTTCCGGCTTGGCGGCTGGGCCTTCCATGACATGTACCAGCACCCATTCGGGACGCAGCTCGTCGTGGTGCCCGGACCTGGCGGTACGGTCGAGCTCGAGCCAGGCCCAGGAGCCATGAACGGCGGACCTTGATGCCGGACGCTGGGCCCGCCAGACCGCCCGATGCGGACGGCCCAGGCCGGGGTAACCGGGCGCCACGCTGCCTGCGGTGGCGGCTCAGCGACCGCCGCGGGCTGTTGGTGGAACGGCTCGCCGCCGGAATGATATGTTTCCGCTGGCGGGACGCCAGGGGGTCGAGCCCTGAACCAATGGGTTAAAAGTAGCCTGGCCCAGCGCTCGACAGGCACCACCTGCATAGATACCACGGATTCACGCTCCGATGACTCTTATCGCAGGCACTTCTACAGGGTGCGCCGTGCCACGATCCGTGCCACGACTATTGCCATGATCACCTGTCGCCAATCACGGAGCGTTACCGCAGGCAGCTGGACTCTATGCCTTTAGAGCTGAACTGCCGAATCGAGCCATAGCGGTGATCAAGAGCGGCCCCGCTGCGCGGGACCGCTGGCCCGGCGTCAGCGGCGCGCTTGGCCTTGGGGGAGGCCCGCACGCCGCACGCCGGGCCGACTCCTCAAGCAGGCCGCAAGATCAGTCCGTCTCATCGTTGCGAACGCTCGGTCTGCTACTAGACCGCCTGTCTTCGGGTCCGATCGTCCAGCTCACGTGCCCGCGATCGGCTGACGGTTCTCGGGATACCCTTACCGCACCATGAGTCTTCAGCAGTGGGTCAGCAAGCCCGGTTGGTCACCACGAGCGGAGTTCCCGGCGTCGCACGCTCTCAATGACCAGTTGTTCAGTTGCGGCGATGGGCTGTACCTGACTGTCAGCCCGAAGCACGGCGCTGGTGATCAGGTGCATGTAGTCAGATGGGCACAGAGCGACTACTGGGCCAGGCGGGCCTGGAAAGTTCCATTCCTCGGAGAACTGACGCCACCGCCCTCCCAGTGGGGTGCCCCGCCCTCGCTGCAGTTTCTTGGTCGGCCGGAACACCTGTCATTTAGAAGCATCCGGACCCGGATGTCGTGGTCGAGGCGCGGAACGGCAGTTATGGGCGGCGGTCGGC
>Ga0306920_100010939_pt1 | contig 12201 bp, 9 predicted proteins | sample flu12Cox44000170_FD_204666 | JGI IMG/M metagenome (GOLD analysis project Ga0306920, IMG submission 204666) | Lab enrichment of tropical soil microbial communities from Luquillo Experimental Forest, Puerto Rico - flux4day.12C.oxic.44.000.170 (v2)... | ecosystem: Environmental > Terrestrial >...
GCCGGCCTTCATGTTTGTCGTCACGACGTTGAGCGAGCCCGTGCGCGCGGAGGCGTTCCCACGACCGGGACGTTCCCATCGTGCGACCGAATGACCCTGCCAAGTCGGCGCTCCGGCCGGAGCTGGCGACTGTGCGAAGTGGAACAACCGCGTCTGCATGCCGGCGTCGGTTTCGATCTTCAGGGTATTGTCGTCCTGCCACGTGACGTGGATGCGTGTCGGCAGCCGCATGACGGCACCAGCACCATACGACTTGCACTGGTTGCCGGTCTTCTCGTCGGCGGTGGGATCCCACGCGTTCACCATCTTCAGCGCCTCCTGCGTGATCGGCACGCCGCGGTAGTCGCCCTTCGCAGGGGTGACCATCCGATAGCGCCAGTCTTCGTTGACGACCGACACCCAGTAACCGGTGAGGTCGAGTGGCGCCGACGCTTTTGCTGTGGGCGGCGCAGGCGGCTGGCCACCGCGATTCTGTGCGTGCGCTCCCACGGACGAGACGAGCCAGACGGCCACAGCCGCGATGAAGCGTCGACGTGGGCTCATCGCTTCTCCTGCGGAAGGCTCTGATACACGGCTTCGACGAACTTGTCCGCCGATTCCGCGCCGTACCGGCGGATATATCCACGCGCCGGAGACGCAGCTTTCACCTGATTGAGCGTCATGCCCGTTTTCTTGAGATCGCGCACGCGATCGCGAACGATCGTCACCATGTCGCGATACTCGGCGACGTCGTATTGATCGCAGATGCGTCCGTGTCCGGCGACGATGAGCGTGCCGGCGTCCCTCGAGACAATCGGGACGGACGGAATCGCGATGTCGACCAGCCGGTTCAGTGCGGCGATCTCGCCGTTGATCGACCCACCCCTGGCGACGTCAATCACCGGGAACCTGTTCGTGTCCAGGACATCGCCGGCGACGAGGACGTCGGAGCGCCGGAAGAAGACGATGGCGTCGCCGTCCGTGTGCGCCGCGGGCTGGAGAAGGACCTCGATGCCCTCGCCGTTGAGGTACATGTACTTTCGGGGATCGTCAAAAGTCTCCGTCGGCATGGCCGTAACCGGATAGGGTGACGTGCGACCCGTGGGCGCGCTCATCCGCTCGAGCACTTTCTGCGCGGAGAGGATTGAGGCCACGCCGCCGAGAAAATCGCCCGTAATGCCGATCGACCCCGGCGCAGTAAACAGTGTCTGCCCCGCCTTCGACAGCGTCTCGTTGCCGCCGACATGATCGGGATCGGCGCTGGTATCGATGATGTAGCGGATCGGCTGTGGCGACAGCTTCCGGATGGCGGCGACGACCGCAGTCGCGCTCGGAGCGGCTCCGGCATCCACGATGATCACGCCGTCCTCGCCGATCTGGACGCCGATGTTGCCGCCCGCGCCGGCAATCATGAAGAAGTTCGGCCGGAGCTGGAGGACCTCGACGTCGCGCGGCGCCTGGGCGTCCGTGCGAGCCATGGTGGCGCCGAAGGTCAGGATGGCGGCCGCGGCCACCGCGAGCATCCGCTTGAGCCCAAACGTCATGGGCCGTCATGCTAACGCAAAATCCCGCTCGCTGTAGCGTCCCGCTGCAAAGGCCCGGCTGTAGCGTCCGGCTTTAGCCGGACGGTTCGCCTCCGATCTGCCTTAGAATCCGCGCCATGAGGGTCGTCAGGCTTCTGCTCCCCGCGCTGCTGGCGGTCGCCGTGGTGTCGGCCCAGACCGAGACCTCCTCCCCGCTCTTCGCGGCAATCGAACGTGGCTCGACAAGAGAGGTCGAACGCGTGCTGAAGGCCGGCGCCAGCGCAAATGCGATCGACGCGGACGGCGTTCCGGCGCTGATGACGGCGACGCTGTTCGCGAACGCCGACATGCTCGAGCTGCTGCTCGCGCGCGGCGCTGATCCGAATCGCACTGGCCCGGGCAGAGCGACGGCCCTCATGTGGGCCTCGCCGGACATCGAAAAAATGCGCCGGCTCATTGAGCACGGCGCCAACGTGAACGCGCGGTCTGAGACCGATCGCACCGCACTGCTGGTCGCCTCCTCGTACCCGGGAACGATCGGGACGCTTCAACTGCTGCTCGATCACGGCGCCGACCTTCGTGCCGAAGATCGCAGCGGATCGACGGCGCTCGCCCTTGCGATTCGATCCGGCAGCGTCGACGTCGCGCGATGGCTGGTTGCGAAAGGACTGGATCCGCAGGCGCTCGAACCGCTGGCGCTGCGCGCCGGCTTCGCGCGCAACGATCTGCCGACGACCGATTACCTGCTGGCCACGGCATCAAAGCCGGGCAGCGACGTCTTCACGGCTGCGACGATCTGGCAGCCCCCCGATCGCATCGCGCATTGGATCGATCTCGGCGCCAACGTCAACGGAAGTGCGGGCGCCGCACAGTACGCGAGGACGCCGCTGATGAACGCAGTCACCTCGGAAGTGGTGTCGGCCGAGACCGTGAAACTGTTGCTCGACCGGGGCGCCGACCCGAACGCGAAGATGACCGAAGGAGAAACATCGCTCGACTGGGCGATCTACAGCGGCGACCGCGCAAAGATTGACGCGCTCCGGCAGCACGGCGCTGTCCGGGGCACCGGACCCCGGCAGGAGGAGGTCCCGCCGCCGGCGCCAGGCGGCGTCGGGGATCCGCACGTGTCGCTCACGAAAAGTGTGGCGCGGCTGCTCGACGTCGCGCCGAAATTCCACGATCAGGCTCCCTGCATTTCGTGCCATCACAATGCCCTGCCTGCGCTGGCAGCCGCGACGGCGAAGGCTAAGGGTATCCAGACCGACGCCGCGAAGTCTCGCAAGAATCTCGACGACATGCTGACATTCTTCAGAACGAATGCGCCGCGCATGATGCTTGGCGATCCGGCGGTCGGCGGTGAAGCGCTGACGGTGGGCTACGTTCAGCTGGCGCTGGCCGCCAACGGCCATCCGCTTGATCGGACGACGGCCACGATGACGAACTGGGTGCTCGCCCGACAGATGCCCGACGGCCGGTGGCTGGGCAACGGGTTGAATCGCCCGCCCTCCGAATACAGCGTCATCAGTCACACGGCGATCGCCGCCGGCGGATTGACAGCCTATCCACTACCGAGCCGCCAGAAGCAAATCGACGAAAGTCTCCGAAAAGCACGGACCTGGCTGCTCAAGGCGGATGCGAAGTCGGCCGAAGAGCGCGCGATGCGCCTGATGGGGCTTGTGTGGACCAGGGCGCCTCGCGCCGCCCTGGGAACTGCAATCAAAGCGATCCGCGACACGCAGGAGTCCGATGGCGGCTGGTCGCAGTTCGGGCGCACGGACGCCGATGCGTACGCGACGGGTATTTCCCTTTACGCACTGCACGTGGCTGGGGTCCCGGCAACAGACGCCGCGTACCGCAAAGGGGTTGCCTTTCTTCTGCGTACGCAGTACCAGGACGGCCCGTGGCTCGTGCGGACACACTCGTTTCCGGTGCAGCGCTACTTCGAGAGCGGGTTTCCCTTCGGTCGACATCAGTGGATCTCGACCGCCGGCACGAGCTGGGCATCGCTCGCGATCGCGCAGACGCTTCGGGACGCTACACATTAGGGCAGGGAAGGCAGGGCCTCCCCGCCCTCCCCACCTCGCTATCGCAAGGCGTCACCGAATCATTCCCGTCGCCGCGCGAGACATCCACGCATCCGGCGCCACCGTGAACGTATACACGGCAAGGACGACGAACAGCGCATTCAGCGCGCGTCCGAGCGCTCGCGGTTGCGCGGGCGCTTCAATCCTCAGCAGAAGAAGACACAGGAACAGCTCGAACGTCACGCGTTCGCCGCTGGGCAAGTGATGCAACACACTCCAGTAGTTGAGCGACACGGCCATCGCCGCGTAGACGACGGCGGCTACGGCAATAGTTCCGCGCCGCGCGACCACTGCCCATCCGGCGATCGCGGCCGACGCAGCCAGGATCCAGGGGTACGTCAGCGCGCCGGGGATCTCCGACGCCGCTTGCGCGTGCGACAGACCCGCTCGCCACAACTGAAGCAATCCGACCAGCGGGACGCCGAAACTGTACTGAGTCCCAAAGCCGGCTCTGGATCCGGATTCCGGATATAGACGGAAGGCCACAAACACGCGCCAGGCAACCAGTGGTAAAACGGCGATGACGGCGAGGCGAATCGCGCGCCGTCGCTCGGTCCCGCTCGCGACCACGAGCGCAATCAGCAGGACGGCACTCGTCTCCCGAATCAGTAAAGCACCGACGAAAGCGAGTGCCGCCCACCAGTCCCGTCGTGCTCTCCAGCAGATCAACCCGACGACCACGGCCGCAGCCGCAAGCGCTTCGGGCAGCGCGGACAGAAACGACGGCATGAACGCCGGTATGGCGAGATACCAGAGGGCCAGCCATGGTGACTTGTGCTCCCGCTGCGCGAGAACGGCCAGTCCGGCGGCGATCGTCGCATGTGCGGCAATCAGCAGCCAGATCATCGCCTGCGGAAACCATTCCGGACGGCCACCAGACACAAGGTAGACGAGCGCGCTGAACCCGATGCGGCCGTATCGATAGGGCGGAAGGTCGATGAACGTCCCATACATCTGCGGTCGATCCTTGTAGCGATCGAGCAGCGGATCGAACGCCATGAGGTACATGAACTGCCCATCGTACCCTTCGTCTCCGGTGACTATCGATCGCCAGAGTTGCGAAGGCTCATGCAGCATCGGAGCGCGATCGGCGATCCTGCGAGACATGTGAAGAAAGCCCGTGTAGTTTCCCTCGAACTGAGTCAGCGCATGCCACGCCGCCGACGCGAAGAACGCGCCGGCTACCAGACCAGCCACGATCGGAGCCCGTTTCGCACTCGCGAGATGAAGCCGCTCGCCAACCACACCAAGCAACGGCAGCGCGCGCGAGCAGGCGAGCAGCGTCATCAGTACGAACGTTCGCGGCATGAGCACAATTCGGAACGACGTCAGATATGGTGCGATCGCAACAGCGCTCAGGAATGTTGTTCCGGCCAGCTCGGCGATCCACAGGAACCGGCGGAACCTCGAAGAGGGTGTCGGAGCCGCCATTAGAGCGAGCCCCGCGGCCGAAATCAGGACGGCTGTCCAGACGGCCACGCGCGGGAATGGAGCTGAAGCTGGAAGGATGATGAAGTTCAGCAGACCGCGGGAGAAGCCGCTCGCCCCCGGCGGAAGCTCTGCGCTCGCCGGACTGTAAGCCGGTGAGAAGTCGGCCCACAGGACGACCAGCCAGCCCATCGCCTGAAAAATTCGGGGAACAAGCCGCCGCACGGAACGGCTGGTCGACGGCTCCAGTGTCGTCTGCGCCTGCAAACCTAGGCGATTATAGTTATAGCCGTCCTCCCAGTCCCACACCTGCTCGCGGTTACAACCTCGCCATGGCGCTCGCGCCGACAGAGGCCGAGAAGATCCTCAACCCTCACGTACAGGGCCACAGAAAGCGAGCCGATGTGACGTCAGCGAACAGATTTGTGATTTGCCTCGTGGTGCTTCTGGCGTGGCTCTCAAATGCACTCGTCGCCCAGACTCAGACCGCGTCAGCTCTCAGTCGATCGTGGAAGGAACTTCGCACGCCCGCGTTCACCGTGGCGGGTGATGTGCCCGAGGGCGTGCTATCGGATGCTCGCGCCGCGATCGACTCCTTTCGAGCGGCCATCCGACAGCTCTTTCCCGGACTTTCGCTCGACAGTCCGCGACGCTCGTGATCTTCAAGGACGACGACGAGTTCACCCGGTTCAAACCGCGGGACAACCGCGGACGTCCGATGAACGTCGGAGGCTACTTCAGGACACAACCGGACGCGAACTTCATCGTGTTTACATCGGCTGGCCAAGAGTTCGACGACTTCACCGTCTTCCACGAGTACACGCACTACCTGCTCTACCGAACCGGCCGGCGACTTCCGGGCTGGATGGAGGAAGGTGTCGCGGAGTTCTATTCGACGTTCACGCGCCGCTATCAAGGCAAAACGGTCGTGGGCCGGCCGCGCGCCGATCGCCTGAGCTCCCTCAAGGACCGGACGTTCATTCCTCTGCGAACGATCATCTCTCCGTCGTCGTCGGAGCTAGACAAGATGTGGCGCACACCCAGCTACATCAGTCAGTACTACGCCGAATGCTGGGCGTTGACGCACTACCTCATCATCCAACGCAAGGTGACGTTCTCACGGTACCTGGACGCGCTGTCGAGTGGCCGCCCACCCGACGACGCGTTTCGCGAGGGATTCGGCGTGGACGTTGAGACGGCCGATCAAGAGCTGCGGGACTACTCACGCCGACTCTTGTTTTCTGCGATTGCTTACCCCGCGTTCGACGACGGATCCAAGGCAGTGGCGACGTCGCGCATGCGCGAGGCAGACGTGCACCAGCTGTTTGGCCGGCTGCTACTCGATCGCGGGGCGTTCGACGAGGCCGACCGTGAAGTGCAGGCCGCGTTGATGCTCGACGAGGCCGACGTGAACGCGCGTGTCGGACTCGCACGCCTCAGGATGAGTCAGGGCCGTACTGACGACGCCATCGCGATCCTCGAAGCCGTCTCGAAAGGCGTACCGTCGAGCCTGCCTGCCCAGTACTACCTCGGCGTCGCGCTGGCGTCCGCGTGGCGCCACGCCGATGCGCTCGCGGCGTTCGACCGCGCCCTCGGCATCAACAAAATGGTCCCGGCAACCTGGATGGGGCTGAGCGCCTCGGCGCTGGCCCTGGGCCGCGACTCGCAGGCGAACGCAGCACTGCAGCAGGCCCTGCATGTCGAATCCGATCCGGCGCGTTATCACACTCACGCCCTCGACGCGTTTGCGATGGGCCGCGATCTCGGAGCAGGCGCTGCAACGCAAAGCTACCTCGAACGAACCGGCCTGCGAGAGGAATCCGCCCAATACGCCGCGTTTCTGGGCGGGCTCGCCTATTTGCGAGCAGGCAAGGGCAACGAGGCCGACAAGATCCTGCAGTCGGCTCAGGATGCCATCGATCCCAAGACATGGCAGAGCGCGGTTGTTCAGTACCTTCGAGGGCGAACGACAGGAGAACAACTCCTGATGGACGCACGTGATATTGGCCAGCAAACCGAGGCCCACGCGTACATCGGCTTCAAGGCATCCATTGCAGGCAAAGACGCCGACGCGCGCCAGCATTTCTCATGGGTGATCGAACGCGGCAGCAGGAACTACGTCGAGTACACAATGGTGAAGCGAGAGCTCGATCGGCTCGCCCACGCTACGTCAACGGAACAGCCCGCGGCCGCGCGCTGATCGGCGCCGGGTCTGTTCTACCCTCCCTGCCTTCCCTGCCCTCCCCGCCTTCCCCGCCTTCCCCGCCCTCGTTGGCGCTATTTCGGCGGCGCCGGCGCGGCGGGTTTCCCGAACTTAACCGGGTCGACGGGCACGTTCAGCTGGACGTCGGTCAGCGTCACGTCTTCCTGTCCGTCAAGCCATGTGATCTTCAGGTGAAACGGAACCTTGATGCCGTTGACGTCTCGATAGTCGCTGTAGTCGATCTGCGTCGGCAGACGGCCGACACGTGAGCTCGCGTAGCGAACGAGCCGCGTGAGCAGGCCAGATTCGCGGTCGAAGTAGAACGTCGCGAGCACGCCGCCGGGGCGCGAGCCCTGGAGGACCTGCACTGGTTTGTCGTCGATCTCTTCCGCTTGACCCACCCGCCAGGTGGCGAGCGTGTCCTTGACTCGTGCGGGAAACATCAGCTCCGCGTCGAGCCTCACGCCGTCGAGCTCGCTGCCGGCGAGCGCCAGCACCGGCACCGGCTTGTGCGGCACGGCGCTCCAGGCCATACGCCCATCGAAGGCGGTCGTGCTGTCGCCGTCAAGCGTGTGGAGGATCATCGTCCGCTGATTCGGCGCCTTCGCGAAGATCTCGATCGGACGGGTGCCTTCCGGACCATAGCCCGCGCTGCTGCCCTTGCCGACGAAGCTGGTCAGCCCGGCGACGCGCTGCGGGCCGCCTATCGCCTGGATGTATTTGTCGAGAATCTGATCGACGGATGGGCCGTCTTTCGCCGCGGCCACGACGTCGTCGGTCTCGTCGGGCATCGTCGCGCCGTACAGGAGCGCGAGGCTCGGCGTCACCTTTGGCTTCGCGCTGCCGCGATGGCAGGTGTAGCAGGTGACGACCGTACGGCCACCAAACGTCGTCTGGTTGATCGACGTCATCATCTGGATCATCCGCCGGGCCGTCGCTTTTTTCGGGCTGACGTCGCGCGCGTAGTTCTCCCACGTCGTGTCCGATGCGCCGTGGCAGTCTTCGCACGACATCCCGAGCGACGCAGAGAAGAAGCCCATCGTGCCCATGAACTCGTCGACCGGGATACCTCGCAGCACCCGGACGTTGGTGAACACTTGCTCCGCGAGCGGCGCCTTCTCGACCGGCTGAGTCTGGCCGGCTGCCAGCAAGGCAGCTAGAAGCAGCGCCGTCATCGTCATGATCTGCGGCATGGCTCCGCCATCTTAGAGCGTTTTTCAATTGTGTAGTGCAGGCCTTCCACCTTCGCCAAGGCTATGGTGGAACGCCGATGCTTTAGCCGAGGCTGGTCAGGCCTGCCAGCAAGGCGGACTGAAGGTCCGCACGACGTTCGACCCGGAAACGCTCTAAAAGCCGGAAAACAGGAGGGCGCCAAGCACCAGGGCGTAGCCGCTGGCGAAATAGGCGAGAAGCACGAACGCGCGACGCCGGGCCGACCTCGACCGCCACACGGCGTAGGGATGGACGCACATTGCCAGCGAATAGCCGACCAGCGTTTCAATGTTGGTGCGCGATCGACTCAGCCGCAGTGACACGCGTCCATCGAAGCAACATCGGGACCACGAGCGAACCCGCTCTGTGCGGGCGAGGAGCCCATCGACGACCGCGGGAGTCGGACGACAGGGCGAGTTTTGTCGCCGGTCACCGCGCTCCCTGTGACCGTGGGCACAGGAGCGAAGTGTGTTTTAATGCGCGCCACCTCGATGGAGCCGCTAACGACGCAAACCGCCGTCCCCCCGATTGCCCGAGCCACGGACCGGCGCATGTGGGTGGCGAGCGTCGCCATGATGCTCTGCTCGTGGCTTTCGTATGTCGATCGCCAGGTCCTGGCGGTACTCTCGCCAACGATCCTCCAGGCGACCAGTCTCAACGCAGAACGCTACGGCGAAATTGTCTCAGCCTTCTCCATCGCTTACATGATCGCCAACCCCCTCTGGGGCGCGGTGCTCGACTACGTGGGACTGCGCATCGGGATGATCGCGGCGGTCGCGATCTGGAGCGTCGCGAGCGCGTCCCATGCCGGGATGTCCGGCTTCGTGGGCTTTGCGGTCTGCCGCGCGTTTCTGGGCTTCGGCGAAGGTGCGACCTTCCCCGGGGGGTTCCGGGCGTCAATCGACTCGCTTCCTCCGGATCGGCAGGCCCGCGGCATGGCCATCGCGTACAGCGGCGGGTCCCTCGGCGCCATCTTCGCGCCCCTCGTCGTGGCGCCTGTGGCCGACAAGTTCGGCTGGCGCGCGGCCTTCTTCGTGACAGGGTTCTTGGGCGCCTTGTGGATACTCCTGTGGCTGACCCTCTCGCGGCCGCGATTCCTGCCAACGCCCCGGGCGAGGCCGCCACGTTTGGGATCGCTCAACCCGCTCGAACGCCGCTTTTGGGCGCTTGTCGTCAGTTACTCGCTCGGCGCGGTCGCCATCGCTCCGGTGTTCTACTTCAGCCCGCTCTATCTGAATCGCGTCCTCGGGTTTTCGCAGTTGGACCTCGGACGGGTATTGTGGATTCCGCCGCTCGGATGGGAGATCGGCTACTTCGTCTGGGGCTGGGTCTTCGATCGGTTTGCCCCGGACCAGGATCGGCCGGTGTTCATGTTCTTCCTGCTGGCCGTTCTCATGATCCCGTTCGGATTCACCGCAGGGATTTCCTCGAGCGCCGGGGCCCTCGCGTTGTTTTTCTGGTGCATGTTCGTGACGGGCGGATTTCAGATGCTCGGACTGCGCACCGGCGCGCGCGCCTACCCGGGCGCACGGGTGGCAAGTGTCGCCGGCGTCGCATCAGGCGCGTGGGCCGCCCAATCCGCCGTCATTCAGCCGATCGTCGGCCGCTGGTTCGATCAGGCGCACTACGACCGGATCTTCTGGGCGATCGCCCTCGTCCCACTGGCTGGTGTGCTCATCTGGACAGCGCTGAGCAGGCAGCGAACATGAATTGAATCATTCGGCGATCTGGTGATTTGGTGATCGATTTGGCAGTTCAGTCACCAAACCAGATCACCAGAGATCACCAGATCGCCAATTCACCAAATGAACAAATCTCTATGGCCTATTGCCGTCCTCGTCCGCCGGCCGCCGGAGTCCCACCGGCCGGAGCGGCTGCAGGGGTAAGTGGCGGCTGCGGGCCAAGCACTTTCGTCAGCGCCGTGAACGCGCACATCTCGTCCTGATTGCCTCCACCAACGCCGATGGCGCCAATCAGCTGATCCTCGACAACGATCGGAAGACCGCCGCCGACGAAGTAGTACGCGAGACCTTTTTCCTTCCCGAGATCCAGCCGAATCAGTCGTCCGTCGATCGTGCCGAAGCGCTGCGCGACAGCGCTCGACGAGGTTCGTGCATACAACGCAGTCTTGGCCTTCATCAGTCCGGTCTCGGCGCCAATCGGCAGCACGCCGTCCATGATGTGCGCGTCGACGATGTCTCCGTTTGGCGCGAGCACATAGATGGCGTACGTGCCTGGTCCTCCCAGCTGGGTGCGTCCGAACTCGACGCACGCATCGACGATCGCTCTGGCGGTGTCGGCGTTGATCTGCATCTTCATCAACGTTCGTTTGGCGACGTCATTCGACACGGTGACCTTCGACAGCGGCGCCGGCGTCGCGCCCTGCGCCCACGCGCTGGCGGCGACCAACGTGATTGCCACGGTGAATGCTGATTTCGTGATCATGGGTTCTCCTGTAGGGCGACCCTTGCAGGGTCGCCGAAAGGCGGGCCTGAACGGCCCGCCCTACCGCGCCGCCGGCTTGGCGAACTTCGCGTCTTCGATCGCTTTGTTGTCCTCGACCTTCGTCACGCGCAGCGTCGCTTCCGGCGCCAGCTCTGTGCGCGCGTTCGAGGGACTCATGTGAATCAGAAACGGAAACTTCACGCCGCTGCCGGTATCGCGGTAGTCGTCGAAATCCGCTTGATATGGACTGTCGCCGATCGGCGTTGGCAGCACCGTCTGCTTCCGCAGCAACAGGCCCGTGTTCATGTCGAAATACAGCGACTCCGGTAAGTCTCCCTGCGGAACGCCGACGACAAGGTAGGCATCGTGACCGTTGACGTGTTCGATCCCGCGGACCGTCATCTGCGGGTACTCGCGCTTCAGATTCAGCGGCTCGTAGAAATCCGCCGCGCGCGCGGCGCGGCCCACGTCGAGTTTGACCGGCTCGGTGACGCGGCCCGCCTGATCCTGCGACCAGGCGGACGTGCCGTCGAAGCCCTGCGAAATCGCGTAGCTGGGCGCCCGATAGATCGTGACGGCGAGATTGGGCGCCTTCAGATACCGTTCGACGCTGGCAGGCGTCGGGACGGTGCCGCCCGGACCCGTCGGGATGTACTGTGTGCCGGTGATGGTGCGGCTCGTGACTTTGCGCAGCGCCGTCTCTCCGCCGAGCGCCTGCACGTACTTCGCGAGGATCTGATCGACCGTCGGAAGCGCCGACTGAACGGCTTCTTTCGGCTCGAGCACCGGAAAGACAGGCATCGCCGCGGGAATCGGTCGGCCGTTGTGACACGTGTTGCACGTGACGACCTGCCGTCCGCCGAAATTCCGCTTGTTGATGTCCATCATCATCGTGATCATCGCGCGCGCGACCTGCTTGGGAGGTTTGACGTCCTTCTCCCACTCGCGTTCGATATGGCAGTACAGACAGTCCATCCCGGTGGCGCCCTTCATCAGATGCATGGACTGATTCAGCTCGTTGGCCGGCGTCCCTTGCAGGACCTGAATGTTTTTGTAGACCTGCTCGGCGGTCTTTCCTTCGTTCGCAGGCGACACCTGGGCAGACGCGCTCGCCGCCCCTGCGAGCATCAGTCCGGCCACTCCGCACGCACGCGCAAATCGTCGAAGCATATGCCCCCTACTTCGTCGCGCCGCTCGCGCCCGCGGCGTCGTACACCACCCGCCCGCCGACCATCGTGATCACCGGCTTGATGTCCTTGATCTGATCCGCCGGAATCGTCAGGTAGTCGCGATCCAGCACGAGCAGGTCGGCCTGCTTGCCGGGCTG
>Ga0306920_100010940_pt1 | contig 12200 bp, 16 predicted proteins | sample flu12Cox44000170_FD_204666 | JGI IMG/M metagenome (GOLD analysis project Ga0306920, IMG submission 204666) | Lab enrichment of tropical soil microbial communities from Luquillo Experimental Forest, Puerto Rico - flux4day.12C.oxic.44.000.170 (v2)... | ecosystem: Environmental > Terrestrial >...
GAAGGTTGAGCTGATCCTCTTGGCGCTGGCGCTCTGCGCGTGCGATGGCATCTACGCGCTCTTGTCGTTCCCGATCGAGGCGCCGCTCCAGTACATCAAGCCGCTGGGTTGCTGGCTGCGCTGCAAATGGATCGTAATAGGTCGGAAAATCTTGCGCCTGTGCACAGCTGGCGTAGGGCAACATGATCAATAATAGCGCGGCTAGTCGCATCGGCGTGCCTCCTCCGTGCAAGGTGAGAACTACAGCCGCTTAGCCCACCGGAATTAAGGCGCTGTGGTCGCTGCGCCGACAGGACCACAGATCCCTTACCATGCGGTGCCAGAAGGTGGAGGAACGAAATCATTCATTGCCTTCCCACGGACGACGGCGCGCATCTCGGATGTGGATGATCCAGACCTCAGCCCCTGCGATCCGATAGTACACCTTGTACGGATAACGGGGCACGACCAACTCGTACACCCCTGCCTTATCGGTAAGCCGTCCTATGCGTGGATAGGAGCCAAGTCCTCTGACGGCTTGCACGATAGCGAGCTTCACTCGCCGAGCGCCTTCAGGGCTGCGCATTTCGAGATATTTATAAATCGTCTCCCGGTCAGCATGTGCCCGCGGCGAATAGCGGACCTTCATATCCTGTGATGCTTGTCAAATTCCGCTATGACATTGTCAGGGACGAATTCGCCGCGTTCTGCTTGCGCAAGTCCCTCTTCAATGGCCGTACGCGTTTCGGCGTCCAGGTGAACGACGTCTGTTTCCTCGCCCGTCAGCAAGAGCAAGGCGTTTGCCAGAGCATCCTGGTCTTCAGCAGGAAGCTCGCGGACTTTTTGCATCGCCCGTTCGAGCAGTTTGGTCATTATACCCATTGGTGCTGTTTCCTTTCTCCTACCGAGGATAATGGCAGCAGATAGCCGGATCTGCTACCCTCATTTCGCCAGACGTACCATGCCCCAGCGCATGACGGTCGCACGCTCGACTGAGCCGAAGACGAGGCGCTCGAAGAGGAAACCGATCAAGCCGATCATGGCGATCGCGGCGAGCATCACGTCGGTGTTGAGGAACTCCTTGGCGTCGAAGATCACCCAGCCCAATCCCCAGTCGGAGGCGGCGAGCATTTCGGCACCCACCACGGCAATCCAGGCGCGCAGGAATGCCTGCCGCACCCCGGTGATGATGAAGGGCGAGGCGCCGGGAATGATCACCTTCCAGAACAGCGCGCGCTCGTCCGCCCCCATCGCCCCTGCTGCCCGCAGCCAAAGCGGGTTGACCGCGCGCACGCCCGACCAGGCATTGAGCAGCATGGGAAACAGTGCGGCATAGAATACGATCAAGATGGCAACGGTATTGCCGAGTCCAAACCAGAGAATGAACAGAGGCACCCAGGCCAGCGAGGGGATCGGCATGAATGCGCTGGCCAGCGGAAGACAGAAGCGCTCGACCGAGCGAACGCGGCCCATGAGAACTCCAAGCGGCAATGCAACCACGATCGCAAGGGCGAGACCGAACAGGACGCGATACATGGTGAAAAATGTGTGTTCGAGCATGCTGCCGTCGAGCAGCATGTCGACAAAAGTGCGCGCGATTTTCGGCAACGGCGGCAGCAGCGCAGCCGGGAACATGCCGCTGCGCGCCACCACCTCCCAGACGGCTGCAGCGACAAGGAGCGAGAGACCCGCGCGATAGCTTGAGCGGGCGCGATCGCCAGCGGTGCTCACGACAGCATCCCCCAGCGCATGACGGTATATTGCTCGATGCGGGCAAAGACGAGCTTCTCCAGGAGGACGCCGATCACGCCGATGGTGGCGATGCCGGACAACATCACATCGGTGTCGAGAAACTCGCGTGCGCCGAAGATCATCCAGCCGAGTCCCCAAGGTACGGCTGCAAGCATCTCCACGCCGACCAGGATACGCCAAGCCTGCGCCAACCCGAGGCGCAATCCGGTGAGCATGTAAGGCAGTGCCCCCGGCAGGATCACGTGCTGCAGCAGGCGGCCACTGTCGGCCCCCATGGCCTGCGCCGCACGCACCCAGATTTCCTTGACGGCTTTGACCCCGGTCCAGGTGTTGAAGATGATCGGAAAGGCGGAGACGAAGGCAACCAGCAGCACCGCCGAGGTATTGCCGAGGCCGAACCAGAGCAGAAACAGCGGCGCATAAGCGAGCCCGGGAATGGGGGCGCCGATGCTCACGAGCGGGAGCAATATGTCCTCTGCCCGGCGCGAGCGTCCCATCGCAAAGCCAATGCCCACGCCGGCAAACGCCGCAAGAGCAAAGCCGGCAAGCAGGCGAACGACTGTGTCGAGCACGTGATGCGGCAAGATCCCGGTGCTGGTGAGATGCGCGAAAGCGGATGCCACTGCTTCCAGCGGAGGAAACAGCTTTGGCGGAAAAATGCCGAGGTGCGCTGTGCATTCCCAGATCAGCGCCAGCACCAGGAATGGGAACGCAGTGCGCGCGAGGGTGCGCCAACGCTCTTCCCTGGGCCGCGACGTAGTGGCAATGCCGAGATCTGGAGAGCCCGCGGGTGCAGAGTCGAGCATCGCGCCAGGTTAATCCGCGCACGCCTGAATGGACAAGGGTAGGTCGGATGAGCGAAGGTGAGCAGTGAGTAGTGAGTAGCCCGCATGAGCCATAAGCGCGTATTGCACGCGCGATGGCGATATGCGGGGAACCCGGATGTCGCGCGCCATGGTGCGCTCATCCGGGCTACATTTTCATACATGGATTTGCGCGCGCGGGGCTGTTAACAGCGAAACATTCCATGCGCGCGATATCCAACCCGCAAGCTTGGCGAAAGTACCTCGCGCCGGCGCTCAAGCTGGCGGGCACGCTTGCCGCGGGGATGGCCGGAGGAGGGCTTGCCCGCCTCGCGCACCTGCCCTTGCCGTGGCTGCTCGGCTCGCTTGCGGCGATCATGACACTCTCGCTTGCCGGTGCGCCGGTGCCTGTCATGCGTTGGGGGCGTCCGGCGGGGACAGTGGTGGTGGGCGCTTCGACCGGTCTCCAGTTCACCGCCGCCGTGGTCGGCAAGCTTGTCGCGCTATTTCCCTTGATCATCGCCTCGGCGTTTTTCTCCACGGTCATCGGCGCCATCGGCGGGCTCATTTACATGCGGCTTGCGGGCGTGGACCGCACAAGCGCCTTTTTCGCGACCGTGCCAGGCGGGGTGGTGGAAACGACAAATCTCGCGCCGATGTATGGCGGCCATCTTGAGCCAATCATGATCGCGCAGACTACCCGCGTCGCGCTGATCGTCGTATTCGCGCCGTTTCTGGTGATCTCGTTCACCGGCGGCGCGCGCAACGCGCTCTCTGCAGTGCCGGTCGGGTCCTGGCTTGGCGTGCTCGGCCTGCTTGCCGTCTCGGCAGCCGCTGCGACGTTGCTATCGTGCACGCGCTCGCCGAACGCATGGCTCTTGGCGCCGCTCTTCCTCGCCGCAGTGGCCGGCCACCTTGGCTGGGTGGAAGGGCGCATGCCCGATCTTCTGCTGATCGGGGCGCAAGTGCTCATCGGCAGCGCGCTTGGCGCGCAATTCAGGCCGGAATTTCTCACCCGGATGTCCCGACTTCTTTGTGCCGCGTGCCTCGTCGTTCTTTTCGCGGCCGGCTCTATGGCCCTGTTCGGCGCGGGGATTGCATGGCTCATGGGATATCCGGTACCGACGATGGTATTGGCAACGGCGCCTGCCGGCATCGCCGAAATGACGCTGACAGGCAGGGTGCTCGGTCTCGATTCGACGGTCATCGCCGGGTTTCAGCTCATGCGCGTGATCATTGTGCTGATCTGGTGCCGCACGGCGCTGGGCTTGTTCGCGAGCGTTGCCGGGCGGGTGTTGCACGAGAAGCCGTGATCGGGCGGATGCCAAGCCGGCGCTCGCTGTGATACGAGAGCGCGCAACCGCGGATTCACAAGGAGAGTTGAGATGGCGCAGGGAAAGAAGATCGGTTGGATCGGCATGGGACGCATGGGCTATCCCATGGCCGAACGGCTGCTCAAGGCGGGCTATGACGTGTCGATCTGGAATCGGACGCGCTCGAAGGCCGAGCCGCTTGCCAAAGCCGGCGCCAATGTCGTGGACAACCTCCTGGAGCTCAAGGAAGCAGACGTGCTGTTCTCGATCGTCTCGACCGGCAAGGATCTGGATCAGGTCTATTTCGGCAAGAACAGCATCAGCGGTCATGGCGGCAGGTTGCCGAAGATCTTCGTCGATTGCTCCACGATTGCGGTCGAGGAATCAGCCGCAATCCGTGACCGCCTCAAACAGCTCGGCTGTGAGTTCGTGGCGGCGCCGGTGAGCGGCAATGCGAAGGTGATTAGGGCCGGCAGGCTCTCCGCCGTCATCTCCGGCAACGAAAGCGCCTGCAAGGCGGTTGCTCCCCTGTTGGCGGTCATTTGCCCGCAAGGCGTCTCCTACGTCGGGGAAGGCGAGCTTGCCCGCGTCTGCAAGATCGCCCATAACGTGATGCTCGGCGTCGTCATCGAGAACCTGATCGAGATCACTCTGCTCGCGAACAAGATGGGCGTTCCGCGTCACGCCTTTCTCGCTTTCATCAACAACAGCGTCATGGGCTCGATGTTCACGCGCTACAAGACGTCTGCCCTCGTCAATCTCGACTGGACCACCACATTCACGCCCGAGCTTCTGCGCAAGGACATCGATCTCGGTCTTGCGCTTGGCCGCGAATGGGGTGTTCCCATGCCGGTCACCGCGGCTACCCGCGAGGTTCTGCAAACCCACTTCGGCGCCGCCACGCTCAAGCACGACCCGGATGCCTATCTGCAGAAGGATTTCGCCGCCCTGATGGAAACAATGGCTCTCGCAGCGGGCATGAAGCTCAAGAGCGAGAGCAAGGACGTTCCCACCGGGCTGGAAGGCTAGGCAGTGCATCGCTGCGCGCTGCACTGCGCCCGGGACACGTGAATCAGAACCGCTCGACCCAGGGCCGCAGCTCTATCTCCCAGGCCCAGGCACTGCGGGGCTGGTGAATGAGGTGGAGAAACGTCTGCGCGATTGCCGCCGGATCGAGCATGCTATCCGGCTTGTCGGCGGGATCGAGCCTGCGCGCGCTGCGAATGCCGCCGTCGATCACGACATGCGCGACGTGAATTCCCGAGGGCGCGAGCTCGCGCGCCATGCTCTGGGCGAGACCGCGCAGCGCGAACTTGCCCATGGCGAAGGGTGCCGACTGCGCATAGCCCTTCACGCTGGCGGACGCGCCGGTGAAGAGAATCACGCCGTGCTGCTTCGGCAGCATGCGCCGTGTCGCCTGCTGCGCCACGAGAAACCCGCCATAGGCGCTCACCGCAAGCGACTTTGCCACCTCCGCCGGATCAAGCTCGATCAGCGGGCCGCGGGTGCGATAGCTCGCGTTGTAGATCACGATCTCCGGCGCGCCGAGCCCGGCATCGAGCGAGCCGAAGAGCCTCTCTACCTCAGCGGGCTGGCTGGCATCGCAGGCCAAGGTCTGCGCGGTGGTTTCCCTGGCGAGCGAGGTGAGATCGTCCGTGCTGCGCGCCGCTAGCGCGAGCTTGATGCCTTCCGCCGCCAACGCCCGTGCCAGCGCCGCACTCAATCCGGAGCCGGCGCCGACGATGAGAGCGGAGCTAAAATGTGGGTTTGTCATTGGCCAACTCGTCTGATCATCTCTACTATCGTGGGTCTTTATCTCGTAGCCCGGATGAGCGCGCTTGCGCGTCCTCGACGCGCGGTAAGCGCGTGACATCCGGGTAGATTATTCCTATTCGCCGTAGGAGAAAGAGGGCGGTCGCAGCCGGACGAGCGCGAGACAGCGCCTTACATTGGCGTTTTCTCGAATGTGCTTTCGCTTGTGCAGGCTACTGCTCTGCGACGTGACCCGGATATCGCTTCGCTCATCCGGGCTACAAAAGGTCTACTGCCGGTACTGCTGGATACGGGTGGTGCGCAGGCCGGCGAGACCGTGCTGGTCGATGGAATACTGCCAGGAGAGAAACTCTTCGACCGTGAGCGTGTAGCGGCTGCAGGCTTCTTCCAGCGAGAGCAGGCCGCCCCGCACGGCAGCGACGACCTCCGCCTTGCGGCGGATGACCCAGCGCTTGGTGCCGGGTGCCGGCAGATCCGCGATGGTCAGCGGGCTGCCGTCAGGCCCGATGACGTATTTAGCCCTCGGTCGCAGGGGCTCTGCCATATCGACAACTCACGCACTCGACAGGACAACTTGGGCGCCACTGTACCGGGCGCCGCTTAAAATTTGGCTAAGCGCTTCGTTTCTAATGGGTAAATGCCGAGCACACGGCCAGCGGCGCATCGGCGCAACGAGCATGCCGCGGCCGCCGAGGCACGCTGCGAGCGTGCGGTGCGGGTTTTGAATGCCTATACTATGCCTTGAGAGCCGATCGAGCCTGTGTCAGGCCTTGCGCTTTGCAGAGTGGAATCACGGTGCGCCACCGCTTCGATATCGAAGGTCCTCCCCAGGATATCCGCGTGGTGGTCGCCATGTCGGGCGGAGTTGATTCCTCCGTCACGGCCGCCTTGCTCAAGGCGCAAGGCTACGATGTCGTCGGCGTCACGCTCCAGCTCTACGACCACGGCGAGGCCGTCCACCGTTCGGGGGCCTGCTGCGCCGGGCAGGACATCCACGACGCGCGTGCCGTGGCAGAGCGCATTGGCATTCCCCATTACGTGCTCGACTATGAGGATCGTTTCAAGGAAGAGGTGATCGATCGGTTCGCGCAGAGCTATGTCGACGGCGAGACACCGGTGCCCTGCGTGGAGTGCAATCAGTCCATCAAGTTCCGCGATCTGCTCGCGACCGCGCGCCAGCTTGGCGCCAAGGTGCTGGCGACCGGCCACTATGTGGCTTCGCGAGCGCTGCCGGGTGGCGGGCGCGCGCTCTATCGGGCGCGCGATGCGGAGCGCGACCAGAGCTATTTTCTGTTCGCCACCACGCGCGAGCAGCTCGATGTGCTGCGATTTCCCCTCGGCGACATGACAAAGGCGCAGACGCGCGAGCTTGCGCGGGAATTCGGTCTGCCGGTTGCCGAGAAGCACGACAGCCAGGACATCTGCTTCGTTCCGTCGGGCCGCTACAGCGAGGTGATCGAGCGCCTCAAGCCCGGCGCCGCGGAGCCGGGCGAGATCGTCGACAGCGAGGGCCGCGTGCTCGGTGCCCATCCCGGCATCATTCACTTCACGGTTGGCCAGCGGCGCGGGCTGGGGATCGCGGCGGGGCGTGCGCTCTATGTGCTGCGGCTCGATGCAGCCTCGCGTCGCGTCGTCGTCGGGCCGCGCGAGGCGCTGCGCACAAGACGCATCGCGCTGCGCGAGGTCAATTGGCTGGGGGAAGGCAGCATCGAGCGCGCGCTATGCGCGGGTTGGCACGAGGTGTTCGTCAAGGTGCGCTCCACGCGGCCGCCGCAGCCGGCATGGCTGAGCCGCGGGGCTGACGGCATCGAGGTCGATCTTATCGAGAGCGAGGAGGGTGTTTCCCCCGGTCAGGCGTGCGTCTTCTATGATGCGGCGCAGGGCCAGGCACGCGTTCTCGGCGGCGGCTTTATTCGCAGCGCCGTGGCAGAGGAGGCGCCTGGGCAGGCGCGACGTGCAGCAACTGTTACGATCCCTCGAGAGTGTCATTCCGGGGCCGCGACCGTAGGGAGCGGAGCCCGGAACCCATGACCACAGGCCGTGGATTACTTTGATAGCGGTGGCGTGCTGGCGTGGCTCACACAGCCGCCTGGGGCTATGGGTTCCGGGCTTGCAGGCAAATCGGCTTAGCCGATTGGCCTGCGCCCCGGAATGACATCGAGGGAGCGTGAGCGCATGGGGGGCGAGATCGATAACGGCACGGTCGCCAGAGCTTATGCACGCTGGGCGCCGGTCTACGATTTTGTCTTCGGCGCGGTGTTTGCGGCAGGCCGCAGGGCCTCGATAGCGGTGGCCGAACGCGTGGGCGGACGCATTCTCGACGTAGGAATCGGTACCGGCATCTCGCTCGCGGACTATTCACCGGCAAGCCGCGTGGTCGGCGTCGATTATTGCGAGCCGATGCTGCGCAAGGCGCAGGAGCGCGTCGGTGCGTACGCGCTTGCGCATGTTGAGGCGCTGGCGGTGATGGACGCGCAGCGCCTTGGCTTTCCCGATGCTTTCTTCGATGTCGTGGTGGCGCAATATGTCATCACGACCGTTCCCGATCCCGAGGCCGCGCTCGATGAGATTGCCCGCGTCACCAGGCCGGGCGGCGAGATCGTCCTGGTCAACCATCTCGGTGCCGACGTGGGCTGGCGCCGCGCGTTCGAGCAAGGCTTTGCGCCGCTCGCGCGCCGCCTGGGCTGGCGGCCGGAGTTCCGCTGGCAGCGGCTTGCGCAATGGGCGGCAGGGCATGCCGGCGTGCGTCTGATCGAGCGCCGACCGATGCCGCCGCTCGGGCATTTCTCGCTCATCCGCTTCGCGCGGGTGGCGCAGGCATAGCGCAGCCCGACGCGAGCAGCGGCCCTGTACTTGAAGCCCGACGCTTGGGATGCGATATCGTGCCTGTCAGCCCACGGGGGCGGCCCACTCCCGGCGCCGTGCCGGCGCGTAATGAACTGGGAATGTCGAGGCGCTGAATTTCTGCGTGGCGGGGTAGCTCAGCTGGTCAGAGCGGCGGAATCATAATCCGTAGGTCGCCGGTTCGATCCCGGCCCCCGCTACCAATAAAATAAAAACAAAATCAATCACTTAGCTCTAATCTGTGTAGTCGCTGTATGTCGTATCTGCCCTTGGGGATATACGACAAATTCTGAAGCAATTTCAGTGATTGTAAGCTACTATAAGCGGCTAGACACGACACAGCTGCGACATAGCCCGTGCTGGAATTCCCGTTCAACAAGGACCGCGATGAAGAGTGGCCCCAGCTAGTGATTCCGAAAGGGGCCAGTGTGGAGAAGTACGCTAAGGCGCTTCTTATGAGGGCCGGGTCTTACGAGGCTGCATGTGAGGCACTAAAGCAGGAGCGGGATTGGCTCACCCCTAATCTGAAGCATGCTTGCGACGATCGTGTCCTTCTCGACATCGCGCACTCGATGCCGCTTAGCGATAACGCGGCGCTGACTGAAATGGCAAATAAAGCTTACCGCGGTAAAGCCGCCACTGCTGCGCTTCGACGATTGCGCTACGCTCTCCCGCGGGGGTGGAAGACAGTCGGCGAGCATGAGTGGTCACCGCTGATGCAGTGGTGGATAGAGCGGTGGGGAAAGGTTCTCACTCTGGTTGATATTCAACGCAGACTAGAGTCCTTGGGGGAATTTAGGAGAAGGCGGCTCAAAAAGTAGGTTGATCTCCTAACCAAGCGACTTTTCTTGCAGCCCTAACTAACAGGACTAGATCAGAGCGCGTCGAACTAATCAGGACGCGCCATGAGTCTAGAGCATTTTTCCGCACGCCAGCGTCGAGTCGCCACGGGACAACTTCCGTGGGAGGACACGCCGATCTGGGGCGCCGCAGCGATCGCTGAGGTCGCGAACATTCGCGACAAGAAGGGCAACCTCGATCTACCGGCAACTTTCTACAAACTGCAAAACAAGCATCTCGACGCGAGCAAGGTCGGCGGCGAGTGGTGCTCTACCCCGCGTCGGATCATAGCCAGCCTTTCGAAATAACAAAACGGCCGGGCACGCCAGCGCCCGGCCTTTTCTGTTTCGCGGATATCCCCGCAGCCGCCACAGCCAGAGGACATCGTTAAGTGTCAAATACGCAATCCGCACCTAATAAGCAAGTCGTTCTGCCGCAGGCTGCGCCATCGGGCGAGATGCCCGATCTCCCGGATTGCTTGCGCAGGAATCCGGACAATTCACTCATGTTTCCCAGCGCGAGTCCCCCCCGTCATTAACGCTCGACGATCTCGCGGCTCGCATCAAAGCCGAGCACGAAGCGACTGCTCTGTCCTTAAAGCGCGGCATCGAGCACGCCATCAAGGCGGGTGAGTTGCTGATCCAGGCGAAGCAACTGCTCAACAAGCACGGAGCATGGTTGCCGTGGGTCGAGGGGAATTGCGCCATTACCCCGCGCATGGCGCAAATCTATATGCGAATCGCTGGGTCCAAAGCCGAGATCGAGGCAAAAGCGAAATCCATTTCGCATTTGACCATCTCCGAAGCGGTGAAGTTTCTTGCCGCACCGTTCGACGACGAAGAATTGGAAGAAGATTCAGAAAGCGAGAAAGCCGGGTCAGTTGTTCCAATCAGGACGGCTAACAAGCGCATCGGCAAGGCACGCAAGCCCCCCAATTATGAGCGCGCCAGAATCTTCCGGGAGATGAAGCTTGGCCCCGGGACCATGGAGAAAATCAAGGGGACGTCTCTCGATAATGCCCGGGAGCTTGATGAGCTCCTTTTCCTGAATAGGGGCGCCACGGAAGGGGAAAACACTCCGATTGTGAAGCAGCTCGTTGATGCCGCCGCGCGCGGCGAGACTGTCAGTGCATTAGCTCATGACAGAAAATTTGTTCTGACGCAGCCAATTGCCGGCAAGTCAGGCTCAAAGCCGAAGCCGCTGCCCGACATCGAGAAGTTCATAGACCAACTCATCCGTGCAGTTGCGGATGGCTTTCCGCCTACAGTGATGGGCCGCAAGCTGGATGAGGTCGTCAAGCGGCGAGATGATATCCCGAGAGAGCTTCGGGCTAATCTTGCTGGGGCGCTGCGCAATCTTGCAAATCGGGCAACCGGATATGCCGACAAGATTGACCCTGGCGTAAAGCCGATGAAGACGGTCAGCAACGGTGCCACAGCGAACGGATCAATCGTCTCAGCTGCGAGGACAGTATGATGCGCCGGTACTCGATCATCGCGGTTTGCCTCAACGGCAAAGAGAGCGTGCTCGCCCAGGTCGACACGCATCCCGGCGCCATCGCCAAGGCAGCGCGCAAGAAGTTTTTGATCGACTCGCCCTACATCAAAATTCTCATCCGCGACAACTATAGGGCCAAGAGAGCATGACCGCGTTGAAAAATACTGCTCAGGGCGGGGATGCACTGGCCTTACTGCGGTCAATGCCGGATTATTGCGCGCCGTTAGTCTTCTTCGATCCGCAACATCGCACCGTGCTCGACAAGCTGAGTTACGGAAACGAGGGCTTAGAACGCCAGAAAGCGCGCGCCGCGCTACCGGCAATGAGCAGCGACTACATCGACGCGTGCTGCCGCGAGAGCATGCGCGTGTTGCAGCCGAGCGGCTATTTGATGCGCTGGATTGACGCCTTCGGTCTATGCACCAGCCAACATCTGCGCATCGTCAACGAGACCTGCCAGTGCGTCGATTTGATCGCCTGGGACAACCTGCGACAAGGCATGGGGTATCGCTCCCGGCGGCGCGGGGATTATTTGCTCATTCTTCAGAAGCCGCCGATCAAAGCAAAGAGCACGTGGCGCGATCACGGTATCCCGGATCGCTGGCCGGAGAAGGTTGGCCGCAGGATTCATCCGCACGTCAAACCGATGTGTCTCACCACGCGCTTGATCGGCGCGGTTACGCAGCCCAGCGATCTCGTTGTCGATCCCGCAGCCGGCTCCTTCACCGTTATGCGCGCCGCCAACGCACTCGGGCGCGACTTTGTCGGCTGCGACATCGCCTTCGATGATTCTTCCTATGGAGAGGTCCGTGAGCCAGATCATTTCCGCCGCTGCGCGTAGCACAGCCACTCGCGGAGCGAAGATGCTTATCGTCGGGCCGACTGGAGTAGGCAAGACCTCGCTCTTGCGCACGCTCGATCCGGCGACGACGCTTTTCGTTGATATCGAAGCCGGCGATCTCGCGGTACAGGACATCGCCGTCGATACGTTTCGCCCGCGCACTTGGCCGGAATGCCGAGACCTTGCCGTCTATTTGGCTGGCGCTAACCCCGCTGTGCCAGCCGACGCCGTTTATAGCGAGCAGCATCTCGACGCTGTAATCGACAAGTTTGATGCTGCCCCGGAGCGGCTGGCATGCTATCGCACCTTCTTCATCGATTCCGATACTGCGGCTGGGCGTTTGTGCCTTGCCTGGGCGCTTCAGCAATCAGAAGCTTTTTCAGAACGTAGCGGCAAGCGTGATCTTCGCGGCGCCTATGGGCTTTTGGCGCGCGAGATGATCGCATGGCACCTTCACCTTCAACAAGCGCGCGCGGTGAACGTCTGCTTTTATCGGAATTCTTGAGACCGTAACCGACGACTTCAACAAGACCGAGCATCGTCTTCAGATGGAAGGTA